>Ga0214917_10004097_pt1 | contig 16460 bp, 12 predicted proteins | sample LL_1208_BB_MetaG_FD_177983 | JGI IMG/M metagenome (GOLD analysis project Ga0214917, IMG submission 177983) | Freshwater microbial communities from Lake Lanier, Atlanta, Georgia, United States - LL_1208_BB | ecosystem: Environmental > Aquatic > Freshwater > Lake | place: USA: Georgia | collected... | reverse complement strand
GGCCTTGCCGCAGCCGTTGCCGCAGTTGCCGGCGCCCAGCTCGTCGGCCGGCACCTGCTCCTCGACGCACTTGCGGACGGTGACGCACTGAGTCTTCGTCACCTTCTTCGGCACGCGGACCACGTACGACTCCGTCTTCGTCTCCGTGACGCAGTCGCTGGCGCACACGGTGTAGCTCTTGGTCCGCTGCTGCGGCACCATCACCGTGTAGCACACGTCCTTCGACCGCTTCTCGGCGACGCAGCGGTTCACCGTCACCTCGCGGGTGCGGCTCTCGACGCGGCACTTGTTCACGCACACCGTCTTGGTCCGGGTCTCCGGAACCATCTTCGTGACGCAGTAGGTGCCCGACCGCTCCTCGCACCGGCTCTTGTGCACGCAGACGGTCTTGGTCCGGGTTTCCGGCACCATCTTCGTGACATGGTAGGTCCGGGTCCGCTCCTCGCAGCGGCTCTTGTGGACGCAGATCGTCCGCGTCCGCTGCTCGGCACGGCACTTCTTCACGCAGTAGGTGTAGGGCACCTGCTCGCACTCGGTCTTCCACGACGTGACCTCGATCTCCTTCGTCTCGCACGTGGGCACCCACTTGCGGCAGCAGACGACCTTCGGGCAGCAGGGATTGCCGGCGGCGTCGTACTTGCCGTTCGCCGAAATCTCCTTCGCCTCGGTCACCCAGTGGCCGCCGCGGCAGGTCACGGTCTTCGTGCCCTTGACGGCGACGCGCTTCGACACCGTGCGGGTGCCGGTCATCTCCTCGGTGTAGGGCACCATCACCGTGTAGGCCTGCTCGACCTGCTCGGTGTAGGGCACGTTCACCGAGTAGGTGGCCGTCCGCTCTTCCTTGACGGGCACCATCACCGTGTAGGACTTCTCGACCTGCTCGGTGTAGGGCACGTTCACCTTCCACGTCCGGGTCCGCTCTTCCTTGACGGGCACCATCACCGTGTAGGACTTCTCGACCTGCTCGGTGTAGGGGACGTTGACCTTGTACTCGACGGTCTTCGTCTCCGGCACGTTGACGTTGACGGTGTACTCGACCGTCTTCGAACGCTGCTCCGGCACCATCACCGTGTAGGTCCGCGTCTTCTCCTCGATCCGCGGCACCTTCTTCGTGACCTGGAAGGACCGCTCGCGGACCTCCGTCGTCCACTCGGTGGCCTCGACCTCACGGATCTCGGGCACCATCTTCCACACCTTCACCGTCCGCATGGCCGGGCCGGCCTCGGCGGCGGCGGCCGGGGCGGCGTCGGCGGGGGCGGCGGCCGCCGCCTCACCGACGAGCACCGAGCCTTCGGCCTTGGCGGCCGGGGCGGCATCCTCGCCATGGGCGAACCCGCCGCCGATGCAGACGCCGGCGGCCGCGGCCCAGGGCAGGAAGCTGAATGTCAATCGCTTCTTCACAGAAACCTCCAGAGGGAAAGGGATATCAGCACGTTTCGCGAAACAGGTCCCCGCTCCCGCGTGGAGGCCATCCCAGTCGGTGGCTTGTCCGGCGCGAGCACTGCGGGCGAGCGGGCCGGCACGCCTGCCCGGCCACGGACGCCCATCTGACGGGCCTCCGCGACCGGAAGGGTTTGCGCTGCCGGCAAACTCTCCTCAGAAGATCGGGCCTCGCAGCCCGGAAAACTCACCGCGGCTTGTGATCGACCGATTGTTCCGGCGGTGCCGGTGGCGCGGCCGCGCGGGGGCATTCGCCGGAGCCCATCGGCCCCCCTTCGCAGCAGGTCTCGAGGATCATCCCGCACTGCCGACAGACGAGTTTCGCCCGAATCTCGTGCGTCTCGCCGAGGCAGACCGGGCAGCGGGGCGTCGCCATGCGTTCAGCCCACGAGAAAGACGAACAGTTCCTTGGGCCCGTGGGCCCCGAGCACGAGGATCCGTTCGATGTCCCCCGTCCGGCTCGGCCCGGTGATGAACGAGAGCATGCTCGGCATCCGGCCGGCGGCCCGCTCACGGGCGGCGTGCAGGGCGTCGCCGACTGTGGCCACGACCTGATCCGCCCGCAGCACCACGATGTGCACGTGGGGCAGGATCGACAGACCCCGGCCGCCACAGGTGCGGCTCGACACGAGAATCGCCCCGGTCTGGGCCACTGCCGCGTCGCAGGCCGTGATGCCGGCGTCACAGGCCTCGAGGGCGTTCTTGTCGAACCCGGCCGGGCCATCGACCCGCTCGACGCCGCACGGAAGGTTCGCGAGCACCGGCTCGACGAGCGGATGCGCATGTCCGGCGACCCGCCGCCAGTCCCGTTCTTTCGCCAGCGATGCGATCGCCTCCGCTGCGGACTGGAGGTTCGGCACACGGCGGGGAACCGCGCGAAGCTTTTCGAGATTCTCCATGAAGATCCGCAGCCGTTCGGCCGGCGTGTCGCCCCCGTCCGGCAGCCACGGCTTCGCGACCTCGGCCGGAAGCACGGTGAGCGCGGGGAGGCCACCGGCCTTGGGCGTGACGGCCTGTTCCGCCGAGTGCGACCTCACATGCGGCACCGGTGCCGGCACGCGGAGCGCCTCACGAATCCGGGCCAGGATCGTGTCGCGGGCGGAGGTCGGCGGTGGCGACGCGGGGGCGATCATGATGCTCGGTCAGTCGGGATGACGGGTGCGGCTGCGAGCCGCCCACTGGCCGCGGAAACTGCTGGCTGGCGCGGCGGGCAGATCGCGGCTGGCGAGCCAGTCCTTCAGGAGCGGCGGCCGCAGCGCCTTGAGCAGCCCCAGCGAGCGGCGGAACATCGCGCCGCCGGCCGCAAACAGCCACGGCCTGCGGGCTGCGACCACGAACAGCCGATGGCCGAGCCGCTCCAGCCGGCTCGGGGCCGTGCGGGCGGCGTTGCGGCGGTTGTGGAGCAGGTGGTGATGGATGTCGATTCGCACGGGGCAGGCGTCGGTGCAGGCACCGCACAGGGAGCTGGCCCCGGAAAGATGGTTCCAGTCGGCCAGGCCGCGGAGATGCGGCGTGATCACCGAGCCGATCGGCCCCTGGTAGGTGGTGCCGTAGGTGAAGCCGCCGACGTTTTTGAAGATCGGGCACACGTTGAGGCAGGCACCGCAGCGGATGCAGTGGAGGCTGTCCCGCTGCTCCGGGTCGGCGAGGATCGCCGTCCGCTGGTTGTCGAGGAGCACGAGGTGCATCTCCTCGGGCCCGTCGCACTCACCGGGCTGTCGCGGGCCGGAATAGAGCGTGTTGTAGCAGGTCATCGGCTGGCCGGCCCCGGCCGTCGCCAGCATCGGCAGCAGCACGGAGAGGTCGTCGAGATTTTCGACCACCTTCTCGATGCCCGAGATCGAGATATGCACCCGCGGCAGGGCCGCGGTGAGCCGGGCGTTGCCCTCGTTCTCCGTGATCGAGATCTGGCCCGTCTCGGCGACGAGGAAGTTGGCTCCGGTGATGCCCACGTCGGCATCGACGTAGAGCCGCCGCATGTGTCGCCGGGCGATCATCGTCAGCTCTTCGGGGCTGTCGGTGGGGGCCGAGCCGAGGTGCCTGCCGAAGAGGTCGCTGATCTCGTCGCGCCGCACATGCATGCACGGGAAGACGAAATGGTAGGGGGGCTCGCCGCGGAGCTGCTGGATGAACTCCCCGAGGTCGCTCTCCACCACGCCGTAGCCATCTTTCTCCATGGCGGCGTTGAGGTGGATCTCCTCGCTCGTCATGCACTTGCTCTTGATGATCGCCTTCGCCTTGGCGGCCCGAAGCAGGTCGAGGATGATCGTGCGGGCCTCATGGGCGTCGCGGGCCCAGTGCACCTGCCCGCCGTTGGCCTCGAAGTTGGCCACGAACCGGGGCAAGAGTTCGTCGAGCCGGTTCACGGCCGACCACTTGGCGAGGCTCGCCGCGTCGCGGGCGTGCTCCCAGTCGCGATACCGCGCCTTTTGCAGGTCGCGGTTCGTGTAATAGCCGCCGAGGGCCTTGCGGACAAAGGCCCGGTGGCCCGAATCTCGGACATGGGCGGCGGCGTCTTTCAGGAACTGTGTCTTGGCGAGCATGACTACAGGATAGTCTGTTTCCGGGTGCGGCAGGAGTTGCGTCATCCGGACCGCCAGGCCATGGCGGAGCCGTCAGGAGACGGTGCCGGCGAGGATCTCGGCCAGGTGGACGGTGCGGGGGCGGCGGCCCCCACCAGCGGCGCTGAGTGAGCCACTCGACTGACAGCGTGAAATCCAGCCGTCGAGCTGCAGCTGGCAGCTCGGGTCGCTCGACACGATGTAGTCGCAGCCGGTCCGCACGAGCGATCCCCCCTTCACCTCCGCCATGGCCGTGGAGATCATCGGGAACTTCACGCTGAACAGGCCGCCGAACCCGCAGCAGCTCTCGGTCTCGTCGCATTCGACGAGTTCGAGGTCCTTCACCGCGCGAAGCAACTGCCGCGGCTCGTCCTTGATCCGCAGTTCCCGCAGCCCGTGGCAGCCGTCGTGATACGTCACCCGGTGCGGAAACCGCGCCCCCACGTCCGTGACGCCGAGCTTCTTCACCAGGAACTCGCCGAATTCGAACGTCCGCGCCGCCAGGTCGAGCGCCGCCGTCTCGTGGGGTGTGCCCGCGAGCAACTCCGGATAAAAGACCTTCATCATCGCCACGCACGAGCCGCTCGGCCCCACGACCGCCTCGGCACCGGCGAACACCTCGAGCGCATGGATCGCGACCTTCCGCGCCTCGTCCCAGTAGCCCGCGTTGAAGCTCGGCTGTCCGCAGCAGGTCTGGGCCGCGCGGAACGTGCACGTATGCCCGAGCCGCTCGAGCACCGTCGCCACCGCGAGCCCCACCTGCGGACTCATCTGATCGACGAAGCAGGGGATGAAGAGATCGACGTTCATGGTGCCAGTGTAAACTCTCCCACCCGGCCTGACTGGCTCCACAAAAAGTCGCGCCCTGCGTCGGCTCGGGACTGCCCAGCCCCGTCGCCGGACGTTCACGGATGCCATCCTGGCATCCGCTCACTCGATTCCGACTGCGCTTCGGCATCCATGCCTGCGCTTGTCGTCATACGCCGGCTCTCAGGGCATGGCCAGCCCCTCGCAATCGCAAACCCGGATTGCGCGATTCCGCTCAGCCGCGCCGCGCGACCGCGCGCACCAGGGCCGCGGCCATGTCGGCGGGGCTCTCGGCGATCTCGATGCCCGCGTCGGCCAGGGCGGCGAGCTTGGCCTCCGCCGTGCCCTTGCCGCCGGAGATGATCGCGCCGGCGTGGCCCATCCGCTTGCCCGGGGGCGCCGTGCGGCCGGCGATGAACGCGGCCACCGGCTTCGTCACGTGGGCCTTCACGTAGGCAGCGGCTTCTTCTTCGGCGCTTCCGCCGATCTCGCCCATCATCAGGATCGCGTGGGTGTCGGGGTCGTTTTGGAAGAGTTCGAGGATGTCGATGAAGCTCGAGCCGACGAGCGGGTCGCCGCCGAGGCCCACGCAGGTGCTCTGGCCGTGGCCGAGCTGGGTGAGCTGCCAGACGGCCTCGTAGGTGAGCGTGCCGGAGCGGCTCATCACGCCGACGTGGCCAGGCGTGTGGATGTAGCCCGGCATGATCCCGATCTTGCACTCGCCCGGCGTGATCACGCCGGGGCAGTTGGGGCCGATGAGGCGGCTCCGCGAGGCATGCACCACGGGCATCACGCGGGCCATGTCCATCACCGGGATGCCCTCGGTGATCGCGATCACGAGCTCGATCCCCGCGCCCACCGCCTCGAGGATCGCGTCGGCGGCGAAGGCCGGCGGCACGAAGATCATCGTGGCGTTTGCTCCCGTCACGTCTCGCGCCTCGGCCACGGTGTTGAACACCGGCAGGCCGGCGACCGTCTCGCCCCCCTTGCCCGGCGTCACGCCGCCGACCATGCGGGTGCCGTAGTCGAGGCAGCCGCGGGTGTGGAACTCACCCACCTTGCCGGTGATGCCCTGGCAGATGACCCGGGTGTCGCGATTGACGAGGATGCTCATGGTGGTGTCCTAGACCTAGACCTTGCTGGCGGCGACGACTTTTTTCGCGGCATCGGTGAGGCCGTCGGCGGTGATGATCTTCGCGCCACTGGCCGCGAGGATCTTCTTGCCCTCCTCGACCTCCGTGCCCTCCAGCCGCACGACGAGCGGCACGGTGAAGCCGACGGTCTTGGAGGCCTCGACGAGGGCCGTGGCGATCGTCGTGCACCGCATGATGCCGCCGAAAATGTTGACCAGGATCGCCTTCACGTTCGTGTCGGACAGGATGATCCGGAAGGCCTCCGTCACCTGGTTGACGTCGGCGCCGCCGCCGACGTCGAGGAAGTTGGCGGGCTCGCCGCCGTGATGCTTGACGAGGTCCATCGTGCTCATCGCCAGGCCGGCGCCGTTGACGAGGCAGCCGATCGTGCCGTTGAGCTTGACGTAGGAAAGACCCGCCGCGGCCGCGCGGATCTCGGCCGGTTCCTCTTCGGCCTCGTCACGGAGAGCGGCGACGTCTTTGTGGCGGAAGAGGGCGTTGTCGTCGAACGTCATCTTCGCGTCGAGCGCCACGAGTGTGCCCTCTTTCGTGAGCACGAGCGGATTGACTTCGAGCAGCGAGGCATCGAGGCTGACGAACGCGGCACAGAGCTTCTTGAAGAACGTCTCGGCGTGCCGCCAGCTCGCGGTGGGCAGGCCGAGCTTCGAGGCCAGGAGCCGGGCCTGCCAGCCGCCGAGGCCACGGTCGGGATCGAAGGGCTCGCTGAGGATGAGCTCGGGCGTCTTGGCCGCGACCTCCTCGATGTCCATGCCGCCGGCGGTGCTCGCGATGAGCACGGGCGAGCCGACGCGACGGTCGACGAGCACGGCGCAGTAGAGCTCGCGGTCGATCCCGCAGCCGCTCTCCACGAACACCTGCCGGACGACCTGGCCCTCGGGGCCGGTCTGGATCGTGACGAGCGTCTTGCCGAGCAGCCCCCCGGCGATCCGTCGGGCGTCGTCGGCACTCTTCGCGAGCTCCACGCCCCGTTGCTCGGAGCCCTGCACCTTCCCCTTGCCGCGACCGCCGGCATGGATCTGTGCCTTGACGGCGCAGACGGGCGTGCCGAGCGCGGTGAACGCCGCCGCCGCCTCGTCGGGCGTGCGGGCCACGCGGCCGGCGAGCACGGGCACGCCGGCGGCGCGAAGCAGGTCCTTGGCCTGGAACTCGTGAATCTTCATGACGGCCTCGCGGAGGAACAGGCTGCCGAGCCGGGGAGTCGCGGCAAATATCCCACGAAACGGCCGAGCCGCAAGGCGTCACGCGAAGGCCGCGGCGCCGGCGCGTTCCTGCTGCATCCGCTGCCGCCAGTAGGGCGTGGTGCAGAGAAGCAACTTGCCCGTGCCCTCGTAGACGAGGGCCCGCTTCTGGCCCGAGAGCCAGAAGCTCAGGAGCGATCGGGCGGGCCGCTTCACGGCGAGCCGGATGCCGGCCGTGCGGGCGATCACGAACGGCCCGTCGGCCACGAGCCGGTCGTTCTCGAGCGTGACCTCCTGCACGGGGCCGTCCACCGACAGCACCACCTGCCCCTCTCCTTCGATCGCGGTCTTGTACCACAAGAGGCCCTGATCGGCCCAATAGCTCGTCCAGAACGGCTCGCGATGCACGGAGAGCGCGACCTCGCCATCGCTGGCCCAGAAGCACTTCGTGTCGAGGATCCACCGATCCTTCCTGCGGAGCGTGAAGATGTGATAGCCGCCGAGCGTCGAGTCGAGCCAGACGCTTCCCGTGCCGGAGTAGCGGGGCCGGAGGACCGACTCGTCGGAGAACAGCGAGACCCACCAGGCCTCGAGGCTCGGCAGGGGCACGTCCATCGTGATTCCACCCTGCATGTGGTTGAGCGCGCCCTTCTCCGTGCGGACGTCGTCGTCGTCGAGATCGACGCGAACCCACCGCATCCCCTCGGTCTGCTCGACCTCAAACGTCGCCATCGATGTCGACCTCCGGGCCTCGGGTCACGCCCCCCGTCGTCCAGTCGACGCTCCAGCCGGGAAACGCGACCTGCGGATACGGATCGGGATCGAGCGGCTCCTCCGAGGAGTGCACGATGTCGAACTGCCGGTCGCTGCGGATGCGGCCGATCCGGAAGAACTTCGACGTGTGCTGCGTCTTCGGATCGAGGCGGACGGTGCCGCCGGGGCCGCCGAACGACAGCCCGTCGCGAAACGCCTGCCGCACCGCCTCGGTCTCGAACGACCCCGCCTTCTCCACCGCCTGCTTCCAGAGGTGCACCAGGCACCAGTCGGGCTCCATCGGGTCGCCCGTGACGCGGTCGAAGCCGAATTCGTCGCGGAACCCGGAGATCCACCGGCGGTTGGCCGGCGTCTCGAGGCTCTGGAAATAACAGGAGAGGGCGTAGTGGCCGCGAACGTGCTCCGGAACGAAGCCCCGCAGTTCGTCCTCGGCGATGCTCGTGGAGAACACCGGCAGCTTCGTCGGATCGATCTTCGCGGCGGCGAGCGCCGGAAACAGTCCCAGGTTCGACGCGCCGTTGACGGTGTTCAGCACGCAGTCGGCCCCGGAGTCGAGGATCCGTCGGACCGTCGCCGTGAAGTCGCGGTCGCCGAGCGGCAGATAGACCTCACCGACCACCGCCAACGGCTTGCCCTGGAGATACTTCTTCGCGACGTAGTTGGCCGTCCGCGGAAACACGTAGTCCGAGCCGACGAGGAAGACCTTCTTTTTCTCGCCCCCCGCCGGGCTCATCAGCCAGTCGAGCGCGGGGAAGATCTGCTGGTTGGGCACCATGCCGCCGTAGACGACGTACTTCGACGACTCGTTCCCCTCGTACGGCACGGAATAGAGCAGCAGCTTGCGGGCCTCCTCGACGAGCGGCAGCACCGCCTTGCGGCTGGCGCTCGTCCAGCAGCCGAAGATGCAGGCCACGCCGTGGTCGAGCAGCTGTCCCGCCTTCCGCACGAAGAGTTCGACACGCGACCGAGGGTCGGGCGCCCGCGTCTCGATGCGATGGCCGAGGATGCCGCCTGCCGCATTGATCTCTTCGAAGGCGTGCAGCTCGATGTCGCGGAGGCCCGTGGCACTGATCGCCAGCGGACCGGTCTGCGAGTGCAACAGGCCGACGGTGACCGAGCGGGCCCGCGGGGGAACGCCGAGCGAGCAGCCGGTGAAGAGCGCGGGGGCCAGGAGGCGGGCGGCGGCGAGCGTGGCGGCCGCGCCATCGGCCAACGCGCGACGGCGGGGCACGGCCTGCGGCGGAGGCGGGGCGGGATTTCGGTCGCCCATGGTCAGCCCTCGTTCATCCGGACGTAGAGCGCCTCGAAGGCTTCGGGCTTGATGCTCACGTCACCGCGGAACGGCTGGTTCATGTCGAAGATCAGGAACATCATCGTGCCGAGATAGGCCGCGAGAATACCGCCGAGCACGAGCTGCGTGATGAACCGCATGTCGAACAGCCAGCAGATGGCGATGTTGAGGATCGCCCCCAGGATCATCACGAACCACATCGAGTCGGGCAGCGACGACTTCACCGAGTAGAGCCTCATCCGTCGGCACTCGAGAAAGTGATTGAACTGCCGCAGGGCTTCGGCGTGGACGATCTCCTCGGAGGGCGTGCGCGGCTGGAATTCGAGCAATTGGTCGTGCACCGCCGCCGCCCGGATCGTGCCCTCCTCCGGCATGATGCCCTTCTGCTGGAGCGGCCAGGCGTACTTGATGACGTAGCGGGTGTAGTCGCGGAGGAGCCAGCGGAGGTTTTGGCCGTGTGGCTCCGGATAGCGGGCCACGTCCTCGTACAGCGCCGAGAGGGCCGCCGCCTCGCGGGTGACGTTGGAGCCGGCGTCGGCCACGTTCTGGTACGCCGTGACCGCGATCAGACCGAGCAAGAGGCCGTAGAAGACGCAGAAGCAGGAGAGCACGTAGCCGACGATGTCGTTGCAGCCGGCCGTGTGCTTCACGAACTGCCGCAGGATCGGCCGCAGCAGGATCGACCCGATCCAGTAGAAGCCGACGAACACCGCCACGAAGAGCACCGCCGACCGCTGGGGCGGCAGGTCGTACAACCAGTAGAAGTCTTCGATCGACATCGGCATCCCTTGTCAATCAACAGCTTCGCCGTCGAGGGCGTAGATCGCAAGGTGCCTGCCGTCGGGACCGCGGAGTTCCTCCACCCGGAACCGGCCGGCTACCGCCACGGGGCGGATCGAGAAATTCGCACTCCGGCCCGGCAGCATCCGCACGACGACGCAGTCGTGGAGGGCCGCACCGGGGCCGAAGCAGCATTCCTGGTTGTCGCGAACCAGCACGAACTGCGTCAGGCCCGCCTGCTGGAAACTGGGGAGGATGTAGCCCCGAATCCGCACCCGCTCCCGCTCCAGGGCCGTCACCCGTTTCGGAAGCAGGTCGCGGATGAAGGGGGCCCCCTTCTCCATCTCGAGCTTGATGTCGTCGAACGTGATCTCCCGCACCGGGCCGGAGGGGGCGACGGGCGGAGCCGGAGCCGCGGTGCCGCCGGCCGGCGCGGGGGAAGGCACTCGAGGCCGCGGGGGCGACGCGGCCGGACTGCAGCCGGCCAGCGCGACGAATGTCGCCGCAACGATGAGTCGCGATCCGTGCGGGGTCATGGGCGGGATGCCGGCGCGGATCACCGCACCGCTGCGTTCTCGAGGTGGTAAAGCACGCCGCCGGCGAGGGCATCGGTGCCGACCGGCCGCACCTGGAATCGGCCGGCGATTTTCTTGAGCCGCGGCGAGAACTCGATGCCGGCCGGATCCGCCAACTGCACGAGCACGCGGTCGGTGATCTTCGGGTTGCCGCCGAAGCAGCAGTCGCCCTGATCGCGAACGAGCAGGAACTGCACGATGCCCTGCTGCTGCTTGCCCGGATACATGTAGCCCTTGAGGAGCACGTCGCGGCCGTCGAGGGCACGGGCTGCGTCCGGCACCGCAGCGGGAGGGTCGCCGTCGGCCGGCTGCAAATCGGCGTAGCTCAGGCGGGCGAACCCCGGCGGCAGTTCCGTCGCATAGACGACCGACTGATACGCGAGCCCGCCGACGAGTGCCAGCCCGCAGACTGCCATGGCGGCGACCGCGAGCGTCCGGCCGGTGAGTTCGGAGGGCCGTCGGGCGATGTCGCGCAGGGCCACCGACCCGAGCACGATCCCGATCAGCGGCACCACCGCCAGCCACCAATCGACGAACGACAGCGGTGCAAAAGCCGCGAGCACCGCGGAGGCCACGGCGACTCCGGAGAAGACGCGATAGGCCTCGGGGTCGGCGGCAGCCGGCGCGGAGGCCGCGACGTGCGGCGGCGAGTCAAAGAGTCCGGTGGCCATGGCGCAAGGGGACGGGGATGGGCTCCACTCGTGGTATGCTACCGTGCCGCGCGGCCGGACGATGCCGGGGGCGCGAGCATTGCCCGCGACACGCCCGCGATCAGCAGCACGGCCGCCGCCCAGGCTGCCCACTTCCAGGCCCGGAGGCCCGCGGCGGGGGCTGTGGCCGCGGGTGTCGGCGCCGTGGGATCGATGCCGGGCAGCGCGTCGGTCGCGTCTTCGTCGGCGATGACCGGCGCGATCGTGGCGGCGAGGGCGGCGTCGTCAGCCGTGGGCGCGACGGCTGGTCCGGCCGCCGGCGCGGCTCCGCCGGGATCGTCGTCGTTCGCGTCTCCGGGCTTCGGTGTTGCAGCCGCCACGGCCGCCAAGCCGGCCAGCGTCGCCGCGCGGCGGACCGCCTCCGGGTCGATCTTCTCGAGTTCGGTCACGGCGGCCGCGGCCTCCGGCAGCGGGCAGGCCTTGAGATAGTTCACCACCGGCTCGCGGACGAAGATGTTGTCGGCCCGGGCCGTCTTGAAGAGCCCGACGAGCTTCTCGATCACCGACCAATCCTGCCACCGGGCGAGGTCGGCGATCACGAGGTCGGCGAGCTTGGGCTCGTCGAGGAGGACGCGGAGCGACTGCAGCACCCGCGGCCGCGGCACGATGTCGGACTCTTCGCCCAAGAACCGGAGCGCCATCACGGCGGCATAGGTTTCCGCGAACGGCACGTCGCGGGCCTTGCCGTCGTCGTCGGTGCGGTCGAGGAACAGCCGATCGACGAGGTCGAGACCCTCGGGGCCGCGAAGCGTGACGTAGCACGCGATGAGCGCGTCGAGCCCACTGCGGATCTCGGCCTGGTCTTCCGTGACCGTGGTGCCGTCGAGGATCTTCCCGATCCGATCCGCATCGGCAGGTGAGCCGCAGACGCCGAGCATCGTGGCGTAGAGCCGTCGCCGGTTGGCCTGCACCTTCGGGTTCTCGATCCAGGCGAGCAGCTGCGCCGGGTTCATTCGGTCCTTCAGGTCGCGGACGTCGGCATACGGCGCGACGGCGAACTCGTCGTAGGCATCGCGGGCGAGCGTCTCGTCGGCGTCCTCCAAATACTCCTGAAAGAAGGCGAGCCGGTCGGCCCCCTTCTCCGGCAGGTCGGCGAGCTTCTCGAGATAGGCCACCGCGCGGTCGCTGACGGCGATCGGGCTCGACCAGACGAGATTCGGCGGCTCGATGCCCATGAGGAGAAAGAGCGACCCCACCGGCTTCTCCTCGAGCATGATCGTCTCGATCTGCTTCGCATCACCGCCGGTGAGGCCCGCCTCGGCCACGAGGTCGGCCCCCTTGAGCAGGTCGACGACCACGAACTTCGCTTTCGGCAGCGGCCCGTCGGCCCGCGGACCGAGCGCCGCCGCCGGTGGCGGCTCGACGAGCTTGGCGATCACGGCCGCCTGGCTCTGGGCGATCTCCTGCGCGAACGTCAGCGACACGGCCGAACAGAACGGGCAGGCCCGAGCGAAGAAGCCCACGGCTGCGGCAGAAAGCGCCACGGCCACCACAATCGATACTCGAGAAATTTTTCGCATGGGAAAGATTCTAAACCACGAACCGCCGAACCATCGCCAACACGCAAAAACCGCCGGTCGGGGGCACGTGCTCGCCGCCGGCGGATTAAACCCCTTTGGGGCACCTGCGGTGTGACGATTCGCGCTCAACTTATGTGGTGCGCTCACTGTGCCGGTCAAAATTCACCGGCGGCTGCGCGCGACCCCCAACCAGCTCCTCTTTTCCCTCCGGCAAACCGCCGTGAGGGGCTGCCCGTGCCCCAGGAGCCGGCGTTTGCCGCCGAGCGCAGCCAGGATGGCGGAGCGAAGGCGTGCATCGAGCGAGCGGAAGGCATGGATGCCGTAGCGAGCGTCCGGCTCTCGGGGCATGGGTAGCCCCGAACCCACGCCAGTTGAGGGAAACCGCCGGTCGGGGGTTCAGGCAGGCTGGGGAAGAGGCTCCGGGCCGGTTGTGCGGCGTGTGCCGGTGGTCGTGGTCGCGCCGAAAACATGGTCAGGCGGTTTCCCTGCAACGGGGTGCCTGATGGGCTGTCGTTTCACCATGATCAACATCCGCGGATATGGCGCTCGGCGCATGGCGGTCGTGGCCTGGGCCGTGGTCTGCGTGGCCGTGGCCTGGCCTGCCGTGGCGACCGCCGAAAACTGGGCGGCCCAGTCGCAGTCGCAGCTTCACGATCCGGGTCAGCCGCTGGGCAGCCGGTCGCCCGCCGAGGCGGTCGTGCCCTTCGTGCCGGGCATGGCGCAGGCCCCCCGGACGCTTGCGGAGTGTGTGGCGCAGGCCGAACGGCTCCATCCGCGGATTCGCGCCGCCGTGGCCGCCGTGGAAATGGCGCGGGGCAAGGCCGTGCAGGCGCGGCTCTATCCCAATCCCGTCGTGGCAGGCTTCTCGCCGCAGATGGCCGGTTCCTACAGCCAGTGGTCGGGCACCGTGGCCCAGGACCTCGTGACGGCGGGCAAGCTCCGGCTCTCGCAACAGGCGGCGCTCCGCGAGGTGCAAAAGGCGCAGTTCGAGCTCACGCGGGCCCGGTTCGACGTGCTGCGTGACGTTCGCCGCAGCTTCTATCTGTTGCTCGTGGCCCAGCGGCGGCAGGAGATCTTCAATCAGTTGCTGCAGATCGCCACGCGGTCGTACGACATCGGCCGCCAACTCGCCGAGGCCGGAGAGGGGACCAAGGCCGACGTGCTCTTTTGGAACATCGAGCGCGATCGGGCCGAGGTGCGGCTCTTGAATGCGGGCGTCGATATCGAGACGGGCCGGCGGCAGCTCGCCGCCGCGATGGCCGTGCCGCGGGAAGAGATCGGCCCCGTGGCCGGTGACCTGCTCGCGTCCCTGCCCGACTTCGAGCTGGCGATGCTCCAGGAGGAAGTGGTGCGGCTCAACGCCCTGCCCCGGGCCGCGTCGGCCGACGTGGCCCGGGCCCAGTGGGCGCTCGAGCGGGCAGTGGTCGAGCCGATCCCCAACGTGAATCTGTTGGGCGGCTACCAGCGCAACGTGAACTTCCCCGCGCAGGATCAGGGCCTCGCGCAGGTGATGATGGAGGTGCCGCTCTTCGATCGCAACCAGGGCAACATCCGCTCCGCGCAGGCCGACATCGCCAACTCGCGGGCGGCGCTCCGCACGATCGAACTCGATCTCGCCACCCAGACGGCCCAGGCGGTGAACGCCTACCGCACGGCGCGGCGGCTGGTCGCCTGGTACGAGGAGTCGATCCTGCCGAAGGCCCGCGAGACGGTGCAGCTCACGCAGATGCTCTACGGCAAGGGCGAGGTCACGTTCCTCAGCCTGTTGCAGGCGCAGCGGACGCTCACCGAGACGGAACTGGCGTTCGTCGAGGCCCAGGCCGACCGCTGGTCGAACGCCGTCGCGATCGCCGACCTGTTGCAGCTCGAGGTGTTTCCGCCGACATCGGCCGCGCCGGCGGCGGTCGAGGCCCCCGTGGGACCGGAGGAACGCCCGCCCGCCGCCAATCCTGCCGCGGTGCAGCCGCTTCCGCAGCCGTGACGTCGGTGCGATAATGGACTCGATCCGTTCACCCTTCTGGAACCGGCAGGCATGTGTGCATCCGCCTCGACTCATGTGCCGGCGGACCGGCCGCTCGCGGTGCGGATCCGCCGCAGCCTGACCGGGGCGGCCTTTCTCGCGGCCGGCGGGCTGGCCTGGTGGTGGCTGGCGACCCACCACTTCGCCGGCGACGGGCACGATGCGGGGCATGCCGGCGGCGACGCTCCGGCGGCTGCCGCACCGGACGACGTCGTGGCGTTGCCCGCCGCGACGGCAGCCGCGGAACTGACGGCCGTGACGGTGGGCCGCGTGCCGCTGCGCGACCATGTGACGGTGCCGGGGCGGATCGACTACGACGCCCGCCGGCAGATCGACTACGCGGCACCGGTGGACGGCATCTTATCGCAGATGCTCGTGCGGGTGCGGCAGCGGGTGAAGGCCGGGGATCCGCTGGCGGAGCTGTCGAGCCGTGACGTCGGCATGGCCCGCAACGACGTGCGGAAGTGCATGGCCGATCTCGCGATCGCGGTGAAGGCGGCCGACTGGGCCGCGACGATTCAGAAGAACGTCGAGGCGATGCTCGGCGCGCTCGACGCCCATCCGCCGCTCGACGACGTCGAGAAGCGGTTCGGCAAGGAGCTGCTCGGCAACTACCGCGATCGAATCCTGGGCAGCTATTCGAAGCTGATGCAGGCCGAGAAGGTGCGGGCCAGCACGAGCTCACTGGAAACCGGCGGCGTGCTCTCCGGCCGGATCGTGGAGGAACGGCAGAGCAACCTGGAGGTGGCCCGTGAGCGATACCTCGCCGAGTGCGAGGAGGCCCGGTTTCTCACGCGGCAGGAGCGGGACAAATCGGCCGCGGAGCAGGAGCAAGCGGAGCGGGTGCTGGAGATCTCGCGGGAGCACCTGCGGGCGCTCGTGGGCAACTCCGACGGCGGCGACGCGGCGGGCGACCAGCCCGACGACTCGCTCAGCACGCTCGTGCTCCGCTCGCCGATCGACGGCCTGATCGAGGACATCTTCGTGGCCCGCGGCGAGCGGGTGGAGCCGGGCAAGCGGATGTTCGTCGTGGCCGACACGACCACGCTCTGGGTGCGGGCATTGGTGCACGAGCGGCAGTGGACCGCCGTCGAGGTGGCCGATGGACAGGCGGTGAAGGTGACGGTGCCCGGAGCCTCGGTGCATGAGACGACCGCGACGATCAACCACGTGGGCGCCACCGTGGAGGCCGAAAGCCGCAGCGTGCCGCTCGTGGCGGAACTCGACAACGACGACGCCCACTACAAGCCGGGCATGTTCGTCTGGGTCGATCTGCCGCAGGGCGAGCTTCGTGAGGCGGTCGCCGTGCCGGCCGAAGCCGTCATGCGGCACGACGGCAAGGCGTTCGTGTTCGTGCCGGAAGGGGACGGCCGGTTCCGTCGCCGCGAGGTGCAGACCGGGATCGAGACCGACACCCTCATCGAAATCACCCGTGGCCTCACCGAGGGAGAAGAGGTCGTCTCCCGCGGGGCGTTCCTCCTCAAGAGCCGGCTGCTCCTCGAAAAGGAAGCCGAGGCCCGAGTCACGCCCGAGACCAGGCCCGAGACCAGGCCCGAGACCAGGCCCGGAGGGCCGGGTAAACCCCAGCCGACGGAGGTCGGCCAAGGCCAGGTCGGCAGGATGCCGAGCCTGGCCGTGAAAATGCTGCCG
>Ga0214917_10004095_pt1 | contig 16464 bp, 18 predicted proteins | sample LL_1208_BB_MetaG_FD_177983 | JGI IMG/M metagenome (GOLD analysis project Ga0214917, IMG submission 177983) | Freshwater microbial communities from Lake Lanier, Atlanta, Georgia, United States - LL_1208_BB | ecosystem: Environmental > Aquatic > Freshwater > Lake | place: USA: Georgia | collected... | reverse complement strand
CCTGTTTTAAAAGCAGACGAAATCTATTGTGATAAAAAAGAAATTAACCCGCTCACTTATCCAGAAGTAAAGCTCCTACTTGAAAATGTCAAAGGTACTTTTTGGCATGCTCGATGGGTCATTGCCTGTTTTTATGGACTGCGACAAGGAGAAGCACTTGGACTACGTTGGTCCAATTTAAACCTCGAAACTGGTGAACTTCAGGTGCGAGAACAACTCCAAACTATCAATAGTCGCCGTCAATTCGTAGGACTAAAGTCAAAGGCTTCAACTCGAACCCTGCAACTAGATGCTCAAACAATCTCAATTCTTAAAAACCACAAGAAGCAGCAATTACTCCAACGTCTTTCAATCGGTGAAAAGTGGGAAGATTGGGATTTAGTTTTTCCAACTGTTGACGGTAAGCCACTGCATCCCAAAGTAGATTACAAAGCTTGGCAAGACACTCTTAAAGTATGTGGAATTCCAAAACATCGATTACACGATGCCCGACATACCGCTGCAACGTTTCTTTTTGATAAAGGTCTAGATGTTGAAGTTATTCGACGTTTTCTTGGGAACAGTTCTGTGGAACTTACTGCGAAGACATACGTACATCACTCTAAAGCTCAAGTAAATAAGACTGCTGAAGTAATCGAGAAGATGGCGCTCTAAAACCAGATGCTAGGTGGCTCAAATGGGCCACCTAGCAACCTAGTGATATCCAATAGATATTAGTTTTCCGTAAACCAAATATTTGTTTTCAAATAAAGCTTTTTATTACCGACAATAATTGATTCGGTAGCTGTTAATGCTTGCGGTAACCAGTGAGGTTTTTCTGTTTTGAAGTCAATTCTGGAATATAACTCTCTCAAGCGAGACATATAAGGGTTAAAAGTTTGAAAATCAAAGTTTACGACTCCAAAACCTTTTATCGAAGATTCAGAAGCTTTTGCTAAACCCTTCGCATTCTCAATTATTTCTTGCAAAAGTTTCTTGCGTTCTTCTGTTAACTCATTATCTTTTATGTGGTTTTCATAGTGACTCGAAACAAATTGCCAATGCATTGCAAGAGTATGAGCCAGCATTGAATTCTTATCGGCACCAAAAGCTCTATCTATTAATCCCATTCTTAAATTTTAATGCAGCAGCTCCTTTATTGAAAAGAGCTGGGAGAGCAAAAATAAGTTTTAACTAATTAAAACGTACAGGCGTCAATCCTCCTTCTTTGATTTTGAGAACTTTTTAGTTTCTTTTAGAACTTTATTCCATATCTCATGGCTGCTTATCTCTCCTGCGTTCACAGTTTCCGTGTAACCGCCTTGAGGCATCTCAAGTTCTGACAGATATATCGGTAGCCCTTTATCTTCCCTGACCCATTTCAAAACTTCTTGTTCAACCATAAAGGCATCATCTGTGACTTCGAAGCTAAGCTTCTTAAGAAGTTTCCAGCCGTGCTTCTCGTGCTGCCTAATTCTGTCCCTTCCCCTGGAGTCTTTAACTCCACCAATGCCTAGTTTAAAAGTTTCGTAAGTTCTGTTCTCCATCAAATAAATGAAACCAGGACCTGTGTAATCAATTCCCCAGTCGGCGCAATATCGACAACCACCCTGACCATTTCTAATAGATGAATATGAAGGAGAAACTTCACGCTGACATTTGAGACACTTGCACTTCCATGGTGATTTAGAACTTTTGAATTCTTCTAAAGGCAATAGGTCAGCACTCTTCATTGTTGCCTTAGCATCCTTTATATCCACTTTATGACCTGTGCAATATTCACAACCTGAATTTCGGTTCTTTACAGAGGATAATTGAGGATAAATCGTTCGATTGCATGTCAAACATTTGCTTTTCCAAGGATATTTAGCGCCTGGATACTTGATAAGGGGTTTGATGCCTGCTTCTAACATGTAACTTTCAGCATCATTCGATTCAATAAAAAGACCAGCACAGTACTTGCAGCTATGCCCACCTCGTATCGAATCGTACGTAATCTTTATTTCTCTCCCACATTTAATGTGAATCACTCGCCATTTATTGCTCGCATTTTTGTAAGGCTCTAATGGTTTGAACCCAGCTTTACGAACTACCTCGTTTATTCGTGACCGATTTACATAATTCGGCGCACAGAATGGGCAGCCACCGCTTTGGTTACTCACAGCCTTATAGGTGACGTGAATAGTTCGATTGCACCTCAGACATTTGGATTTCCATTTTGTCTGCGCCGAAGTAAAAGGTTCTAAAGGTTGCAAGCCTTTCTTCTTAAGTTCTGCAATCGCAATAACAGGGTCGACTTTCTTCCCAGCACACCAAATACATCCCCCTTGACCATTTTTTATTGAACTGTAACTTGGCGATACCTCTCGTCCACATTTATTACACTTACAAAGCCAGCCTTTATCAGTGCGACCTGGATACGCAACCAATGGAGTAAGCCCAGCTTTTAACATCTTCTCTCTTGCGGAAGATATATCTACAATCTTTCCTGCACACTTGGAACAGCCATAAACAGCTCGTCTCAATGTATTCAATCTTGGATAGACAATGTCACCACATCGATTGCATTTACATTTCCATTTGTTTGCCGATGTTTTGTAAGGTTCTAGTGGTTCCAGCATTAATTTCTTAGCAATTCTATTTGCTTCAGACTGCGAAATTTTTCTCTTCTCGGCTCTTGCTGCAATTCCACATTTTGTGCATCCACCTTGACCTTGCAGTATTCCTGAAAGACGGGGGGCAACTAATGAATCACAATTAACACAACGTGACTTCCATGGTTTAGAACTACCTGGATATTTTTCCAAGGGGATTAAACCGTTTTCCTTCATTTGTACTTCTGCTTTTGGTGCAGAAAGTTCCCGTTTTCTTTTTCCTGCTCGTTCATGGCCGCAATAACCGCAACCCCATCTTCCTTGTTGAAGAGAGTTGTAACGTGGGGATATTGTCTTTCCACATCCGCCGCATTTCATTTTCCAAGGAGCAAGTGCATTCTTAAATGGCTCTAGCGGCTCGTGCCCAATTTTTCTAACTAACATCTCTGCATCTTTATTTGTGATTTTTGTACCAGCGCAGTAAGCACACTGATGGCCTCTTATACGAACTTTGTTATATTTAGGACTCACAATTTTTCTGCATCTCAAACATTGCGACTTCCAAGGAGTCATAGTGTTTGTAAAGGGTTCCATCGGCTTTAAGTCATGACTTATGAAAAGCTTGACAGCTTCCTTTTCAGTTATTTTTGCTGACATGGAATTAAAAAACCCTTGTTACACTTTTTGTGTTTTGCATATGTGTATTCTGCAGTAAACCACCGACAAATTGAATGTTTATTGAACTTTGACTAGGGAATACGTAGCCATAGAGTCGCCCAATTGATGGGTTTCCCCTATTTCAAGAGCAATATTGGACTAAATAAAATTCCTGCACAGGCAAGATGACTTTGAAAGCGCCCAGCAGAGATTGCGCATATGTTGCTGGTCAGAAGAGTCTCTTGCCTGCTTCTAGTTCATTTTCTATTAGAGTGAAAATTAACCTAGCCCAAGGCCATAAATTATTACTAGTAAGAGAAATATCCCGCCGAAGAAGAGTAAGTAATAAGTAATAACGCCACCAGCAATTTTGCCTGTCGTTTTTGCGCCTTCCTTAATCCCCGCTACTGCTTCTGGACGGGTTTCCTTTTTAGCCAGGCGCTTGCCAGTATCAAAAATTCCATAAAATGCAGCAAATATCCAAAATGCAATGAAGCCTAAAACGATTATTCCAGCTCCCAAAGCTCTCATAATTCTCTACTTTTCCTTATTTTCATTCATTCGAACAAACCATGCCGCCACATTGGCTGTAATTACTCCTACAAGGGAAATTCCGACAACCATTAAACCAAATGCGATTGACCTTCCCGCTGTAGTTACTGGAAATCTATCCCCATAACCAACAGTTGTTACCGTAGTTATTGCCCACCATAAGCCATCGGCTGCATTCTTAATATTTGAACCTTCTATTGGTCTCTCGATTAAAGTAATTTGGATTCCACATACATATGCGATGAATATTGCCGTTATTGCTACCTTTATAGCGATATTCATGGATTTCGCAACAGATACTTTGCTGAGAAGCAGTGAGCCGAATGAGAAGAGTCGCATTAATCTCAAAGGCCTGAAAAATGGGAAAATCAAGGCAAGCACATCAAACCAGTGCTTGATTAGGTATGACTTTTTCTCACTCGCTTTAAAGAATTCAAACCCAAAGTCCAAGATGAAAACACCCCATATGAACCACAATATTTGTTCTAATGTGTTTGAAGCCGTTTCTCCTAGATTCTCATAAAATGCGGGGATTGAAAATACAACTAAGAAAACGATTGCAAGCAGAATTAAAATAAAATCCTTAACTTTAAATGCAATCTCGGATTTACTCATTTCCAAACATCAACTCCCCCATGTCCACTGCAAGTTCCAGACCTTGAGGTACTTGTGGAAAAAGTACCGTCTTTGCATCTTGCTGTCGCACCCGCAGGCCAGGAGATGCTTGAACTTGTAGGCGATGGTGAACTAATAGGTGTAGGAGTGGAGGAACTAGAAGCACTTGGGGATGCAGATGGCAGAGGAGCAGGTGTAGTTGAACTTGAGCCTGAAGTTGTTGATGTAGTACTCGATGGATAAGAACTTAGAGTGACTGAATCGGAAAATGTTTGTGTTGGGTCTACTTTTCCGTACTCACCATTTCCTCTGAGCCCAATAATCCATACTTTGTTGGCTAGAACTCCGCTGCATTTGATTACAGTTGGGAGCGCACTAACTTGTATTTCTTTCGAACAATCACCTGCACCAGTTCCAGTAATCTGAACAACAAGTTTCATTACACTGAAATCCCAGCCTTGAATATCACCAATTCGAATTTCAAAACTCGAATTCGTAACTTCACTAATTACTGGTTTTGGTAAAGCGGGCATCTTGACTATCGCAGAAACAGTTTTTGAAGCTGAAGGAGTTGGAATCGGTGAAACACTCGAAGTAGAAGTTGCATTTGGGTTTTCAGCATATACAGAGAATTCAGAGAGAATCTCAACGTTGATGTTGCTAATTCCGCATGAACTTATATATTGATTCAATACCGCAGATTCAGCCGTATCAATAGTTAGGTAATATCTATATTTAATCGCTAGCCAATTTGTTATATATGTGCACACATTCTTTGAAGGCAACCATGAGGAAACGTCTTTGTCGCCTTTTGCACGGTTTTGGCTAAGAGAAACAGCAACAAGTGCTCTCGATTCAGAGAGGTCGTTGGCGTAAGCCTGCCTTTGAGCACTTGTCCACTTCCATGCCCCAGAACGCCAAGCTTCTGCTAGCGGAACCAAGTGGTCGATGTCCAAATCAGAAGCCTTAGAAGTAAATTTGTTGTCATAGGGACTCATCCAACTTCCACCTGTAAGAGTGCAATTCTTCCCAATCTTAGGCTTAACTATTGCCTCTGAGATTAAGACTTCAGCTCTTGTATTGCATCCATTCTTATCCGCATCAACCCACAACTTAAAATAGGAGCGCATATATCCAGTTGTGTGTTCTGGAGCAATTGAAAGAGAGTCAGCGACAGCAAACTGAGTGCTACAGGAAATAAAAAATAGCGAAACCAGTAAACTGGAAACTATTCTAACTTTTCTCACTTGTCGCAATCCCCCAAGAGTTTCAACTACCAATTCATACATTTGGGACATTAGTCCGTGGGTATGACTTTATAGGACGATTTCAACGGGCTGTACTGGTTATGACCATATATTTTGCTGTACGGGGCTGAGCGAGCACTTAGACGCCGAATTGGACGGGCCTGGCTTGTATTTCCTAGTTATTGTCGCTCCCAGAGATTACCCTTTTATTCATGGTCGATTTCAAGATGCAGCTTTTGGCAAATGCCATGATAGGTCGAAAGCGTTACTCATGAGGGGTTTACAAGCCAGCAAATGAATGAGCTACAAGCCAGAGAAATATTGGGTTGTTCCCCAACCGCAAGTTTCAAAGAAATAAAAGCCGCATATCGACGCATGATTGTTTTAGTGCACCCAGATAAAGCTGGTCAAGATGCAATCTCACAAGATAGAGCGAAAGAAGCAAGCTCTCGCCTCAATCATGCTTGGGAGTATTTAGAAAATAGAGAAAAACAAGGTCTATTAGGAAAACAAGATAGTGAATCTACGTATGAATCAACTTCTTCACGTGGAAGGGCAACATATCCTCATGAATGCGATATTTGTGGCTATGCACCTGCAACAAAGATTTCTGCTCCAATCATCACTTCATTTGTTTATTTTCTACGTAGAGGAAAATATGAATTAAATACTTGCAAAGCGTGTGGAATAACTATGTCTCGAATGGCTTTGAGAGAAACACTAATCAAAGGCTGGTGGGGACTAGGCCTTTTCTTTGTTCCCCATGCAATATTCAGATATTTCATGAATATGAATGCACTTAAGAAAATTGATGAGCCAACATATAGAGACCCTGAAGTGATTACTCTTTCTCAGTATCCTTTCAGGGTTCCTACATCACCATTTCGACAGCCTGCGCCTTTAGTTGCAACTGCGATTGCATTAACAATACTTGGGGCAATCATTTCAAGTGACCCTTCAGGGACGGGAACCAATTCCACTCCATCAATGTATTTTGGCGAAGTCAATTCATGTTATGAAGAAGTTTCATCAGCAGATGGGCAAAAAATAAAAATGTCTGAGTGCTCAAGTTCATCAGCGACTCTAAAATCAGTCGCAGTTGTAGATGCCGATTACCTTTGCCCTGCTTCCACACTTTATACAACAGTTGCAAATCTTCCAGATGGAACTACTAAAACTGCATGTCTTGAAAGATTAATTAGACAATAATGAGTAGGGGGATGAAGAAATTAATATCTCTTCTTCAGATACCGCTTTTAGTCTTTCTGTGTAGCTGCAGTAATTCGCTAGCGATTGATTCAAATAGCGAACCAACTAATAGCGACGTCCAGAGAATCGGTACAAACGGGCAATTAATATCCATCCAGTCTGACAATGTACGTGCAGCTGGCTACGACGCTGAAACTATGGTCATGACCGTACAGTTTATGAACGGAGCTATGTATGAGTATTACTCAGTGCCCGCAGATTTATGGGAATCGTTCATTGCCGCCCAGCCCCACCCTTGGAGCTCCGTCGGATATCCGAGATTGGTTCAATCAGGCGTTCCATATAAGCGAATTGGGTGATTCACTTATCGGGTTGAAGGGAGAGATTTGATGTTTTGGTCTTTGATTGGTTTTTTAGGTGGGGGAACTTTCCTCTTCAATGGTTTTGGAATTTTAAGGGACCCTAACTGCGACACTGTAAGTTTTGGTGGCGGCAGAGTCATTCAAGCAACTTGTTATCAAGCTGGAGCAATCGAAACTGGAGCAATTTCAGGAACATTCGCTGGTATCGGAATGATTATTGTCGGACTTCTTTTTATTTACATCGCATGGCGAAATGTAAGAAGAGGTTAAATTCAAGTGCCTACATTTGGAGATTTTCATTCGCCTAACGGACCAAACACTGGTTATTTACCCAAAATTATTTCCAATAAGGAAATGTCTGCACAAGCAATATCTCCATTTCTAATAGAGGATGAGTATTACTCGTGGGACGGTCCTTACAATACAAAAGACCCGATTCTTGCGACTAGACATGGACAATCTATGGGTCGTTTGTTTGTGACAAACTTCAGATTACTTTTTTGGTCCGATGATTCTCCGAAACCTCATGTAGGTCTCTTTTATGATGATATTCAAGGGTGGAAAACATCTTGGATGCCAATGAAAAGTAGAGGAGTAATTGCGATTGTGGCAGGCCGAAAAGTTATCTTTGCGGCAAATACTTCTGCAATCGAAAATGCCGAAAGACTTATGAATAAGAAGGGTAAGTAAAATGGCAAATGCCTGGGCTGGACATTTCGAAAAAGAGGCCTTGTCCAACAAAATGATTCATGACCAAGTTTCACAAAGTTACAGGCAATACGAGCGTGAGTGGAATGCCATGAATTTAGAATCGGCTCACTGGGTGGATATTGCAGACACAATACGTTGGGCAAATGCCATGGCTCGTCAATCGTTCGACACGGGTTATGCGTATTTCGTAAATATGATTGAGCACCTCAAATCTGGAAACCCCTTCACTGCAAAAAAACGCATGGAAACTTTTGCTGCTGCAAACAAGGATATGGCTGATTGGACAAAAGCTGCTGTGGCCAAGTGGGATAAATTAGCAAGCGATTACGGCGTTACTTTGATTGATTATGAGAATGAAGCAATTGAAATAGCATTGATGGCAGATGCGGCTATGTATGACATTCTCAGATATGTTGGAAATAAGTGGGATTCATCAGAGGCAGACAAATTAATAAAAAAGGTAAGAGATAAGTTTGAAGTTAGCGACCAGGAATATGAATCCTGGAAAGTTGCTAGAAAACTTAATTAAAGAGGATAAAAATGGGAATTTTCTCTAAACCAAAATCGTCTAAACAGACACCATCAGAAGAAACGGTTCGTTCTGTGATAACAAAGTTTCAGGGATGGCTGAATGCTTATGAACCGATGGAAATCAATGGTGTTACACATCAATTGAAGGATTTAGAAAGTTTTGTCGAGTTTTTGGTACGCCAATCAGTAGTGAATGAAGATGAGTTGTTACTTCAATGGGTTTCGAAGGTTTGTGTAGCCATGGATAAATCCACAATTACCGAAAGCACCCCTGAGACTCTGGCTCAGCTAGTATTCGATTGCACGAGCGTTTCTATGACTCTAAGGAAGAAATACGCCAACATTCCCGAAATTGTTCAAGCTCTAACAGTTCTTGGTGTCGCATCTATTAAAGTGTGTGAAAAATTCCCGATTTACAGAGAAGCTTTGGAGTACATGCGCTTAAACGCAGACAAGCTCTCGGGCAAGTGAAGTATTTTTCAACGAAACTGCGAGCGCCGATATCAGCTAATTGCACTATTCAGGATTAGATGCCTTTTGCAGCAGTCTCAGCTTTTCTTGTTTAATTTGGAGAGTTATCAAATCTGAAAGTTCCTTATACGAGCTTCTTACACGCTTAGGAAGTGGCTCAGGCACAAATGGCGTTGGTTTCTTAAGGGCAAACTGGGGTTTGTTTGGTAGCACTTTAATTTCCTTTCATAGGCTACTGCCCTTCCAAGTAGACCAATTCTGTGTGCATGACCAGGTTTTCTAAGCCTTTCCATGCAATTGTTGATTGTTGATTATGTTTAGTGATATTTACTCACTTTTGATTCAGCGTTGTTATCAGCATAGCAAGATGATTTTCCACATTTAAGGCATCTATTTTCATCTTGCTATCATGATAATAGTTAATACATTATTTCTACTCGTCTTTTTTCAGTTAAGTAGGCTTTAACTTGTTCTGCAGTGAAGCGTCTATGGCGCCCTACTTTGATGCTTTCTATCTCATGTCTTGCAACAAGACTGTAAACAGTACCTCTTGAAATCTTTAGATATTCAGCAACTTGTTTTGGGGTGTAAAGACTTGGCATTTCCATTCTTGCTCCTTTATTTAGTTCTATACTCAAGAATGACATTTATTGACTCTTTTGTAAGGTTAAACAAGGTTGTAACTTGGGCAACTTCAGGGACTTATTTCGCCTGAATTAGGTTCCACAAGTCCCCGAAGTTACCCGTCTATTTTCAATATTTACGGAAGTAGTCTCTCCATTCTTCATAGTATGAAGTCACAAGTTCTACATATCCGTGAATGTCTAACCCGCACTTTTCCAATACCGCAATTTCACCGTACTGGGACAGCTGCAACTTTTCCCGTGGATTACTATTGCTGTTGAAGATACGGATTAGTTTCCAGGTTTGAAGTCGAACTGCCGCACTTGAAACTTCAGTGATGTTCCAGCCCAGATAATTTGCTACTTGCTCAATGGGAGCCATCCCACCAAATACCACTAGAGCACGTAGAACTTGGAATCCGTGCGAATCCAAGAATTCTGGAATGGTCTTCTCATTAATCTCCTTACTCATTATCTGCCACCTCATGCAATTTGAGACGGTACGTTCCTCGACTAAGCCCAGATACAAGTTGCACTGGAACTTCTTTTCCATCCACGTCAGTGACACTGAAGAAGCGGTCGAGTTGGGTTTTGGCAAATTTGCCTGCCCTGGTTGCCTGACTGCGCTCGCTACCGTCTCCCCATATGTCTGAGATATCCAACTCTGCCGCATCGGAAAGTGAAACAATCTGCTTACCCGAAATTCCTTTGGTGCCGTAAGCATCATGCCAAGCTTGAATCAAACCTTTGATTTGCTGGGTTTCTGCATCCATGCCTTCTCGTTGATATTCCATGTCCGACATGAACCCAGAGACTCCAGCATTTTGCAGAATGCCTCCCATTACGAGCGAGAAGCTTTCAAAACTTCCTAGAGGCTTCCCATTCCAGGTGGGTCTACCTGCACGCACCCAGTCCATAACAATTGTTATGCATGCATCAACCAATTTGCTGCGGTTTTTCTTAACCCAATCCATTAAAGGAAAATGTTTAAAGTTTTCCCTTAAATACGGTTCTGGAGTATTTGGTACCAGCCTCACACGAATGAATCTTCTGCTCAGTTGACCAGAGAACCCTGGGTTATTGCCTGTACCAATCCATGGTCCAGAATTCTCCAATTGCAAATCAGTGTTGCTTCCCAACATTCTGTCGCTCCACATTGGCGAAGTGATTGCCATAGCAAGTACATCTGAATCAATTTCCGTGCCAGATAAATTGTCGAGTAAGTACGGACCTCCGCCCTTTAAAAGATGAGACGTAATTTGCTTGCGAAGCTCCTCTTCATTTCTGGTGAAGTTTTTTGTAGCAACGTCAAGTCCTAGTGCGGGATAGCAAAGAACATTAGCTAGCAAACTGGCGCCACTTCCTGGTAAAGGTTTATCGATTAGGAATAAAGGACTGCAACCATTAAAGAGTCCACGTGCAAAATCGTGAAGCATAAGAGCTAGTGCATGAGCTTTATCCTGCTCGGTTTGAAACGGAAAGTCACACAAAACTTCATCGATTATAAAATCAACTGCGTCTTTAGTGTTTGCAAAATACTTTCCGCTGCCATAATCTATATTCTCAAGGTCAGCAGAAATTACTCGATAGATTTGAGATTCCCTGTCGTAGAAGTAACTGTTAACTAAACGTCCATCGCTGGTAATAACAGGGATGGACGTTACTTTTTTGAGATAGGGCAATGGTGGGTTAGAAGTTTGTAGCAAGTCATCAATAACCAAATCCTGAGGGTCGGCTGGAACTAGTGATGAATTAGAAGGCTTTAGCCAGGTGGCAATTCTTGCCGTTTCATGGCGTAGAGACTTCCCGTTTAAAACCTCCCAATTGCTCTTCCCAGGATTGATTCTCAAAATACCTGCTTCGTTTTTAAACAGACGTTCAGGAGAATTATTGGTGTAGATAGCTGCCCATACTTGTGCTGCTTTTGTCGGTAAGTCACCCACATTTGTTACTACTGAACGCTTAGTTGGATATCCAAGTTCCACAGGAGAGCGAACTCCTCCTTGAAAAGGGCAACTTATGCACTCATTAGCTTCTAGAGGAAGCTCAGATAGAGATTCGCAAGTTCTCTTTGCTTTTTCAGGGTCAACCGAATCCCATAGACGTTGAGATTCGTCGTAGTCATATTCTGGGTATTTAGCAGACCATTCATGAAAAAGTGCATTCCCGTTAGGTGCAAAATAAAGTATCGATGCAACAGCAAACCAATTCTTATACGAAGTGGTTGTTGGATTTTTCCACACTCGGCTAAACCAATTGCAACCATTGAGCACCATATCAATATTCATATCGCCTGCTGTTATTGGCGCAGTTTGCTTTCTTGTTATTGGCAGTAATTCAATGCTTGCATTTTTGATTTGTGCAATTGAATAGCGACGATTGGGAAAGCATTCAATAACTTTTACTGCGATTGGATTATTGATATCTTTTAGATTGAAAGTACCAGGCACCCTTAAACCACGTGATAGGTCGTGAGTAGCATCGAACTCATATGGGAGTGCGTGTACTGCAAAACCCCTATAGAAGTTTTTAACTAAGTTTTGTGCTTCTTTTAGTTTGTCGGCATCTGAGATATAAACATCCTCTTGAAGGAACCAATACCCGTGGAATCCCTTGCCCGATTTAACAATCATTGACGGGGCTAATTGGAATCCATTCAGGAGGCGCAATGCTTCATCTGCTGACTTAGGGAGTCGCTTGTTTGGTTTCTCTGGGTCGTATAGGTCTATATCCATACCAATAATAGAGAAAGCGACAATGTCCTTATTTCCACCTCTGGATTTGCTGGAAAGCTGTTTGGAGCGTCTGCCAAGCCCAAACATCACCTGCTCTTTTTCTCGCACACTCTCGACATATTTAATAATTGAGTCGATTTCATGTGAAGGAAAGTACTTCGTATGAAGCCCTCTCCAGTCAGGGTCAGATGTAGTGGAGATTGCTATATAGCCACTGCCATCTCCACTTGTTGCTTCCATTAGTGTTCGAAGTTCGACTTCAAACTCATCCACTGGACTGAGATAAGTGGTCATTACTCACCGCCTTCAATGAACTTAGATACGTATCCGTTGGGTAAGCTGGTTAGCGATTGAATGCTTTCTTCAGGAATGCGTACAGCACGACCAATTCGCTTTGTATAAAGTTCACCAGACCAGGTCATGCGATAAATCTTTCCTTTACTAACTTTGAGCTCGGAGGCAGCTTCTGCAACCGTAAGCAATTTAGCCATTTAAATCTCCTTTAATTTGTATAACTCTGTGTCACTCGGTGTGCCACGTGATTAGAATGGCGAAACTGTTAAAAATGAAAGGGTTGCTTGTCAAAAAGTGACAAGTGGTAAATCAATGGCCGCACCAAAAAAGAAGATTCCGCCAGCAAGGATGCCTGTCAAACAGCTTTCAAGAAATCGCTCGAAAACAACTCTCACAAAACTTGTTAGAGATAACATCAACACATTAACTAAAGACCTGATGGCCCAAGACAAGCAAAATAACAAAATGATTGCTGAGTACCAGGCCTGGGAAAAGGGCGGTAAGAAACCGCCGACAAAATACTCAGATGCTATGGCTCAACTTATAGAGAATATGGAGAAATCAGACCCAAATCGATGGACACAAGACAGGCTTGCCAAAACCATTGGGCTTTCAATAACAGTTATCAGACGAGTCTACGCAAGCACTACAGCAAAAACTTCAGAATCTCTCAGGCTTTCAGACATAATTCCACTTGCAATTGCTTTTGGCGTAAGTCCAGCATATTTATTGCAGCCCAACAAAAATCAATTGACTAATGATTCACTATTAATAATAGAGGGAATGTTTAAGACTCCTTACGAGATTAGCGCACACGATTGGTACTTATGGATACACGGAATATCTGCACTTCCAAACTGGAACCCCGAATATTTTGAGTTACGTATGGTCCAATTAGATACTGTCGAAAATATGAAATACGAGCAACCAAAAGAGATTCTTACTGACATCGAAACAAATCGCTTGATAGACAGTTCATACTTCTCAGAGCTTGCGCCAGCATTCTCTGTCAACGAGTGGTTCTACCCTTCTATGTATCCTGAAATTACGGGTAGAAGCCATCTAGACGATGCAAAGCGAGAATTACAACCCGCTGATGGTCAATTAAAGGCATTGCGAGCAAAAATAACTTTTATGACTTTCGCACGTCGAGCTATTCGCCTCATGTCAGAGTTTGAAACAGAGGCGGATACCAAAAAGGCAATTCATTGGTCATTAAATAACATGGGACATGCATTAGCGGATATGGCGAGGAATCGAAATAAACCATTGAAGTAGCGAGCGCTTGACTAGATTTGTGCAACTTTTGTAACACTTGCAACCTTTTTAGGCTACTGCCAAGAATCTAAAGCGTTGCCTATGCTTAAGCCTTGGTCTAATCCCCATTCCCAGGTGACTTAACCCTGGGGGGGTTCCTCTTCTAAAATTAAATTATCTTTTTCCTCTAGCCCCAGACGAGCTTTCTCCTTTAGAAGGATGACTCTAGCTACAGATTCTTCATCCTTATCTTTGGCCGACTTAACAGAATTAGCCAATGCGCTTTCCTTTGCATAGGCATCAAACTCAGCTTGTTTTCTATTTAATATGCCAACCATAATTTCATCAACGCTCTCTGGAATTACAAGTCTATGAACCTGAACTACATTTACTTGCCCCATTCGATGAGCACGTGCGATGGCTTGCACTTCTAATGAGGGTTTTATCTGAGGTTCGCAAATAATTACGACAGAGGCTGCTTGAATGTTTAATCCAGTACCTGCGGCTTGAATTTGGCCAATTAGGGCGACGGGTTTCTGAGAATCGGTGAATCTATCAACCAAAGCTTGTCTTTGTGCGGGTGAAACCGCACCAGTAATCGGACCAATTGCGTTCTCACCAAGCGCTTCCGTGACAAGGTTCAATACGCTTCTAAAGTAACTGAAGATGACAACTTTCTTACCATTTTCAAAAGCTTCTTTGGTAATTTCAAGTAAACGCTCAAGTTTGTCAGGGACTACCCCTGGACGGATAGGCTCAAACCCAGCCATACGCATCCCCATGAAATTTCCTCTAGCCACTGCAGTGCAATAGTTTTCATAGTTTGCGCCATTCCATGAGCAATATTCATCTCGCTTAATAAGTTCAGGAAGTTCTTTCAATACTTCTTCAGTATTGCGGCGAAGATACATCGGAGCTACATGTTGTCTGAAAACCTCAGTACCCGCTGCCAATGCTGCATGGTTCATGCGAACCGCAAATTCTCTATCCAGAAGTGAAGCTAACGATACAAACTCTGAAACTCGATTCTCCAAAGGAGTTCCAGTTAGGAACATAACTCTTGGTGCTCTATCCAGCCATTTAACAATGGTTTTTGTTCTACCCGTTTCAGCATTCTTAACGTAATGCGCCTCATCAACAATTATCGTGTCAACTTCTAAAAACTTTATGTCCTCATCAGATACGTCAAATGCCTTAAGAGTGTCATACGTTGTGAGCCCAGCCCCGCCCGATTGCTTCCATATTGCAAACCCAGACTTCTGCTCATCGCCGTGAATCTTGACAACCTTAAGGTCCGAACGTGACTCTATTTCTCGTTGCCAATTCACAAGTACCGATGCTGGGCAAACTATTAAGAACCTATTTGCTCCATTGAGGCTCCTTTGAGTTAAAACTCCTATCGCCTGCATAGTTTTGCCCAAACCCATTTCATCACCAATGATTACTCGTGATTGAGTGAGTGCAAACTTACTGCCAAATACTTGGTACTTTCTTAAAGTTGCTTTTATGGATGATGAATCAAAGACTTCGTTTTCTATTTTTTCAATTAACTCCTGGTTTAAGTGTCTCTGACCAAGCTGAGGCTTTGCACCACCAATATCCTCTAATACAGCGTAATAATCGCTAGAGCGTTTTTTAAAGTCTTCAATTGCAGGGTCGGGTTTTTTAGATTCTGCGTAGTTCAACGCATCATTAGCTAAAGAAGCTAAGAGACCAGTTGTTGGCTCACCTAAAACGAATGCTATGTTGGTTATCGCATCTAGCGCTCGCTGTCGCTTTTCAGAACCTGAAAAAAACCAAATGATTTTAGAACCTAGTGGTTTTGTATCTGATATGGAATTCTTGAGAGAATCTGCAAGTGGCCTTAACTTTGTGTGATTACCACGCAACTTGCTTCTAATGCCCTCAAGCCCCTGGACGTTTTCCAATAGGTTTAAATCTGAGACCGTTAAGTCATCAACTTTAATTCCATACGTGATTGATTCTGCAATGGCTTCATACATTCGGTCAGCTATTAACTTAAGTTCCTTTGCCGTATCCGCTGAAATGCCACTGATTCTCTCTAGCTGGGATTCAGAAGCATGATAAACAGACGCAACTGAAGTTATTCCAAATTTACGTAAGGTTTCAATCCTCAACGAGGAATCTGTAGCATCCCTCATATTCTCAATTGGAAGCTGTGCCAGCTTTTGCAGAACTGAAGACTCTTTAGCTTTACTCAAATTTGCTCTTGTTTGGTTCACAAGAGATTCATCAAGTATTGCTACCTGTTCAAGCTCACTAGCTACCTTTTGAGCAGCTCTTATCTGCTCACGCAGCTCTCTAAAGTTAGGCACCCATGAAAGTTACCGCCTGGGTCTGACAAATGGCCGTGTATGAATAGGTGTATGAAACAAGGGTCTAAACAGGGATAAATCTGCACTTGTTGAGTGTCAGACCAACGTGGCAGAATTTCCTACGTCCACAGGCAAATGCATGGATTCATGCGTGAACTAGTGTGATGAGCTGGAGAATGACTACTTAAAAAAGTGGGCCCAGACAGGCTCGAACTGTCGACCCACGGATTAAAAGTCCGTTGCTCTACCGACTGAGCTATAGGCCCCACTGCGTCGAATACCCGCAAGAGG
>Ga0214917_10004094_pt1 | contig 16467 bp, 13 predicted proteins | sample LL_1208_BB_MetaG_FD_177983 | JGI IMG/M metagenome (GOLD analysis project Ga0214917, IMG submission 177983) | Freshwater microbial communities from Lake Lanier, Atlanta, Georgia, United States - LL_1208_BB | ecosystem: Environmental > Aquatic > Freshwater > Lake | place: USA: Georgia | collected... | reverse complement strand
TAAAATATAAATATTAATATTAAGACAAAAAGCAAACGATTGCTGATGGTTTATTTGAAGAACTTGAAAATCCTGCAGATATTTGTAGTAAACAAAATTTGGAGATACAAAATAATGTCAGTAACATTATTGTTGAAAAGGATGGAAATGACGATAATTATAATTAATTCGCATAAAATATAAACTATAAAAACATCAACCCAAACAAATAAATTTATTTTTTAACTAATAATTCAATATAACTAGTAAATGATACTACATTTATTAATACAAGGATGATGACACCTCATATATAGCTAAATATGAAGCTAAATATGAAGCTAAATATGAAGCTAAATATTATGCTAAATATGAAGCTAAATATGAAGCTGAAGATTACATTGAAGATAATTTAGATATATTAAATGTAATAACTATTTATTGAACACAAATAATTATGATACAGATACTGAAAAAGAGGCAAATTAAAATAAATGTAATGCCTAGTGTAATGCCATAAGTTAATATACTTCAATATCTCCTTCAATAACAACATCGTCTGCAAGTTTTCTTCTAGTTCCTTTTTTACCAGGTGGATTTACCTTTAATTTTTTCTCTCTTTGTTTTCTTGTTCTACGTTTTTTAACAGGAACTATTTCTAATTGTTCTTCAGGAAAAACTATATCCTCAATTTTAAATTCTTTTTCCTGTGGATTTTCTATGGCCTCCTCTGCTTCTTCTAGAATTATAGTAGGCTTTAATTTTTTACCCTTTAATTTTCTTACTTTTGGTTTTGGTTCTATTTGTAATTCTTCTTCACCCATTTCAACTATTTCTGTTGGCTTCTCATCAAATTCTGCTATTTGTCTTATTCCTTTCTGTCTTGGTTTATATTTTGTTGTTATATCTTTTTCAAATATAAAATCTAAATAATCTTCACTTGTAATATAATTTATAATAGCATTCTCAATATTATTAAAACAACTTGAATGTTCTAGAATACTTATATCAATATTTATATTTTCACCATTAACTATTAATTTATACTCAGGAAGTAATTTTCCTTGTCTTCTATACATTGCTGGTGTTAGAATAAATACATAATTTTTTACTCCCGGCGTAGTATAACAAACAAACTCATTGGAATTAAAACGTGTTTCAGGAATTGGTTTACTTGAAATAAAAATAGAAGGAATCTTATAATTAACTAACAATAACCATAAATCAAAATTGACAGAAACAAATCCATCATGAATTATCATTTGTTCAAAATCCATAGTTCCATCTTGTAATTGATTAGCGTCAAATTGCCCTTCTTCTCTTAGAATATCAATAATTATATTAATTCTGTCTGCATTTGTAAAATTATCTGTTAGTTTACTATAGATTTCAACTAAATCATTTTTTACTTGCTCTACTGTAAGATCTTTACTGTTAATATCTTTAACAAGATCAATTATTAAATATAAAGAACAATAGTTTGAACCAGTATACTCTATTTCTTTAAAACTACTTGGAAAACATTTTCTCCAATATCCAGATTTTATTTGGTTTGGAGCAGATTTTACACAATCTCTAATATGATAAGGATTAATTATTTCATCCAACTCATAATCTTTACTGCGTGGTACTGTTATAATTGGTTCAGCTGTATCATATGTATTATATTTTGCATAACGATTTATTTCAGATGGTATTAAGTTTTGAAAAAATTCTTGTGTTAGTAAATCCTGAAGTATAATTATTTCATCATCTCTTAAATTATATTTTACTTGACCAAATGATAAATATGCTTGCGGCTTAAAAATAAATGACTTAATTCTATTATATCTAATTAATTCATCTGCCATTCGTCCATAATAAAATTGTTCATTATCAGTTCCATTTACTAAGTTCGTTTTTGGTAATACTAATTGACATTTATCTTTTGTAATTCTACATATAGAATTATTTAATTTGTTTTCACCATGACATTTATCTGGTGTTTGTGAAATACATGTGTGTAAATCTTTTTCGTTAACCAGCTTAAAATTATATGGAAGGTCTCTCTTAGAAGCAAAAATAACATTATCTTGAACTAAATCATGTAATAAGTCAATTACAGTATCTAATTGATTCTTATACAAACTATATTTCTTATTACATTCATCCTTTATTGCCTTTCTCTTTTCGCTATTTAAATAATCATTAAATAAAATACGAATTGTATTTCTGAATACATTATAAAAGTTTGTTTCTAATTGAATTCTTTTAATAAAATCAATTCTCTTTGTATCAACAGTATTATTAGTAAGTGTTTGAATATCAGCAACTAACATATCATTATTTGTAATTGTTTTTATTGTATCATCTACACTGGAAACTGGAATAGGATCTTTTATTGGAACAAATTGATCAGTATTAGTTAAAAATCCAGTAATAAGTTCATCTTCAACAACCCTACAAAAGTATTTTGGATTAGAACAATTTGCCTTTGAAATATCTTCAGGTTCCTCATAATCGTAATATTCTTTTAAAAATTCAAGAGTTTGTTCATATGTTTTCCAAATATCATCATTCATATATACAAAGTCATATTCACATCCTTTAGTTCCACCACTTGATGTAGATAACTCAGGAGTTTTTAGAGAACTAACATCTTCATTAGATTCTTCTTTAATAATAACTTCATTTATCTTTTTCTTTAGACATTTGTTATTTTCCATTGTTGTTAATGCTGATGGATAACAGGGTATAAATCCTTCTAATCCTTTTCTATTTCTAGCCATTACACCTATTACCTTTCCTTGAAAATTTAAAACTTGATATGACACTGTATATCTTTTATGAACTAACTCATCTATTAATCTATCTAACACTAATGCTTGTTTAAATCTATATTCCTTCATGCTTGGAAATGCTTTACATTTTTCACCTAAAGTTGGTTTAATAATCTTAGAAAATACAGCACGTAGTGTTTTTGGTAATTTTTTATCATACTCTGAAAATGTTTTAGTAATGTAAATTGTTTTTCCATCATTACGGTAACCATAAATTGGTTCAAAATAATTTTCACGTTTTATTAAAATTAAACTGCGTTTTCTAGCATCATATGTGTGAACTGAATAATGATTTGTTGGACAAACTAATTCAATATTGTTAGTTATATCATTTTCTGGAATTTCTAAAATTATCAAATTAATACCAGCGTCAAACAATTTTAGATTTGGAATACAAACTAAATCCCATAAATAAGTGTAATCAATTGTTATCTTATCATCACGTAAAAAGTTTTTAAAGTTCACAAATGCTTGAACTACTCTTACAACAAATTCTTCACCAATATCACCAGTTTTTTTATTTTTTTGACTTACCATTTTCTTATAAAGTTTTGTATCTTGATATTCTTTAATATCAACTTCCAAATCTGGATCAGCAAAGCTTGTAATTAAATCACCATTTTGATATTTAATAAAATTATCCAAATCTATCGCATCAATTATTAAATATTTCATTTGTTTTATAGTAGGAACGTCACTTTTTGCGTTTGGAATAAATTTTTGAATAAGAGGTTTGTTATCATCTTTTTGAACAAAAAATATTGCACTTGCTAAACATGCTATAAATGATTGTGTAGCACTATCTTCTACTCCATGTCTAAGAATACATGTATGGTGAAGTTTTAAACTCATGTTAGTTTTACTTATTTGACAATCTTCATTTACCTCATGTAAAAATTTCTGAACTGCTATTGGTAAGAAACCCCAACGATGTTCTCCTAATTGTGGACCATATTTTTCTGGACCTTTTACATAGTGTTCTATTTCCATTATATCTCGTCTCAATTGCTCTTCCATTTGTTCTTCTTTTTTAGAAACTTTTTCCGCTTTCTTTTCATCAAACTTTCCTTGACAAATATCTCTGCGATTCTTTATTTCTGGAGTTGACCAATTACTATAACAACAAGGAATACATAATCCCGAGGGAGTTTTCTTTTTATGAAAACCAGGATATTTCCTTTCATCTTCGCCATAAAACTGATATACATATTTTCCTTTTGGAACTACAACACTATTTCTTGGAATTATGGCATCCTTTACATCGCTCACTTTTTGACCACATTTTCCATCCAATATATCCTGTTCTGTTACCATTGTATCTGTTAATAAACACCAATATCTTGGACATGTATAATAATATTTCTGTGAACTATCTTTAGCATCTGTTCCATATTCAATAAAATCTGCTTCTTCATTTATTTCACCAGGATGTTCTGATACTATTTTATCACGTTCTTCCTTTGTTAATATAATTGGTTGTCTTCTTTCGCTTAAACTAAATGGACACATACGCGTATATAAATCTATTTTTTCATTCTTCGCTTTAACAAATAATTGTGGCATTCTTTCTTCTAAACGAGCTGAAAAAGGATTTGGATATTGTAATTTCATTCCTGTTATATCACGCACAGTATTTGATAATTGTTTAGCTTGTTCTTGAATTTTCTGCTGAGATGGTATTTGTATATCTGTTTTAACTTTTTTTGCTTTCTTTTTCTTAGGAATTATTTCTATATTTTTTAATAGTTCCATTTCTTTAGGTTCACTTTCTTCCACCACCATTTTTTCAGGTTCAACAGAAACGTCTTCTAATTCAACTGATTTTTTTGGAGTAGGTGTTCTTGGTCTCTCAGATTCAACCGATACTTCTGATAACTCAACCGATGATTCCTGTTCTTGATGCGCTGAAGAAGTTGGGGTTCTTGATTTTGAAGGAGTTGGTATCTTTGATTTTGGTTTTGGTATCTCAGATTCAACAGAGATTTCCTCCAATTCAACTGATTCCTCTGAAGGAGGTGGTGTCTTGGATTTTGATTTAGCTTTTTCAACCGATACTTCTGATAACTCAACCGATGATTCCTCTTCTAGTGAAGGAGTTGGAGACTTTGATTTTGGTTTTGGTTTCTCAACTGATGATAATTCTGATAACTCAATTGATGATTCCTCTTCTGGCGTAGGAGTTGGAGTCTTTGATTTTGATTTTGGTTTTTCAGATTCAACAGAGATTTCCTCCAATTCAACTGATTCCTCTTCTGGCGTAGGAGTTGGAGTCTTTGATTTTGATTTTGGTTTTTCAGATTCAACAGAGATTTCCTCCAATTCAACTGATTCCTCTGAAGGAGGTGGTGTCTTGGATTTTGATTCAACTTTTTCAATTGATCCTAAATCAGATAAATCTGATAACTCAACAGAAGATACTTCTGGAGATCCTTGAAATCCTTCCGAACTAACAATACCTCTTTCTGGAACAGCAATACTGGGTATTTTTGAAGGAGCTTTAACAGCTGGACTAGATTCAGATAAAATATCACTTCTAATACTTTCGGATGACAATTCTTTTGAGTCACTTCCAGCACCACCTTCAACCTCCTCACTTTCATCTTCATCATAGCCGAGAATATCAAGCAAATCCTCCATATATTCTCCTTGCTCTTCTCCTTTATCTGATGAATAAACAGCAGTTTCATCTTGTATAATTGGAACCTCATTGTCATCAAGCGTTTGTTCAGACTGTGCAGTAATTTGTCCAAATTGTATATCTTCAACTTCTTCACCTGAACAAAGCATGTTTATTTTGGAAACATCTACACCACAACTGTCAATATCCTGTGTAATTCGGACAATAGAATCAATATAAACAGGAATAGTATTTAAATAATAAATATCATTAATTCTACTTACATCAATTGTTAGTTCACTAGTAATAAGATTAACATTCATTAGAGTTTGAAACCCAGGATTAATTTTAATCATCAAATCGCGTCTTTTATTAGCTCCTCGTGTAACTTCTAATTCAGAACGAATGTTGTCTATCAAGTCTTCAGCAGATTCCTGATCTAAATCATCAAATTGTTGTAATAATTGTTCGGCAATTTCATCAAATTTATAACCTTGATCTATTTTTTCAATGATAAATGCTTCTTGACTATCACGTTTATTGTAATTAGAAACGCGTTTATATCTCATTCTAATTCCTCTTTTAAAATTAGATGATTCTACAGTAAAAACACTTGATACACAACCCCCTAATTTATTTATATCTATTGGCTTTACAATGTTATATACTGATTGATACTTAATTTCTCTAATTTCAACATTGGTTGACTTAATAGATTGAAATAAAGGTATTTCTAATCCACTTTGCTCAAAAAAAGGTTTAATTTGTTCTATTAACGGATTTACAGTTAATTTAATAATTTCATCTAAATTTTCAAACATATTTTCAGTATTAGTTAAAAATATTGGTTTATCAAAATCTATCAAGGGATAAACAGTTATAACTCCATTGTCTTCAAACTCACAAATCATATAAAAGTTTAAACCATTATACTGAATATTAGTATAGACAGCAACACTTTTGTTTTTCCCAATCAAACGCATTAGCTTAAAAATTGTTGCCTTTTGTAAATATGGTATTTTTCTTCCATCAACTGTTAGTTTAGGAGCATATAAACGATACATATTTTCTTGTCTTGTTTCAGGATTATATTTAATTAATGGAAAATCGTGTGTAGCATGAATTAATTTGAAAATAACGTCAACTGGAATTTTAATTTTGAATTCAGGATAAACAGCTATTTTTAAATATTTAATACCAGTTTGTAACATATTTTGTGAAAAAACTTGAGATGGTTTATGATTTTGAAATATATTGTAAAACATATTTATATTATCAAAATTTCTTTCAGTTTCTAGTGTTAGTTTTTCTGTTGTTGCTCTAATTAATTTACTACGATTATCCTCTAATTCTTCAAGATTCTCAATTTGATCTTGATATAAAAATGGATAATAAATTTTAGATGTATATTCAGTTGATACATCATTAATACCAGCAATTTCAAAAACATCTTTTGCTAAACACAAATAGATTGTATTTCTAAAAATAGGCCCTGTTTCTAAAAGCAAATTAAAACTAAGAGTAGAAGTTTCTCTTCTAGATTTTTCAAGTAAAGTGTCGTATTCAGTAACTAAAAATGGATCAGCAATAATTGGATATTCATTTGAAAAAACAAATTTTTGACCAAGAGGTTTTCCAACAAGATAAGTTTTTTCAGTTAAATCTAATTTAAGTATATCATCAAATGTATATTGAGGCTTATCTGATAAATCAAAATTTATTAGATTTCCGTCAGCATCATATAAATTTAATAATAGTTGATTCATACGAACTTTAGTTAAAGGTAATCTATCATTTTGTGTCAAATTCTGATAAATCGTAATAGGATTAAGTTTTTCAGATTTTAGACAATATAAATATAGTTCACTCATTGAAGCTTCTTTACTTATAGCATCACATATTTTAAGCTTAATAACTCCTATACTATCATCAAAATGAATAGATTGATTAATAAAAATTACTTCTACTTTATTTTTTGCGATATAGTCTAATTCCTCTTTATTAAACACATCATTAAATGCTTTGTTAGTTGGTTCATCTTCAAAGAGATCATTAGGGTCTTCTATTTCTTCGCTAAATCGTGAACCATAGAATACATAAATAGTATCTGTAACATTTTTTTCTGATAATTTATTTACTTTAAATATTGGAAATAGTGACATATATATAAAGTATCTATTATTTTAATTAAATAATATTTTAAAGTATTTAATTAATTTAAAAAATATTTGGATTAATATGGTTAGGATACCGATGGCCAAAAAGTATCATATATACTAAAGCCAGAGCGCCAATTAATATACTTCTATCTTGTGCAACAGAAACACTTTGTTTCAACATATACTTCATAATAACATAAAGTATGACAGTAATTATAAATGCATGAATAAACATCGTAAATCCTGATTCCATTTATATATATTATAAAATATAAAAAAATATAAAAAAATATTAAAAAAATATAAAAATATTAAAAATATAAAAAAATATAAAAAATATAAAAAAATTATAAAAATTAATTAAAATCATAATATGGATTATCAGAGATATACATTCCGCAATACGGTTGTGGTTCTTTCTTATAATCTATTGGTTCATATATATTACCAGCTTTAGCTTGTTCTAATAAGAATTTAAAATTTTGCCAAAATTCCTGCTTATGTCCCTCAGTTGTAGTCATAATATGAGCCAATTCATGTATAGCAACAAAAGTTAATGTATTTAAATCAATAAGTTTAGTCCCATTTTTTTGCTTATTTAAACAAAATGCTATTTTTTCTCCTTTATTTTCACTATATGCAGTATATTCGCTTGTTGGTAATGTTTCTGATATTTTAGTTGGATTAAATTTTTGTACCATTCGTTGAACTTTCTCATCATCAGGATATTGTTTTGCACAATATGCTACTAAATCTTTTAATTTTTGGGTTACATTTGCTAATAAATCGGCAGCTAATTCCATTGATGCTCTTTCTCTTACACAATATCTTTCACCATCTACATCTGATATTATACATTTTAAATTATATGCGTCTGATTCACTATAAATTTTTAAACAAACAAATATTACAAATGCTATTATAACATATAATAACATACTTTGGTTATCTATCATATATATATATACTTTTAAAAAAAGTATAACAGAATAATATACTTATATCCTTGTTTATAGTCTACAATGATATAAGTATAGTTATTATATCCTTATAGACTATAAACAAATCCCTGTATAATCTTCATAAACATCACCATATTTTTCAATTAATTTTTCTTTATCTACTTTCTCTGTAATAACTGTTTCTACTCCCGTTAATTCCTCAAATACTCCTTTTGCTAATTCCATACTTTCTATTGTCGGCTTATAGTGACCAGATTTATTATTTATACAAATACTATTATCTTCATTTATTGTCCCTGAACCTGCACATAATACTGGCATACAGTTTATATCTCTATTTACTAAATTATCCAAATTATTTTTTAAATTTGATAGTTCATTAGTTAATTCTATTGTAGAAAATACAATCTCGGGTTCATATTTTAGTTTAAAATGTTCTAACTGATTTACGGCTTCTCTTATTTCTTGATATTCATTTTTACTTAATGTTACATCTAACAACCCTACTAACATACAAACTGAATGCTTATTTATTTTTCCACCATTTATTATATAAATGTAATATTCTTCATCATTATTAAATATTACAAATTTAAACCATTTATTATATTTTTTTTTAAACATCAACTGTATAACACTTATGGTTTTATCATTTACAGGAAATATCGTTCCATTATATGTATAAATTTCATCCGCAACTGTCTCCTTCTTTTTACCAGGTTTTAAATTACACATATGTGTATTAATTAAATCTAATTCTGGATTCATTACTAACAAACCTCCTTTTTGTTTTAATTTTCTTGATTTTATTTTCTTCAATTTTTTCTTATTTGTTCTCATATTACAAATATAAAATATAATTTTTTAAATACTAAATAAATAATAATTGAATTAAATATTATTTACTAATAATATTCAATATACTATGAAGACAATACCTTTTGAAAACAGTTTTGCGTCTCATCCAAAAGCTAATTTTTGGTCTATAGAAAGAAACAATGGATTAAAGCCTGAAGACTTTGCGTTAAACTCACATAAAAAATGCTGGTTTGATTGTGAATGTGGACATCCGTTTGATATTTGTATTAAAAATATAAATTTATTGTATAGATGGTGTGGTTATTGTAGTAATCCACCTAAAAAATTATGTGGAAAATGTGATTTGTGTCATAATAAATCATTTGCGTCTCATTATAGAGCAAATAATTGGTCTGATAAAAATAATATAGGACTAAAAATGGTCTTCAAATCATCTCATAAAGAATATATATTTGATTGTGAATGTGGACATGAATTTAAAGCAAGATTATCAGATATAATAAATAAAAATAGTTGGTGTCCATATTGTTCAAACCCTCCTAAAAAATTATGTGAAAATATTCAAAGTTGTTTGTCTTGCCAGAATAAAACATTTGCTTTAGTAGAACGTAGTAAAATTGGTCTACAAAAAACAAAAAGAAACCAATTGAAGTTTTTAAAAGCACTGCTGAAATATTTATGTTTGATTGTGATAATTGTAATACTGAATTTAGAAGTAAATTATGTCATATTACAGATGGATCTTGGTGCCCAAATTGTAGATATAAAACAGAAGAAAAACTAACAAAGTTTTTAAAACAAATATATCCAACTATTAAAATACAATCAAAATATGATTGGTGTAAAAATATAAAACACCTTCCTTTTGATTTTGTATTAGAAGAACAAAAATAATAATAGAATGTGATGGAGAACAACATTGGAAACAAGTTGCTAAATGGAAAACTCCTGAACACAATAGAAACAGAGACTTACATAAAATTAAATGCGCTAATGAACAAGGATATTCGGTTATTAGAATAGTTCAGGAAGACGTGTTTAAAGATAAATACAATTGGTTAACAGAATTACAAGAATATATTATGAATATTTGTCAGCAAAATAGAGTTCAAAATATTTATATGTGTAAAAATGATGAATATAAAGATTTTGATAAGTAATTTAATTTGTGACTGAGAAAAAATATTTTTTTACGTGTAAACTATTTGTGACGATAAATGGTTTATTGAGCTCCTTGTCCAATCTCTAAAGGCGGACGCATGAAATCTGGCTCAATTGTGCTGAGATTCCATGGTCCCACGTTCACTTGTGGGTTAGGTGGTTCAGACCTAATTTGTAAGTTACCATTTCTTAAGGTTTGTCCAACAGTATCAATACCAATATGGTAACCAGCCTTTAACAAGTTGATATTGGCAAGGTCACCTTTTCCGGCAGGATTTAATTGTGCCCATTGGCTGTTAGTATCCTTAGGTAAAAGGTCAGCCGGGTTTTGATTGGAACTATCTGGGCTACAAGAAGGAGGAAGTCCCATACTATTAGAAGAAGAACCTCCTACAGATGAATAAACTTCATTACCTGATTCTTGAGCAGGTTGTGGCCCAGATGGTGAAGAAGAGTTATTATAGGCTTTGTTGCGAGTTTGGGTCATCATTTCACCTCCAATAGAACCTTTGGACATTAAATTGGTGTATAACATATAGAGGCCATATAATACGATTATCGCGATTAAAACACCCCCTACACCATAATCATTCCAGAGTTTTTTTAAGGAAACACTCATTATATAAAATTAGGGATAAAATATTTTTCAAATTATTAATTAATTATAAAATTAATAGTCTGATAATTGTCTAAAGTATTTTACAAATTTTCTTCTAAACTTTCGGTATCGGATATTTCAGAAGAACTATCTATGCTTGCAAATTCCTCAAATTCACTATCACTTTGGTCAATATCATTCAACATATAAGTTTTCTTAATATTTTTCATTTCAAGATATGCTAATATAGCATTTTTCTTTGCATCTTTTGCCTTTTCTCTTGCTTTTTGATAAATTTCATAATATACTTGATTTCGTTTTTTAAGTTGTATAGTTTCTAAACTATTGTCTAAAGTTGATGATAAATCAACTTCTTTTAAAATACTTGGATCCTCTTGAATTTCTTGTTTTGGTTCCAAATCTTCTACATCTAATTCTATATTTGCCTCTTCTAGTTCAAATTGATTTATATTTTGATTTTCAGTTGTTTTTGTATCCTTTTCTAAATATTCATCAAATGATACTTCTAAATCTATTGGTTCGGATAAATTAGAAACGACTTGTGTTTCTATTGGTGTTTCTATTGGTGTTTCTATTGGTGTTTCTATTGGTGTTTCTATTGGTGTGTCTAATATACTAAGATTTTTCTTAGCTAAATCTTGTACTGATTCATTAATTAACTTGTCTAAATCATGAATAACTTCTTCATTAGCTAAAGGTAAAGTACTAGTGGTTATAACTGGTTGTTTTTTTACTGGTTTTTTAATAAAACATTCATCTAAAAATGGGTCTGGACTAACAACCATGGATTGTCTAAGTTCAATTTCAATTTGGAAATTTCTAGATGTAAATTTAAGTCCTTGAATTTCTAAAATAGATATAATAGTTTTATCACTTGTTATAGATACAGTAGAAACTATTTGATCTTTTTCATCATATATCTTAATATTTGGTTTCACATTAACTCTTAATAAATAATATTTTCCAGATTTAAATATTTTAAATGGAGATGTGAAAGCGCTCTCAATATCATCTTTTTCAAGTTTAGTTTCAAACCATGCTTCTCTTTTAGAATAAATAAGCTCTTGACATCTAGCTTCTAAATTTTCAATCCAATTGATAAATACGGTATCATTATTATCAAACATTAAATCTGTATATACTTTTTTCCCACTCTTAATAAATCCTTGTTTTGTTAAACTTTTTGGAGTTTGTATAAAGAGAGATTTGTTAGTTTTATACATAATTCTAGTAAAGTAGGCTCCACCTGCTAAAGTGGATGGAGGACCAAAATAAAGTTTTGAAAAATCATAATCCATAGTAGGTTCAATAATATCTTCCATTCTTTATTGAAATAGAGAAAAATTAAGAACTGAGAAAACGTATATTCTTAATTAAATTTTTATTAATAAATCTATAGAAGGCCTATGAAAAATTCGTTAATAAAACAATGTTTAGACATTTTAAAAACTGAAGATGTAAGGAATGAAATTAAAATATTGTTTTCTCCAGTAACAGATTTGATTTTATATGAGATATATCCCTACATTTATATAATTATATTTTTAGTTTTTCTGATATTTGTATTAATTTTAGCAATACTTATAATATTAGTAACATTACTGCGTAATCAAAAAGGAACATTTTAGAATGATTTTCTTAAATATAATAAAAGAGTTATTAATATTTTCTGATTTCTGATTAGTATTTTTTCTTATTTATTTATATAATGGTAAAACAACATCGTAGTCATAAAAGAAGAGCTAACTCTCACAAAGTTATGAAATCAAGAACCATGCGTTTAAAAGGTGGCGGTTTAGCAGGCAACCCCCCTTCTGCATGGGGATGGACTATGGGAACTTTAGGAAATGGTTGGACACAATTTATGAATTCATTAACTCTTCAACCAGGTCAAAATCTTGGAACTATTCAAAGTAATGATATCGTTCCTGTTGGTGATGTTAATGCTCAAGATGCTGCTCAAGGAATGATCGGAGCTAATATGAAAGGAGATATTCCAACCAAGTTGGTTGGTGGAGAAAAGAGACGTAGACATCGTAGAAGCCGTGCTAAACGGGGAGGAAATGTGTTAGCTCAAGCTGCTGTTCCTTTAACATTAATTGCTATGAATAACGCTTTAGGAAGTCGCAGACGCAGACGTCATTAAATTTTTCTTTAAATTAAAAAATATATTAATTAATTTTTAATTTATAGACATTAATATTGTATTAATTCAAATTGTTCTGTTTTACTATATGCTTCAGGGTCATATTGACTTTCGTGAGCGTGAGAAAAACTTTTCATACCAGGTGGTAAGCCCGTAGACGAATATAAATCTTGCTGCCTTTTTATTTCACCATTTTCATTATATTTATCAACCCATCTCATTAAACTTCGTGCAGAACATTTGAATATTTTACAAACTTCTTCTTGTGATTTATCTTCTGTTAAATAATATTCAACCGCAGATAATTTATAATCGTCGCTTTTATGTGTAGGCATTATATTATATAATAATTATATTATATGATATAAAAAATTAAAATAAAAAATGTTTATAATTAATTATATTTATTTATACTAAATTATGTGCTAATAAATGAATGTTAATAATTATACTTCATTATCTTCTTCAACAATAACAAGAGGGTTTTGACTTGTGATAAGTGTGATTTTGGAACTTATGCAGAAATACTATTTACACGACATTGTGAAACAAAGAAACATAAAGAAACAACTTAAATATATCATTACATTTTAATATAAAGAAAATGCACTGGGTTTATATATTGCGGTGTGAAGATGATTATTATTATGTAGGAGAGACAAGTAGATTATACAGAAGATTTTGGGAGCATCAAGGAGGAATTGGAGGATTAAATACTTCAACCTATTCGCCAGAAGAAATAGTTGCTATTTACAAAGTAAATACTGTTTGTAAATTTATGGATTATAATGAATATGTAAGCAAAATTTTAGATGGCGTTTGGTATGAAAATTATAAAGGTTTCAAATTAAGAGATTTTAATGACGAAAACGAAGAAGAACATTATGATAATTTATGTGCTGAAAATAATATCGCAGAATGTTTGATGACACATAAAAAAGATGAATGGAATAAAATTAGAGGTGGTAAATATACAAGGTTTGATATTGAATATTATTATCCTGATAATAATTATATAAAAGATTTACCTCTATGTAAATGTAGATTGCCTTGTGATATTAGAAAGAATGAGGATAAAAATTATTTATATTTTAGATGTGCTAAAAAAAATATGTGGGATAAATTAAGGGAAGAATTTGATATTGATGATGAACCTTGTAATTTTTTTATGGAATATACAAAAGATAAGCAACTTAAAATACAAGAAAATAATAAGTTTGAAGAACGAAGTAAGAAGTTAAAAGAATTATTCAAAAAATCATTTTGGTTAAAAAATGTTGAAATAAATGATGAAAATTATCCAAAACAATGCGTTGGAGGTTGTAATAGAACAAGTGAAAGCATAAAATTAACATATGCTAATCAAAAACGTAATTTATGTTTTGATTGCTTTATTGAAAAAAATGAAGAATTGAAAAATAACCACAACAACAAAGATATAGGAAAATGTTTAATTAAAATTAAATAAATAATTACTATAAAAATATATATTATAATAATTATGCCTACAAACAAGAGTAATGATTACAAATTGACAGCAGTTCAATAGTGATGGGATAGGAATTTTAATTTGTTCTAATGATTTCTTATTTAATGACCCATTACCAAGTATTTCTGAACCAAGATTTGAAAAGTCATTAATAGTCAAATAGTAATATAAATATTTATTATTTAGTAAATCATTATTTTACTTAATATTCCTGCAATTGCTTCATTTGTATATAATGGATTACCAACAATAGCAGTTTTACCAATACTTAATTTAAATGAGAACAATATTGTATCTTTCGCAAATAATTTTACACTACTATTTTGAACTCCTAAATCAGTTATTTTTCTTTTGTATCATAAAAAAATATAACCTCCATTCAATTCTCTTACTGAAACCCATAGATTATTTCCATTTTCGTAATATTCATTTTTACTTCTCGAAGGCGTTCCTCCAATGTCAAAAGTGTAAAATCATCAATAGAAAAAATAAAAGAAGAAAATTATAAAAATTACTTTATTTATGCTTATAATAAAAATTACTATAAAAATAAAACAAATAAGAGAAAATATACCAAAAGAAGAACATTAAAGATTTATAAGAACTAATAAAAGTCTGCATTTAAAATACGCGTTGCTCTAAATTATCAAAATTTTTAAATAAAATTCTACTTATTTATGCAGGTGTAATACATAAATGTATATTAGTTATTATACCTATTTGTTCTTCTGTTAGTTTAGTATCATATCTATGTTCAATTATAGCTATTAATTGGCTATGATCCGCAAATCCAAATTCTCCTATAACATCTATACGACCATGTCTTGTAAATGCCTTATACTATGATATATATATATTTAGAATATTTTTTTTTAAACTATTATTATGAACTTTGAACAACAGATTCAACAATGGGTTACTATTGATAATCAAATGAAAATCCTAAATGATAAAATGAAGGAACTTCGTGACAACAAAAATACTATATCAGAACTAATTAATACACACATCGAAACATCCCAATTAAATAACGCTTCAGTTAAAATTAGTGATGGACAACTTAAATTTATTAAGGTTAAAGAAACTCAACAACTAACATTTAAATATTTAGAAACATGTCTTTCAGAAATTATTAAAAATGAAGAACAAGTTAAGAAAATTGTTGAATATATCAAAAATAAACGCGAAGTTAAATATGTCCCTGAAATAAAGCGATTATATAACAATTAATTAATATTTTATAATGTATATGACAGATACTATAACTGATAATATGACAGAACAAATATTTGATAGTGACGAATTTGCATTCACAGTAGACAAGGATGGAAATGTAGTTGGAGGTGGATATAAAATACATTCATCATTTTTACAAGGAGGAATTTCTCCTATGATTACAATGAATGAAATGAATACAACTGATCAAAATGGTGGAAAAGTATCAAGTTCATTTGAAAATTTAGCGGTTCCTGCAGGATTATTTTATGTAAATATGCATGTTCCTAAAAAAATTGACAGAGATTCTGAAGTACATTACAAACTACATGAAACTATTTCTGATGATATGATTGACAAGTTATATTCACTTGTTGAGGTTGATAACAAACGTAAAAGAAAAACACGTAAACATCATACAAAACAATATAAAACTAAAACTCGTAGACTAAAAGTTTAATTTATACATATATATTAAGTAA
>Ga0214917_10004092_pt1 | contig 16471 bp, 14 predicted proteins | sample LL_1208_BB_MetaG_FD_177983 | JGI IMG/M metagenome (GOLD analysis project Ga0214917, IMG submission 177983) | Freshwater microbial communities from Lake Lanier, Atlanta, Georgia, United States - LL_1208_BB | ecosystem: Environmental > Aquatic > Freshwater > Lake | place: USA: Georgia | collected... | reverse complement strand
AGTTTAATTGATCTAATCTGCTGATAGGGTCAGCCAGTAGCAAAAAGCCGGGTTGTTAGCTCAGTTGGTAGAGCAGGTGACTCTTAATCACCGGGTCGGGGGTTCGAGTCCCTCACAACCCACTTTTGCCTCTTTGGCTTCTCCGGTTGAAATTAAGTCTAAATTCTCAAATGGATAAAATTCTGCGATTTATCGAAGAATCTAAATCTAGGAAAAAAGAACTAACCAATAATTTTTGAAAAGTTCACTAAAGAAACAAATACAGAAAGCCAGATACTCCCAATTTTACCGAGTTCTTCCGAGCCTTTGATACGTTTCCCGAGAATAAGGGAGCAAATAATAATCAAGGAAACTTCAAAATACCTCAAAAAAGGAACTGGCATAACGAGTGAAAATACAAGCAAAGAAATAAATATCGTAGTTAACAACTTTTTATCTTTTTGATCTAACGTGGCACATAACATAAAGAGAAGAAGTATGCCAAATGAAGCCAGAGCAGCAACGAACAAAATATTCAAATTGAGTCGGAATACTAAAATAGAAATCCAGCCTAAGCCATCTTCAATTGATTGCCCCTTGCCATAAAAAATATAGATAATTGGGAATGACGAAAAAATAATAGTAAATACTAAGTACTTATAAGAAACGTATTCGAGCCTGTGCTTCCAGATTTTTTGCAATTTGAAAGGTAACAAAATTGCAAACAAACACAATCCAATTTGTACGCTCGTCAAGAAATTTGGCTTTATGAATACATTGCTTAAATTTCCAGCTTCGTATAGGGGAGGTGTTAAATGTCCATCGAAAAAAAAGAAAGTCACTATGAGCGATAAAAAAGAAGGGGCGAAAATCAAAGCTAACTTCGAATACTTCTTCCAGTTTCTCTCGCAAGTGAAGAAGACAAATGTGGAAAGTGCAAATGATAGCCAAGCAAAATTTTGCCTAGTCGAGATTAGTAGAAATGCAGAAATTCCTAGAAGGAGCTCATCTTTTTTTAATAATGAATATAGGCAGATTAAGAAAAAGTATGTGGCTGGTGTATCAGAAGTGGGCCAAATGCTAGGTGCTACGAAGTAGCCCGATCCAGCGAAGAGAATCATAATTGGAGAAAAAGTACGCCAGTTTGATGGATTCAGTATTTTTGCGAAAATTACAATTGAGCCGAGAGCGAATAAAACGTATAGAGTATGAAGGGCTATTGAAAAATAAGTTCCTGAAAGCGTATGAAGCGTGCCAATTAGGAATACGTAGATTGGACTTGTAGCTACCTCATAATTCGACAGCGAAATTAAAGGATTCCTAAGGTCTGCCGCCGAAAACATCTTTATGTAATAATTTGAGTCGGAACGGGCTCCACTCAATTCTGGATTTAGAACAAAAACTAGGAACGTGGCCGCAAAATAGATTCCAATGCCAAAGCCAATGAGTTTTTTTTCTTCTGAGAATCTAATTTTAAATGCCCTCCTTCCTAAAGGCTATTTCTAACAGTACAGGGCATATATTCGAATTTAAAGCAAATACGAGCACTTACGTGAAAACCAATGATTAAAAGGTCATCGAATTGAAATTAAAAACGTGATTAATTAGAAACGCGATAAAATAGCATAAATCAACTGCTCGCTTATTTTAGAATCAAATTTACGTGCAAAAAGAAACTCCGATTCCAATAAAGTCCCTAGATCATCTTTATCCAACCATTTGTTTAAAGATTCATCAACATAGGTTAAATTGCGAACTTGATGCAATCTTGATCCATTCTGTATCGTCTTAAAAACGCCTTTATCAATATTACTATTCGAATATGATGATAATGAGAATAGTGTATGAAAGTACACTTCGTCAGGCGCAAACATAGTTTTGAAAAAGTTATCGAAATGGTGATTTCTTAGTCTGATAAGTTCTTGAGCGCACTCTTTCGAAATAGCGAACCACTGGGAACCCGCATACAGTGGAAAACTTGGTGCCTCCTTACGCCCACGTATCATTGTCTCGAAAAATGTCAAAAATCTAATGAATAACGAATTCAACCTATTAAGAAAAGTACCCCGTTTTTTGAATAACCGAAAATCCCAACGATGGAATGACGCCCATCTGTCTATATCTTTTGGTCTGTCATCTAATTTGTAATACCTTAAAAATTCTAAAGAAGGTTGAGATGCGAACTTCGATTCAATTTCAGCTTTGCTCTTGATGGGGTAATCGCTCCCCGACAAAAACATCATTCTTTCACCAGATTCCATTAATTCAATCGCTGTTTTCATCATGAGCAACATGGCTAATATTTGCGAATATCCAGCCCACCGAACATTAAAAGAATCGTTTCTGTTGATCAGTATCAAATTTTTCTTTGCTCTAAATATTTCCGATTTGTTCCAAAGATCACTTGAACTCTTATCCATATGAAGAACTATTCTCTGACCATCCAAAGAATCGATTAATCTCAATAGATGATCAAAATCCCGATGGGCAAGGATAAGAAAGACAATCACTCCTGATTTACCAAGTGCTTTTTCTATTGAGAGTCGAGTAGCAAAGACCGAGTGGAAAATACAAATAAAAATCAGCTAAATTATTATTTAATAATCCGTAAATCAAAAAAACGTAGACTATTAGCCTGTATTCAAATCTAAGCTCAGAACTGAAATCGATCCGCAGTAAATATTTGATATAGTTGAAAAATGCAATCAAACCAATTATTCCAAAACTACCGGCTATTTGAAGATAAATATTATGAAAAGTCTTTAAAACGGAAGGACCGATTCCTGTTATTGGGAAACTACTGAACAGCTGGACTCCATAATGTAATAGTGCTAGTCGGCCTCTGGAGCTTGCGTCCTGCCCATCTGACTTAATTGATTTAGCTTGATTTCTAGAATTCAGTTTGGCCTTTATTAAGCCACGAATCCAGTTCAACGGCATTGAGATAACCCAAGCCACAAATATGCTGCTTGCGAAGTCAATAAGTAACGGGATCAGCCTTGAAAGGTCTCCATAATTGTAAAAGTCATTCAAACTCTGTTTCATGCCTTGGATGGATATGAATAGAAAAGCATAAAAGACTAGGTCCGTATAAATGGGTTTTTCAAATGGAAAAAAATTTGACGAGTTCCTTTTTGTCATTTCTAAACTTATTTCCTCTTATATCCAGCAGGACATTTCGGGCTAATAGCACTTACTTTTTTAGTGGTTTTCCCTTTTATGCAAGTAATAGTTATCATTTCCTGGAAAGCAGGAAGTGTAATCTCTTCAATAATATTATAGTTGAAGCCAGTCAAATAATTATTATTTGCTGTAATACTATTGAAAATTGGTGTTTGAAAATATACATAAATATTGCAAGATTTACCTTTTGACTTCCATTTAAAGTCTACATAATCTAAGCAGCCACTTGTTTTAGGGACAATATACAGAACGGAGTCATCATTAGGATAATTTTCTGCAATGGTTCCCGTTTTTTGGAAATTGCTTAATTCTGATTTCAGTTCATCCTTAATACTTTGAGTAAGCACAGCAGCGTCCTTAAAATTTGTGCCTTTTGGAATGGCATCTTCTATTTTGAAGTTATCTTTATTGACTTTGATATCGTAGGTCTTTAGGAGATCTGTGTAAAATATTCCAGGATTTTTACAATCTTTAGTTTCTACTGTGTAAACCCCCCTTGTGTAACCAGGGTGAAGAAAGAAGAAAGCACGTCCAAAGTAGGAACTTGCATCGTTTGGTAATTTCATTGGCCATTTCAATGGGACCCAGTTGGTCTTGTCTTTTGAAAATTCAGACTTATATCCAACGGCAATATTATTTCCTAATTCTTTCTTATTTCTTTCTAACGTTCCTGTGGTTTCTGTAAAGAAGTCGGGAAAGTCGCTAATGCCCATAGCGCCACGTTTATTCAACCAATCCTGGTTAGCTTCAAACTTCAGCGCCCAAGTGTCTGGGCAACCGTCGGTAGCGGCATGAGTTACTGAGGGTAGGCCCAAGGAAAGTAGAACCAAGCTTAGAAAAATAATCAATTTCCTTCTCATATTCTTATTATCCCACCGACCACTGACATATTGGGGGGCTGGATAGGCAGGCCTTTTCCATTATCCGTATAGTTTCACCCACCACTGACAACTAGTCTTCTGGCGTGAAATCTCCCCTTTGGTAAGCCCAAATCCATCCTAAATCTGTTCAAAATCTAGTAAATGTCAGACCCCATCCCTAATATGGGTTGTGGATCAAGATCAATTGAATCCATATGTGGCCAATGAAGGATATGTAGTTCGAGTCCCTCACAACCTACTTTATTTTTAAATCAATGCTTTAAATCCAATTTCCCAAGATTTCTCTTTTCGGTGCAGATTTGATCTTTCTGATAACTTCTTCTTGTTTTTTTATGAAAATCGTATTCCCACCTTTGGGATTCTTGCCTGGAAGCAGCTGCAATGTTCTCCGAAAAGGATCATAAGAATGAGGTTGGAAACCAAAATCGTTTAAGATTTCTAGAATATTATTATCGAAATAACCGTATCTCTCGCCACTTTCATTCAACTCCAAGATTAGTGCTACTAAACTAGGTTTCTGTAAAGTTTCGAACCCACCGCGTATTACCTCTGACTCCCAACCTTCAACATCAATTTTTATAAGTGTTGGAATCAAATCGGCTGCAACCAAATCTAAAGTCTTGATGTCGACTTTAATAGTTCGTACTGAATCATGATCAAAAACAATTTTATTCGTAGTATCTAACGAACTCGTCATATATAGACTTCCCGGTAATGATCCAAGGCCAAGATTCATTGTCTCGCTCGGGCTTTCAATACAATTCAAATTGAAATTTGCGACGAGACGTGTATATGTTGATGGGATTGGCTCCAATGCCAAAACCCTTGCGCCAATAACCGAACCAGCCAAAATTGAATAGGAACCGGAATTCGCCCCAACATCAATGAACTGATCTTCCTTTCGCAACAAATGCAACAAAAAGCACATGTCAGCAAATTCGTGTAATCCAACATAAATATTTTGCGTGAGTCCCGTTTCACCATTCCTAACATAAAACTTTGATTCAGCCACCCATCTGTGAATAAAATCTCGGGAAAAAATTCGAGACTTTAATTGCCATTTAACAAATCTGAAAATGGCTTGTAGCTTTGCGCCTGCAACTAAGGGGTGACTTAAATCAATCGGCAATATCTTCATTCGTACCATAACTACTCCTTTCGAGGCAACCAAAAAGAAAAGACGAAACTGGCAAGATTGCTTGACGCCTTCAATCTAGCGAGTTAATTGTCCTATTCCAATTAAAGAATGCAGGTATCTATCCTTAGAAACATGAAAATTCGCAAAAAAAGGGCGATTTTTGCCTTCCTTAAATGTCACCAGGTATACCTCAGCCGAGGTTAATTAAGCAGAGTACTCCAAGTTACCGGCATTGATTTCAAAAACTGTTGAATGTCAAGCCGAATCTCTCCTATGGAAGACAGTTCAAGATCGGTCACATCCGTAAATGGAACATATTAATACACAACCCTTATTGGGATTCGAGTCCCTCACACCCACATACACAAACTGCGTTCCGAACTTTAATTGGCAATTGCTCCAAAATTGCTAGCAATCGAAAATATCAAGCCAAGATAAGGAATTAGATTATGATTACTCTTAAAGCCATCTAGTGAAGTTTTGAATATTAAAGCAGCTGCGAAAATGAGAGGCACCTGAAAATATCGCAAAAAAGGAATTGGTATTACTAAACTGGAAGTAAGAAAAGCAAACAGATACAAGAGTAAGAAATTCTTCTCAATTGGGTCCATTTCCTGCGCCAACTTCAACAGAATTAGAAATCCGAGAGACGATAAAATCGCTAGATGCTCGATTTGGAAATTTAATCTTCCATGAAAAAAACATAAGTAACCTAGTTCATCACCAATTTGCTTATTCTGTGGAAAAAGAAATGAGGCCATGGAAATTAAAACTAAATAACCAAATAACAGAGTTGAAATTTTTGTTAATTTAATATTTTTGTACCTAAGAAACAATAACGGCGAAAACATTATTAATGAACTAAGTCCAATCTGAATCACTGAGAAAAAATTAGGAATACTAAACACATTTTTGGGCTGGAGCTCAAGATATAAATCAGGAAATAAATGATTCTTAAAATAAATAAAGGTTGCAATTAGTGAAATAAATGAAAATGAATAGGTCCACAAAATGTCTCTTAAAGTCACTCTTCGATATTTCAACAAGTTGTATAGATCCCAAATAACAAAAGCAATTAATATTCATCCAAGACTTTGACGGACTGATAGAAGACAAAACAGGGAGATAGACAATAAACTTCGATTAGAATTACTAAACGCATAAAGGGTAATAGTTAGAAACAGAATCATGGGAAAATCAGATGTAGGGTTTAACATTGGGGCGACAAAATAACCTGAGCCACAAAATATGGTTATTAAGATAATCTTAACTCTTAATTGAGTTTGTCTGATCAATTTTTCAAAAAATATTAAACTTACTAATGACATGATGATATAGCTGAATGAAATTACTATGGAATAAAGGCTACCAAATAATAATAGAAAGAAACCGAACGCGTGCACAAATATTGGACTGCTAACTACTTCATAATTCTCCAATGGAATAGCAGATTTATGAATTCGTATGTATTCATAAATCTTTAAGTAAAACTGAGAGTCATATTTTGCTCCTGCGAATTCAGAATTAAATCTCAGAAGGAAAATTGCAGTAGAAAATATAGTAAAAATTCCGTAAAGATATACTATAACTTTTTCGGAAATCTGGATATTTAAAAAAAAGTTTTGGCCCTAACATTCATAAAACTATCCTACTAGCCCTAGTTTCATAAATACCAGTTTAAATCTTCTGAAGGGTAGAATGTTGTCCATTTCAATAATCAATATCAATACGCATTAGGTTTTTACCTATAGTACAAGGCGCTCAGTTCTTTATAATCTCAATTTCCAAATGTCTGAATAAACTTGAAATAAAACCTAGCTATGCATGCTCATCAGCAGCCTCTCAGGTGATATCTCGTGAATTAAAGTCGTTCAGAACGAGAGTAAGTTCTAAAAATTCGATAGGCAAGAATTAGAAATATCGCCACACCTAATCATGCCGCACTCGATGGTCATCAAGAGTTGCGTAACAAAGACCTAATGGGAAATACAAATAGAAATCGGCTAGATTATTGTTTAGCATTCCATAAATTAAAAAAACATAAACGATCAATCTGTATTCGAATTTCAGATTCAAACTGAAATCTATACGTAGTAAATTTCTAATATAGTTAAAAAATGCAAGTAATCCAATTATTCCAAAACTGCCGGCAATCTGAAGATATATGTTATGAAAGGTCTTCAAAACTGTTGGTCCAATTCCTGTTATTGGAAAACTACTAGAAACCTGAAACCCGTATTCCAAAAGCGCCAGACGGCCTTGGGTGCTTTCGTCGTACCCTGATCGACCAACACTTGAACCTAATCTTGTATTCTGCAAAACAAATTCTACTAAACCAATTAAGTACACGCAAAAAAGAAATAAAATTACAACAAATAACCGAGGGCCAGAAAATCTTGATCGCCGAGAGATTTCAAATCTCCTTGTAAATACAAAGATAAGAATTAAGACTGAACAAATAATTCCGTTTCGCGAACCACTTAAAAAAATAGCGTATTCAAATAATAAACCAAGTACCATTAACCATCTAAATTTAATGAACTTACTGCGATTTAGAATAAGTATTACCGGGAAAGTTAAACACACGAGCACCGCTAGCGTATTAGGGTGATTAGATAGACCCGCAAATCGACCTGAATCGATTCCGGACTGATTAAAAAAGTTGACTTTTGGGAATAGGTCAAAACGCTGGAGTATCGCTGAAAAGGCTGATAGAGCAACACTTAAAGTCCAAAAAATTAGCATAATATTGTATTTTGTAGACGATAGTCTGCGAACCGTAACTATGAAGGTCGGTAAAACATAGAGGGAAATGGCCCATTTCAGAACAATAATAAAAGGGTTTGAAAAGTCAGTAGAGTCAACGACAGGAAATGACAATAAACTTGAATCCCGAATAGCTTCAACTTTGTTTGATGATGCTAAAGAAAATAATGTACTCACAACTGTAGATAATAAGGCCACAAAAATCAAAAGATTTATACCTTTGAAGCCAATCCGCTTATTATGACGTAATCTCAAAATATATGTTGAGAATACAATCATTCCAATGAAAAAATAATTCAACGCTTGACTCAAGCAAGTCCATGTAACAGCACATATTCCAAATAGACCTACAGCAAAGATCAAGTTATCTATTGATGAAACTTTTGGACTATTCATTTTTATTCGATTTAACAAGAGCCAGCTCTTGAAATAATAGCTCTGCACCTAAATTCAATAGAATGCACATTAAAAAAAAGTATTTTTGATTCCAGAGCGACATTAGGAAGACGATGGAGAGTAAGTAGATTAAAGTACTCAAAAATGTTGAAATAAATAATGATCTAAAATCATGTAAAGCTTTTAGAAGAGCGTTTTGTTGCATTGTCAAAATGCTTAGTGATGAAATCAGTAAGCATGAATAAGCCATAATTCTATCTTCACTACCAAGGTTAACTAACATGAATTTTCTAGCAACTACTTCTGTGAAAAAAATGACAAAAGATGACATTACGAGCGAAAGTTTATAATTAAGATAAATTTCTTTTCTGACTGCATGCGTTTGCGTAACAGCTAAATTTACATCCATTATCCGTGGAATTTGAAATTGACCATATACAGAGCCTATCTGCAGCAATTTTTTTCCAAGCACATAGGCTGGAATAATGGTCGAAAACGATAACAGATTCAGTAAAGGTAAATCTAGGTTTTGTAGAAAATTTCCACCTTGCTGCAAAGAATTAAACTTTGCCTTACTGTCAAAATAAAATATGTCTTTTCTTGAAAAAGGGAGACTAAAGAAATCCTTAATTATCCAAGGTACATTTGAGAGGAATAAAACCAAAAGAAATTTTTCAAAAACTTTTTGATTTGTGAACAGATTCGAATGAAATAGAAATAACATTGGTATGAATTTCCGTACTATCAATGTAAAGGCAAGATATCGGAGAGAATTTCTCAGGGATCTGTAAGTAATCATGGAATCATTGAAGTAATCTGTACTCACTGAGATAAATATCAGAGCCATTAGAGGATTGACTAAGAAATAAAGAGCGGAAATTATTAGAGCTGATAAAATAATGTATCTAAAAGTACGACCTGACGAGTATTTTGAGCTCAATTCTTTATCATCTTTTGCTAGAACAACCAGATCTATTGCGCCCAAGTCAATAAACCAATACAGGATCACAAAACAACTCATTGCAATATGAAATGAAATAAATTGTTCTGCGCTCAGAACTCTTAACATCAATATTGTGGTTAGGAAGGAAAATCCCGCACTTAGATAGCGGACTGAGGAATACAAATCAAATTTAGTTTTTTTAGAAATTTGGCGTATCTTAATTTGCGTTACCATGTTTCATTATGAACGGTATTACTTCAGATACGAAAAATTCTGAATCATGTTTTTTTGAAAGCTGGGAACTCACTCTCGCATACATTTCTAATTCCGAGTTTTGTAAGTTGTGAAACTTGATCATTGCTCGCTCGATATCATCAATATCTCTACCTTTTATGAATATTCCATTTGAACCATGTCGTAAATACTCCGAACCAGCTCCAGCATCAAAGCTCAGGATAAGTGGGTGGCAAAAAAATGCGGCTTCATAAATCGATATTCCCCAATGTTCACCGTGTCCGCATGAAATAAACACTCGTGGTCTACGCAATTCATATAGTAATTCTTTCTTACTTAAAAAACCTTTCATCTGAATTCCTGGTTTGTTTTCAATGATACTTCTTAATGGCCCCTCCCCACAAATAATTAGAGGCCATGGATCTTTAACTTTTGACCGATAGTGACAATATGCTTGTGATAACTCAGCTATTCCTTTCCAGTCGATAAGTCGTCCGATAAAAATGAATTCTCTTCTTGGAACAAATACAACTTCATTCAAAGGACGTGCTGGTAAAAATGAAAAAAAACCTTCATGAATATTTCTCGATTTAAAGCCTAGATATTGAGCAAAGCGCTTTTGAGGGTAACCAGGGACGACTACTCCATCATAATAACTTAACCATTTTAATTTGAAAATTAGGACACCTAATATTTGCTTAAGAGTTCTCTTCCAGGGGTTATCCATAAAAAGTACAACTCGTCCATTAAAATTCCTCGCCAGGTGCCTGAAAGGTTTCAAATGCCATCCACAAACAACAACTGATTTGTGATTTCCAATCAGGACCTCACTCAGAAGTTCGGAAGGCGAAAAATTCCTAATATTCCTAAATTCAACGCCTTCAATAAGCGGGGCCTCTGCGGCTGATTCTAAATACGTGTATATTGTGACAGCAACTCCGTTATTAGAGAAAAGACTTGCGATTTCGCCTAAATAATAATGATAAGTGGTCCATATTATGCCAACGCTCATGGAACCATCCTTAAAATTCATACGCAAAAATTCACTTACCTTTCTTTGCACCAGTATCCCTTTAAAATCAATGTGAAAACCGCATAAAGAGAGCATTTGAAAGTTTCCATTTTCTCTGGCTGCCGAAATATACTATAACCGTGGCGAATGAGCGAAATTTGTATTTAACACAGATAGCTGCATCCTTAGAGATGAGACTCGGTGGCCCAAGTGCCGTCGTGATCAACACGCATGAAATATTCTCTAAAAAAATTAGCAATTACTGTCTTATGGTTTTTGGAAACACTTATTTAAAAAATAATATAATGCAAGCATCGACATTATTCAATAATCGATTTGCCCTACTTCTAAATGTGTTTAACATTTCGTTTATAAAAAGGCTTCGGCAAAGTGAAGTAATACTTGTGCACGGTTACTATCTTTTTTCAACAATGTTTTCTGCTATTTTCTATCCTGGCAAAAAATTTTTCTTGATGCCCCATGGCACATTTGAGTACTACCAGCAAAAAAGACATAAATTTAGAAAAATTGTTTTCACATTTTTTTTAAATATATTTCTGAAAAAAAGAAAAATTCATTTCTTAGTAGCTTCCAAATCTGAAATACCACCTATAAAAGCCAAATTTCCGAATAGCCCAATTACTGTCGTAGGGATAGGAATTAATTTACCAAAATTAGCTTTAGGAAATTATGAAATGGGTAAGGTCGCTCGTTTGATTTTCCTAGGAAGAATTGTCGAAAAAAAACGTGTCGACTTGTGTTTATATGCTGTAAAAAAATTAAAGTTGGAAGGACACTTAATTTCGTTTGACATTGTGGGTACAGGTAACGATCGTTTGATTAAATCTCTTAAAAAATTAGTTGAAGAACTTGAAATTGAAGAAAGTGTCAACTTTCTTGGACATCTGGAAAATGAAGAATTGGCACATGTATTAAGTCGTTGTAATATCTTCATCCTCCCAAGTGAGAATGAAAATTTCGCTATAGCGGTTGCTGAATCAATTGCCGCATCCATACCCGTAATTATTTCAAAAAATGTCGCAATGCATCATTTTGTAGACAAATACAAAGTAGGAGTCACTATTGAATCTTTAGACCCAAATTTACTTTCCCAGGCAGTGCTAACTATAACTGAAAATTATGCGTACTTCAAAGAAAATTGTATCAAATTTCGCGAACTTCTGGATTGGTCAACTGTATTTGTCGAATGGGAAAAGATTATTATTCTAGACAAAGAATTATTGATTTAAATGCAAGTTGCAATAAGTGCAGTAGTCTTTACTAAGAACGAAGAACAAAATATTAAGGATTGTATAGATTCTCTCAGTAGTTTTTCGGAGATTATTGTTGTTGATTCCATGAGTTTGGACAATACAAAAAAACTTGTTTTAAATCCAAAAGTAAAGTTCATAAATTTCGATTGGAATGGAAAGTATCCAAAAAAGCGACAATGGAGTTTAGAAAATGTTAGGTACAAAAATGATTGGATCCTCTTTGTAGATGCTGATGAACGCGTCTCGGAAGAATTAGTGATTGAACTTAATATTTTTTTAACTAAATTTTCGGAAGATTATGCAGCTGCATCAATTCCAATAGATTATTACTTCGCTGGTAAGCTCTTAAAATTTGGACACAAACCAATGAAAACAGCCTTGTTGCGAGTTGGAAAAGTTCAATTTCCTAAAATTAATGATCTTGGTGCCGAAGGAATGGGTGAGTTAGAAGGGCACTATCAGCCCATAATTTCTGGCAAAACCAAGAAGTTTAAGAATGCAATAAAGCACAACGATAATGACCTAATTTCAACATGGATGGTACGTCATGTAAATTATGCAAAGTGGGAAGCTCACCTTTTGATTAATCAAGATACAAAACTCGAAGTGGATGCTTCAAAGAGTGGTGCCTCGTCATGGTTTCACAGATTGCCTTTGCGACCACTTGCCTTCTTTGTTTACTCATATATTGTGAAGTTTGGTTTTCTAGATGGTCGGGCAGGCTTTGATTATGCTTTTGCCAAGAGCTGGTACTACTGGTTGAGTAGTGTAATTGCGAGAGAAAAGCAGAAAAATGCCCGGTGATCGTATTCTACGAAGATTTATTGGATCTAAATATGGGTTTAAAGTCAGAGTAAAAATTGTTGTTTGGTTTCTACTACAGCACATTTTCTTTAAGTCAGCATTTTTTCCATCATCGCTTAGGGGTTTTACGTTGAAGTTTTTTGGAGCATCTATCGGCCACAGAGTTTTTATTCGTCGTGGAGTAAAAGTCCACTTCCCATGGAACCTAGAAATCGCAGATGACTGCTGGATTGGCGAGGAGGTCTGGTTCATTAATCAAGAGAAGATTCGAATTGGTTCAAACGTATGTATTTCGCAGCGATCAATCATTTGTAGTGGAGGACATGATTACCGCTCTGCCTCTTTAGAGTACGCACATAGACCAATTGAAATTAAAGACGGTGCGTGGATTTGTTTAGATGCAACAGTATTGCCTGGCGTGACCGTCGGTGAGTGCTCTGTTGTGTCAGCTGGAGAGGTCGCACGTAAATCTGTCCCGGACTATTCGATGTTAATTGATGGAAAAATCTGCAAAATTGATCCGCCAAAGTAAATAAGAGATGTCAAGAGTACTGCTTGTAACAACAAATTTTTGGCCCGAGCCAACTGGCATATCTGTTTATACAACAGATCTAGCGGAGAATTTGAAAGGTCAAGGTGATCAAGTATTTGTATTAACCAGTTTGCCACATTATCCTTGGTGGAAAGTTCCTGTAGAGTTTTCACACTTTGGCGAGGGTGTTACATCATATGATGGTATTGAGGTTATTCGTGCTAAGCATTTAGTTCCCCGAAAGATGAACGCGTTGCTTCGTATGAGATTTGAAATATCTCTCTGGTGGAATTTGAGAAGAGTGTCTAAGGGATTAATAGGCAAAGAGTTTGATGTGGTAATCGCTTGCATGCCTACGGTGGCTGCAGGGATTGTGGGAAAGGCGATTGCTAAGAGGATTGAGACTCCTTTTGGTTTGATTGTGCAAGATTTATCTGGTGCTGGCGCTAAGCAATCAGGGTTACGCGGTGGTGTTCTGATTTCAAAGATTGCTCATGCAGTAGAAGATAGAGCTTTGCATGCAGCAGATAGCTTGGTCGTGGTCTCACCTGCCATGCAAGATGTGGTTACTGGTTTAAGTATTGAATTAAAACGAATTAATCAAATACTTAATTACTCAGCGAGGGCAGTAGCAAGTGAAGATAAAACTAATGCAAGGCGTAAGTTTGGCTGGGCTACGGGGGATTTTGTTGTCATCCACACAGGCAACATGGGTGCTAAGCAGGATCTTGAGAATGTGGTGCGAGCAGCAGATGCCCTTATTAGTGAATCTAAAATCAAGATTTGTCTAGTGGGTCATGGAAACCAAGAGAACTATCTGAGGGCGCTCTGTGACAGCAAGAGCAATATTTCTGTTATGCCTGCTGTCTCTGAAGAGGATTACTCAGCGCTGCTTTCAGCAGCAGATTTATTATTAATTAATGAGCGAAGCACGCAGATGGAGATGAGTCTGCCAAGTAAATTAACTTCATATCTTTACAGCGAGCGCCCAGTACTTGCCGCCGTGCCAAGAGGCGGTGCAACATGGAAATTCCTAGATGGCGTGGCCGAGTTGGTAGAGGCAGCAGATCCGAACGCTTTAGCCAAAAAGATTGAAGAATTGCGCCAAAATCAAATCAGGCTTGATGAATTGGCGAAGCTAGGAAGTGAGTTTGCAAAAAAATATCTTGACCCCGAAGTTGGGCGGGCAAAGTATCGCCAGTGGGTTTCAGATCTAATTGACCTAAACAAGGACCGAAGATAAATGTTTATTTTCAACAGTACCTATCTTTGCGCGTTTGATAAAACTTTATAAACACGAAATTAACTGAATTGCTGACACATTTGCCCTTAGTAGCGATAATATTTCCTATCCAGGGAGCTTATGCCAAATTTGTTAACAAATCTCAATGTTCGTCTAAAAGATAACAATAAGCTTGCCCTTGCAAGTATATTAATTATTTCAGATTTTATATGCATTACTCTTTCAGCAATTACTGCATTCCAGTTTCGATTTCCTGACAAAAATTTAGAAGCGGATTCAAGGCCAGCGATTGCTCAATTTGATTATAGGGGAATTTTACTTGCAATTATTCTAAGTTGGCTTTTCATATTCATAGTTAGTGGAACATACAGATTTAAACATGCAAATCTTTTTGTATTAAATTTGCAGTTAGTAATCAAAAGATCCATATACTTTTTTTTCTTTCTAGGGTTTGTATCTTTCATTCTTAAAGCTTCATTTTCAAGAATTGTCTTTGCCGTTATGTTAGCTTCAGGTTTACTTTATTTGCTTTTAGGAAGATTAATTGCTTACTTTTTATTTTTACGACCATTAATATTGAACAAGAAAATAATTTCAAAAATGATGATTGTTGGAAAATCAAGTAAGGAACTAAAGGATCATAGTGAATGGATTATTGCGAACAGGAATTTAGGATACTCGGTAGTTTCCAGGGTTGAATGTAATCAGATTACAAGTGAATGGATTGAAGAGTTTGATCGAATACTTCGATACAAAAAAATCGATGAAGTTCTCTTACTTCCAGGGATGGAGTCTGACAAAAACTTTTCTAAGTTCATTCACTACTGTGAGGATTTGGAGATAAATATAAATTGGATTCCATTAGATTCAGGAAATCTTGGATATTGGTTAATTCCTACTGCCCAAGAAGGCATTCCCTTTCTGACATTTGAAAAATCAGCGATCTCACTTCCTTGGCGTTTTGCCAAAAGAGTATTTGATCTAATATTTGCAACATTATTTTTGCTGATCTTTAGTCCAGTACTTCTTTTGATTGCCATTTTAGTTTTACTCTCCAGTGGCTGGCCAATTTTATACTCGCAAACACGGGTAGGGTTAAATGGTAAAACATTTAAATTTTATAAATTCCGCTCCATGATTAAAGATGCAGATCAAAGATTATCTGAGGTTGAAAATGTGCATAAACGAGATCATGTGATTTTTAAAAGCAAAGATGACCCTAGAGTTACTCCCATCGGTAAAATATTACGCAAATATTCATTAGATGAGCTACCACAGTTCTTTAATGTATTAAATAATTCAATGTCTGTTGTGGGGCCACGTCCAGCCCTAAGACGGGAGGTAAGTTTGTATAACTCAACTTATGAAAGACGTTTAAATGCAAAGCCGGGCATTACAGGTCCTTGGCAGATAAGTGGTCGATCAGATTTAGATCTTCAGACCAGCATCTCACTTGACCTTAATTACCTAACTAATTGGAGCTTTTCCAGAGATCTTTGGATCATAATTGCCACGGTAGGTGCGATATTTAAAGGTAAGGGTGCCTATTAATCTTTGGGAGTTATATAAGATTTTTTAGCATCCTTCATTAACTCTTCTTTAAATCGCTTGCCCTTAATGTGTTTAAAGTTCTCTTCGCGCTCAATTCTTGCCAAGTCATCTTGGCGAGGTTGATATAACCCAGCCTCCTCTTTTTTAGCTCCATATGGGCTGTAATGATTACCATAATAACGTGGATATCCATAACGATAGCCATACTCATACTCAAGTGAATCCTCTGGAATCATATTAAGAATTACACCAAGTATTGAAGATCCCACCGAAATCATGGCATCACGGGCACCGGTAAATTGTGGCTTCTTAGTAGCTCCAGCATGAATTACTAGTACTGAGCCATCAACTCGAGCGGAGACAATTGCAGCATCAGTAACTGGCAGTAGCGGAGGACAATCAACAATCACATATTGATATTTTTTACGCAAAACCGCTATCAATTTATCAAACCGTTGTGAGGCAAGTAGCTCTGCTGGGTTTGGTGGCACCACCCCAGAGGGCAACACATCTAATTTTGTATCTTCATAACGAT
>Ga0214917_10004091_pt1 | contig 16473 bp, 11 predicted proteins | sample LL_1208_BB_MetaG_FD_177983 | JGI IMG/M metagenome (GOLD analysis project Ga0214917, IMG submission 177983) | Freshwater microbial communities from Lake Lanier, Atlanta, Georgia, United States - LL_1208_BB | ecosystem: Environmental > Aquatic > Freshwater > Lake | place: USA: Georgia | collected... | reverse complement strand
AAAACATTAAAAACGAAGTTTTGGCATCCACTGCTTTTTTCTTTGCATCATTCCCTGATTCGGAAAGTATTTGAACTCTAAATCCTTCCGTAGTTTTCTTTGCCCCATTCTCAGTTGCATGAGCGTTTACTAGTGCCCGAATTTCGCTGGATTCATTTAAAATTACACTCCCAGATGGTAAAGATGGACTGTTCTGGGATTTAACATTAATTATGAGAAGATGAATAAAAGCCATAATAACTAGTAGGGCATTAACTTTCATGAATGCAAAGATAGGAATTAGTTAAATCCCTAAGCGTAAATATTGAAATACTCCTGCAGATGTTCTTAAAATTGGGCAAAAAAGGGGGGCTATTATTTAGAATCGTTCTAAATTATAAAATCTTTTTAAAAAGTTTATTGCACTTGTCTTGTGTTTCTATTTTTGCGCTCAGAATTAGGGTGAAAAAATATCCTTCTATCTACCAAAACAAATTAGAGAAATCAATGGGTTCAATTCGAGAAGGCTCCATGAATTATAGAAAACATTTACATCTGTTTACAATTGTTTTTTCTCTGCTGCTTACGTCAAAATCTTTCGCAGCGGCAGACGGGAAAGCTCTTTTTAAAGCAAATTGTTCGGCATGTCACAAAATAACTGCCGAAAAAATTAATGGTCCTGGTTTGGAAGGCATAGCGGCCAGAGTTCCACAGCCTGCCAAAGAATGGCTTCTCAAATGGGTTAAAAACAACACTAAATTGAGGGCTTCTGGAGATGCCTACGCTGTCAAAATCTACAACGAAAATGATAAAAAAGCCATGAGCGAATTCGAATGGCTTTCAGACGAAGAATTGAATGCAGTTGTGGATTATATCATTGCTCCGCCTAAGGAAGAGCCAAAGGCAGGTGCCCCTGTCGCAGAAGTTAGTGCTGACAAGACTGCACCTAAAGACGATAGTACCTTCACTTATGTTCTTATAGGTTTATCTCTGTTGTTCCTATTAGTATTTGTATTTACAGGAAAGGTTAAGAACAATCTTGAAACGGTTTTAGCCGAAAAAGAAGGCACAACACCTCCCGTTCATAGAGAAGGTATGGAAGCCCTTCGCTATTGGATGTCCAATAATAAAAAGATTATTGCCTTAGGCGGATTCCTATTTGTTTTATGGGTTTTTAAACTTGGATGGGACGCCATGATGGGTGTTGGAGTCTATACTGGTTACCAACCTGAACAACCAATAAAATTCTCTCATGAATTGCATGCTGGAGTAAATAAAGTAAATTGCCAATATTGCCATTCAGGTGCGGAGCGCAGCAAACATGCTGGAATTCCATCTGCGAATGTTTGTATGAATTGTCATAAAGCTATCCAAAGTGGTCCGAAATACGGTAAAACAGAAATAGCAAAAATATATGCAGCATTAGATTACAATCCGGAAACACAGACTTATGGACCAAACACTAAACCTATCAAGTGGATTAAAGTACATAATTTACCCGACCATGTTTACTTTAATCACCAACAACACGTATCCGTTGGTAAAGTAGAATGCAAGTCTTGTCATGGTCCAGTTGATTCAATGGCCGTTGTTAAACAATTTTCTCCTTTAACCATGGGTTGGTGTATTAATTGCCATAGAGAGACTCAAGTTCAGATGGAAGGTAATGGCTATTATACTGATATAAAACATCGCTTCAATACCTATTTGAAGAAGAAGAATCAGAAATCTTTGGATAAGATGGAAAAAGTTACGGTAGAAACTATGGGTGGAACAGAGTGCGCAAAATGCCACTATTAATAAAAAATATTATTTAATTACTCTTTGCACAATCCAAACGATGAGCAATAAAATATACTGGAAAGGTCTGGAACAATTGAATCCGAGCGAGGAATTCAAAAAATCAGTAGAATCTGAGTTTCCTGAAAATGCCAAAGTAGAAGATTTACTTGGACATGAAAATGTGGGTGAGACGTCCACCAATCGTCGTGATTTTCTTAAGTTCTTAGGGTTTTCTACAGCAGCGGCCACACTTGCTGCATGTGAAGCGCCCGTAAATCGAGCTATTCCTTATTTAAATAAACCTGAAGAAATTACACCTGGATTAGCGAATTGGTATGCTACGACCTTCTATGATAGCAACGATTATGCGAGTATCCTGGTAAAAGTCAGAGAAGGTCGCCCTATTAAAATAGAAGGAAATAAGCTTTCTTCAGTTTCAAATGGCACTGTTAATGCGAGAATTAATTCCTCCGTATTGGGTCTCTATGACAGTGCTCGCGCTAAGTCGCCAGAATCCTCCGGAAGGCAAATCAGTTGGAGCACTTTGGATGCGGAAGTGAAGTCTAAACTTTCAGAAATTTCTTCTAGAGGTGGCAAAATACGAATCTTAAGCTCTAGTATTATAAGTCCTTCTACCAAGGCGCTTCTTACACAGTTTAAATCTAAATTTCCAGCAACTGAGGTTGTAACCTATGATGCCGTTTCCTATTCTGGAATGATTACAGCTAACCAGGCTAGTTTTGGAAAGGCTACCATACCTGATTATTATTTCGATAAAGCAAAAGTCGTTGTTAGTTTTGGGGCTGACTTTATGAATACTTGGCTTAATGGCAATGCATTCGCAAAAGCCTATGCTAAAACTCGTAACCCTAAAAACAAGGCAATGAGTCGCCATTTTCAATTTGAAACGGCTCTGTCATTGTCTGGTTCGAATGCTGATGTGCGAGTCGCTTTAAAGGCGTCTCAACTCAATAAAGCAATAGTTAATTTATACAATGAATTGGCTAAAAAAGCAGGTGTTTCTGGTTTGACTTCTGCTGGTACAGAAGGGGATAAAGCCATAAATAAGGCGGCCAATGAACTTTGGGCCAATAAGGGAAATTCAATTGTTGTGGCTGGTTCTAATAATCCGAATACCCAGATTATTGTAAACGCTATAAATGCATTGCTAGGCAATTATGGAACTACCATTGACTTAGAAAATCCGTTAAATCTGCGTCAGGGTAATGATAACCAAGTGCTAACACTATTATCTGAATTAAAAGCTGGTAGCATTGATGCGTTATTGATTAATGGATGCAATCCTGCGTATTCACTTCCTGGCTTTGCAGAAGCTCTGCCTAAAGTTGGTTTAAGTGTTTATTTTGGTGATCGGGCGGATGAAACTGGGTCGATTGTAAAATACCTTGCTCCATCCAATCATTATCTGGAAAGTTGGGATGACGCTGAACCTAAAGTAGGTTTTTTCAGTCTAACTCAACCTACTATCTCTCCTCTCTTTAAAACTCGTCAGATGCAGGATAGCCTTATGGCTTGGGCTGATATTTCAGGTGATTACCGTAGTTTTATTAAGTCATATTGGTTAACAAACCTTCAAAGTAAATCCACAGAAGGTTATAGTGGAGAAGAATTTTGGGTGCGTGCTCTTCAAAATGGTGTATTTGAAACCTCTCCTGCAGCTTCTTTACCTGTATCCTCTGTGGCAGATCTAAATGCAGCAGCAGCTCAGATTGCAAAAACTGCTGGAGGAGCTATGGAGTTGGTAATCTATACAAAAACTGGTATCGGTGATGGTGCACAAGCCAACAATCCTTGGCTTCAAGAATTTCCTGATCCTATTTCCAAATATACATGGGATAACTACGTTGCCATGTCTGTTGTCGATATGAAAAAATTAGGTCTTACCACTTTTGCCGATGGGGATAACTGGGAGATGGCTGATGTAGTAGAGGTTTCTGTAAATGGTAAATCGATCAAATTGCCTGCTATTCCTCAACCGGGTCAAAAAACAGGTACTGTTTCTATATCCCTCGGATACGGAAGAACTAAGGCTGGCAAAACGGCTAATGGTGTTGGAGCCAATTTGTTTAATATGGTTTCTTCTTCCAATGGTTTTTTTGATTATGAGGTCTTGAATGTTTCGGTTTCTAAAACAGGTGAGCAATATCCTGTTGCTGCTACTCAAACTCACCATACCTTAATGGGCAGGGATATGGTAAAAGAGACTTTATTGGCTGAATATATTAAAGATCCAAAATCTGGTAACCCTGATAAATTATTGCAAACCACTAATCACGGTAAAGTTCCTGTTACTAAGGTTAATTTATGGGATGATCATCCAATAGAAAGAGGTCATCGCTGGGGTATGACTATTGACCTAAATTCTTGTATAGGATGCGGTTCATGCGTTACTAGTTGCTCGAGCGAAAACAATGTGGCCGTTGTTGGAAAAGATGAGGTGCGCAGAAACAGAGAAATGCATTGGATTCGTATTGATAGATATTATACTTCCGAGATGACTGAGGAAAAGGCGGAAGAGAATGGTGTTGGAGCAATTGATAAATTTTTAGCAATGGAAGACGCGTCAGAGAACCCGTCTGTGGTTTTCCAGCCAATGCTATGTCAGCATTGCAATCATGCTCCATGCGAAACTGTTTGTCCGGTTGCTGCAACTACACATAGCAACGAGGGCTTGAATCAAATGACCTACAATAGGTGCATAGGAACTCGTTATTGTGCAAATAACTGTCCATATAAAGTGCGTCGATTTAATTATTTCAAATATTTTGATAACGAACAATTCCCATTCCATTTCAATGATGATTTAGGTAAGTTGGTTATTAACCCAGATGTAACTGTTCGTTCAAGAGGTGTTATGGAAAAATGTTCTTTCTGTGTGCAAAGAATACAATCTGGTAAACTAAGGGCAAAAAAAGAAGGTAGAAAAATAAATGACGGCGAAATTCAAACAGCTTGTCAAACAGCCTGTCCTACCAATGCCATACTATTTGGAGATTTGAACGATGCTGAAACGGAAGTAGCTAAATATTCAAAAGACGAGAGAGGTTATCACATGCTCGAGGAAGTTGGAATTCAGCCGAATATATGGTATATGACAAAAGTTCGCAACCGTAGCAAAGAAGAAAATGAAAATGTAAAAATTTTTAGCTAAACACTATTTATTTCTAGAAACGAACCTACTATAGCAAAGCGTAAATGGCAAGTCACGAATCAAATTACAGGGAACCTCTCATCTTAGGTGAAAAGACCTGGCATCAAATTACTGAGGATATCTCTTTTCCAGTAGAAGGAAAAGCTAATAAATGGTGGTGGATAGTTTTTACTCTTTCTGCCATAACCGCTCTTTATGGTGTTGGATGCCTTGCTTACACAATAGGCACTGGCATAGGTACATGGGGAGCAAACAAAACGGTAGGATGGGCTTGGGATATTACAAACTTTGTTTGGTGGGTTGGTATCGGACATGCCGGAACCTTGATCTCGGCAATTCTTCTGCTATTCCGCCAAAAATGGCGTATGTCCATCAATCGTTCTGCCGAGGCTATGACCATCTTCGCGGTTATTTGTGCAGCGATTTTCGTTACTATGCATACAGGCCGCCCTTGGTTAGACTACTGGTTGTTTCCTCTTCCAAACCAATTTGGTTCTTTGTGGGTTAACTTCAACTCACCTTTGATGTGGGACGTTTTTGCGGTGACTACCTATTTTACAATTTCACTTGTGTTTTGGTATTCTGGATTGATACCGGATTTTGCAACCATAAGGGATAGGGCTCAAATGTCTGGGAATCCATTGCGGAGATCTATCTACAATGTTCTAAGTTTTGGCTGGAGCGGTAATGCAAGGGCATGGCATCGTTTCGAAGAGCTTTCTTTGGTATTAGCTGGTTTATCAACTCCATTGGTGTTATCCGTGCATACCATCGTATCCATGGACTTTGCAACTTCCATTATTCCTGGTTGGCATACTACTATATTCCCTCCTTACTTCGTTGCTGGTGCAATTTTCTCTGGATTTGCTATGGTTCTTACTCTTCTTTTGATTGTGAGAAAGGTATTAAATTTGGAAGCTTACATTACCCTTAATCACGTAGAATCAATGAATAAGGTTATTACCCTAACAGGTTCTATTGTAGGGGTGGCTTACCTTACGGAGTTATTTATTTCTTGGTATTCTGGTGTAGAATATGAGCAATATGCCTTTCTCAATCGCGCCACAGGTCCATATTGGTGGGCATATTGGAGTATGATGACTTGTAATGTTATTACACCTCAGTTGTTTTGGTTCAGAGGTATACGACGAAGCCTTATAGCGACTTTTATCATATCCATTTTTGTTAATATCGGTATGTGGTTTGAAAGATTTGTAATTATTGTTACCTCGCTTCACCGTGATTACGTGCCTTCTAGTTGGTTAATTTACCATCCTACCTTTGTGGATATAGGTATCTTCATAGGTACAAACGGTATATTTTTTACCTTATTCCTATTGTTTAGCCGTACCTTCCCAGTGATAGCTATGGCCGAGCTTAAATCGATTTTAAAATCGTCAGGAGCCCAATACAAACACTAATTTGATTAGCATTAAGTTAAATGAGCAATAAAATAATATACGGACTATTTGATGATGACGAAAGGTTGTTGAATGCAGCCAAAGAATTACGTAGAAACGGAGTTCGCATCAAAGATGTTTTCTCGCCTTTTCCTGTTCATGGAATTGATCCAGTTATCGGTGTGCCAAGAACTCGCTTATCTATTGGTGCGTTTGTATATGGAGCAACAGGACTATCCTTAGGATCTTTAATGCTTTGGTATATGATGATTCACGATTGGCCAATGAATATAGGTGGAAAGCCAAGTTTTGCTTTTTATCTAAATTTACCAGCCTTTATCCCGCCTCTTTTCGAAATGACAGTTTTTTGCGCAGGTCATGGTATGGTGATAACTTTCTTGCTAATAAATAAATTGTATCCAGGAAGGGAACCTCATAATCCAGATCCAAGAACTACTGACGATAAATTTATGATGCAAATTAATCTGGACGAAAATAAAGTAGAGGAAGAGCAAATAAAATCTCTTCTGCAATCAACCGGTGCAATAGAAATTACTGAAAAATAATTTGTGGTCCTTTGATGATGAAAATCCATAAAATATACAAACTTAGCTTTATAGCCACACTTGCTGTTGGAATTTCTGTAACAGTTAATTCCTGCAAGAAGCAAGCGCTTAGTCCGGGTTATGAATACATGCCAGATATGTATAGACCCGTAGGCTATGAATACTACAACGTGAATCCTAATTTTGCTGACAGTCTTACTGCTCGTAAGCCTGCTGAAGGAACAATCACTCAAGGGAATTATCCATATGAGGGTAACCCGGTTAATTATATTCCTTATTCCCTTAAAGCTGAAGAATATGAATTAGCAGCTACCATTGTTAATCCTGTCCCAGCTACACCAGAAAATGTTGAAAAAGGAAAAGAAATTTACACTAAATTTTGTGTCCATTGTCATGGTGAACAGGGTAAAGGAGATGGAAGTATAACTCAAACAGGAAATTTTCCTCCTCCGCCTGCTTACAATACTGCTTTGAAAGATCTTACGGAAGGGAAAATGTTTCACACTTTGACCTATGGTAAAGGTTTAATGGGATCACATGCGTCTCAATTATCTAAATTGGAAAGGTGGACCGTTATTCGATATGTTCAAACTTTGCAAAAACAGTAATAACTTACGATTAGACAGAAATTAGAATGAATTTGAATTATAACTTTACAGACAGCAATAAGAAAATCACCTATGGTTTAATGGGTGGAGGTATCTTGTTGGCATTGTTGGGAGCCTTTACTATTCACGATCATGTTGGTCAAAGAATATGGGCGAATTTATTAGTCAATGGCTTTTATTTTATGGCAATTGCCTTGGGGGCTACTTTCTTCATAGCTGTTCAGTTTGTTGCTGAGGCGGGTTGGTCTTCAGGCCTGAAGAGGGTGCCAGAGGCCATTATGCAATATTTGCCTATTGGTTCTTTAGTTGTATTGGTTTGTCTTTTAGCCAGTCAATTCCATTTAAATCACTTATATCACTGGATGGATCCTGATTTGTATGATCCAAATTCTGAGCATTTTGATGAAGTCATTAACGGTAAAAAAGCTTATTTCAATCCCTTGTTTTTTTGGGGAAGGATTTTAGCTTACTTTATAGGTTGGACTCTTTTCATGCGAGCTTTCAGAAAACGCTCACTGCAGGAGGACTTGCAGGAAAGTTTTGAAAAACATAGAAAGTCTATGGACTTTGCAGCTTGGTTTTTAGTCTTTTTTGCAGTGACCTCTTCTACTATGGCATGGGATATCATTATGAGTATCGATACACACTGGTTCTCAACCCTATTTGGTTGGTATATCTTCGCAGGAATGTTTGTTAGTGCTATAATTACCATCAACTTAGTAATTATACATTTAAAGGAAAAGGGATATTTTGAACATGTAAACGAAAACCATTTGCATGACTTAACTAAGTTTATGTTCGCCTTCAGTGTATTTTGGACTTATTTATGGACTGCTCAATTTTTATTGATTTGGTACTCTGATATACCTGAAGAGGTTACCTACTACATGGATAGATGGGAAAATTATAAACTGGTATGGATCATTAACGTTTTTATAAATTTTGTTTGTCCTTTCTTAATTCTTATGACGCGCGATGCCAAACGTCGCTGGGGAACAGTAAAATTTGTTGGATGGATTATTATAGTCGGTCATTGGCTGGATGTATATATTATGGTTATGCCAGGTACGGTTAAAGAACATGGATCTATAGGTTTTCTAGAGATTGGTATGCTGTTAGCTTTTGGAGGTTTGTTTATTCATGTTATTTTAAGTTCACTAGCTAAAGCTCCTTTGGTTGCCAAAAACCATCCATTCTTGAATGAGTCTAAGCACCATCACGTATAAATCATTAACAACGTAAAAGAATAGAAAAATGAATTGGTTACTTATTTTAACGATAATATTAGGGGTTGCTGCATTGTCGCGCTTGTTAAAAGTTATGGAATTATCCGCCATTCTACGCGGGGAGGATGTAAACGCGATGAAAGACAGTGATTCTAAAAACAACGCTCTTATCTGGGTTTTATTCGGAGGAGCATTCTTTTACTTCTTTTATTGGCAAGTAAAAAATTACGCTGACAAACTGCTTCCTATTTCTGCCTCAGAACATGGCGTAGAGACCGATAACTTATTTATGGTTACCCTTGTTTTGATTACGGTTGTCTTCTTTATTACCCATGTATTTTTATTCTATTTTGCTTATAAATATTTTGTTAAAAAGGGCCAGAAAACTGAATTCTTTGCACACAGCACAAAATTAGAATTGGTTTGGACAGTAGTACCCACTATTGTTCTGACATCCTTAATTGTTTATGGTATTCAAACTTGGAATACGATTACGACTCCTGCACCAGAAGATACCCCAGTTATCGAACTCTATGCCAAACAATTTGACTGGACTGCCAGATATGCTGGAAAAGATAACAAGCTTGGTAATTCTTCTTTCCGATTAATCGAAGGTTCTAATGATTTAGGTATTGATGTTAATGATCCGCATGCAGCAGATGACAAAATTGTAAGAGGGGAGTTTCATATTCCTGTCGGGAAACCTGTAAATTTTGTTTTTCATTCCAGAGATATTATTCACAGTGCCTATATGCCTCACTTTCGCGCCCAAATGAATTGCGTACCAGGTATGACTACTCGTTTTCATTTCGTTCCAACCATAACAACCGCTGAGATGAAAGAGAAGACAAAAAATGAAAATTTTGATTATTTACTACTGTGCAATAAAATTTGCGGTGCTTCCCATTACAATATGCAAATCAAAATAGTTGTTGATACTCCGGAAGAATATGAAAAGTGGTTAAACGACAAGAAGACATTTGCTGAACAAAATGCCCCTAAAGTTGAAGAGGCTCCAAAGCTTGATTCCTTGGTTATGGGCCTTGATTCTACACTAAATAAAACTGACTCATTAGCAACTGCTTCTGTTACAAAAAAATAATTATTTCTAACATTTAAGACTACAGATTTATGTCACACGCAGAAACATTGGAACACGAACACCACGATGATCATGGACACGATCATTTTCATGACGACCACCATAAAGAGTCTTTTATTAGCAAATACGTATTTACTCATGACCATAAAATGATTTCAAAGCAGTTTTTAATAACTGCTATGGTAATGGGTGTCGTTGCTATGTTAATGTCTACATTTTTTAGGTTGCAACTAGGTTGGCCTGGTAAGGCTTTTCCGATTTTGGAAACTTTTTTAGGTAAATGGGCTCCGGGAGGTGTATTAAGCCCTGATATGTATCTGGCTTTGGTCACTATACATGGAACTATAATGGTATTCTTTGTTTTGACTGGCGGTTTAAGCGGAACGTTTTCAAATCTACTTATCCCTTATCAGATTGGTGCACGAGATATGGCTTCTGGTTTTATGAACATGCTGTCGTACTGGTTCTTTTTTGCTTCCTGTTTTGTAATGATGATTTCGTTATATGTAGAAAGTGGTCCAGCTTCTGCAGGATGGACAGTTTATCCTCCATTATCTGCTTTACCTCAGGCTATTCCAGGTTCAGGATTAGGTATGACTCTTTGGTTGGTGAGTATGTCTCTGTTTATTGTTTCTTCTTTATTAGGTAGTCTGAATTACATAGTTACTGTTGTGAACTTACGTATTAAAGGGATGTCAATGACTCGTCTTCCTTTAACTATTTGGGCTTTCTTGGTTACAGCTATCTTAGGAGTATTGTCCTTTCCAGTTTTATTTGCTGCGGCTCTACTATTAATTTTTGATCGTTCGTTTGGTACCAGTTTTTACCTATCCGATATTTATATTAGTGGACATGCTTTAGAGCATACTGGCGGCTCACCAATTCTTTTTCAACATTTGTTCTGGTTCCTTGGCCACCCGGAGGTATATATAGTACTCCTGCCAGCCTTAGGTTTAACTTCTGAAGTTATTTCAACCAATGCTCGGAAACCAATTTTTGGTTATAAAGCTATGATTGGATCTATTCTAGTAATTGCGTTTTTATCCTTTATTGTTTGGGGGCACCATATGTTCATTACAGGTATGAATCCTTTCCTTGGATCAGTTTTCACTTTCACAACTTTATTGGTGGCTATTCCTTCCGCTGTTAAGGTTTTCAACTATTTGACTACATTGTGGAAAGGAAATATACATTTTACACCTGCAATGTTATTTGCTACAGGATTAGTTTCTACCTTTATTACTGGTGGTTTGACTGGTATAATATTAGGTGACTCTGCATTAGATATTAATGTACATGATACCTATTTTGTCGTTGCTCACTTCCATATTGTAATGGGGGCTTCTGCTATTTTTGGGATGTTTGCAGGTGTTTATCACTGGTTTCCCAGAATGTATGGTAGAATGATGAATAAGCAATTAGGTTTTGTGCACTTTTGGGCCACTATCGTTAGTGTTTATGGTGTATTTTTTCCAATGCATTTTTTAGGCTTGGCCGGAGTACCTCGTCGTTATTATGCTAACACAGAATTCCCTTTATTCGATAGTTTACAAGATATCAATGTTATGGTATCAACCTTCGCTATACTCGGCGCTTTGGCTCAAGGAATATTCCTTTTCAACTTCTTCTATAGTATTTTCAGAGGCTCTAAATCAGTTGATAATCCATGGAGGTCCAACACACTTGAATGGACTGCTCCAATGGAACATATTCATGGAAATTGGCCTGGTGCCATCCCTGAGGTACATCGTTGGCCATATGACTATGGTAAGCCTGGCATGGATGAGGATTTCGTTCCTCAATCAATGCCGATGAAGCCTGGTGAAGTTGAAATTCATTAAAACATTTTAAGCCTTATCTCTGATAAGGCTTTTTTATTTTCAATCATTTTTGTTGAGCTATTTTCTTGATGCCTTTCATCTGCTGCATTTCTGATTTTTTCAGAAGACCCTATTTTTCATACAGCTCAATGCTTTTGTTTATTAATGTGCTATTAGTTGTGTAAACAATGCTTTAAATTTTTACTTGTTTTACGTTTGGTTCTCTTCATTACCATGCTAATATTATCGATTTCTTGTGGGATGGTAAAGTATCTTTTGTCCGGGGTTTCCCTCTTATTATTCTTTGCTTCTGTAAAATTATAAGGACTGAAATTTAATCTCGTAAGTGTATAGTATTTTTCAGAGCATTTTTATTAAACTATTTGTATTAGGCTTTATAAGTTGATTTTTGGTTTTTTTACTAGTCAATAGTTTAATTTTTTTTATTTACTTAACCTACACTTGTCATTATTTTAGACCTTTATCCCAAATGATTTATTTATTACCAAATGGTATTCGGCTGATATATTTTGAAGCAAAAAGTGAAGTTTCTCATCTTGGAGTGATGGTTAAAACTGGCAGTCGGGATGAACTTGCAAATGAAAATGGCTTGGCTCATTTTATTGAACATTGTATATTTAAAGGGACTACCAATAGAAAAGCAGTTCATATTCTTAGTCGCATGGATAGCATTGGTGGCGAGTTGAACGCCTATACCACCAAGGAAGAAACAGTTCTTTATTCTTCTTTCCTAAATGAATATTTGCCAAGAGCGGTAGAGTTGCTCTCTGATATCTTACTGAATAGTATTTTTCCATTTAAAGAAATTGAAAAGGAAAAAGCGGTTATAAGGGATGAAATTAATATGTACAAGGACAATCCGTCGGAAGATATCTTTGATTGTTTTGATGAATTAGTTTTTCCCGATCATCCATTAGGGAGAAATATATTAGGGACGGTAAAAAGTTTAAAAAAATTCAAGGCTCATCACATTACAGAATTTATCCAGCGAAATTTTTCCAACGAGAATTTAGTTGTCAGTTATGTTGGAAATCTTCCTTTCAATAAGGTTGTGAAATTGGTTGAACGCAATTTTGAACCTGCAAACTTCCTTGGGAACGTCAATAATAGGATAATACCCACTTCTTCTGAGCCAAAACAGCTTTTGAAAAAAAAACGACTTAATCAATCCCACTGTGTTATTGGAAAGTCAAGTTTTCATCTGCATCATCCTTTAAGACTGGCCTTTACTGTGGTGAATAATATTTTGGGAGGACAAGCCATGAACAGTCGATTGAACTTAAATATTAGGGAAAAATATGGATATTGTTACGCCATTGATTCGAGTTTTCATGCCTATTCTGATTCTGGAATTTTCAATTTATATTTTGCTACCGATGCAAAATACTTCCCGAAAACACGAGATCTTGTTTTAAAGGAATTTAAAAAAATGATTGAAAAACCTTTAACAGATAAACAAGTAATTCAAGCAAAAACACAATTAAAGGGACACTTGGCTTTATCACAGCAAAATCTTCAAAATCGTATGCTTGCTAATGCTAAAAGTGTGTTACTGTTTAATGAACCAAATCCCTTGGCTAAGACCTTAAAGGATATTAATAATTTAAGCACCCGTCAACTGAATGAGGCATCTGAACAGGTATTTGGGGATTCAAATTTCATGGAATTGATATTTGAGTAGGATACTTTATTAATCTTTATAAGGCATTGAAGGGGTGTTTTTTTCTTAGGTGTTGATTGGAATTGTTTAGAAAATATTTCTTTATGATTCCACCTTAGGTTTTCTGCCACACAAACAGGGTATTTATTTACTTTGCATTTTGTAAATAGTAGGAAAAAGACATGAAAATTTCATATAAATGGTTGTCTGATTACGTTAATTTGGAAGGAATCCATAGTTCTCAGCTTGGAGCAGTGCTTACTGGTTGTGGCCTAGAGGTGGAAGGTATTGAGGAATTTCAAAGTGTAAAAGGAGGATTGAAGGGATTAGTTGTTGGAGAAATAGTGCAGAAATGGAGCCATCCGGGAGCAGATCGTTTGAGCTTGACGAAAGTTAAGTTTGACGGTGGTGAACCCGTACAGGTTGTATGTGGGGCGCCAAATGTTGATGCGGGCCAAAAGGTCGTTTTTGCGCCTGTTGGTACTATCGTTTACCCTCTTGAAGGCGAATCATTCGAAATTAAACGGTCTAAAATCAGAGGAGAAGAGTCATTGGGTATGATTTGTGCAGAGGATGAAATCAGTCTTGGAAAATCCCATGATGGTATTTTGGTGTTAGCTCCAGATGCCAAGGTAGGACAGTCGGTTGCCAGCTATTTTAACCTGGAGAATGATACAATTTTTGAAGTAGCTATTCTTCCAAACCGATGTGATGCCGCCTCTCATTTGGGTGTTATAAAAGATTTGGTGGCTACCATGAATTCAACAAGCCGTCAGGTTGGCGACTCTAAATGTTTGCAAGTGACCAAGCCCTCTATCAAGCTGGATATTACATCTTTTCCAACGGTAAACCCTATTCGAATCCAAATAGATGAGCCTAGTCTCTGTCCTCGCTATTCCGGACTTGTTCTCCACGACGTGAAAGTAGGCCCGTCTCCATCATGGCTTAGTCAAAAATTAGAAAGTATTGGCCTGAAATCCATAAATAATGTCGTTGATGTTACCAATTTCGTATTGCATGAATCTGGACAGCCTCTGCATGCTTTTGACGCGTCAACGATTCATGGTAATACTATAGTAGTTCGAAAATCAAAATCAGGCGACAAGTTTGTGACTTTAGACGGAAAAGAAAGGCTTTTAAATGGAGAGGAGCTGATGGTTTGCGATAGCGAAAAGCCTTTGGTCATTGCCGGTGTTTTTGGGGGATTAAATTCAGGTGTAAGTGAAACCACCACACAGATCTTCTTGGAATCGGCTTATTTTGATCCAAGTTCTGTGCGCAAAACATCAAAGTACCATGGGATTAAAACAGATAGCTCTTTTCGCTTTGAACGGGGTACAGATCCTGAGTCAACAGTAGATGCTTTGCTCAGAGCAGCCGACCTGATTTGCCAAATTAGTGGTGCAAAGGTAGCTTCTGGAGTTCAGGATATATACCCGGAAACAATAAAATCAACTTCAGTTCGGTTGGAATGGAATTATCTGGATATATTGCTTGGCATTAAATTAGAAAGAAACGAAGTAAGCAATATTCTGAGTGATTTGGGCTTTAAAATAGAGAATCAAACGGAATCTTACCTGGATCTTATGGTGCCTTCATCTAAAAATGATGTTACACGGCCAGCTGATGTAGTTGAGGAGATTATTCGCATTTATGGACCTAATAGAATTCCTATGCCAGGTGCCATCCGTGTACCATCCAATTTGCCTGTTTTTTATTCATCTGATAAAATTAAACAAGTAATAGCCGAAAATTTTGCAGCTCTTGGATTGTCGGAAGCAATGAATAATAGTTTGACTCAGGAAAGATACGCCGAACTGGTTGGAGGAGAAAATACTGTAAACGTATTGAATCCATTAAGCTCAGAATTAGGCATGATGCGCCCTAGTCTGCTATTTGGCTTATTAGAATCAGTAAGATACAATTTAAATAGGAAGTCAAATTCAGTTGGTCTTTTTGAATTTGGTAAAACCTATTTAAAACTAGGTGAAAATAAAAAAATCAAAGAAACGGAGCGCTTAGGCATTGTTCTTTCTGGATCTATTCGGCCGGAGGCTTGGCTCGCGCCAAACCAAGATGTTAGCTTTTTTACCTTAAAACGACTACTTTGCATTTTAGGGGATCGGTTGGGGTTAAAATTGGAACTCAAAAAATCAGAAAATGAATCTGGGTTATATTTTCAGGAATTTCAAGTGGTAAGCAGGAATAAGGTTGTTGGCCATTGTGGACCATTGGACTTGAAAATAGTTCAAAAATTTGAAACCGATAGAGCCGTTTATTTTGCTGAATTAAATTGGAATGAATTAGAAAAGATGGCTGCCCAAAGTAAAACAAGGTTTTCTGAAATCTCAAAATATCCAGAAGTGAGAAGAGATTTAGCCTTGTTATTAGACCAGTCGATACCCTATGCAGAATTAGAAAAAGCAGCCTATCAGGTAGAACGAAGATTGCTAAAAGCCGTCAATGTTTTTGATGTTTATGAAGGAAAAAATCTCCCGGAAGGAAAGAAGTCTTATGCACTAAGCTTTACTCTGCAGGATAAAGAATCGACTTTGACAGATGCCATTATCGAAAAAGTTATGGGAAAACTAACCGATGCCTATAAAATTCAGTTTGGCGCAGAATTAAGGTAAACTTTAATTTTATTGTCTGGTAGCAGCGCATGCTGCTGTGGCTTGTGCCTTGGAGTAATTCTGAAGGTGAACTGCCGTATTATTGGTTAAGGCTTTTACTTTTGTTATAATTTGCTCTTCTGTTAAACCATTCTCTAGTGGAACAGCAAAGAGGTGTGCTGGAACACAATAGTAATCAACCACTATTTGATAGTGTTGCTCAATGGCAAGTTTATATTGGCCGGCATTGGTAGGGTTTAGTCCGGGGACATTGAAATAAACATACGTTTTTTCTGGAAAAAAAGCTTGAACGTGTGACGCCGACAGGAGAAGGAGTAAAAGAATACTATTTTTCATATTTAGCTATTTTATTAAAGATCTTCATGGGATAGGTTTAATCTAGCCTATATACTTAAAAGCATGGATGAGAGTCGTTTTGTTTCTTTCAGTGATTTGATTAATTTAAAAACTGAATAAGCGGAAATAAAAGAACTCTGAAAAGAAAAAAATTAAGCACAAAATACT
>Ga0214917_10004090_pt1 | contig 16473 bp, 16 predicted proteins | sample LL_1208_BB_MetaG_FD_177983 | JGI IMG/M metagenome (GOLD analysis project Ga0214917, IMG submission 177983) | Freshwater microbial communities from Lake Lanier, Atlanta, Georgia, United States - LL_1208_BB | ecosystem: Environmental > Aquatic > Freshwater > Lake | place: USA: Georgia | collected... | reverse complement strand
GCCCAACTGCTGCTGGGTAAACGCGGCGCAGAGTTGCTGCCTTTCATGCAGGACCTGGCCGAGATCGGAGAACTCAATGCCCGGGTCACGAGCCAGATGGCGGCCGAAGCTGACGCTTACGAGAAAAGATTCCATTTCGCTAGCGCAAGGTGTCCCTCCAATGGTGAGGCGGCGGCGGGCGCGGGGAAGCCGAGGTACTGCGCCCAGGTCGGCGAGGTCTTCCAATTTTCTTTGAGGCTCAATAGTTTGACCACTTGTTCGAGCTGCTCCAGCCGCTTGTGGCCAGGCATCTTGAGCTTGGTGCGTTGGAGTGCCTTGTGCAGCCCTACCGCCTTTCGCCACCGACCTTGAAAGATGCGATACCACGCATCGCCTTCGCGCAGGGTCAGGATGGCCTGCTTGATATCTCCTCCATGCGGCAAGGTGTCGACATACAGCGATTCCCCGATATCTTTTTCAAGACCCGTCCACTCACCTTGCAGGGCAAGCAAGTTCTCGAGGGCCTGTACTGCGCCATCGCGATTCATCCCTGGAGACTGGAGATGGAAGTGCTCCTCTGGGGCATCTAGAACCAGATCGGTAAAACTGAGCAATTGCTCAAGCTTCCGCGTTGATCCGTTGTATGGGATCTTCTTCTCGCTCAGAAACATTACTAAGTTAGCGTTGGCCGTCGAAAGTTTGCCCGCGGCCTCAACCAGTTGTTGATGAAGGATGCGAAGCTCGTTGAGCGTTCCTAGCTCTGCGCCTAAGCTACCAGCGATTCTTTTCAAGCCTTTGAGGTCATCTGTCCCAGACTTTGTGACGTTGGATTCAAACTTTAAAGCGGTTTTGACGGCATCTTCGAGACTGCGGAACTGTTCGACTTGTTTGGAAAATGCGTCAAGTGCCTGAGCGGCTTTGGCTCCCGTCTCGTCGTTCTCAAAAAATCCCGGGATGAGGTGCAAAGGTAATTGCTGATTAGCAGTGTCAAGCAGGTTTCTCAGTACGGCCAATTGCTCACCACTGAACTGCAGAGAGAGGTTGTGGACGCTGCCTCCAAGAACTTGGGCAAATTGCTTCGATGCCTCCACCAAAGTTGGCCCCCAGCTGTCGGCTTCCTGAAACAACTTTGTGAGTTTGACTTCATCACCAGGGATTAGTCGTTCTGGGTAGAACCCCCAGAACGTACAGCTCGAATCGAAGCCACCGACGGACTTGTATTGAGCGCCCAGGTAGCCAAGATAGTCGATGCGTCGACCGAACTCGAATTCTGAAATTTGAGTCGCATCACCGATGCTGATCTGGCTGAGCATGCCCTCTTCTTTGCTCAACCCTTGGCGGTGCTTCTCTGCTCGCCACATAATCTGATGCAGCGTTAAACCAAATGCGTTGTGCGCGACGGAGTTGATCAGGTCTGTGTAGGCTTTGAGATCTTTGCGGTGAGCTTCTAGCTGTTGCTGCAGACGAGGAAGGTCATTGGGGTGGGGCGGCCTGAAGGTAGCCCGCTTAGCGATTTCTTCCAAGACCCGTTTTTTGTTCGTCTTGTTGCTGTGCAGTTCAAGAACGAATGGGTCAAGCCCAGCAAAAGAAAGACGGTTCTTCACCACTTCAAGAGCTGCTAGCTTCTCGGCAACGAAGAGCACCTTCTTTCCTTCGGCAAGGCAGGCTGCGATCAAGTTCGTAATGGTTTGGGACTTGCCCGTACCCGGCGGTCCTTCAATGACCAGATTCTTCTTGAGTGACAAGACATCGATGAGGGCGCTGTGCTGAGAGCTGTCAGCGTCGTAGACCAATGGGATGCTAGCCCCCGGGCTTTCTTCCACCAGATGTTCTTCGGCCAGGCTCAGGCCCGCTCCTCCGTCATCAGCTCTGCCCTCGAACACCTCACGAACGATTGGGTGATCAACGAGGGAGTTCTCATCTCCGTTTGAAGGCCATTTGGTTGGATCTAAATCTCGAACCAACAGCATGTTGCTAAAACTGAGCAAGCACAAAGAGACTCGGTGCCTAAGTGCGAAGCCGGGTTGTTTTTTAATGATCGACTGAATCTCGGCAAAGTATCCGTTGACGTCGATCTGCTCTTCACCAAGTTCAGGCAAGACCAACCCGAAGTCGTTGCGCAGCTTCTCTCTCAGTGAGAGGTTCTCGGAGATGTCGTCTCCCGTGTACTGGAGGGAGAACTGCTGGATACCCGCAACCTCCTTCTTTTGCAGCGACACAGGTACGCTGATCAAGGGGGCTGTGAAAGTTTTGTCGCTGTCCCGCTGATCTGGAAATTCCAAGAACCCGAGCACCAGGAACAGCATGTTCGCGCCGGTTTCCTCAATCGCCAGTGTTGCCTCGCGGTCGATCTTGCGGCAGTGCTTGGCCAGGTCGTCCGGGTACATCAGTGCCCGAACATCTGACTCGTCCGACTCCTCCCCTGCATCTGAAAGGTCGTACCCCGTTGGGACGCCCACCGACTTGGCCCACTCTCGGGGTTCGGGTCGTTGGAGTCGGCCATTGCGATCAACCCAGTCTCTTCGGGCGGGTTCAGGCAGTCCAAGCACGCTGATGGTGGCCTTGGTGTTTGCCTCAACAAGCTTTTGATAGATAGCGGCAGGGTGCCCTTCGACAAACTGTAGGGATTTGCCGGCCGTGTGCTTGAAGTTGATGAGGCGGTTTCGCCCTGTCAGATCGAGCAGTTTCAGGCGTAACTGCTCCAATGCTGATGTGAGAGGGGAAGCGCTATCGATCATGTTTTTCTCAAAGCATTAAAGTCATGCGGCTATTGCTTTTGTCGTGCAGCAGTTTCTGATTCGATCGAAGATTGATCTCTGATCCATCCATCGATGTCGGCCTTTGAGAATCGCCAGCTTCCGCCTACCTTGAAGGCTGGGATCTGTTTGGCTCCCGCCAGCCGGTAGATCGTTCGCTCGGTGACCTTAAGGTAGTCGGCGACTTCCGCAATGGTCATGATGGCGTTTTCAGCTGGGCTGGATGGCATGGTCTTGGCTATATTCTTGGTAGGAAACTCCAGCATAGTGCAAAGTTTTCAATCTGCGGTTAAAAGATTGAAGGATTGTGCGGGGGTACAGGCTCACGGGATGAGCCCGGAAGCCCCCTTGACGGATGAGCCCATTCGGTTACACTCTCAGCTGCATCAAGAAAAGGCCCGACGGCCTTACCAACCTGCCCCCGGGCAAGGTGGACGCGAAAGCGGATGCGGCTCCAGCCGGAGCAACCAACCGGGAGATGCGTCGGCCCTCCACAGATTCTCTGGAGGGCTTTTTTATGGCTGAAACGACGCAGATCCACCCCGACAAGGTCCGGGCCTACCTGGCCACCGACTACCGCCTCGGCCAAACCGAACACGACATCATCCTGAACATCGGCGTGCGCTCTGAGCGCCTGGGTGCCCTGTTCGCTTGCTGCGGCGTCGACTGCGGGGCCTTCCTGACCGCCTACAACCCGCGCGGCGCTATCCAGTCCGACGAAGCCAACGCGCGCGGGCACGCCGAATTGGCGGACCAGCTGGGGGACAAAGGGATCCGTTCCATCGAGGGCTCCGGCAGCGAAGAAGGCACTGACTGGCCGTGCGAGAAAAGCTGGTTCGCCTTGGGCTTGCATCTGGATCCGGCCAAGGCGCTCGGCCACCACTTCGACCAGGACGCCATCGTATGGGCCGGCGCGGACGCCGTGCCCCAATTGATCCTGCTGCGCTGAATGCTTTCTGGCTGGCCCACCTCAACGGGCCGGGGGGATTTGATCCAGATTGCCGCCCCCGACACATCGTCAAAGCGGCTAAAGAGGAAAAACATCATGTCCATCTTCGAAGCAAACACCGACACAAGCCCGGTCGAGATCGAGACCGTCCTGTCTGCGTCCGCCACCTATATCGAAACGATCACTATCAAGCAGATCGAGGCACAGCCTTGGCTGACCGAGCTCGTCATCAAGACCCAGCTGCTGACCGCAAAGAACCCGGACGAAAGGCGGGTGAAGGCTCGGTGCTGCATTGAGCGCGATCGAGTCACCGAACTGAGGGATGCAGTAGACCGGTTCCTCGTAGAGACTGGCGCATCGGACTCCTCAGCAATAGCCCACGACACGCGACTGAACCCACGCGGGGAGCGCACCTCATGACCTGAGGCACCCTAACGGGTCGCTGACCCATCGCCGATTTAAGTGACAACTTGCAGGGCGATTCACAAATGCTGCTAAAGCGTCGGTGTTGCCTCCCCGTCCAGGCTTCGCCGCGCATGCGGAGAGTCCGGACGACAGGAGCAACTGATGAAAGAAGAAATCGCGCCACACCCCTTCAGCTGGCTTGAGCCACTTGGGTTGGTTGGCCTGCAATCGATAGAGGCGCCATTACTGGCGGCGCTCCTCACTGAACAGCCACTGCTGTTAATTGGCCCACATGGCACAGCCAAGAGTTTGCTCTTAAGCCGTGTTGCCTCAGCTCTCGGGCTGACCTTCCGGCACTACAACGCCAGCCTGTTGAACTTCGACGATCTGGTGGGCTTTCCGGTTCCGGCGGCTGACCGGACACTGGAATATCTCAAGACGCCTGCGTCTATTTGGGGAGCAGGTGCTGTGATCTTTGACGAGATCAGCCGCTGCCGGCCCGACATCCAAAATAAGCTCTTTCCGATCATCCACGAGCGCAAGGTTCAGGGCCTCGACATCAACGGACTACGCTACCGCTGGGCGGCCATGAACCCGCCCACAGTCGGCGCCGATGAGGGCGACTATGCAGGCTCGGAGCCGCTAGACCGTGCGCTGGCCGACCGATTTGCGTTCGTTATACAAATGCCCGCGTGGGCGGAGTTCACACCGGCTGAAAAACGCGCGGTGATCCGATCGCAGGAGCGGTCATATGGTCCGCAGGACGCTGCCTACCTCGCCGACTCGCTGGCTCTAGCGCGCACCTTCCTGAAAGCGCTGGAACGGGACTGTGCAGACGCCACGGCCGATTACGTCTTCGCACTGATGCCGCTGCTTTCGCAGGCGAAGCTCGAACTGAGCCCTCGTCGTGCCAACCTGCTGTATCAAGCAGTGTTGGCCGTTCATGCCAGCGCTCTGGCCCTGCAGCCCGGGGGCTCGTTTGCCGACAGCGCCCTACTGGCGCTGCGGTCATGCCTGCCTCAGCGTGCCGAGGGCATCCCGGTGGCGGAGGTCAAGCTGCTTGCAGCGCATCGAGAGGCTATACGTGCTGTCAGCCTCAGCCCACAAGACCCCCTGCGCGCGATCCTGGCCACTGCTCAGCCCCTGGAACGCTTCAAGCTCGCGGTGCGCGCAGCCCGCCTGCCCAAAGGTGAGTTCTCCAGGGTAGTGGCTGACTCATTGGCCCAGATGCCTATTGGCGCTCGCGAAGCGGCCATCGTGCATCTCTTTGAAACCGGTGCCGTGGGGCGCCTGAACGCTGCCGTGGCCTCGCAGATTGGGGAGCGGTACCGCGACATTGCCACACCCGCCGAATTTAGCGAAACGCTGCACGCCAGCCATGGCCGTTATCGAACCTGGGGAAAACTCAAGGATCTGCTTGCCCGCTTGAACCCGTCCGACCCGCGTGCACATCTTCAGGCTAATGCCCTGGCATCGCTCTTTGCGAAAAAGGAACTGCAGACGCCAGAGGAAGCCGAGCGCGCCTTTCATGCCTTCAGCCAGACCGATACCTTGGTGAGGCGACCATGAGCCGGGCGCTTGCGGGCGACCCCCCCGGGCTGCTGCACAACATGAGTGCCCCACCCAAGAGCGTGGTGAGGTACAGCGGACTGTCTGGATTAGCCCAGCAAAGCGGCCCCGGTGGATCCGGGGTGACCGCCCTGCGCTACAGCAACGCTGGTCAACATGGATCTTGTGCTCGGTTTGAATTGGCGGCTCACCTAAACCTTGATAGCCCCATCGAGATCCTCGCCAGTCTGGGGCTCGCTCAAGTGAGCACCACAGCCGATTCAGCGGCTCGGCAATTGGTGCAACTCATTAACCAGCGTGCGGACGAATTGCCACTTCCCGAAGGTTGTGCGGTGGTCAAGAGCCTGCAGTCCCACGAAACATTCTGGCCCGATTCGCTAGCCGCACTCGCCGTTTTGACCAAATGCACCGACACCGTCTGGTTGCGCGCCAAGACGCCCACGCTCAGCAGGCTGGTGGGTTCGAGATGCGTCTCGCTGCTGATACCTCCGGGCTTCATCGACGAAGTCAGAAAAACTCAATCTGGAAAGGCTCAATCATGAGCTCATTGCATGTTCCCGAACGAAAGCTCTCTGGCTCTGTCGATCACTTTGCCCCCGTAGGCACAGAGTCAACCGCTGCATTTGGGTTGACCAACACACCTGAAGGCGCTGATGGTTCGCTGCTCTCCAGCAGTCAGTCACTGGCCGAGGCGATTTTGGATGCCTTTCCCAGCGGGTCCTATGCGATGACTGGGTTGTTGCGGCTGCTCGACATCGTAGCTACCAGCGCAGTGCCCACCGCTGCGGTGGAGTGCCGCGCGCAACCCCGCCTGCTGATCAATCCTCAATTCGTAGCCCAGCATGCCAACACCCCGGAAAAACTGTTGATGCTGGTGATGCACGAGCTCCACCATGTGCTGCTTGGACACACCTCATTATTTCCCCGACTGACACCTGAGCAGAACTTTGTGTTCGATGCCGTCATCAACGGACTGGTGTGCCGCATGTTTCCCGATGTGGCCTTTACATCGTTCTTCACGGACTATTACCAAGAAGACCAGTTTCCTCACTGTCTGCTACGACCGCCCAGCGGTTGGCCTGCGGCGGACTTTTCCACCTGTCCAGGCTTGGCGCTGCTTGACCCCACATGGCAAAAGCGGGCGCAGGAGGTCCATGCTGCCCTATATTCGGAGGCGGGTGCCAGCTATCACGAGGTGTACGAGTTGCTGCCCCGCCTGCTGCAGCAGCAGTCTGGTACCAGTGGATTGGGCGACGTGCCTTTGCTTGGCGGACATGACCCTGGCGATGGTCAGCACACCGATCTGCAACGCGGCTCTCCGGTGCTGTTCGATCTGGTACGCGAATTGGTCGAGCAGTGGCCACAACCCCCCGACCCAATACGTGGGCGCTCCTTGGCCGATTTGCTTAATGAGACCACGGTGTCTGCGCCGCGAGTGCGGCCGCCGCGCAGCGTGCTTCGGGCGCTGATCCGCAAGGTGGCCGGTGTTCAGGGGGCAAGCCGCTTGCCGCAGATCTCGGTGGCCCACACGCGCGTTCAAAGCCCGGTTCCCGCCTGGTCACGGCGATCTAGCGTGTTGTACGGCATGGGCGTTCCCAATCTGCTGCATCCGGCGGATGTCCTGTGGAAGAAGCGGCGACAAAGTGGCGCGCTTGTTCATATCTACCTGGACGTCTCGGGAAGCATGGATGGAGTCTTGGGGCCGCTTTATGCAGCAGCACTGGACTGCGAGGAATTCCTGCACCCAAGGATCCACCTGTTTTCCACCAAGGTGGTAGACATCACCCGCGCCGAGTTGCGCGCTGGGCGGTGCAGCAGCACCGGTGGCACCAGCATTGAAGTGGTTGCCGAACACATGGCTGCCCATGACGTCCGGCGCGCGTTGATCGTCACCGACGGATGGGTCGGCTCCCCAAAGGGACAGCACCGACGAACCCTCGAGAACGCTCTTCTGGCCGTGGCCTACCTGGGTCTTGAACCAAACCGAGACGACCTTTCGGGACTCGCCAACCACACCGACATCCTTAGCATTGGAGATGCACCATGAACCAAAAACTGTACCCCGCCGAATTCATTTTCCCCGGTCATCCAGACAAGCTCAGCGATGCCATCGCCGATGCTTTGGTGGAGCAAGCCTGGAGGCGCGACCCACGCGCGCTTGTAGGCGTTGAAGTGGCAGTACACCGCGACCATGTCTACATCACCGGACGCGTAGCGTGTCCCGGCGCTGCTGATATCGATGTCACCGCACTAGTTCAGGGTGTCTATCGCACAGCCGGTTATGACGATCACTGGTACCCGGCCCCGCAACAGGTTCAGGTGGTCTCAAACCTGTGCTTGGGTCCACTGGAGGTGGGTGAATCGGAGTTCCGTGAGCTCTCGGACGACCAGGCAATCTGTATCGGCTATGCCAACCACCTCGAAGCCACCAACCACCTGCCGGTGGAGCAATGGCTGGTTGCGGCTGTGTCTAAGCGTTTATGCCGTCTAAGATTTGAACAGCCTGAGCTAAACCTGGGCCCTGATGGAAAGGTGCTGGTGGTCGTGGAGGAGCATACCGACGACACGGGCGCAACTGTGGGGTGGTGGTTGCGAGATTTCAGCTGTTCGCTTCAGCAGCGCATCCAGGCGGACGAGATTGCCCTCCACCGAGCGGTGAGGCAGGCCTTGCAGCAGGTGCTGGCTGACGCTTCCAGCGTTCTCCCCGGTTTTTCCGACGAGCTGCCTGACCAACTCTCGGTCAATGGCGCCGGGGACTTTGAGGTGGGAGGACCCGAGGGTGACAATGGGCTCTCGGGCAAGAAACTGGTGGTTGATGCGTATGGTCCCAGAATTCCGATTGGTGGCGGAGCCTGGTCGGGGAAAGATTTCTTCAAGGCAGATCGGGCTGGTGGCATGCATGCCCGGCGTTTGGCAAAGATGCTCGTAAGGCTAGGGCTGGCTCAAGAGGCGACCGTCGCGTTGGCGTGGCATCCAGGTGACCGCAGTGCCCGGGTGGTCAGCGTGGCAGGCAGTGGTTGTGGCTCCGGCCGACTGAATGAAGCCGCTTCACTTTTCGATCTCAGCTTGCTTTTGAGCGGCACACAGTTCAACCCAGGTGGTCTCGTAGAGGTGTCCCGCTGGGGGCATTTCAGTAATCCAGGCTATCCCTGGGAGCGGGTTAGTAAGCTCTGAAGATGTGGTGGCTCGCCCATTTTCTGACGACGACTCGGCGCTTAGGAAGCCATTTTTGAGCCGGGACATTGCTGGCAGCGCCTGGGGGCGGCCCCATCTCAAATCCGTCTTCGCCCCCCTTCGGCCATCCTGCAGGCATGCAGTACAACGCCTGGGGAGCGCGCGTACGGTGTGCACAAACGTTTGGGCTGAGGCTGAATGCCGACCCTCGCCAAGTCTAGACGGTCGGCGTCCCAGCACGCACGGATGGCAGCTTCGCCTTCCGTGTGACCGTCGCTGTGAAGGCGCATGGCTTCGCACAAATGCTCAAACTCGATGGCATCCAATTCCACAATCGCGCCCTGTCTTCTAAGTACGACTGCGAAATCGGCTGCACGGTTCCCGTGCTGTGGATCTCGGTGGTCGTTGTATCGCTGGCTGTCGTGAAGAAAGGCGAACCACGCCAGGATCGCCGGATTAACATCGAGCGAATGCGCGAGGCGCCTGCCGTGATACCAGACCCGGCTCCAGTGAGGGATGCCATGGATTCCGTCTCGTAAATCCAAACGGAACACCGGCGCGACGACAGCCAGAGCTTTTCTGATGATGGCGGGGTGTTTCATGGAGTTTTTAAACGTAGGGTACAACTCTAGTGCCCGCTCAGCCACGTTCTCAGTGCATCACACTGGGCCTGACCGATGCCCCGGCTGCCTTCACAGCGGATCAGTTGCTCACAAGGGTTAGGGAACTCGAAATACGCATCATCCAGAGCGCGCCAGTTGGTTAGTCTTTGATTAGAGCAGTACGTCTTGATCTCATTCCACCTTGCGTGGCGCCCGATATGAGCCGGACCAGTCGTGCCTACCACTCGCATGCGTATCGATTCGGGGAACAAGGCCTTGAGTTGCGACAGAGACCATTCGAAGCGCCAGCTTGATGAGACGATGATTTGGACGTCTGATTCGCCCAGAGCGTCGGCAAGCATGGGTAATCGAACAAAGCGTTGCTCGGGTGCGGACAGATTGGGATGCAGAACACCGTCAAAATCAAGAAACAGCGCCGGCGCATAGCGCTTGACGCTTGGGGTAACAGGCATTGGGTTCATAGCTTGAAAAGCGCAATCTCGGACCGGGCACCGATGCGCAGCGGCGCAATGGAGGTCCCAATACCGCGCGAAATGTAGAGCGGGCAAGAGTCAAGCTCGTACCGTCCGGCAGTGAAGTGGCCGCTGCCTCGCGGGGTCCACATCACGATACCAAAAGGGGCGATCTGGCCACCGTGCGTATGCCCGGCCAAGCAAAGGCTTACTGTATTACTCCGATTCAAAGCCCCGGCCGCCTCAAACCAACCCGGTGAGTGTTGCACCACGAGGCTTACCTCGCTATTGCTTGCAAGGCCTTTGACAAGCAGTGGATCTGGCGCTCCTGCCGTGTAGTCATCCAAGCCAGCGACAACCAGTCTGCGTGCTCCCACGCGGTAGCTAACCTGCTCGTTGACCAAGAGACGAACCCCGTACCGGGCGTAGAGCGCGCGCAAGTCTGACAGGTCGATGCCCGACCAGTGCTCCCAGTTGCCCAAAACGGCCACCTTATTACCCGCGTCAAGTGACGCCAAGAATCGTTCGAGTACCGGCAGATTTGTCGCGTCATCGATCACATCTCCCGATAGAACGAGTAAGTCGGGTTTGAAGTCGCTGATATGTCGTACGACCGCAAGTTCCCGTTGCCCCATGCTTCTTATGTGCAGGTCTGAGACTTGAATGACGGTGATCGCCTCTGAGGAGTTGCCTTCTAGACCGATCTTGTGCTGCGTGAGCTCAACCTGCGTGGTTTCGATGTAGGCAAACAGTCCGATTAGGGCCATCCCCGCAATCACTAGGCTTGCTCTCATCTGTTTAGTCACGCTGTGGGGCTCCCCAATTGCACAGCTTGCATCATCGCTTGGTCGCTCATACGAAGCGTCTGGAGGTGAATGCTGACGGTCATATCCATCGGTTCGGTGTATCCACCTGCCAAATTCCATACGGCTGGAATCTGATGGCGTAGGCAGGCGTTGAAGATCCCCAGGTCGCGCCAGCCGAGTTCATCAAAGCTCAAATATCCGCACCCATAGGGATCATCAACCCAAGCATCGGCCCCAGCTTGGTAGATCACCAAACCCGGCTTGTGTCTGCGTATGAGGTTGTCGGTGAAGCGGCACCACCCCTCAGCGTCTAGTCCCTTTTGGGCGTGACCGATACCGCGGTCACGCGTGATGTTGATGATCTTTTGACCCAGCCCAAGCGCCTTGATACAACTATCCGTCCCGTCCCCGTAGTGCGCATCCCCGTCAATGATGAGCACCTTGTTCACACCGCCTACAAGTGCTTTCCGAGCGGCAATGACTAGACCGTTGAAGGTGCAGTACCCAAAGCTGGAGTCAAACGATGCGTGGTGAAAGCCCTGCGACACCGAGCAGGCCAAGCCTCCTTGGTCCAGAACGTGGCGGGCTGCTTCCCACAGGCTGGCATTGCTGTAGGTCAGCGCCTGGTTGATCGATTCACTTCGAGTGCCAAATCCATTGCTTCGCTTGAGGCTTAAAACATCATCCACATAGCCGGTCTGATGAGCGAGCTTGAAGTCTGCGTCTGCAAACGGGTCAGGTTCAATCGTGGCGCGCGCGGCCCCGGCCACGAAGGCCGGCAACTTCAGGATTGAAATGAAGGCGTGGTCGGCCACCTGGCGCGGGCTGTAGAAGATGGGCGTAGGTTTCACAGGTGGCTTTGCAGGCTAAGGGTTTGTTCTGTGCGCCAACTTGAATTGTCATGTTGACAATGCCAATGATAAATGGCACAATGACATTTGTCAATGGCGCCTCCGTTTAAATGCGGGAGCCAATTCAAGGAGATCCACCGCATGAACAAGTACCTGGAACGACTGCGAAACGACTTTCAAGGCGGCGCAGACGCCCTGATTGCCAAGTCGCAGGAGGTTGCCAAGACGCTCAACCTCGAGCAGGAAGCAAGCGAGGGTAATGAGCGATTACTGCGCCACTATGTCTCGATCGGCGTGGTTGATAAGCCCACCCGCGAGGGGCGCGACGCACTTTACGGCTTTCGGCACCTTGTACAGTTTGTGGCCGCCAGGCGCCTATTGGCCGAAGGCTTTCCCCTAGCCAAGATCGCCAAGTACACCGCGGTCGTGCCTACCGACGCGCTCACGGCCTACCTTGATAAGCCAGACAAGGCCAGCGAGGCAGAGTTGCTCGTGGCCGCATTTCGTACCGAGTCGCCAGCCCGCAGCACGCCTGCACCGTCATCGCGCCGCACGGCAGCGCCCAAGTCCTTACCCAGCGTGGCCACCGGCATGGGCATGGTCGATGTGATGCACGAGATGCGCGAGATGGAGCAGCGGGTGCACGGGCAATTGAAGGATCTTCAAAGTCGTGTTCACGCGATGGTGGATGAAGCTTTGCGCGGCCTGGGTTCACAAGTCCAGGTTCAAAACATCGATCCGTTGGAGCTCAAAGTCGCCGTTAGTAAGCTGGCTGATCTCATGGAAGAGGCGACCCACCGCTTTGATCGCATGCTGCAAAAACCCATGCTCATGATCGAAAAGCAAATGGATCAGCAACGCTACCTGTTTGAGGAAGCGCACAAGCAGAAGGACTTCCTTGAGCGGATGTTCGGCGAATTGTTTGAAAAGCAACGTCACGAGTTATTGCAGTTTCTGGATGACCAGGCCCGTCGCCTCCACGAAAGCCTTGAGATGCAGCGCCATTTTCACAAGGAGGTGAGCGAGCGGTTCGTTCATTTCGAGGCTGAAGTGGCGTCCAGGCTTTCCACAATCGAAAAGCATGTTCACGGCCTCTCGGCCCACGCCAACTTGACCCCTGTAACAACCCCTGAGAAGAAAGAAGGTGCCCTATGAAAATAGTGATCAACCCCATTAGGCCAGCCCTTTGCGAGGCCGCTGAGCAAGACTTTCATTTGCTTGTCCGTTTGCAATCCGAGCCGCAAGTGGGCTTTAAACGAACGCCGCTCAATCTAGCACTTGTTATTGATCGATCGGGATCGATGCAGGGTCCCAAATTGACCGAAGCAAAGCGCTGCGTGATCGATCTCGTAGGACGCATGAGCCCGCTGGATCAAGTTGGACTTGTCCAGTACGACGACGCGATCGATACGGTCATGCCGCTATCGGCGGTGGACCAGGTCGCAGGTGTACTGCAGGGGCTAGTCCAGGGCATCACAGCCGGGGGAAGCACCAATCTGCATGCCGGATGGTTACGCGCAGGCGAAATGCTGGCGCCAAACGCCGGGCGCGATGCGGCCTGCCATGTGGTGCTGCTGTCTGACGGTCTTGCCAACGCAGGCCTAACCGATCCTGCTCGGATCTGCGAACAGGTTGCCGCTTTGGCGAGCGCTGGCGTCACTACTACGACGGTGGGGTTGGGTGCTGATTTCAACGAAGATCTCATGACGGCTATGGCCAAAGCTGGGCAGGGCAACGCGCATTACGGCGAACGAGCAGTTGACTTGGCAGAGACCTTTGAGGCGGAAATTGGACTTCTCTCGCAACTGCAGTGGCGCAGCGTAGAGATGACCATTACGGGTGGACCGTTCGGGATTGAAATGCTTAATGCATACGAGCGCACGGGTAATGGCTGGCGCATGCCCTCGGTTGCCATGGGGTCCGAATGCTGGGCCTTGCTTCGTATGCCTATGACCGAGGCTGTTCGCCTTCAGCGTGAAAAGAGTACGGTGTTGTCAATCCAAGTACGGGCGACCGATTCGAGCGGCGAGCGTCAGACCTTCACCGCAAAGTTGCCCACACTCCCTGAAGTTCAGGTAGCTGAGTATGAGGGCTTGCTGATTCACGAATTAGTCCAACGCCGCATGACAGAACTGTCGGCCGCGCAGTTGCAGCTCCAAATTCGGGAAGCCGCGCTGCACGGTGATTGGGTGCGGGTGGAGGTGTTACTGGCTCAGCTAGAGGCTCTAGGCAGACACGAACCTTGGATTGCCGCATCCATCGCATTTACGCGTCAACTCATGCGCGAACGCGACGAGCAACGGATGTCCAAGGAGATGCTGTACAAGTCCCGCAAAATGCAAAGCCGGCTCTCCAGCACCGATGAGGTCATGTTCAGTTTGGCTGCAGATTACGAAGCGCCCGCGTTTTTGCGCCGTAAATCGACTGAGGGACGACGCACCGAGCGGTAGAAGTCATTGATCTCGTGATGAGGTACTTTGAATTAAGAAAGCCCTGTAGGAAAAACCTGTCGCACCCACCCATATCGGAGTTCACATGAACAAGCTATTTGGCCAGATTCCCGAGCCAAACCCATACGCGGCCTCGAAAATTGCTGACGCAGCTCGCATCGCTGAAGGCTTGTTAAATGATGACTTCAACTTGGACAACTCTTCAGACCCCGAGAGGTTCCCAAGGCCGGGGGTGGATATCCCGGTCGATGATGGCCAGGAAGTGGTTGAGGAAATCGATTCGTCGCCTATTCCAGTCGGGCCACTTGAGGACGATGAAACTCATGACGGTGCGACCGGCGGTGTGGTCGAGGGCGGGATTGAGTACTTGGCTTTTTACAAGTCCTTCCGGGATGTATTGAGGGCACCAGCCCGCAGTCGCTGGGGCATTTTCTTCATCAAGAAGCGTTGTATCGCTTTGGCTACCGACATGAGCCTCAGTACCGGGGAATCATTCGCCGATTGTCTGGACGCCTTAGCTGCTTTTCTGTACATGCACGAGTTGTATCACTACCGATTTGACGCGCACTGTCTACAGATGGAAGCAACTGGCGGGCTACCGGTTTACAGGCCGTACCGAAGGCTGGTCGCGAACCGGTCAATCAACGAGTGGCACGAGGAGTCCATCGCCAACTTCTACGGTCTAAAAGCACTCCTGCCGACCCGAAAATCTTCCTACCCTCACCCTATCTGCGACTACTTGTGGGACCTGGTAGCAAACAGCCCGGGCGCCTACGCGGGAGGCATAGACAAGCAGCAGACGTCACGAAGGGATCAAATGGCGCAGCAGGCCAGCGCCGCGTTCGGCAATGCTGGTTCGACCCTTTGGCAGGACCTGGTCGAGTCGACCATTCGCACAGGCATGGGCCTGTCAAAGCAGCGCGAGGCGACCCTGAGTTCTTTTTTGCACTTGGACAACTGCCCGGTTTTCTGGATCGACTGGGTCAAAGGCGGCAAGAGCGTCCTGACTCCTTATGTGGCGTCCGTCTCAGAGATCAACAATGACTTCATCAAGCGGTACCTCGCCGGGGTTCAAGATCATCACAGCGATCACAGTTTCTACCGAATCGACAATGGCGAGAAGGTCAAACTGCCCAACCCTCACCGGCCTGACCTGACCAATCGCGAGTTCCACAACATCATCGGCAAGGCTGGGATGACCAGCCCTCAGTTCTACAGAGAGCGGGAACGAACGTCTGTTTGGCGAAAAGCTGTCCCCCGCAGCCCGGTGCAACCCCCGCGTTTCCCATCGAAAGGTGGAGCGGGTTAGAGGTGATCGAGACTTGACTAGCGCGTACCGGGGCATGGTAGGAACAGTGGGGGGAACGGAATCCTTACCCCGAACTGCGTCGAAACCCTCGCGGTTCCGCCCTTGGGCGCAGGACTGCGGTAGGCTAGCCAGCCAGAGTGCTACACTCCACCACCAAATCAAACCCCAGCAGCAGCAATGTTGCTGGGGTTTTCTACTTTCAGCGAGCGTCGTTTAAAACGACAACCACGCTCCTGCCACTTGGTTGCCACGCTGGGGGACTTTGCCTGATGAGCAAGCCACCCTCGCAGCCCAGGCATATCCGCAGGCTGCTCGCCAGCCTGCCCACTACACAGCCAGAGACCATTCGCTTGCGTGATGGTGAATTGGTGCTCTACAGGCGCAGCCGCAGCCTGCTTTACCAATGCCGCTACAAGTTGGCTGATGGCACTTGGCATCGCCAGTCCACAGGCAAAGCCAGTCTCGAGCACGCCATTGCTGCGGCGTGTGACCTGTATGACGAGTCCAGATACCGACAACGGCTGGGCTTAGCACACCAAACACACTCGTTTGCACACATTGCCCGCATCTGCCAGGAGGAACTCAGGCACTTGATTGACCTGAAAAAGACCAAGTCCAGCCTCAATGACTACGCCAGCATCATCGAGCGGTACTTCGTGCCCTACTTTGGGGAGAGACGACTGGAGGAGCTGACCTACACGGACATCCGTGAATTTGAGCAATGGCGGGACAGGCGGCTGGCGCGGGCGCCCAAGACCAGCACACTCAACAACTTCGCATCGGCATGGAACAGGGTGATAGGCACGGCGGTGGACCGTGGCTTCATCAGCGAACGGGTGCCCCCGAAGTTCGACACTTGTGGGCGAAAAGGGGTGTTTTGGTCTGCGTTTTGGCATCGCGGTCTAGAAAAATCAATAGCTTAGCGGTGCTGGCCGAAAGATTCTTGTAGTGGCACGTCGTCACATGCGAGGTGGTGGCATTACCGCGCAGATGTGCTAGGCTCCGCACATGTTCGTGAAACTCACCCGCTCGGGCCCCCGAAGTTCGACACTTGTGGGCGAAAAAGGGGTGTTTTGGGCTGCGTTTTGGCATCGCGGTCTAGAAAAATCAATAGCTTAGCGGTGCTGGCCGAAAGATTCTTGTAGTGGCA
>Ga0214917_10004089_pt1 | contig 16479 bp, 16 predicted proteins | sample LL_1208_BB_MetaG_FD_177983 | JGI IMG/M metagenome (GOLD analysis project Ga0214917, IMG submission 177983) | Freshwater microbial communities from Lake Lanier, Atlanta, Georgia, United States - LL_1208_BB | ecosystem: Environmental > Aquatic > Freshwater > Lake | place: USA: Georgia | collected... | reverse complement strand
GGTGTTGGCGGGGGTGTTTCTGCTGAAGTCGGCCAAGAACGCCGCCTTCATCAACCGGGCCGTGCCCGGAGCCAACATCCCCCAGGCGGTGATCGATCGCCTGGCCGCCGCCGCCGACCCCGCCGACGAGGGGATCAGCATCGCGGCGGAGCAGGTGGCCCGCTACGCCGCCGTGGCCCAGGGGGTGCACCTGATGGCTGTCAAGGCGGAGGAGCGCATCCCCCTGATCCTGGAGCGCGCCGGAATCAGCTCGCGTTGCTGATCGCCAGGTCGGTGCCGAGCAGCTCGGCCAGGGCCTTCTGCTGGGGGGACGGGGCGATGTGGTCCTGCCGGCGCACGTCGGTGATCAGCCAGTCAAGCGCCGCTTCCTGCAGGTCGAAGTGGTCGCCGTTGCGGTCGACGCAATAACGGCCGAACACCAATTTCTCCACCAGGCGCACGCCGGGGCCGATGCGGGAGTAGTCGAAGATGATCGAGTTGTCGATCGTGGCGCCCTCGCAGATGTGGCAGCTGGGGCCGATCATGGCCGGCCCGATGATCGTGGCGCCGTCTTCGATGCGGGTCATGCCCCCCACGTAGATGGGACCCTCCACCTTGATCTTGTCCCAGTTGGCGGCCACGTTGAGGCCGGCGTAGATGCCCGGGCGCACCTCCTTGCCGGGGATCTGCACCTGCCGCACATCCCCCTGCAGCACGCTGCGGATCGCCTGCCAGTAATCGGGCACCTTGCCGATGTCCACCCACTCAAATTCCATCGGCAGGGCGTAGAAGGCGGCGCCGTCCTCCACCAGCCGCGGGAACAAATCGGAGCCGATGTCGAAGGCCACACCGGCGGGCACGTAGTCGAGCACCTCCGGCTCGAAGATGTAGATGCCGGTGTTGATCATGTCGCTGGCGGCCTCATCCACCGCCGGCTTCTCCTGGAAGGAGCGCACCCGGCCGTCATCGTCGGTCACCACCACGCCGTAGCTGCTCACCTGCTCCCGGGGCACCCGCTTGGTGATCAAGCTGGCCATGGCCCCCTTGGCCTTGTGGCGCCGCACCGCTTCGCTGAGGTCGAGGTCGATCAGGGCGTCACCGCAGAGCACCACAAAGGTGTCGTCGAAGAAGCGCTGGAAGGTTTGGATCTTCTTGAGGCCACCGGCGGAGCCCATGGCATCGCCGATCAGTTCGCCGTCTTCGATGCGGCCTTCAAAGCTGTAGGCGATCTCCACGCCAAAGCGCTGGCCATCGCGGAAGTAGTTCTCAATCTCCTCTGCCAGGTGGGACACGTTCACCATGATTTCGGTGAATCCGTGTTCCCTCAACAGCTCCAACAGAAACTCCATCACGGGTTTCTGAAGGATGGGGATCATCGGTTTGGGGATGGTGTGGGTGATCGGTCGCACCCGGGTCCCCTTCCCGGCCGCCAGGATCATCGCCTTCATCGGCGCTGTCTGCTTTCGGTGAGTGGCGCCACCCTAGGCAATGGCCTTAGGCGGCAACCGCCTGCCGAGACGGCCCCCGAGCTGACCCCAGCTCCGCGGGCAGCGGCAGTTGCACGCTCTCCTGTTCGATCAGCAGCCGCTTGAGCTGCAGCGGGCCGAACAGGCCGCCCTGCTGCTCCAGCTCCACCTTGCCCTGGGAGCAGAGGAACAACAGCGCCCAGAACACCCCCACCCGGTCGCAGTCGAGGTCGGCGGGGGCGGTGGCGGCCCAGGCCTCCACCAGGGCGTCGAAGGCCATCCACTCCAGGGCCTCCGGCCGCTGCAGCAGGAATTGGCTCAGGGCGGCGGTGGTTTCCGGCAGTTTTTCGCGGTGGGCCAGCGCCGCCACCTGCTCGATCACCGCACGATCGCTGAAGCGTTTGCTGCGCTGCCGCGGGCGCACCTTGCCCTCCTCTTGCTCCAGCCGCTCGGCGATCTCCTCGAGCTGGCGGATCAGTTCGCCGAGGGTCACCGGCCGCTGCAGGGGGGGCGGCGCCACGGGGCGCCGCAGCAGGTGGCGCTCCGGCCGCCGCGGCAGCTCCACCCCGGGGCTGATCAGCCAGCCCTGGCCCTCGGCGTCGAAGTCGTAGCTGACGTCGTCCTCGAGGGCCGGCTCCGGCGGGAAGGTGTGGGCCTCCAGCACTTCGGCCTTGAGGCTCACCAGCATCGAGGCGGCCAGAAAGGCTTCGCTGGTTTCGGCGAGATCCTGTTCGTAGCTGCCGCCGTGGCCCATGGCCGCCACCAGGCGCGGCACCTCGATGCGTTGGCGCAGCTGGTCGAGGAAGCCGTCCACCACGGCAATCACATCCACGTCCCAGGGGTCGAGTTCACCCCGTTCGGCCGCGTCCTGCAGCAGCCGGATGGCCAGTCTGGCGCCAGCTGTGGCCAAGGATCAGCCTGGACTCACCCCAACGTACCGGCTTTTCGGCGCTTTGCCCCGGCGTTCATGCCGCTTCGCGTTGGGCCGAGCTGCCTCCGGCCGCCGGCAGCAGCGACAGCTGGGCGTCAACGGTGGCGCGGTAACGCTCCACGTCGAGCTCCAGTTCACGGATGCGCACCTGCTGGGCCTCAAGCTCCCCGGGGTTGCTCTGGTTTTCCACGCGCTTCACCACCCCGGTCCACACCGCAAACACCCAGGCGGCGGTGGCGCCGATGCCCCCCACCAGCAGCAGCAGCGCCGCCAGGGGCATGGTGGTGGTGAGGCCCGGCAGGAAGGTCACCGTGGTGGCTGCGGTGTTCTCCAGGGTGAACATCACCATCGCCAGGCCGAAACTGAAGATCAGCAGGAAGTTCAGCTGCTTCATCGCTGGGGGGCGGCGGATTCAGGTGCCTGAGGCTACGGAGGTCGGCCCGATCGTGCACACCGATGGGCCCCACAGCACAGCTTCGTTACCCGAGTCCAGGCGCCCGCAGCGGAGCCTGCCGGATCAGGGCCGAGGAGCCCACCGGGCCATTGAGCGCCTTCATGGCGCGTTCATCACGGGCCACCAGCTGCTCCATCGTGGCGCGGTAGGTGTCGGTCATCAGGCGGGGATAGAGGCCGATGCCGATGATCGGCACCAGCAGGCAACCGATGATGTAGATCTCGCGGGGCTCGGCATCCACCAGCTGCGTGTGGGCCACCAGTTCGGCTTTCTCCTGGCCGTAGAAGATTTCCCGCAGCATGGAGAGCAGATAGATCGGCGTGAGAATCACGCCGATGGCCGCCAGGCCGTCCACCGCCACCCGGAACGGCAGGGTGTAGGCGTCGTCGGTGGCGAAGCCCACGAACACCATCAGTTCGCTCACGAAGCCGCTCATGCCGGGCAGGGCCAGGGAGGCCAGGGAACAGACGGTCCAGAGGGCGAACATTTTGCGCATCCTCTGGCCCACCCCGCCCATCTCATCGAGTTGCAGGGTGTGGGTGCGGTCGTAGGTGGCCCCCACCAGGAAGAACAGCGAGGCGCCGATCAGGCCATGGCTCACCATCTGCAGCATGGCGCCGCTGGAGCCCAGGGCGCTGAAGCTGCCGATGCCGATCAGCACGAAGCCCATGTGGCTGATGGAGCTGTACGCGATCTTGCGTTTGAGGTTGCGCTGGGCGAAGGAGGTGAGCGCCGCATAAATGATGTTCACCACCCCCAGCACCACCAGCAGCGGCGCAAACACCGCGTGGGCATCGGGGAGGATCTGGCAGTTGAAGCGCAGCAGGGCGTAGCCCCCCATCTTCAGCAGGATGCCCGCCAACAGCATGTGCACCGGTGCGGTGGCCTCGCCGTGGGCATCCGGCAGCCAGGTGTGCAGGGGCACGATCGGCAGTTTCACCCCGAAGGCGATCAACAGACCCGCGTAAGCCAGCAGTTGGAACTTGGCGGGGAAGTCCTTGGCCATCAGCTCGGTGTAGTCGAAGCTCACATGGCCGCCGTAGAAGGCCATGGCCAGGCCCGCCAGCAGGATGAACAGCGAGCTGCCGGCCGTGTAGAGGATGAATTTGGTGGCCGCGTATTGGCGCTTCTTGCCGCCCCAGATGGCCAGCAGCAGGTACACCGGCAGAAGTTCCAGCTCCCAGGCCAGGAAAAACAGCAGCATGTCCTGCACGGCGAACACGGCGATCTGGCCGCCATCCATGGCCAGCAGCAGGAAATAGAACAGCCGTGGCTTGAAACTCACCGGCCAGGCGGCAAGCACCGCCAGGGCGGTGATGAAGCTGGTGAGCAGGATCAGGGGCATGGAGAGGCCATCGGCCCCCACCGACCAGGCCAGCCCCAGGTCAGGCAGCCAGGAGACCTTTTCCACCAGCTGCAGGTTGGGGTTGCTGGGGTCGTAGCCGTTGAGGTACCCGCCCACGGTGAGCAGGAAGGTGATCAGCGCCACCCCCAGGGCAAACCAGCGCACCTGCTTGCCATCGCCCTTGTCGGGGACGAAGGGAATGCAGAGGGCGGCTGCGATCGGGAACAGGATCGCGGCGCTGAGCCAGGGGAAGGCTGTGCTGCTGGCCTGGGCCGTTGCGGCGGCCAGGGTGGCGGCGAAATCCAGGGGCACAGATCGGCTCTTGGTGCTGGCCGGAGTGTAGAAATCCTGCCCAGCTCTGCCTGGAAGCCGTGCCGGATGTCACACAGAGCGATGTGGGTTGGGGTGTTGCTGCGCGGCGCTCACCGCTGGGGGCGGAACAGCGCCGTGCAGCAACACCCCAACCAACGGGGTGGGAGGGGGGAGCGCTGGGAGGGGTGAGAGGGGGGCTGGGCCCTCGGGCTTAGCCGAGGGCGCCGAACAGCACCACCAGGGCGATCACGCCGCCGAACACGATCAGGGCATAGAACTGCGCCCGGCCGGTTTCGAAGTATTTGAGGCCTTCGCCGCTGCCGAGGGTCACCAGGCCGGTGAGGTTCACCACCCCATCCACCACCTTGGAGTCCACCTCCAGCACCGAGCGGGCGAGCTTGCGGCTCCCCTGCACGAACAGCTTGTCGTTGATCTCATCGAGATACCACTTGTTGGCCAGGAAGCGGTTGATGGCGGGGAAGCGGGCCGCCACGGCGGTGGCCAGATCCAACCGATGCAGGGCGTAGGCCAGCACCGCCACGGTGATGCCGACGAGGGAGATCGTCACCGAGGCGCCGGCCAGGGGCAGAAACTCGCCCCAGCTGAAGTGCTCCGCCACCTCGGCCGCCTCCTGGGGGTCGAGCAGTTGGCCGAAGCGGCTGTTCCAGGGCACCCCTAGCAGGCCCACCAACACGGAAGGCACCGCCAGCACCGCCAGCGGCATGGCCATCTGCCAACCCGATTCGTGGGGGTGCTCGGCGTGGCTGTGGCCGTGGCCATCGCCGTGCTCGTCGCCGCCCTTGCCGGCGGCCGTGAGCAGCTGGGCCTGCAGGGCGCTGTCATTGCCCCGGAAGCTCCCTTCAAAGGTGAGGAAGTAGAGCCGGAACATGTAGAAGGCGGTCATGCCGGCGGTGAGGAAGCCGGCGGCCCAGAGCAGGGGGAAGCTGCCAAAGGCCTGGCCCAGGATTTCATCCTTGCTCCAGAAGCCCGCCAGGGGCGGAATGCCGCTGATGGCCAGGCAGCCGATGAAGAAGGTGGTGCTGGTGACGGGCATCCAGCGCCGCAGGCCACCCATCAGCCGCATGTCCTGGGCCAACACCGGCTCGTGGCCCACCACCTCCTCCATAGCGTGGATCACCGAGCCCGACCCGAGGAACAACATCGCCTTGAAAAAGGCGTGGGTCACCAGGTGGAACATGCCGGCCACCGGGGCGCCGCAGCCCATGGCCAGCATCATGTAACCCAGCTGGCTCACGGTGCTGTAGGCCAGGCCCTTTTTGAGGTCCATCTGGGTGAGGGCGATCGACGCCCCCAGAAACAGGGTGATCGTTCCGACCACGGCGATCACCAGCTGCACCTGGGGGAAGGGCACGTACACCGGCTGCAGCCTGGCCACCAGGAACACGCCGGCCGCCACCATCGTGGCGGCGTGGATCAGGGCCGAGATCGGCGTGGGGCCCTCCATGGCGTCCGGCAGCCACACATGCAGGGGGAACTGGGCTGATTTCGCCATCGGCCCCATGAACACCAGCAGGCACAGCAGCACCGCCACGCCAGTGCTCACGCTGCCGCTGCTGATGGCCCCCTGCAGGCGGCTGCCGATCTCCTCAAACCCGAAGCTGCCCGTGGCCCAGAACAGCCCAAGAATCCCCAGCAGCAGGCCGAAGTCGCCGACGCGGTTCACCACAAAGGCCTTCTGGGCGGCATTGGCGGCGCCATCGCGGTCGTACCAGAAGCCCACGAGCAGGTAGGAGCACATGCCCACCAGCTCCCAGAACACATAGATCTCCAGCAGGTTGGGGCTGATCACCAGCCCGAGCATCGAACTGCTGAACAGGGCCAAGTAGGTGAAGAAGCGCACATAGCCCTTGTCGTGGGCCATGTAGCCATCCGAGTACACCATCACCAACAGCGCGATGGTGGTGACCAGCGCCAGCATCACGGCACCGAGGGCATCCACCCGGAAGCCCATCTCCAGGGTGAAGCTGCCGGCGCTGGCCCAGTTGAACAGCACTTCGGTGGGGGCGGCCCCTGCCAGCTGCTGCGCCAGCACCGCATAACTGAGCACCGCCGCCCCGCCCACGCAGCTGATCAGCAGCAGCGCCACGGGTTTGCGCAGCCGGTTGATGGTGCGGTTGAAACTGATCAGCCCCAGGCCCACCAGGCAGGCCCCCGCCAGGGGCAACACCGGAATCAGCCAGGCGAGTTCGGCGGGCGAGGGCATCCGGCGCGGGGCAGTCGGCCTGAGTGTAGGCAGCCCGTTGCAAGCTTTCTGCGGCTCTGTTGGGGGGTGCGGATCAGCCCAGCCAGTGGGCCAGGGCCGTGCGCGAGAAGGCGGTGGCACCGGCTCCGATGAACCGGTGGGCCCACCAGAACACCCCGATGGCGATGGCGATGCCCAGCTGGGCTGGCCGCAGGAATTCCGCCAGCACCAACCGCTGCCGGCCATCGAGCACCGCCCGGAAGGGCACCACGGAGGTGTTGGCCTTGAGGTCCTCGAAGGCGTCTCCAAAGCGGTTGGCCAGGCGCCGGTCCCCGTTCCAGACGGCGAACAGGTGGTGGGCCACCAGCCCCACACAGGCCGCCACCATGAAGCTGCTGCCGATCCAGAGCAGATGGGTGGCGCACCAGAGGATCTGGCCCACCGCCTGGGGGTGGCGGCTGATGCGGATGATCCCCGTGGCGTAGAGCCGCACCTGGGGTTTGAAGACCGCCGGGATCTCCAGCAGGTTGTAGGTGGCCGGGTAGAGAAACAGGAAGCTGATGGCGGTGCCACCCCACACCAGCGGAACGATCCAGGGCTGGTCCTGCAGGTTCCAGAGGCGCAGGCCGTCGTAGCGGTGGGCCAGGAAGTAGCCGATCACCACCACGGCCGCCGGGATGCTCACGGCCGCAAACAGCAGCCGCCAGGCCCGCTCACCGATGCGCTGGGCCCCCCAGGCCCGCAGGGAGGCCCCGCCGCTGTGCAGCACGGCAAAACCCAGCAGCAGCGCCAGCATCACCCAGCTGCTGTGGTGCAGCTGGTTGGGCGCCGTCAGGGGGGGCTGCAGGGGGGGCTGCACGGAGGCGTTGGGCTCAGCAAGCCGCGATTCTCGCCACCCGCCTGAGCCGCCGTTGATCCCTCCTAGAGTTCATGTCCACCGCGGAAGCGCAGCGCCCCTGCATGGCTGATCTGCCCTTCACCCTCGATCAGCTGCGCATTTTGCGGGCCATCGCCAGCGAGGGCAGCTTCAAGAAGGCGGCCGACAGCCTGTATGTCACCCAGCCGGCGGTGAGCCTGCAGATCCAGAACCTCGAGAAGCAGCTGGATGTGTCGCTGTTCGATCGGGGTGGCCGCAAGGCCCAGCTCACGGAGGCCGGGCACCTGCTGCTCAGCTACTGCGACCGCATCCTCAGCCAGTGCCAGGAGGCCTGCCGCGCCCTCGACGACCTGCACAACCTCAAGGGCGGCTCGCTGGTCGTGGGCGCCAGCCAGACCACGGGCACCTATTTGATGCCCCGCATGATCGGGCTGTTTCGCCAGAAGTATCCCGATGTGGCGGTGCAATTGCAGGTGCACAGCACCCGCCGCACCGGCTGGAGCGTGGCCAACGGCCAGATCGATCTGGCGATCATCGGCGGGGAGCTGCCCAGTGACCTCAACGACCTGCTGCAGGTGGTGCCCTACGCCAGCGATGAACTGGCCCTGGTGCTGCCCACCAAGCATCCCCTGGCGCGCCTGCCCGAACTGAGCAAGGACGACCTCTACCGCCTGGGCTTTGTTTGCCTGGATGCCCAGTCCACCACCCGCAAGATGGTGGACCAGCTGCTGGCCCGCTCCGGCCTGGATGTGGCCCGCCTCAAGATCGAGATGGAGCTCAACTCGTTTGAGGCCATCAAAAATGCGGTGCAGAGCGGCCTCGGGGCCGCCTTCCTGCCGGTGGTGTCGATCGAGCGGGAACTGGCGGCGGGGAGCCTGCACCGTCCGGCTTTGGCCGACCTGGCCGTGCGCCGCCAGCTCAAGTTGATCAGCCACCCCTCCCGCTACTGCTCCCGGGCCGCGGATGCCTTCCGCAAGGAGATCCTGCCCGTGTTCGCCAGCCCCGATAGCCCCCTGCGCCGGCCCCTGCTGCAGAACCAGCCCGCAGCGACACCGGAAGCCCAGCCTCCGGTCTGAGGCTCAGACCTGGCTGGTTGACGACTGAGCTGGATCAGAACTGGTCAGCCTCTGGGGTCACGCCCACGGTGTCGTCGGCCACGCCCTTGGTGAGGAACTTGTTCTCGGTGATGTCGGTCTGGTAGACGCAGCGCACGATTGGTTTGTCTTTCACCGAGCCGATGTAGGCGAAGGTGTTCATTCGCTGCTTGCACTGCCGCATTTGCTCGGCGGTCACCGCCCCCTCCTTCTGAAGCACGCTCCAGTTCTCCCGGCGGATCACGCAGCCGGGCTTGAGGGAGGGCTGGGTCACGAAGCTGGAGCTGGGGTTCATCGTGGTGTACAGCTCGATGTCCATCACGAAGGCGCTGGCGCCCCACTGGCGGCAGAACTCCGGATCCGGCACCGCCATGTCCAGCTGCTGGGAGCTGGCGATGTTGCCCTGGTCGCCCTGGGTGGTGCTGGAGAGGCCGGTGCCGATGCCGATGCCCACGATCAGCACACCCGCCAGCACGGCGACGGTGGCCACATTGAATTGGAAGCCACCACCGCCGGGACCGCCACCCTTGGCGCCACCGGCGCCACCGCCGGGCCGTCCGCCGCGGCGGCCATCGCCATAGGGGTCGCCGCCGCGGCGCTCACGGGGGTCGTCGTACCGGTCATACCGGTCGTCGCTGTCGTATCCGCGGCCAGCGCGCGAGCGGGTCATGCGCTTTGGGGTGCCTGGGGCAGGCCCATGGAGTAATTCAGCACCCGGCAATCCGGGTTGTACCGCAGCTGGCCCGCCTGCAGTAGCTCCCGGATCTTGCCCTCCAGGTCGGAGCCGATGCGGCGCAGGGTGTAATCGTTCAGGTCAGCCCCGGCATGGGCCTCCACCAGCTCCTGGAACCGTTGCTGCACGGTGTCCTGGGCGCTGGCATCCCACAGGAATTCGTTGTCGGGATCGAGATCCAGGGTGAGCTGGCTCGGATCGGGCACCAATTGGCCGTTCTCCACCCGGGCCGTGAACAGGCGCACGTGGCGGGTGGTGGATTTGATCAGGGTGCTGCCGGATGCGGTGTCGGCCATGGCGGAGTGCGCGGCGAGGTGCGGGGCGGGTGCCGGCTGGGGCAACTCTAGGAACCCGTTCGCGCCGGCGGTCAACAGCGGCTGGAGAGCGCCTCTTAAGGTTGCGTGCTGATTCGGGGTTTCCCATGCGCGTCGCCATTGCCGGTGCTGGTTTGGCCGGTTTGGCCTGTGCCAAGTACCTCTGCGACGCCGGCCACACCCCTGTGGTGGTGGAAGCCCGCGATGTGCTCGGCGGCAAGGTGGCCGCCTGGCAGGACGAGGACGGCGACTGGTATGAAACCGGCCTGCACATCTTTTTTGGCGCCTACCGCAACATGCGCCAGCTGTTCAGCGAGCTGAACATCGAGGACCGGCTCCAGTGGAAGAGCCACTCGATGATCTTCAACCAGAAGGAAACCCCCGGCACCTACAGCCGCTTCGATTTCCCCGATCTGCCCGCCCCGCTCAATGGCGTGGCGGCGATTCTGGGCAACAACGATCTGCTCACCTGGCCCGAAAAGATCGCCTTCGGTCTTGGGCTGGTGCCCGCGATGCTCCGCGGCCAGCAATACGTGGAGGAGTGCGATCAATACTCCTGGACCGAATGGCTGCGCTTGCACAACATCCCGGAGCGCGTCAACGATGAGGTGTTCATCGCCATGGCCAAGGCGCTGAACTTCATCGATCCCGATGAGATCTCCAGCACGGTGGTGCTCACCGCCCTCAACCGCTTCCTGCAGGAGAGCGATGGCTCCAAGATGGCCTTTCTGGATGGCAACCCCCCCCAGCGCCTCTGCCAGCCGATCGTGGATTACGTCACCGCCCGCGGCGGCGAGGTGCACCTCGACTCCCCCCTGCGGGAGATCGAGCTCAATGCCGATGGCAGCGTCAGCGGTTTTCGCATCGGTGGCATAAAGGGCAAGGAGGGGTACACGCTCCATGCCGATGCCTACGTGAGCGCCATGCCGGTGGATCCCTTCAAATTGCTGCTGCCGGAGCCCTGGAAGCAGATGCCGTACTTCCAGAAGCTTGATGGGCTGAATGGGGTCCCGGTGATCAACATCCACCTCTGGTTTGACCGCAAGCTCACCGAGATCGACCACCTGCTATTCAGCCGCAGCCCGCTGCTCAGCGTGTACGCCGACATGAGCAACACCTGCCGTGAATACGAGGACCCCGAACGCTCGATGCTCGAGCTGGTGTTTGCTCCGGCGAAGGACTGGATCGGCCGCCCGGACGATGAGATCGTGGCCGCCACCATGGAGGAGCTCAAGCGGCTCTTCCCGATGCACTTCAGTGGCAACGATCAGGCCCAGCTCCGCAAGGCGATCGTGGTGAAGACACCCCTTTCGGTGTACAAAACCGTGCCCGGCTGCCAGCAGCTGCGCCCGGACCAGACGTCTCCGATTCCCAACTTCTTCCTGGCGGGTTGTTACACCATGCAGCGCTATCTGGCGTCGATGGAAGGGGCGGTGTTGAGCGGCAAGCTTTGTGCCCAGGCCGTGGCCGGTTCCCCCCTGGCGGCCTCCGTGGCTGCGGCCCCCACCCCGGTGGCGGCCTGAGCGGCGGTGGTCGTCGCCCCCGCCCCTGGCACCGCGATTCCCTCGCTGGAGCAGGCCTACGAGGCCTGCCGGCGGGAAACCGCTGAGTGGGCCAAAACCTTCTACCTCGGCACCCTGCTGATGCCGCCGGCCAAGCGCCGGGCCATCTGGGCCATCTACGTGTGGTGCCGCCGCACCGACGAGCTGATGGACAGCCCGGAGGCCCAGGCCCGGCCCGTGGCGGAATTGGCGGAGCGGCTCGATGCCTGGGAGCAGCGCACCCGGGGCCTGTTCCGCGGTGAGGTGGCCGATGGGCTGGATCGCGTGATGGTGGACACGCTGGAGCGCTACCCCCAGCCCCTGCAGCCCTACCTCGACATGATCGAGGGCATGCGGATGGACCTCACCACCACCCGCTACGCCAGCTTCGAGCAGCTGCACCTCTACTGCTACCGGGTGGCGGGCACCGTGGGCCTGATGACCCAGGAGGTGATGGGCATCGACCCCGCCTACACCTCAGCCCCCTGGAGTGAGGCCCCCGACACCAGCGAGGCGGCGGTGGCCCTGGGGATCGCCAACCAGCTCACCAACATCCTGCGCGATGTGGGCGAGGACCGCGGCCGAGGCCGCATCTATCTGCCCCAGGAGGACCTGGATCGCTTCGGCTACAGCGAAGCGGAGCTGCTGGCCGGCACCCTCAACGATGCCTGGCGCTCCCTGATGCGCTTCCAGGTGGCCCGCGCCCGCGATTGGTTCGCCCGCTCCGAGGCGGGGGTGCGCTGGTTGGCCCCCGATGCCCGCTGGCCCGTGTGGGCCTCGCTGCGGCTCTACCGGGGCATTCTCGATGCGATCGAAGAGCTCGACTACGACGTCTTCAACCACCGGGCCTACGTGCCCACCGCCGGCAAGCTGCTGGACCTGCCGCGCTCGTTTGTGATCGCCCAGGCCCGCTAGCTCCAGCCCAGCTCCAGCCAGCGCTTCAGGATCGGGTTCACCTGCTCGGGGGCTTCGTCGTGGGGGCAGTGCCCCAGCCCGGGCAGCACCGTGAGCGCCTGGATGCAAGCGAAGGCCTGCCGCCAGCGCTCCGCCTCCGCCACCGGTTCCCAGGGATCCGCCTCACCCCAGAGCATCCGCACCGGGGTGGCCAGCTGCTCCAGCAGCTGGGGGGCCAGCCAGTCGTCGAACAGATTCACGAAGCCGCGAAAGCTTTCGCTGGCACCGGGGTCGCGGCTGGGCTGCACCAGCAGCTCCACCAGCTCGGCATCCACATGGCCGCCACTGGGGTAGGCCTGCTGCAACACCTGCCGCACCACCGAGGGCCTGGCCAGCAGCCGAAACAGGCTGCCGATCAACCAGCGCTGCCGCACCACGGCCATCAACAGCGGCCGCCCCAGCTGGGCGCTCCAGGGTTGCTCCGCCAGGCGTTTGAGGTCGAGTTCCCGCTGGGCGCAGTCGATCAGGATCACCTGCTGTGCGGGGGTGCCCCGCTGCTCCAGCAGCCGGGCGGCGTTGAGGGCCACGACGCCGCCGATTGAATTGCCAATCAACTGCAGGGCGATGGGTGACGCCTGCCCTTGGTCGCCTTGGATTACCTGGTCGGTGAAGGCCACCAGTTGCTCGGCCCAGAGGTCGAAGCTGTAGCGCACGCTCGTGGCGCTGGCGGCCTCACCCGCCAGCTGCGAGGGCGGTTTGGCGCTGGCCCCAAAGCCCAGCAGGTCGATGGCGTACACCTCCGCATCGGCGGCCAGGGCGGTGAGGTTGTGGCGCCAGTGGCGCTTCGAGGCGCCGAAGCCATGCACGCACAGCACAGCCCTCCCGGAGGGAGGGCTGGCGCCGGGGGGCGACACGCGCAGGTAGCTGATCCGGTGCTTGCCCCAGGACCAGCTGGCCTCCTGCATGGCAATCAGACGGCTGCTTTCTGGCCGTCGAGCAGGCCCTTGAGCTTGGCCAGTTCGCCGGCCCAGCGGGGGTCGGGGGCGCCGGCTTCCACGTCGTCGCGGTGCACCACCTTGTTGACGGCCTTGCGGGCCACGGTGTTGCCGGCGGCGGCGGGGCGGCGGTCGTTGGGGCCGCTGCGGCGCTCATCGCGGCGCTCGGAGCGCTCGACGCGCAGGGCGTTGCCGCCGAACTCGCGGCCGTTGAGCTGTTCGATCACCGCATCGGCGACCGCATCGGTGTCGACATTGGCGAAGCCGAACCCGCGGCCGGCCCCGGTTTCGCGGTCTTGCACCGCCTTGAAGCGAATCCCTTCCCCCACGCTGGCAAACAGGGCATCGAGCTCTTGGGTGTCAAAGCTCTGCGGCAGGTTGCCGACGTAGAGGCGAACGCTCATGGGGATCAGGACAGGGAAAAAAGGTGTTGCCAGGTCTGGGGGCCGCGGGGTTCACAACCAGCCCTGAACCCAGGGGGAGCCTGGATGGGGATGGTTGTTGAACGCGATGTGGACAGGACGTCAGCTGCAGATTGAGCCGCAGATTCAGGTGCTGGTTCGTCTGCAGATTCATCTGCAGGATCCGCAATGACCGCTTCCGTTGCGCCGCTCGCAGCACCGAGGACCCATGCAGGCCTGGCGTGTTTGAGGTCGTTGAGTAACGCCTTTGCTCGGAAAGTTAACCACGGCGCGGTGCCGCTTTGCTGTCCACCGGGTGCGCAGCCAGCCAGCGTTGGGCCGCCTCCAGGGCCTCCAGGCGGCCCTGCAGCCGTCCAAAGGCCCGCAATTGCATCAGGTGTTGCAGCAGGGCCCCCAGCCGCGGCGAGGCCGGCAACCCCAGTTCCCGCTGCAGGGTGAGCCCGTCGATGGCGGCCCGCGGGTGGAACAGCGGGTCATCGGGGTTCCGCCAGCGCGCCAGCCAGGCGGTGGCGGGGGCCGTGGGCCAGTCCAACAGCAGGGCCGGCAGGTCGTCCTCCAGGTCGCGCTGCAGCCGCAGCCGCTCCCACTCCGAGAGCCCTTCCGCCCGCTGGGCGGGGGCCTCAGCCCCCAGCCGCTGCCGCCAGCGGCGCAGCTGCTCCACCCGCTGCTGCAGCCTGCGGCTGCTGCGCAGCAGCCGCAGGCCGGCCCCATCCAGCACCGCCGCCAGCCGCGCCAGTGGCAGGGCCTGCTGCGCCTCGGCCGGGCTCAGCTGCAGCCGCTCCACGGCAGCGGCCCCGAGCCCCTCCAGCAGGGCGTCGGTCCGGGGGCTGGTGCCGCTGGCTGGGGCCCGCCAGGGCTCCAGCAGCCCCCAGGCCAGGCATTGCCGCAGCCCCGCCGCCCCGCCGGGGCTGGCCGCCAGTTTCTCGAGTTCCGCCAGCACCCGCTCCCCCGCCACCGCCGCCAGGCAGGCGTGGTGGTGCTCTAGCCAGTGCTGGGTTTGGGGTTCCAGGGCAAAGCCCAGTTCGCTGGCCAAGCGCACCCCCCGCAGCAGCCGCAGCGGGTCGTCCAACAGGTTGGCCTCCGCCACCGCCATCAGCTGCCCCCGGCGCAGGTCGCTCAGGCCCTCAAGGGGGTCCAGCAGCTGCGGCTCTGCCCCCAGGGGCAGGGCCATGGCGTTGAGGCGGTAGTCGCGGCGGCGCAGGTCCTGCTCCAGGTTGTCGCCTTCCTGGCGGGCCAGATCGATGCTCCAGCCCTGGATCACCAGCCGTGCGATCGAGCGCTCGGGATCCAGCACCACCACGCTGCCGCCGTGGCGGCGCCCCAGCTGGCGGCAGAGGGCAATGGCGTCCTCCGGCACCACCAGGTCGAGGTCGGGCTGCTGGGGCAGGCGATCCAGGAGGGCATCGCGCACGGCACCGCCCACCAGGGCGGCTCCGGCCGGGAACACCTCCGGTGGCAGGGGCCAGGCCTGGGGCTGCAGCCGCCGCCAGGCCAGCTGCGCCAGTTCCGGCGCCGTGGCCTCGGCCGGGATGGCCGCAGGGGGCACAATGGCCCCAGCGGCGGCGGCGCCTGGCATGTGCATCTGCGTGGACTGCCGCTGGGTGGACCAGTGCCAGGCCTACCACGCGGTGGAGCGGCAGCATGGCGTGCCCCATCTGAACGCCGCGCCGGCGTTTGCGCCACAGGAGCCCCGGATTCACGTGCAGGTGGTGGCCTTGCCCCAGGGGCAGGTGGGGGTGGAGTGGGACGTGCGCGCCTGCGGCAGCTTTGCCTCCGATCCGGGGCGCTGGCAGCGGCTTCGCCCCGATCAGGCCGTGCCCACATGAGCGCCGAGCCCCTGCTGCTGGCCCTGCACAGCTCCAGCGACACCCTGGCTGTCGGCCTGCAGCCCCTGGGCACCTTGGCGGTCCCCAGCGTGGCGTGTTTTCCCCTGGGGCGGCGGCTCTCCAACGATCTTTTCCCCTGCCTGGAGCAACTGCTGCCGGCGGAGCGCTGGCGGCAGCTGGGACGGCTCGTGGTGGCCACGGGCCCCGGGGGGTTCACCGGCACCCGGCTCACCGTGGTGCTGGCCCGCACCCTGGCCCAGCAGCTGGCGATCCCCCTGCATGGGTTCAGCAGTCCCCTGTTGATCGCCCGGCGGCTCGCCCTCGGCGGTGGCCCGCTTGCGGGGGTGCCGCGCTTCTGGCTCGCCCAGGAGCTGCCGCGCCGCGGCACGGTGGCCGGCGCCTATGGGCCGCGGCCTGAGGCCCTGGGGGGGCTGGCGGAGCTGGAGGCCCCGCGGCTGTTCCGCACGCCACAGCCCTGGCAGCCCGCCAGCGCCGGGGAACCCTGGCGGCCAGCGGTGGTGGATCCGGAGGCGGACACCGCCGAGCTGCTGGCCCTGGGCCAGGCGGCCGCGGCGGCCCAGCTGCCCGGCCCCTGGGCACCGGTGTTGCCGCTTTACCCCACCAGTCCGGTGGAGGGGCTCTGATGCCGGTGCGCCGTGTTCGGCGGCGCCGGCGGGGCCGGCGCCTGTGGCTGCCGCTGGGGGCTGCCGCGCTGGTGTGGCTCACCCGCGGCCTGTGGCTGCCGCCGGTGCCGCCGCCCCAGATGATCCTGGTGCTCGGCGGCGATGTGGAACGGGAGCGGGTGGCGGCGGACCTGGCCCGCCGCGATGGTCTGCCGGTGCTGGTGAGCGGCGGCAGCAACCCCGAATATGCCCACTGGCTGTTTGGCCGCCAGGGGCTCGATTCCCGCCGCGTCCAGCTCGACTACCGCGCCACCGACACCCTCAGCAACTTCACTTCGCTGGTGGATGAGCTGAAGCGGGCTCAAGTGCGCCATGTGCTGTTGGTGACCAGCAGCGACCACATGGACCGCGCCCTGTTGGTGGGGCGGGTGGTGGCGGGCAGCCGTGGCATCAGCCTCACCCCGGTGCCC
>Ga0214917_10004088_pt1 | contig 16485 bp, 14 predicted proteins | sample LL_1208_BB_MetaG_FD_177983 | JGI IMG/M metagenome (GOLD analysis project Ga0214917, IMG submission 177983) | Freshwater microbial communities from Lake Lanier, Atlanta, Georgia, United States - LL_1208_BB | ecosystem: Environmental > Aquatic > Freshwater > Lake | place: USA: Georgia | collected... | reverse complement strand
ACGACTCTATGGAGAGGAGCTGCAAGGCAGCGGCCGGGCGCGCTCCATACAGTGGAGGGCAGCAGGCGTTCAGCCCCGATGACCACCGAGACCGCCGCCCCCCAGGAGTCGCCACAGGCGCCCCCCCAGGCCACCCACACCGGCCGGGATGGGAAGGGCATCCTGATCACCGCATCGGCCATGAAGCAGCTGGCGGCGTTGCTGCCGCAGCAGGGCGCCGGCAAGGTGCTGCGGGTGGGGGTGCGCTCGGGCGGCTGCAGCGGCATGAGCTACACGATGGATTTCATCGATGCCGCCGAGATCCGCCCCGACGACGAGCAGTACGTGTATGAGCCGGAGGGTGCCCAGGCCTTCACGGTGGTGAGCGACCCCAAGAGCCTCCTTTACATCTACGGGATGCAACTGGATTTCTCCAGTGCCCTGATCGGCGGCGGCTTCAACTTCACCAACCCCAACGCCACCCAGACCTGCGGCTGCGGCAGTTCCTTCGCGGTGTAGGGCCGCGATGGGCCACCCGGGTGGCAATCTGAGGGCATCAGACTCGGCCCACCCCGCGCCATGACCGCCCCAGAAGCCACCGCGACCGCCGAGAGCAGCGGCGAATCGCTGTTTGAGCAGGCGATCAGCCGCTACCAGCAGGGCGCCCCGATCGAGGAGGTGATCGCCGATTTCATCGCCATTACCCAGCAGGAACCACGGCTGTCGGCGGGGTGGACCTGCCTGGCCTGGCTGCAGCTGCTGGACAACCAGCCCCAGGCCGCCCTGCGCTCGGCACGCACGGCCGTGAAGCTCAACCCCCAGGACCCCCAGGCCCGCATCAACCTCAGTCTGGCGATGCTGGAAACCAACGCCAAGGGCGTCCGCGAGCACATCGAACTGGTGCAGCGGCTGCGGTTGATGGCCCCCGAACTGGCCGCGGAACTCGACGACTCCCTGGCCGATGGGCTGGCGCGCCGGCCCGACTGGCAGGCCCTGCAGAAGGTGAAGGCTTGGCTGCAGGGTTGAACCAGCACCTGGCCAGCGGGCCGCGGCGGATCCTGCTGCTCAGCAATGGCCACGGTGAAGACCTCAGCGGTGCCCTGATCGGCCTGCAGTTGCAGGCGCTGGGCCATGGCGTGGATGCCCTGCCGCTGGTGGGGCATGGACGGGCCTACGCCCAGGCGGGGCTCAACTGCCTGGGCCGCACGCGCGAATACAGCACCGGCGGGCTGGGTTACACCAGCTTTGTGGGGCGACTCACGGAACTGGTGCAGGGCCAGGTGGCCTACGTGCTGCAGCGCCTGCTGCTGCTGCTGCGGGTGGCCCACCGCTACGAGCTGATCCTGGTGGTGGGCGATGTGATCCCGGTGCTGGCCGCCTGGCTCACCCGCCGGCCCGCAGCCACCTATCTGGTGGCCTACTCCAGCCACTACGAGGGCACGCTGCGGCTGCCCTGGCCCTGTGGTGAATGCCTGCAGAGCCGGCGCTTCCTGCGGGTGTACAGCCGCGATGCCCTCACCGCCACCGACCTCTCCACCCAGCTGCGGCGGCCGGTGCGCTTCCTCGGCAACCCCTTCTTCGATGGCGCCCTCACTGCGGCTGACCGCCTGGGTGGCACGCCTGTGCAGCGGCTGGGGCTGCTGCCAGGCAGTCGGTTGCCCGAAGCCCTGCAGAACCTGGAGTTGATGCTGCGGGTGCTGGAACGGCTGCCCGAGCCCCTGCGGGATCCTTCGCGCCTGGGTCTGCATGCGGCCCTGGTGGGCAAGCTGACCCCCCAGGAAGTGGCGCCCCTGGCCAGCCGCCTCGGCTGGCGGCTGGAACTGGAAAGCCAGGAGCAGTGCAGGCTGCGGCTCGGCCCGCTCAGCGTTCAACTGGAGTGGGGGCGCTTCGCCGCGGTGGTGCAGCAGTGCAACCTGCTGCTCTCGATGACCGGCACCGCCGCCGAGCAATGCGTGGGCCTGGGCAAACCGGTGCTGCAGCTGGTGGGAGCCGGCCCACAGTTCACGGACAACTTCGCCGAGGCCCAACGACGGCTGCTGGGGCCTGGGGTGGTGTGCGCCGAGGGGGCCAGCGGCAGCCCCGAGCAACTGGAGAACACAGCCCAGCTGGCTGGTGAGCTGCTGGAGCGGCTGCAACGGGAACCCGCCTGGCGGCAGCGGCTGCAACAGCTCGGCCATGAGCGCATCGGCGGCGGTGGCGGAGCGGTGAGGATGGCGGCCGATCTCCACAGCTGCCTGAACCATGCCCACCAAGGCTGAGCCGACCCAGGCCCCGGAGCGCTCGCTCGGCCAGCGCCTCAAGGGCTGGATCGACACCCTGCTGGTGATCGATGTGTTCGTGGTGATTGCCGGGGCCCTCTGGTTCGGCGTGGCGGTGCTCTGCCACAGCCGCCAGATCGAGGCGCCCCTGAAGCTGTTTCAGCGCCTGTGGGAACCCCTGTTCACCCCGGCCATCGGCCTGCTGATGGGGGCCGCGATCCTGAGCGGGGTGCTGAGCTGGATCCTCAACCGATGGCAGAGGCAAGCGCAGCGCTGAGCTCGGCGTCGCAGTAGCCAAAGCCCTGCTGCTGCAGCCGCACGGGCAACACCTGCTGGCCTTCCAGCACCACCTTGGCCCCATCGCCCAGGAGCAGCTGGAGCAGCGGCGCCGGCACCGGCAGCAGGCTGGGGCGACCAAGGCAGCGGCCCAGGCTGGCGGCGAAAACGGCCATCGAACAGGGCGTGGGGGCCACGGCGTTGTAGGTGCCGCGGTAGGCGGGATCCTCCAGGGCCGTGGCGATCAGCCGGCAAAGATCACGGCGGGAGATCCAGCTCATCCACTGCTGCCCGCTGCCGATCGGGCCACCGAAGCCCAGGCGGAACACCGGCAGCATTTTGCCCAGGGCACCGCCATCGGCCGCCAGCACAATGCCGAGGCGGAGAATCACCACACGGCAAAAATCGCTGGCCTGCTGGGCCTCCGCTTCCCAGGCCCTGCAGAGCTGCCCCAGCAGATCGGCACCGGCGGGGCTGCTCTCCTCAAAGCAGGCGCTGGTGCTGGTGCCGTAGTAGCCGATGGCGGAGGCATTGATCAACACCTGCGGACGGCCGTCCTGCGGCAGGGCCGCCATCGCCGCCACCAGGGCACGGGTGGTGTTGATGCGGCTGTCCACCAGCAACTGGCGATGCTCCGGGGTCCAGCGCTTCTCGGCGATCGGTTCTCCAGCCAGATTCACCACCGCCTCGGCCGAGGCAAGCGCCTCCTGCAGCTGCGGCCGCTCCCAGCTGGCGGGTTGGGAGGGATCGGCCAGCAGCCGTTGCAGCTGCGGATGCTCAAGGCCCGCCAGGGCCCGGGAGGAGCGGCTGATCAGGGTGAGGCTGTGCCCGTGCTCCAGCAGCACGGGCACCAGCTCCCGACCCACGAAGCCGCTGCAGCCTACCAGCAGAATCCGCATGCGCCCGCTTCGTTCTGATCAGATTCAAGGCTAGGAAGCCGGACCCATGCGGCGCACCAGGGGGCCGAGGGCGAGCCCCTGGCCCGCCACCCCGAGCAGCACCACCCCCAGGGCCAGTGGAGGCATCGCACCGCCCCACGGCACATCGGTGGCGGCGGCCTGAAGCGCGATGGCGATGGGCACGGCGCCCCGCAGACCCGCCATCGCCACAAAGGTGCGCTCAGCAGACGGGAACTCGCTGCGCCACATCAACAGCGACACCACCAGCCAGCGCACCAGCAGCACCGCCAGCAGCAGCACCACAACCCACTTCAACACCTTCACCACAGCCGTGGGCTCCACCACCAGCCCCAGGCACAGGAACAACAGCAGCTCCGCCAATTTGGCAAAACCGGCCTGGCTGTCCTCCAGGGCCTGCTGATCGAGCTCCGGGCTGTTGCCCAGCACCAGACCCATCACATAGGCCGCCAGCAGGCCACTGCCCCCCAGCAGCACCGAGCCTCCGATCACCGCCATCAGCAGCGCCAGCCCGAGCACCGCCATCAGGCTGCCGCTGCTGGTTTGGCGGCGACTGAGCAGCAGCACCGCGCCCTTGCCGCCGAGGAAACCAAGGAAGGCCCCGAGCAGAAAACTGCGCACCACCTCCACCAGCAGCCCCGAGGGCTCGGCCCCCTGGCCGGAGGCCACCGCCAGGGCCACCCCTGCGAGCACGACGGCGATGGGATCGTTGAAGGCCGACTCACACTCGAGCAGATCCAGCAGGCGCGGGGGCAGGCGCCGCTTCAGGGGACGCAGGATGGCAAACACCGCCGAGGCATCGGTGCTGCAGAACATCGCGCCGATGAACAGAGCCAGCGGCAGGCTCACATTCGCGGCCGTGATTGGAATGTGCTGCAGCCCCATCACCACCGCCGCCAGGATCAGGGCCGTGAGCAGCGAGCCGAGGGTGGCCAGGCGCAGGGCCGGCGTCAGCACCGGCCGCATGGCCTGCCAGTTGCTGGTGAGCCCGCCGAAAAAGAGCACCAGCACCAGGGCCAGCTGGGCCAGATGGTCGGCCTGCTCCAGGCTGAGCAGGGAAGGAGCTTCCCCGGGGGCGGGATTGATGTTGTTGTCGATCAACAGGCCCAGCAGCAGCACCAGCAGGAAGCCGGGCAGCTTGATGCGACTGGCGAAATCATCGAGGAAGAGGGCCAGCAGCAGCAGCCCGCCGAACAGCAGCAGCAGCCAACCCAGGCTTTGGGGCACGGAACCAAGCCAACGAAGCGGGCCTTAGCCTGGCTCAGAATCGTTGTGCACCATGGCTTCCACGCCCACAACAGCCCCTGGCACCGCAGCGCCGGCACCGGCACCGGCACCGATCAAGAAGGGCAGCCTGGTGAAGGTGAACCGCGCGGCCTATGGCTCCAGCCTGGAAGCCAGGGCCAGCGATGGCGAGGCACCGGCCTACCTGTTCGAGGGCCCGGCCGAGGTGCTGGCCGTTAAGGGCGACTACGCCCAGCTGCGCTACCGCCGGCCCGTGCCGGACATCTGGCTGCGGCTGGATCAACTGGAGGCCTTTTAGGAGCGCCGCGGCGAGCTCCGGCTAGAGCTCCAGGCGCCGCCGCTCCTCCTGCAGGCGGATGCGGCGCCGCTTGGCTTCGCGGATCATCTCGCGGCCATCGCGCAGGTAGCTGTCCACGTAGCCCATGGTGTAGCGCTCCAACTCCGTGAGGGCGTCCTGCACCTGGCTGAGGCAGTGGTAAACGCTGAGGCTGAAACCCTGAGCTGAGCGTGGGGCCGCCAGGGAGCGATAGAGCTGCTCCACCTTCTCGAGCTTGGCCTGGCTCTGCTGCAGAAACTGGCAGAAGTCCTCCATCAGCAGATCGTCGTAGGGATCGGCCGACAGGGCACGCAACTGGGCCGGGAAGGGGTTGATCACCTGGCCCAACAGCCGATCAATCGGGGCATACACCTGCTGGAGCCAGTGGAGCAGCTGATCGTCGTGCTGGAGGCCGCTGGCAGGCCGAGACGGGCGAGGGGAGCCGGCTGCCGCCGGCACACCACGGGGTGCCTGGCGTAAGCGGTCGTGCTGCTGGCGCCGCTCGGGATCTCCCAGCACCTCCCAGGCGGCGTTGAGGGCCAGGATCCGGTGCTCATCGCCGCCGGCATCGGGGTGGTGCTGCTTCACCAGGGTGCGGTAGGCCGCCTTGATCTCCGCCGCACTGGCGGAGGGAGCCACGCCCAGCACCTGATAGGGATCGTGGCTGGGCTGGGGCATTGCGCAGCGGAGCAGCTGTGGAGGCCTCCCCATCATCCGAGTCCACCAGCCCGGAAACCAAAAAAAAGCCCCCCGTTGCCGGGAGGCCTGAAACTTTTGGTGTGTGAGTGTGCGCGAGGAACGCGTGAGGAGTGAGGGTTCTGAGGGATCAAGCCTGAAGGATTCAGGCCTGGGAATCAGAACTTGATCTGGCCGGCCAGCAGGCCACCGAACACGTTGGCGCCGGTGTTGGGGCTGGTGGTGGCTCCATTGGCACCGCTGGTGACGCCCTGGTAGGCGCCAGCGCTGCTGGGGTTGCTCAAATAGAAGAGCATTGGGGTCACCGAGATGTTGTCGGTCACCTGGAACTTGTACCACCACTCCCAGGCGAAGTTGCCGTCGAAGGGAGTCACACCGTTGCGGGTGCTGGTCACGAAGGAGGGCTGACCCACGGCCATACCGGCGGAGTTGCCCTTGAGGAAGGCATCCTTCCACTGCAGACCCACAGTCCAAGACTGGGTGGCAGCGATATTGTTCACCGCCAGGGCATTGCTGATGCCGGAGGCTGCAGCACCGGTGTTGGAGCTAACCACCGCAGGAGCCTGGGTGTTGCTGAAGGAGTAGGAGCTGTAACCCCAACCACCGCTGATCGAGGGGATCAGGGTGCCGTTCTTGGCGGGCTGCCAGGCCAGCGACACGGCGAAGTTGTTGTTGTAGTTGTCGCTGTTGCCCCACTGGCCGCCGGCGCCGCAGGTTTCAGCAGCCACAGCGGCCTGGGTGCCCCTGCGGTTCACAGCCTGGCCACACTGGCCATAGCGCCAGCCGAAGGCCGCCTTCCACTGCTTGGCTTGGTAGCCAATCTGGGTGAGCCAGCTGCCACCACTGTTGTTCTGGAACACACCGCCGTAGGAGGTGGTGCCGGTGTAACCCGTTTCAGAGCTGTCGGCGTTGGGGGCCACGTAGCTGGTGGACGCAGCGAAGAACGGCTTGCCCTTCTTCACGTTCTGCTTCCAGATCAGAGCAGCCGTGCCGCCGGTGGCCTTGTTGTAAGTCCCGGGAGCACCATGGAGACGGAAGAAGTCGAGACCCTCGAAATCGCCGTAGTAGAAGGGAGAGACCGCCAGAGCCTCGGTGTTACGAGCGCGAGGACCAACCAGAGCCGTGAAGCTCTTGCCCACCGGGAAGCGGTAGTAGAGACGGTCGAGGTTGAAGACGTTGGCACCACCGGTGGGCGCGAAAGCCCGATCCAGGGCCATCAGGCTGTAGGGGTTGCCGTTGAAGGCGCTGTTGTTGAAGTTGCCCGAACGCAGGCGGGTGTACAGCAGATCCTTGCCGGTGAAGCTGGTGTTCAGGTTCAGGCGCAGGTCGTAGTTGAACGCCGTGCCACCCCAAAGGCCGCTATTGCGCTGGGTGCCGTTGATGCCGTTGTTGTTCTGGCCACCGAAGGCGTTGGCGCCGATGGTCCAGTAGGTGTCGCCCTGGAGCTTGGTGGTAGTGGAGAACTGGGTGGCCTCCAGCTTGCCAACCTTGGCCTCGAGGCCGTCCACGCGACCCTTGAGGATTGCCAGCTCCTTGGCGAATTCCTTCTGCAGGCGCTGCAGCTCGTCGGTGATCTCGGTCACGCGGTCGAGGCAGGCGTTGAGCAGGGCAGCCGCTTCATAACGCGACAGGGCCTGCTTGCCCTTGAAGGTACCATCGGGATAGCCGGCCACACAGCCGTACTTCTCGATCAGGTTGCTCAGAGCCTGGTAGGCCCAGTCGGTGGGCTGCACGTCGGAGAACTGGGTCACGCTGGTGACCTGGTTCTGATCGGCCCACACCCGGAAGTTGTGCAGATCGCTCTGCTGGATGTAGTCGTTCATGCCGCCGGGAGCGGCGGAGATGTCGTAGGCGGATGCAGCCACAGGAGCCATCAGGCCCAGGGCAGCAGGCGCCAGAAGAAGCTTCTGGAACAGTTTCATGGTCCTCACACCAATCGAGGAGCTCCCAGAAAGGGAGTTGGCGGGATTGTATGGCGACCAACCATGCACTCGCCACTGCACCGGCACACGCAACTGTGCTGCAGGACACATAGACGTGTTGTGATGGACTCCCACAAAAAAGGCCCCGGAATTTCCGGAGCCCTGACTTGAGGCGTGTGTGTGAGAAGCGAGGTGGGAGCCGCGGCGTGTGAGGAAAGCGGCTCCCGTTCTGCTGAGGATCAGAACTTGAAGGTGGTCTTCACGATGCCGCCGAAGTTGGTGAGGGCAGCGGAGCCGCCGTTGACACCGGTGGCCTGGTTGATGGCGAAGCCGTACTCACCCAGGGGATTGGAGAGGTAGAAGATCGCGGGGGTCACGCTGATGTTGTCGGTGACCTGGAACTTGTACCACCACTCCCAGGCGTAGTTGCCATCTTGGGGGGTGTTGCCAAAGGCGTTCTTCACATCGGTGTTGTTACCGAAGCTGGTGATGAAGGTGGGTTGACCCACTGCCATGCCCAGGGCATTGCCCTTGATGAAGGCATCGGCCCACTGCAGACCCACGTACCAGGACTGGCTCTGAATGCCGTCGAAGTCGAAGGCGGTGTTGGCAGAGCTATAGCCGTTGATGCCCCAGCCGGCGCTGATCGAGGGAACCCAGCCAGCCTTGGAGGGCTGCCAGTAGGCGCTGAGGCCCACCGAGTTCATCGAATCGAAACCGGTGTTGAAGATGCCACCAGCGATGTTGGTCAGCACGAAGGCCTGGGCAGCAGGGGTACCGGCTGCAGGACCAAGACCGTTGCTGTAGTTGTAGGCAACAGCAGCACCCCAGTTGGAACCGGCGTAACCCACCTGCAGGGTGCCGGTCTCCTGGGAAGCGGAGGTACCGATGCCACCACCAACGGCAATGTTGTTGGCATTACAGGTCTGGCCAGGACCCGTCAGCACGCAGGTGGTGCCAGGGGTGCCGTTGTCGCCGTTGAAGGCCACGTAGTTGGCGCTGACGCTCCAACCGTTCTTCTGATACCAGATACCGGCACCAGCACCCAGGTTCAGGCTGTAGGCGCCAGGAGCACCGGCGTAGGTGAAGATGTCGAGAACGGTGTCAGCGGGGTACACGCTGGGCCACATGGCCAGCATGTCGTCCTGACGGACGCGACCACCGATGGTGGCGGTGAAGCCGTTGCCAACGGGGAACTGGTAGAAGAGGCGGTTGATCGCCACCACATCACCGCAGTCCACACCGGTGCCGCAGTTCTCCTGGAAGGCCACTTCCAGGGAGTTCAGGGGGTTGACGGCGGAAGCCGGGCCACCACCGAAGGCGGAATCAGCGAAGTTGCCAGCCCGCAGGGTGGTGCGCAGCAGGTCCTTGCCGGTGAAGCTGGTGTCGAAGTTCAGGCGAACGTCGTAGTTGAAGCTGGTGCCGCCCTCATAGGCGCGAGCGCCCTGGGTGAGGAAGGAGTTGTTGCCGCCGTAGCTGTTGGCGCCCAGCACGAAGGTGGCGATGCCCTTCAGCTTGGTGGTGGTGGAGAACTGGGTGGCTTCCAGCTGGCCCACCTTGGCCTCGAGGCCATCCACGCGGCCCTTGAGCACGGCGAGTTCCTTCTCGAACTCCTTCATCAGGCGCTTCAGCTCGTCGGTCACCTCGGTGATCCGATCCAGACAGGCGTTCAGCAGGGCGGCCGCCTCATAGCGGGTCATCGCCTGCTTGCCGCGGTAGGTGCCGTTGGGGTAGCCCGCAACGCAGCCGTAGCGCTCGATCAGGTTGGACAGAGCCTGGTAGGCCCAGTCGGTGGGCTGCACGTCGGAGAACTGGGTGATCGAAGTCACCTGCTCCTCGGAGCCGGTGGTGTACTCGCGCACACCAGCAATGTTGAGATCAGCGGCGGATGCGGCAACCGGAGCCATAAGGCCCAGGGCAGCAGGCGCCAGAAGAAGCTTCTGGAACAGTTTCATGGTCCTCACACCAAAAGAGGATTTCGACGCAGTGCGTCACCGATGAAGATGACGCAAGCCCCGACCGCCACCAAGCCCCGGTGTGCCACAAACCGCAATGACACGTAGCCACGGACACAGGCCCGCAGCAGATGCCTATCAACGGCTGCGGGCCTGTCTGCCGTGGCTTCCGTTCCTGCCCCTGCTGCTCACGGCGGCCCCCCGCAGCTTCCTGGCCCACGACGAGGGCTACTACGCCCTGCAGGCCCGCTGGCTCGCGGAGAGCGGCCAGTGGCTGGCCCCGCTGTGGTGGGGAGAGCCGCTCTACGACCGCACCATTGGCGTGCCGTGGCTGATCGCCCTCGCCCAGCGCCTGCTGGGCCCTGCGCCCTGGGTGGCACACCTGCCGAGCCTGCTGGCCGCCGCCGCCTGCCTGCTGCTCACGGCAGCCCTGGCCCGGCAGCTGCTGGGGCCTGGCAGCGGCTGGCTCAGTGCCCTGGTGCTGGCCCTCACCCCCCTGTGGATCAACCACGCCCACCAGGCCGGCCAAGACATGCCCCTGCTGGCCCTGGAACTGCTGGGGTTCTGGGCCCTGGTGCGGGCGCGGCCCGGCGCTCCCGGGTGGACCATCGCCCTGGCCGCCGGCTGGGTGGGGCCCGCCTTCCTGATCAAGGGCTTCATGGTGGCGGTGCCCCTGGCGGCGATGGCGCCCTTCGCCCTGCTGCACCGCCGCTGGCTCCTGGCGCGGCCCAGCTTCTGGGCCTGGCTGCTGCTGGGCTGGCTGCCGGTGGCCCTGTGGCTGGGCCTCAGCCTGCAGAGCTACGGCCCCGGGGTGGTGGCCGGCCTGGTGGAGAAGCTGCTCTATCTATCTCAGAGCGATGTGTACAGCGCCGGCCCCCTCTACTACCTCTGGAACGTTCCGGCCAACACCGCCCCCTGGATCCTGGCGGCCCTGGCCGGCTGGGGCCTGGGGCTGCGCCGCTGGACGGGCGAACAGCGCCTGGCCCTGATCGGCACCCCGCTGCTGCTGCTGCTGCTGTTGAGCTGCTTCCGCACCAAAACGCCCTACTACGGCCTGCAGCTCACCCCCTTTCTGGCCATCGCCGCCGCGGAGGCCCTGCGGCGGTTCTGCCACACCGGGCAGGCCCGGCCGCGCTGGCTGGCCTGGTTGATCGCCGCCATGGGAGCCCTGCTGGCGGTGGCTGGCGCCGTTGTGCTGGCCATGGGGCTGGTGCCCTGGCCCTTTGGAATGGCGGGCCTGGCCCTGGGGATCAGCTGGCTGCTGCTGCCCTGGCAGCGCCAGGGGCGCTCAGTGCTGATCGCTGGCCTGGCGGGGCCCTGGCTGGCCCTGGTGCTGCTGGTGCAATCGGGCCTGTTCACCGACCGCAGCCCCCAGTTCCGCCAGGCCCTGGCGGCGCCGGCCGTCGCCGATGCCCTGCGGCAGGGGCCGGTGGCGGTGGTGGCCCCAGAACCCCTGAGCGGCGATGGCCATGCCCAGCTGATCCTGCTGGCCCTGGGCACACCGCAGCTGGGGCCCCGCCTGGCAGCCATGAACGCCCTGGCGCCGGGCCAACGGGCCTGGGTGCCGAAACAGCTGCTTCGGAGCCCGGCCGGGGCCGCCCTCGAACCCCTGGCGGCGGGTGATGATCTCGGCGAGTGGATGCTGGTGCGCGCGCGGCCCTGATGGACGTTTCACGCCGCGATCGCCGCGACGCGCTGCTGCTGCTAGCCCTCTGGCTGGCCTGCCTGCTGGTGGATGGCCTGTGGCTGCAGCGCCACCAGCTCCCCCCCGCCTGGGACCAGGGCGATCACCTCAGCCGGGCCCTGGGGTTCTGGCGGGTGCTGCGCCATGCCGCCCCCTGGAGCGGCCTGTGGTGGCAGGAGCTCTGGAACCAGTCACCCACCTACCGGGGCCCACTCACCTACATCGCCACGGCGCCGGTGCTGGAGCTGCTGGGGCCCAGCTACCGCAGTGCCATCGCCGCCAATGGGCTGTTCAATGGCCTGCTGCTGGCCAGCGTGAATGGCCTGGGCCGGCTGATGCACAGCCGCTGCGCCGGCCTCTGGGCGGCCTGGTTCTGCGCGGTGGCGCCCGCCCTGCTCCACCAGCGCACCGACTACCTGATCGACTTCAGCCTCACGGCCGTGCTCAGTGGCTGCTGGTGGCTGCTCAGCGCCCGCCGCTGGCTGCCGTTGCGCCACCCCTGGCTGTGGAGTGTGCTCGCCGGGCTGGGGCTCGGAGCCGTGGTTCTCACCCGGCCCACGGGGCTGGTGCTGCTCTGGCTGCCGCTGCTGCTGCTGGCCAGGCACGGGCTGGCCCTGATGGCGGTGGTGGCCTGGGCCGTGAGCTGGCCCTGGTTCAGCCAGAACTGGCTCACGATTCTCTCCACCATCAACAAGGCGCGCCAGTGGGGCGTGGCCTATCAGGACGGCCTGGAGGCCAACTCCCTTGAAGGCTGGCTCTACTACCCGAAGCTGCTGCCCACCATGGCCGGCGGCGCCCTCGTGGGGCTCACCCTCGCCGGAGCGGCCCTGGCCCTGGCCCAGCAATGGCGCAACGGCGGCTGGCCCGGGCAGCGGCCCAGCCGCCCCCGACTGATCTGGTGGCTCAGCTTCCCACTGGGGGGATTGCTGGTGTGCGTGCTGATGTCCAGCAAGGATTTCCGCTTCGTGCTGCCCCTGCTGCCCCAGCTCTGTCTGGGGCTGGGGGTGCTGGTGGCCAGTGTGAACCGCCGCTGGCGGTGGCCCTGGCAGGCCAGCTTGCTGGCCCTGGGCCTGGCGGGGCTGCTGTGGAACCAGTTCGGCTGGGGGCGCGACCTCAGCGGCTTCCCCCAACACCTCCCCCATGGCGAAGACCGCTGGCCGGTGGCCCCGATCGTGGCCGCCATCCGCCAGCAGAGCCCCCATCAGCTCTCCACCCTGGCGGTGCTGCCGGACAGCGAATTCCTCAACGCCTTCAACCTGGAGGCGGAGGGACGGCGGCAGCGGTTCCGGGTGGCGGCCCGCCAGACGGTGGCTCCCCTGGATCAACTCCAGGAGGACCTCAACGGATTCGACTGGTTCCTGCTCAAGGGCGGAGACCAGGGGGTGATGAGCGATGAGCGCCAGGCTCAGCTCAGCCGGCTGGTGCGCCAATCGCCGGCCTTCGTGGCGGCTGGCCAGTGGCCCCTGCCCGATGGCAGCCAGGCCGAGCTGTTCCGCCGCCGCCAGCTGAGCCTGGAGGTGGAACCGGTGGCCTGCGGCCGGGCTGCGGCGATCAAGCCGCTGCTGTCGCTGAACACCCCCGCAGCCGCCAGGCCCGGCGCCACGGTGCCCCTGGAGCTCAGCCTCACCGCTCCGGCCAAAACACTGAACGGGGCGAGACTGCTGCTCGACTGGCACTCCGGACCGGCGAGCTGGCGGGCGGATCATGCCCTCGGGCAAGGGATGCTGCAGCTGGATGCCTTGGGCAGCGGCTGCCTGCGGGTGCGGGAGCGCCTGGGGATGGAGATTCCCTCTCCCCTGCCGGCCGGCCCCTATCAACCCCGGGTCTGGCTGCAGCATGCCGATGGCCGGCGTGTGCCGCTGCGGCTCTCGGCCGAGCCGGTGCAGCTCCTGCCGGCCTCCGAACCCCTGCTCCAAACTCAGCCACTGGAGAGCACCGCCACCAATCGGGTGACCGTGCTGCGGCAACTCGGGCAGCAGCTGCGCCAGGGCGAACTCGATCCCCTGTTCGGCCGGGTGGGGCAACTGAACCAGACCGATCCGGAGCAGGTGTATCTGCGGGATGGGGAGGCCATCCTGCGGGCACGGCTGAAAGACGATCCAGCCAACCTCAACGATCTCTACGCTCTGGCCCTTGCCCAGGCCCTGCAGCGCCGGGCCGGCGATGCTGCCCTCACGCTCGCGCGGATTCATCAGCTGGATCCCCGAAACCCCAACGCCCTGCTGGGCCTGGGTGTGGTGGAGCTCTATCGCTTCCACCCCTGGGCGGCCCAGAACGCCCTCGACCGGGCTGCCAGGCTCGATGGGCACAACCCAACCCTGCGCACCCTGCGCATCGTGGCCAGCGCCCTGCGGCTGGATCTGCCCCAGGCCCTGTCCCTCCTTCGCTCATGACCTCCTCCAGCCAGCAGCTCCGCTTCCGCCAGCGCAATCGCGCCTACTACGACGACCTGGAGCGCCTGCATCGGCTGCTGGTGCCCAGCGGCCAGCGGGTGCTGGAGATCGGCTGCGGCCTGGGCGACCTGCTGGCCAGCCTGCAACCCAGCCATGGGGTGGGCATTGAACTCAATCCGGAGCTGGTGGCCGCCGCCCAGGCGCGCCATCCGCAGCTGCGCATCCTGGCGGCCGATGCCGAGGCGATCACCCCCGGCGCCATCGGCGAGAGGGAGCCCTTCGATGTGATCCTGCTGCCCAACACCCTCAACACCCTGGCGGATGTGCAGGGGGTGCTGGAACGGCTGGAGGCCTTCTGCCATCCGCGCACCCGGCTGGTGGTGAGTTTCCACAACTGGCTGTGGCAGCCGCTGCTGAAAACCGCCGAGCGCCTGGGGCAACGCCAGCCCCAACCGCCCGAGAGCTGGCTCACCCCCCGCGATGTGAGCAACCTGCTGGATCTGGCCGGCTGGGAAGTGCTGAAGCAGGGCCATCGCTGCCTGCTGCCCCGGCGGCTGCCGCTGCTCACGCCGCTGGCCAACCGCTGGCTGAGCCAGCTGCCGCTGCTGGAGAATTTGGGGCTCACCCACTGGATGGTTGCCCGCCCCGCCCGGCAGCAGCGGCAGGATCCCAGCGTGAGCGTGGTGATTCCGGCCCGCAATGAGGCGGGCAACATCGCCCCTGCGATCGAGCGTCTGCCCCAACTGGGCCGCTTCACCGAGGTGCTGTTCGTGGAGGGCCACTCCTCCGACGACACCTGGGCCGAGATCGAGCGGGTGTGCGCCAGCTACCGGGGCCCTCTGCGGCTGCGCAAGTTCCGCCAGAGCGGCAAGGGCAAGGCCGATGCCGTGTGGCTGGGCTTCGACCAGGCCGAAGGGGAGGTGCTGATGATCCTCGATGCCGATCTCACGGTGCGGCCCGAGGATCTGCCCCGCTTCGCCCAGGCCATGGCCGAGGGGCGCGGTGAATTCGTGAACGGTTGCCGGCTGGTGTACCCCCGCAGCTGGGAGGCCATGCCGCCCCTGAACACCGCCGCCAATCGCTTCTTCGCTGCCGTGTTCTCCTGGCTGCTGCGCCAGCGCCTCAAGGACACCCTCTGCGGCACCAAGGTGATCTGGAAGCACGACTACGAGCGCCTCAAGGCCGGCCGCAGCTATTTCGGCGATTTCGACCCCTTCGGCGACTTCGATCTGCTGTTCGGTGCCAGCAAGCTGAACCTCAAGATCGTGGAAGTGCCGGTGCGCTATCAGGAGCGCAGCTACGGCAGCTCCAACATCGCCCACGTGAAAGAGGGCCTGATCCTGGCGCGGATGTGCCTGCATGCCGCCCGCAAACTGCGCTTCATTCCCTGATGAGTCGTCGCTGGCTGCTGGGCCTGGCTGCAGCCCTGGTGATCTACCTGGGGCTCAGCCTGGCCTTCGGGCTCCAGGATCTGGCCGCCACCCTGGCGCGGCTGCCCTGGAGCTGGTGGCTGGCGGCGCCGGCCGTGGTGGTGTTCAGCCACGGGGTGCTGTTTCAGCGCTGGCAGTTCTATCTGAAGCAACTGGGTTTCGGGCTGCCCTGGCGGCCCAGCGGCCGCATCTACCTGGCTGGGCTCTCCCTGATCGCGGCCCCGGGCCGGGGCGGCGAGGCCCTGCGCGGCCTGTGGCTGCAGCGGCGCCACGGCTTCCCGCTGCAGGTGGGCGTGGGCGTCACCCTGGCGGAGCGGCTCGGCGACCTGGCCAGCGCCCTGCTGGTGTTGAGCTGGGGGCTGGGGGGCCAGGTGCTGCCGGCCGTGCTGCTGGCCCTGGCGGTGCTGGGGGCCGGGGGCTGGCTGCTCACCCACCCACGCCTGCTGCAACGCCTGGAGCAGGGGCTGGAGCGGCTGCCCAACCACGGACGCTGGCTCGGGCTCACGCGTTTGCTGCGGGAGGGCCTGCTGTCGATGGCCCGGGTGCGGCAACTGATGAAGCCCTGGCCCCTGCTGGTGGGCACCCTGCTGGCGGCGAGCACCTGGCTGGCCGAAGCCGGCCTGCTGGTGGGGCTCTACGCCGCCCTGGGCACACACCTGAGCTGGCAGCACACCGCCGTGATCCGCACCGCCACGGGGCTGGGCGGGGTGGTGTCGCTGCTGCCAGCCGGCCTGGGCACTAGCGAGGCCACGGCCATCGGCCTGGCCATGCTCTACGGCAGCGGCCGCACCGAAGCCCTGGCCGTCACCCTGCTGCTGCGCATCGCCACCGTGGCCTTTCCATCGGTGGTGGGCATCGCCGCCCTGCTGCGCCAACCGGATCTGGGGGCGGCCGCCAGCCGCCCATAACGATGCCCCCGATGGGCCGGGTCGGAAGACCATGGCTCACCGGGGGCTCTCGCCGGGTCCGCTCTGGCGCGGAACCGATTGATCTAGGAATCAGGCGCCGTAATCAGCCGGCGTTCTCCGCGATCAGCAGACCCTGCATGGAATAACTGGAACTCACGGGCACCTCCTCCTTGGGGGATTGTTGCCAGCCGGCGATGCATTCGAGGCCGGCGCAACCCGAAGGATGCCCGAACCCCACATCACTGCTGACGGGACCTGCGGACTTTAGCCATGAAAAAAGGCGTCCCGCAGGACGCCTTCGGCGGCGCAGAGCCTTTGGATCGAACGAAGGATCAGAGGGCGTTGCCGCGGGGCAGAACCTCTTCAGGGAAGACGAAGTTTTCGTGCGGCTGGTCAGCCGGTGCCATCCAGGCACGCAGACCTTCGTTGAGCAGGATGTTCTTGGTGTAGAAGGTCTCGAACTCGGGGTCCTCAGCGGCGCGGATCTCCTGCGACACGAAGTCGTA
>Ga0214917_10004087_pt1 | contig 16486 bp, 12 predicted proteins | sample LL_1208_BB_MetaG_FD_177983 | JGI IMG/M metagenome (GOLD analysis project Ga0214917, IMG submission 177983) | Freshwater microbial communities from Lake Lanier, Atlanta, Georgia, United States - LL_1208_BB | ecosystem: Environmental > Aquatic > Freshwater > Lake | place: USA: Georgia | collected... | reverse complement strand
CATCCAGGGATGTCGATTGTCGCCCCCCGTGGCTGGTCACTTCCCAACCGCCACCGGGTCGGCGCCGCGCATCAACTGCCAAGACCACACATTGGCAACCGAAAGCCTCAGCCACTTCGGAGATCAGCTCCGGCCTTTGGATCGCCGCCGTGTTCAGGCTCACTTTGTCCGCACCGGCCCGCAACAGCTCCCGGGCATTGTCCACCGAACGCACCCCTCCTCCCACCGTCAGAGGCAAAAAAACTTCCTCCGCCGTCTGTCGCACCGCTTCCAGAAGAATTGGCCGCGCCTCGGCGGAAGCCGTGATATCCAGAAAAACGAGCTCATCCGCCCCTTGTTCATGGTAGGCCCGGGCACAGGCGGCCGGATCCCCAGCATCCCGGATTCCGACAAACCTCACTCCCTTTACCACTCGACCACGATCCACATCCAAACAAGGAATGATCCTCTTGGTGTTCATAAGCTTATGAATGACAATACCTTAAAATGTTCCGCTATAAAGAGTAATAACAGAATTGATCTTAGCTCGTTTTTTGTCGATTCTTTTGGGCTTAAAAACGATCTCATCCTGACTTTGATTATGCCCAGAAATCCCCAAAAAACCAAAAAGCCTGTCGCAAAAAAGGTCTCCCCTGCGAAAAGCGCCCCGGTCAAAAAGGTGGTTTCCAAAAAAAAGAACGCCTCCAACCCGGCTCCTGCGCCACGCCTGCGGGAAAGCCCCCTGCCCGTCGACCAGTCCGCCCACAAATTCGTCCTGCAACCCTTCACCCCCACCGCACCGGAACCGGAACTTCCCGCCTACGAATACCTTGGGGAATTGCCGGAGAGTTACGGGACTCGTCGCCTCTTTCTTGCCGCCCGCGATCCCCGTTGGCTCTATGCCTACTGGGACTTCAGCTGGCAGCAACTCCGCGATGCCGAACAGGAATCGCCGGAGGGAAAAGTGTTTCTCCAGATTTACATTCCCGGAGCGGAGCGGGTTCACCAAATCCAGGTCTTTCCCGGATCCAGGGAGTGGTACCTTCCCGTCCACCGGCCCGCGACCCTCTTCCAGGCGGAACTGGGCTACTATCGGCACGACGGCTCCTTTCACCCACTGGCCGTTTCCAATGAAGTCCTGACCCCGCGGGATGATCCTTCCCCTCACCGGGAGGTCGAATTCGTCACGATCCCTTTCCACTACTCTTTCCGCCAGCTGTTGGAACTGGTCCGCGACCAGATCCGCCCCGGCGAGGGTCTGGCCAAGGCCCTGGCGCGGCTTCAGCGCGAGGGATATCCCCTCCCCTTCCCTTATGCCCTGCGGCGCGTGGTTCCTTCCGGCCTGGCAGATCGCATTCTCGAATATTTGGGCGGAGATCTCGTCCGCCGAATTCGCGTCGGTTCCCTGGAAATCACCGAAACCCTTCGTCGCCGCCTTCTGGAGATCGGCTCGAGCGGCATCCCTTCGAGCCTTAGCTCCGGTCCCCGTGGGCAGGACCGCTCGTTCTCCATGCACGTCAATGCGGAGCTGATTATTTATGGCGGCACCGTTCCCGGCGCCAAAGTCACCGTCGACGGCCGCGAGATCCATCTGCGCCCGGACGGAACCTTTTCCTATCACTTCACCTTTCCGGATGGACGCTTTCATATTCCCATTGCCGCCAGCGCCCCCGACGGCCTGGAGGAACGCTCTGTTCTGCTTTCCTTTCTCCGCCTGACGGATGCCACCCCGGGGGTGGACCCCACCCGGCAACCTCCTCTTCCCGAGCCCATCGGACGCAGCGCCTAACGGCACGGGACCCCCCGACCATGCCGCTCGGATACGTCGCCCCGATTCTTCACGCCCACCTTCCTTTTGTCCGGCACCCGGAATACCCGGAATTCCTGGAGGAAGACTGGTTCTACGAGGCCATCACGGAAACCTATCTTCCGTTGCTCGATATGATGGAGGGATTGTTGAGGGATGGCGTCCCCTTCCGCCTGACCATGTCCCTGACACCGCCGCTCTGCGCCATGATGCGGGATCCCATGCTGCAGGACCGCTATGTCCATGGGCTGGAAAAGTTGCTCGAACTCACCGGCAAGGAACTGGAACGCACCCGGCACGATCCGGTGTTTCATGAACTGGCCCGCTTTTATCACGACCGGTTGCACCATTGCCGGCACATGTTCTGCGACCGCTATCGCCGCGATCTCGTCGGCGCCTTCCGTAAATTTCAGGATGCCGGGGTCCTGGAAATTATCACCTGTGGGGCCACGCACGGTTTTCTTCCCCTCATGCGGGAATTTCCGCAGGCCGTCCGGGCCCAGATCCAGGTGGCAAGGAACGATTACCGGAACTGCTTTGGGCGGGATCCCCGGGGCATCTGGCTCCCGGAATGCGCCTACTACCCCGGTCTGGAAAACTACCTCCAGGAGGCGGAAATCCGCTGGTTTATCCTCGATGCCCATGGCGTCCTTTATTCCGAACCCCGCCCCGCGTACGGGGTGTTTGCCCCCGTCTTCACCCAGGCGGGTCCGGCCGCCTTCGGCCGGGACATCGAATCGAGCAAACAAGTTTGGAGCGCGGAGGAAGGCTACCCGGGGGATGGGGATTACCGGGACTTTTACCGGGACTGTGGCTTCGACCTCGAATACGACTACATCCGCCCCTACATCCAGCCCAACGGCATGCGGAAATTCACCGGCCTGAAGTATTACCGCATCACCGGCAAAACCCCTCACAAGGAACCCTACCGACCTTGGGTGGCGCGGGAACGTGCCGCTTCCCACGCCGGGAACTTCATGTTCAACCGCGAAAAACAAATCGAACATCTCCGCCGGGAAATGGGCGTGGAGCCTATCGTGGTCTGCCCTTACGACGCCGAACTGTACGGCCACTGGTGGTACGAAGGTCCGATGTTCCTCGACTACCTTTTCCGGAAGACCGCCTACGACCAAAAAACCTTCGAAATGATCACCCCCTCGGAGTTTCTTGCCCGGCACGATACCCACCAGATCGCCACGCCCAGTGCCTCCTCCTGGGGCAATGAGGGCCACTGGTCGGTCTGGTTGGAGGGCTCCAACGCCTGGATCTACCCGCACCTGCACATGGCCACCGTGCGGATGATCGAATTAGCCGGGCGCTTCGGCCACACCCAACCCCACTCGCTGCGCGACCGGGCCCTCCGCCAGGCCGCCCGCGAGTTGTTGCTCGCCCAGTCTTCCGATTGGGCCTTCATCATGAAGACCGGCACGATGGTTCCCTACGCCGTGAAGCGCACCAAGGACCACCTGCTCCGGTTTAACCGCCTCTACGATCAGATTCTCGCCGACCGCGTGGACGAGTCCTTTCTCGGGAATTGCGAGTGGCGAAATCCGATCTTTTTGGATCTGGATTGGCGCGTGTACGCCTGATTTTCCGGCCTAACGCCTCTTTTTTTTCTTCGACGAACCTTCCGAAGGTTTCTTTTTAGCCTCCAGGGCCTTCAACCGCCGTGCCAGTTGGGGCAATTGCTGGATGTAGGCCTCCATCTCCATTTGTTCCTTGATCGGACGGGCCGGTGCCCCCCGCCAAGTCTGCCCCTCGGGCACATCTTTGGTGACCCCGGATTTGGCCGTAAGGATGGCGCCCGAACCGATGTGGATATGGCCAACGGTTCCGACGTGCCCCGCGATCGTGACGTGGTGACCGGTGGTGGTGCTCCCGGACAGACCGCTCTGGGCCACGATCACGCTGTGGGGCCCGACAACGCAGTTGTGGGCGATCATCACCAGATTGTCGATCTTGGCGCCTTCCCCAATGTGGGTCCGGGCAAAGCGACCCCGGTCGATCGTGGTGTTCGCCCCGATTTCCGCATCATCGTCAATCTGCACGTAGCCCAGTTGGGGGACCTTCTGATGCCTGCCGTCTTTCATCTCGTAGCCGAATCCATCGGCTCCCACCACCGCTCCCGCGTGCAGCACGACCCGGTTCCCCAAAAGGCAGCGATCCCCGACATAGACACGGGGATGGAGAATGCAGCGGGATCCGAGGCACACATCCCGACCAAGATAACTTCCCGCCCCGATCTGGGTTTCATCCCCGATTTTGGCACCCGCTTCGATCACCACATAAGGCCCAATCCCCACCCCTCGTCCGATTTGGACCTTTGGATCCACCAAGGCAGAAGGATGGATTCCAGTGAGCTTCGGGGCTTCCGGAGGGGCAAAAAGCATCGCCACCCGCGTAAAGGCAGCGGAAGGGTTAGCCACCCGGATCCGGGATTTTCCAAGGTCCTGGGGGGCTTGGGGGCCGACGAGCAGCGCTCCGGCTTTGGTTTGGCGGGCGGCAGCCTCGTAGCGGGGATGCGCAAAAAAGGAGAGATCCCCGGGGCCAGCGCCCCCCAAATCGGCCACCCCGGTGATGGAAAGAGCGGCGTCCCCCTCCAGCTTTCCGCCGACCAGTTCGGCAATCTCGGCCAGGCTCCGCGCGGAGCTCATCTCAACCCCCGGAATCCGGACTACTTCTTTTCCTCTTTTTTGGATGAGGCGGGTGCGTCTTTGTTCAGGATTCCCAAGACTTGGGCCGTCACATCATCCATGCCTTCCGAAAAAATTAGCGCTCCCGGCGTGGGAATTTGAGGTTTGACAAACACCATGGTGTATTTGTTTTTGGCCACCTGGGCCAAGGCTTTGTTGATGTCCTCGGTAAGTTCCTGCGTCAACCGTTGCCGTTTGTCCTCAAGAATTTTGGAGGCGGTTTGGGCAAAAGCCATCATTTCCCGCTGCTTGACTTGGCCCTCCTCCCCCTTGGATTTCAGTTGAATCTGCTTTTCTTTTTTCTTGGAGTCGGAAATGGCGGGGTCCTCCAGTTCCTTGAGCAGGCCATTGATCGATTCTTGGAGGGATTTCAGGCCCGCATCGCGCTCATTGCGCTCCTTTTGGTAGTTGCCCGCCAAATCCTCCATCTGTTTTTGGGATTCCTTGGCCTTGTAATAGTCTTTCAGGATGGAGTTGTAATCCACCACGGCGATTTTTGAAAAATCCTGGGCCCAGGCCCCGCAGGAAAAGAGAGCCGCTGTGCCCAGCGCAATCGCGACTAAGCGGAAAGAAACGGGGATGGATTTCATAGGAAGGGTAATTCTAGTTAGAACTGATACCCCCCGTCAAAGTAGAATTTGATGGCACCGAGGCCGCCCCCGTTGCCTGGATCGCCGGTCATCACGGGGAAACCGATGTCGAGCTTCATGGGTCCGATACCGATATCCATGCGAATGCCGACACCGACACCGATTTGAAACCCGCCGTTCACCGCCTGATATTCGACGAGGCCTTGGCCCGGAACATTCATGGACTGCGTGGTATTGAAGGTTTTTGGCGCGAAATCGAAGACATTTTCGTTCACAAAACCACCGTCGCAGAACAGCGCCCACCGCACCCGGTTTTCCAAAATGGGGAAAGGTGCCGTCATTTCCACCTGATAATTTCCCGAGGTCCCTCCCCCCACCGGTTGGCCATTTTGTTTGGGACCGACGGAACCTTGATTGACGGTGCTTCCCAAAGACGGATCAAAACCTCGCACGGATCCCGAGCCTCCGGCGTACAGCTGGTCCCAGACCGGAACATATTGGGTGGAACTATAGCCATCCACCAAACCGACCTGGGCGCGCCCGGATAGAATCCAGTCCTGCTCCTTCCAGATCGGAAAATAGACCCGATACTCCGCCCGAATTTTCCAGATATTTTCACTGCCCAACAAAGGCCCTCCGGCTCCCTCGGCCCCCAGCTCAAAGTACTGCCCCCGCCGGGCGAGCATGTAACTATCGCGCCCGTCATAGATGATCGATCCACGCAGCGATGATTTGAGGGTGTCCCCGGTGGAGGCCTGATAGTAGGGCGGCGCGTCGGATTGCAGATCGATGATGTTGTAATATTCCGGGCGGTAAATCACCCCCACCGACCACTTGTTCAGAGGGAAATCATCTCCCAACCTCCGGCTTAGGCCGATGGAAGCCCCGTAGTTCTGCTGGTTGTAAAATTCACTGATGTAGGAGGCCCCGTTGTAGAAGCCACTCACGTCAAGGCGGATCGGCTTGTCAAGGAACCACGGCTCCGTAAAGGCCAGATTCAGATTTTGGGATCGAAAACCGATGGCGGCCTGGAATCTCGCTTTCTGTCCTCCGCCCCGCGGCGGAAAGCTGGAGAAGATTTTTTGGATATCGAAGTTTTTCTCCCCCAAGGTGATGTTTCCCGTCAGCAGCTCCACGGAGCTGAAGCCTGCCCCGAAGCTGACCTCGCCCGTGGGTTTTTCCGTCACTTTGACGATCAGTTTTTGCCGGTTGGGGATATCGGTTTCCTCCGCATACGTCTCCACCTTGGAGAAATAGTTGAGCCCCTCGATCTTGGCCTTGCTTGATTTTTCCCGGACCGTGTCGAAAACCTCGCCGGGCGCCAGGTCGATCTCCCGCCGGATTACCTTGTCCTTGGTGACCGTGTTTCCCTGAATCTCGATCTTGTCGACATAGAATTTCTCCCCTTCTTTGACGCCGAAATTCACATCGATCATTCCCGTCTCGACGTTCGGTTGGAGGCGGGCCTCGATGCGGGCCTCCCGAAATCCCCGACGGCCATACTTGTCCTGCAGGGTCTCGATGGAGGCCTGCAGTCCGTTGACGGAATAAATCTCGCCCGGTTGTAATCCGTCCACTTTGATCAGCTTGAGCTCCACGGGGTCGAAGATTTCTTTTAACTTCGATTTGTTCTGCAACTCGTTCTGCAGATCGTCGGAGGAAAAGAAGGTGTTTCCGTCGACGGTCAGGTTGCCGACCCGATACTGCCTCCCCTCCTCGATGCGGTAGGTCAGAATGAGGTTCTCGGCGGGAATCTCGTCCGGATCAAAATCTTCTCCTCGGCTCTCATCCCGCTTGATCGCGTCCTCCTTCGCCTCCTCGTTTTTGGCGTTTCGCGGAAGATCGACGGAACCGGTCACATTCACGTCGATGTACCCCTTGTTCAGGTAATAATTTTTCAAGCGGGCGATGTCGTCCTTCATTTCCATTTCTTCGTAGCGATCGGACTTGCTGAAGATTTGCCACCACGCCCGGGGCTTGAGTTTCACCACTTTGGTCAGCTCGTCGGAGTTGGCCGCCTGATTGCCGATAAAACGGATTTTGCTGATGAAACCCCTGACCCCCTCATCGACCAGGAAAAAGACCTCTTCTTCTTTCGATGATTTGAAATATTTTTCCTCAAACCGGTTGTCATTCAGAATATTCGGGTCGATCTTTATTTCCCGCCCGGCGGCATACACCCTCGTTTTGCCGCCACGGTGAGAGTCGCGAACCAGGATCACCTTCGTGTCCGTGGAAACCGTTTCTCCGTTTTCGGCGGAAAGATTTTCTTTGAGAATTTTTTCAAAACCGACGGATATTTTGACATCCTTGTATCCTTTATCCCGGTAAAAGTCTTCCATCGCCACCACGTCCCTTTGGAGCCGCTCGGGACTCAGGACATCACCTGCCTTGGTTACCGTTTCCTTTTTCTTGAAGGCATTCGTCAGAGCCTGGGCCCCCTTTTCCTCGTTCGCCGTCAGGGCCTTTAATTTGAGGTCCAGAAGATCGTCTTTATCGACGGACAGGGAATCATCCAGGGAGCCGTCCAATCGTTCCCGCATCACCGCTACCTCAGAAACAAGAACTTTGGGCTCCACAATCACCGAGAGACGAAGCCCAACCTCACCGTCGATGGAAACCTGGGAAGTCATGATCTGCACGCTGCTGTAGTCGCCCGTGGCATAGAGGCTCTCGATATCCCCGTCGACAACCTCCTGGGAATAGACCGCTCCTTTGGTGCTGCGCATATTTTGACGGATTTTGTCCTCGTTGATCGGCACGTCTTCGCGCCGCGAGGAATACTCAACTTCCAGGATCTTGATTTGCCCGGTGGACACGACTCGATCCGATGCCGAGGGTGAAGGAACGAAGGTTTTTGCCCTCGTTTGACTGGGTTGGGCGGGGATCCCGTTATCCGGTTGCTGGGCACATAGCGGAAAAATCCACAAATTGCTCAACGCCAAAGGCAAAAGCATGAGGCAAGGAGCCAAAAGGCTCCTTTTGAGCACACCCGTTGTAATGCCCGATTTTTTCACGGTAAAATGCGTAAATAGCTATCAATAAGCGTTTGTCGATAATTGCTTGAATTATTTATTACTTATTGATTTATAATAACTTATGCTTTAGCTTTTACTCTTTTTTATCTTTGGATGGCTTTTCGGTTTCCGAATCGGACTTCCTGCTTTTCCGGGGTTTCGCGGTTTTCTCAACCCCCTCCTCGCTCTTGCCGGCAATTTTAACCTTCACGGTGCTTTTGACCGAGTAACCCAGATGAACCACCACCTCGTGGTCGCCGATCTGGTTGAGAGCCTTCGAAAGGTCGATGTCCCTTTTTTCCACGGCAAAACCTTTTTCAGCCAATGCGACCGCGATTTCGCCGGTGGTGATGGAGCCAAACAACTTGGAAGCACCCTCCTCCGCCTGCTTCAGCTCGAAATTCAACACGATGCGGGCCAACCGGTTGGCCTTCTCTTCCGCTTCGGCCGTTTCGGCCGCCTCCCGCTCCGCTCTCCGCTTTTTCAGGGCCTCCAACTGCCTCTTGCTGGCGGCACTGACCGGCGCGGCCAGCCCGTTGGGAAAAAGAAAGTTCCGGGCATATCCGGGACGGACTTTGACAAGATCGGCTTCGGCGCCCAATCCGCGGACCGGGCCTTTCAAGATGACTTCGAGGTTCATGGTTGTGCTCCTGGCTGAGGGTTAAAAAGGAACGTCATCATCGGCCGGATCAGCCGCCGGCGCTTTGGACGGAGAGGATTCGCCACCCCGCTCCCGAGACGCTCCACCTTCGGCTCGGGGTCCGCGGGCTCCGCCGCCGCCCCTCGACAAAAACTGCACCCGGTCGGCCCGCACCCTCAACCGGCTCTTCTTTTCCCCCTCGGGTCCCTCCCACTGGTCGAGTTGGAGACGCCCTTCCACAAAAACCGGAGCCCCCTTGGAAAGATAATCCCGGCACGTTTCGGCCTGGCGGCCCCACACCACCACATCCACATAACAGACTTCCTCCTTCTCCGTCCCGTCTTGGGCGCGGTAGGTCATGTTGATCGCCATGGCCAAATCCCCCACAGCCGTGCCCTTGGGAGTGTGGCGAACCTCCGGATCCCGGGTCAGATTCCCCATCAGAAAGACTTTGTTGAGGCTGGCCATGTTCGGCGGTTGTCAGGCAGCGGCCGCTGCCTTGGTGGGCTCCTTTTTCGCATCCTCACCGACCACAACCAGAAGGTGCCGATAGACCGGGGCGCAAAGCTCGAGCTTGCCCCGGAGCTTGGGAATTTCCTGCGGCGGCAACTGGCAGGTGAAATTCACGTAAAAACCGGATTCGAGCGGCCCGGCCACATATTCAAATTTTTTCCGCTCCATCTTTTGCGTGCGCACCACCCGGCCTCCGACCGATTTGATTTCGTTTTCCACGATGGTCAGCGTCTCCGGCAGGGACTCCTCCTTGCCAGCCAGATCCAAAATCACCAACAGGTCGTATGTTTTCATGCCTCCACTTTCCGGTTGCCCAAGGGCAGGGCGGCTTCCCAGCCGTCCCGCCACCAGGTTTCCACCGCTTCCGCCGCCGCCCCCACCATCCGGGCGACCACCGGCCGCTCTTCAGGGGCAAACTTTTCCAAGACGTGATCCGCCGCCTCCCGCTCCGCCGCCGGCCGGCTCACTCCGCCCCGCAACCGGGCGAACTCCCGGGTGCCGAGCTGGGCCTCGATGGACTCGAGGCCACGGTGGCCGCCGCTGGAACCCTCCGCCCGCAAGCGGAGCCGACCCAGCGGCAGATCGATGTCGTCAACGATCACCATAAAGTTTTTCAAAGGAACCTTCCACCAATCCATCGCCGCCCGGATGGCTTCGCCCGAGGCGTTCATCATCGTGGTCGGCTTGAGCAGGATCCGGTTTCCCGGCAAACGGGCCTCCCATGCCTCGGCATGGCGGCTTTTTTCCCAGGAGATGCCCTGCCCGGCGGCCATCCGGTCGACCACCTCGAAACCGAAATTGTGACGGGTTCCCCGATAGGCGGAACCCTCGTTTCCCAATCCGGCGACGAGGCAGGTCTCCATGAAAACTGCCGCCGCTTACTTCTTGGCCGGTTCCTTTTTGGCTCCCTCCTTGGCTTCCGCCTTCGCGGGTTCTTTCGCATCTTTCTTGGGCTCGGCCTTCCCGGCCTCCTTTTTCTCTCCGGCCGCTTCGCCCTCCTCGCCCTCCTTCTTCTCGCGGATGACTTCAGGCTCGGTGGCGGCAGCGGTGCCGGCCGCCGGCTCTTCCTCAACCGTCGGCAACAAGACCATGAACACCGGCAGCTCTTTGGCATTCAGCACGGTGACCCCCGCAGGCAATTTGACCTCGCTGACGTGGATGGCCTGACCGACTTCCAGTGCGGAAACGTCCACATCGATCCGGTCGGGAAGATCCTTGGGCAGACACTCCACCCGCAGCGAGCGCAGGGCGTGATCGAGGATCCCGCCGCCGGTGCGAACCCCGACGGCTTCCCCGATCTCATGCACCGGGACTTCCACGCGAAGCTTCTTGTTTTCTTCCACCTGGTGAAAATCCACATGCTGGATGGTGTCTTTTAGCGGGTCGTGCTGGACCTCCCGGATCAACGCCATTTTTTTCGTGACCGCTCCCCCTTCGCCTTCGACGGACAGATCCACCAGCACACTGTCCGAGGAGGCCCCGTGCAAAGCCTCGGCCAATTCCCGGCCGTTCAGTTCGAGAGCTTCCGCCTTGCCGCTGCCGTAAAGAACCGCAGGAACACGCCCGTTCGCGCGGATTCGGTGGGGCCGACGCCCCCCGACTTCCGACCGCAGTTTTGCTTTGATGCCTAGCCTTTTAGCCACATGAACCTCCGGATAAAGATGAGCCGGAAATTAAACCATCCGGAACCAGAAGGGTCAACGAATTTCCCGCCACAGCACGGCACTTTTTTTTGCAGGTGACCCCTTGGGAATGAAGAGCTTGGATAAAAAAAGAACCCTTGGAGGTTTTGCCTCCAAGGGTTCATACGGGAGTGGGAGTTCGCCACGCTCTCTTCCCCATCGACTGGCTATTTGGCGCCTGGACCTGTCTTTCGACCAGTCCTACTTCTTCATTCGGCTGCCAGTTCCCCGACGCTATTCACCGCCCCCGCGTCACGGCGGGGGAGAAGTTCCGGCCTCATAGCAGGGCCGCCACGACCATCCCTGATCGCAGTTTATTGAGTGAAGCCTCTTTGCTTGGTTCGGTCCGTACCTGCCGGCACGGGCGCGCCAAACACGGCGTTGACTCACCCACGAGAATTACCCTGTGACAGGTTTCTTTGTGAATCACCGCCTATGATCGGGAGGACAGCCGGTGCTTTTGGCACCGCGTTGGCCCCCCGCCACGGGTCTAGCTTCTTACCTCTCAGGTTGCTTTTTCCTCGTAGTTGGGCGACGCCCCTCCCGGGTACGCCTCCCAAACCCGGAGCCGGGTTTTGTACTGGCCAGGCCCGCCGGCCCGACCTCCCGACCCCGCCTATCCGCCTGCCAACCCTTTTCGCTTTCCCCCCGCATCAGGGGGAACCTTGGAGCCAGGAGCTTTTTCACACTCCCATACTCAGGCTGACCACGAACACCTGACGTTTCTCACAGCAGCAACCAGCGCCCTTTTCTTGGAGCGTCTGTGTTCGCCAAAAAGGCCGAAACTGCCTCTTCAGCGTGACTGGATCAGCGTGCGGTTTCTTTAGTTATCGCCGCCAACCTCTCGAACCCCTTATTCGCATTCTACGGACACCGACCTCGTTGTGCCTTTCGGCTTTTCAACTCGCCCGATGCTTTCCGGGTGCGACCCCGGCCGCGGGATCCGGTGAGACATGCCCACGCTGGACTTGTGATCCAACTTGGGGGCCGGAGCCGTCAAGCCGCCCCGACCTTTCCCCAGTTACCTGGGGCTATCCTGAGAGCCTTCAAGTGAGAGCAGACTTTCATCTCCCTCACCAGACTCTGTTCTTTCAATGAACTGGAATCATTTATGAATTGGACGGCGCAAACCACCAATCCGAATCGCCCGGGGGACAGAAATAACTGTGAATAACTTTCGCATAAAAAGCCCTTCCTCCTATGGAAATAAATAGGTGAATTTGTCCACTTGGCCGCCAGGGGCCTTGAAACAAAATAATTTTTCTCGGTCTAACGAGGCGCAGCCACGCCGGCTTTTTCCAGATCCTTGGCCTTCGCCTGCATCCAGTCGGGCGCTTCTTTCTGCAGATCACTCCCCACGTGCCGGTGCAAAAACCGCTCCAGAACCAGCATCGCCGCCAACCGGTTGTCCGGACGGGCAAACCCATGCCCCTCATCGGCTGCCACCAGGTACTCCACCACCTGACCCTTCTTCCGGTACGCCTCCACAATCTGGTCGGATTCGGCCTTTTTGACCCGCGGATCATTCGCCCCCTGAACTACCAACAGAGGCGCCCTCATTTTATCCACCGAAAACAAGGGCGACTGCCTTTTCAACCTTTCCTGATCTGCTGGATCCGAGGGACTGCCGACAAAGTAATCAAACTGGCGGCGGACCGACTCCCAATAAGGTGGAATGGAATTCAGCAGCGTGAACAAATTCGAGGGTCCCACGAAAGAAGCCCCGGCTGCGTAAACCTCCGGGGTGAAGGCCAAGCCCGCCAGAGCCGCATACCCCCCGTAACTTCCCCCGTAAATCGCCACCCGCTTGGGGTCCGCAATTCCTTTTTCCACGAGATGTTTCACGCCCCAAGTCAGGTCATCCTGCATTTTTTCGCCCCACTGGTGCCGCCCTGCGGCATAAAACTTTTTCCCGTAGCCTGTGGATTGCCGAAAATTCGGCTGTAAAACTGCCAGCCCCCGGTTGGCGAAAAACTGAGCATTCGGGTTGTATCCCCAATAATCCCGCGCCCACGGGCCACCGTGCGGCATCACCAGCACCGGCAGGTGTTTTCCTTCCCGGTGCCTGGGCAGGGTCAGATAGGCGGGAATTTCCAATTCGTCCGAGGAGCGGTAGCGAATCGGGGTCATGGGGGAAAGCTGGTCCTTGGGCAGATCCGGCCTCAACTCCCCAAACTTGACCAAATCCCGGCTGGTGCGATCGAAGAGATAGTAGGTTCCAGGATCCGTGTCCGCCGTGATTAAAATCACCCAACGCCGGTCGTCCCCCGACATGTCGGCCAAACCCACCTCCTGCCCGGGAAAACGCCCCTTGAGATACTGGAAATCGGCCTCAAAACCTTCCTCCCTCCAGTAATTCCGTTTCCGGTCATCCAGATAAACCGTGCCCACCAGTTCATCCGTGGCCTCGGAAAAGGCTGCCCGGGAAATGTCGACCCGCCCCAAAGGATCCGACTCCAGCTTCTGCCAATGCCCCGTCTGGGGATCAATCTCTGCCAGAAAGGAAAGATCCTCACTCTCCCCCACGTTCGTCTCCAGATAGGCGGTGCGGTTGCCGGGTCGGAAACGGAAGCCGCCCATTCCCTCCTGCCAAGTCGCCTTGAGGATCGGCGGGGAAAGCCTCTTTCCCTCCACCCGGAACAGCTCGGTTCCCCCATCGGCGGTCATCCGGGTGGCCAGCCGCACTTTTCCATCCAGATCCGCCACGATATCCGCACATCCCTCCCGGTTTTCCCAAACCGGTGTCCGTTGCAGGGTTTCAATGTCGAGTTTTTCCACGTCGAAAAATTTCTCGTCCCGCTCGTTGACCTGCAGCAGGGCCTCCCCCGGCTTCGCCCTGGGAAGATCCATCACCATGGCCCGGGCTCCCTTTTTCAGGGGCACTTCCCGGGCTGCCGGAAGTCCCGTGACCGGATCTGCCGGCTCCGAAAGATCCAGCCGCCGTAGCCGGTAATTTTCGTCCCCTCCTGAATCCTGCGAAACCAGCAGATACCGGGAGTCCCGCGTCCAGGTGAACCCCGCCGGCGGCCGCTCCTTTTCATCCGTCAGGGGCCGGGCACTTTCCACGGGTTGGCCCCACCCCGCCAGATGGATATTCAAAATTCCATTCCGCTCTTTCAGGAAAGCCACCCATCGCCCGTCCGGGGACACCTGGGGGCTGGCCAGCGCCGGGTTGCCAAAAAAAAGCTCACGATCGATGAGATGACTTTTATCCACGCGGCCCTTTCCGCATCCGGCCAGCAGGCCGGCCAACAAAATCCACTTCCATGGCATTCCAGCTTGCTAGACGAAAAACCCAGCGCGACCAATCCTCAGGCTGGATCGACAGCTTCGGCTTTGGGCGTCCACTCGTCCCGGCCGGTTTTCTTTTCCCGGAAACGCTCCAGTTTCTGCTCCAACATTTTCTTTTCCTCGGGAGTCGGCCCCTTGCTCAGGGCCAGCATGACGGTCTCCTGGGCCCGGCGAAAATCCCCCATCTCCGCGTAGCCGGCCGCCAGGATGCCATAGGTCTGGATCAACGGCTCATCCTGCAATGCCCGCTTGGCCAAACTCACCGCCCCAGCCCCGTCCCGGTACTCCAGGTACGGACAGGTGGCCTTGGCCCAGGCCAGCATGACCCGGTCCGTTGCCGTTTCCGGCATCAACCGCATCGCCCTCCGCAAATCGGCCTTGGCCCCGGCCGGATCCCCCGTCTTCGCCAGACAGTGCGCCCGCCGAACTAATACCCACGCCGTATCCGGCGCCTGATCCAGCACCGAGGTATACCGGTCCAGTGCCTCCAAGAATTTCCCCTCTCTCTCAAGCTCCAAGCCCTCCAAGGCCGGCCCGAATTTGCTCTGCCGCCGAAAAGTCTCCACTGCTTCCTGCAGCCGCGCCTTTTCGTCCGCTGGTTCCACCTCCCGCAGCCGCGCGATCAACAGTTCCTGCGCCCGCATGTACTGGTCCGACTCCGCCAAGCAGGCGGCCTCCAGGAGGACGTTGTCCGTGGTCCGCTCCAGATCCACCAGCCGCACCGCCAGGGCAATGGCCGCCTTGGGATCCCGGAATTCTGCCAACGGCCCCGCCTTGGATCGCAGGGTGATCAGGCCCTGCAGATCGTTGATCGCATCGTTTTTGTCCTTGGAAATTCCCTGCGAAATCGCCTTCTCAAAGTCCAACCGCGCCGCCTCACTGTCCTCCAGCTTCATCAGACAAAATCCCCGCCGCAGCCGGATCCAGGGAATGTCCGGCGCTTTCTCCAAAGCGGCGGTGTAAAGGTCCTTGGCGGCCCGCCACGCTTCCTGCTGCTCGGCCGCGAACGCCTGAAAAGCCATCCCCCTCCCTACCTTCAAATTCTCCTCGGTGCTGAACGCCGGCGGCTCTTCCTTCTTCTTCTCCTTGGCTTTTTCCTCCGCCCACAGCCCACCCGCAGCCAAGGCAAGGAAGCTGGCTACCCAAAAGAGCCTCATCCTTTGCAGCTTACCTTCTCCCTTCCTCATCTCCAACCCTCCCGCCCTTCGCAATTCTCTCCTTTTCCTCCACCTCAACCTAAACCTAAACCTAAACGAACGCTGATTGCCCCAACCTCATGCCCGAACCTTTGAGCTTCTGCGGCGGTCTTGCCGCCACCAACGCCTACCTGGTCGATTTGGCTGGGCATCGCATCGCGATCGATGCACCGGAAGGTTTCCTTGAGTTCCTCAAGAAGAAAAAGCTCAAGCCCGACTCTCTTCTCCTCACCCACGGCCATTGGGACCATATCTGGGATGCCGCCGACCTTGCCGATTGGGCCGGTTGCCCCGTCTACTATCACCCCGACACCGCGTTTCTCTGTCTCGAACCCGATTCCATGCTCGCCTTCGGTCTGCCTCAGCGCCTCCGCCCCGTTCGCGCCACCGGGTTCCTGGAAGAGTCTGGCCCCGTTCCGTCTCCTTGGACCGGCGCCAAGCTGTTGCTGGTTCCGGGACACTGTCCGGGCAGTCTCTGTCTTTATCTTCCGGAATCCGGTCAACTCTTCGGAGGGGACGTTCTTTTTGCCGATGGCGTGGGCCGTTGGGATCTCCCCGGCGGCGACCGCGATCAACTTTTATCCGGGATCCGCAAAAAGATTCTGACTCTCCCCGGCCAGACCGTGGTCTACCCCGGTCACGGCCCCGCCACCACCGTCGCCCGCGAAAAAGCCTCGAACCCGTTTCTTGATCCATAGTTCTTGGGACTCGAACTCGTCCCTCGCCTCATCCTAAACCTTGTCCGAAGCGAGCTTCCCCCGACTCCACGTCTTCCACCTCTCCAGCAACGCTCTGGCCGCTCCTTTGCGGATGGTTTCATCCGCTTTTTCTCTTCCCTCCTCGAGATCCTTGGCCACGCCTGCCAACCAGAGGATCACCCCGGCGTTCCAAACCACCGCTTCGTGGACTGCCGGCAGACCGTCACCGATCAAAACCTGCGTGATTTTCGCGGCACTCTGCTGGGCATCCCCTGCTTCCAGATCTTGGGAGTGTCCGAGTGCTTTGGCGAAGCGTTCTTCTGTCAGGTCAAAAGACTTGCCGCGCACGCTTCCCACCAGCCGGTTTCGCCCCAACGGGG
>Ga0214917_10004086_pt1 | contig 16488 bp, 13 predicted proteins | sample LL_1208_BB_MetaG_FD_177983 | JGI IMG/M metagenome (GOLD analysis project Ga0214917, IMG submission 177983) | Freshwater microbial communities from Lake Lanier, Atlanta, Georgia, United States - LL_1208_BB | ecosystem: Environmental > Aquatic > Freshwater > Lake | place: USA: Georgia | collected... | reverse complement strand
TGTATGTCACTTATATCACGCTCCGATTGTCATACATAGACTGGATACACAATTCGCGAACATTCACGTCGATGATTCACTCCTCAAGAGAATCGCGAACACGGCGGAGCAGGCAGGGTTGGTAGACGGACTCCGGATAATTGCAAAATATGCAGACCATCGACGCATGTTCGGGGTCAGTTGCAAACTCTGGACCAAACTCGGCGAGCCGACGATGGCACTCGATTCATTGATTCAAGAGGGAAACAGTGAAGCAGTCGCTTCTTATGCTGCATCCTCTGATGACCTACGCGTACAAACCGCGGCCTTGAAATATCTTAAGAGCATCACAACACAGAGCCTATATATCCGAACAATTACGCAGGCGATAACCGAGCGGCTACAAAACTTTCACGGCAAATGAATTTCGCCCTGATCCTTGAAAATTCGTAACGCAACATGATTCTCTAGACAAGGTAGTCAAATATGTTGTTTAAATGATACAATCTCTCATCCCAGTTAATTACTTGATGTTCTTAAGGCGAATGTCTCTCTCTTCACCAAAAGGGAATTGTAGGACACTAGCATCGGGTTTCGTCCGGAATAATGATTTGATATCTCCATCCAGGGAAGTCGGAACATCAACGTCGAACACAGCGATACCTTCGCATCAGTGCCACAGGCATAATCGAACCAACCCGAACCCCTCCTCGATCGCCACGACTTTCTATATGGGAACAAGAGCACTGGACCTAGTTGGAGGTGTTGATTTTCTGGTTCCGTACCGATCCGACGAAGGAAAGCAAATGTTGACTGACTGTATTCGATCAGGATCAGCGGAGAATTACCTATCACTATCCGAGCAGTTTTTGACACAGTCCTCACCACCGAGTTGTGGTATGGCGACTCTGGCGATGGTTTTAAATTCACTAGGCGTAGATCCAGGTAGAGTTTGGCAGAAACCCTGGCGATGGTTCACTGAAGAGATGTTGATATCTTGTTTCCCACTTGAGAAGACTGAAGAGACACTTGGATTGACAATGGAACATTTCGCTCTCATTGCCGAATGTAATGGCGTCAATGCTCAAACATTTTACGGATCTGAAACGTCTTTGGATGACTTTAGAACAGCTATTCGGGCAGTATTCAACGGAACAGGTGATCGAAGGCTTGTGGTTGCCTTTGATAGACAGGTCTTGGGACAAACTGGAACCGGTCACTATTCACCTCTTGGTGCTTACCATGAGGCTTCTGATAGAGTATTGGTTATGGATGTAGCTAGATTCAAGTACCCACCATATTGGGTACCTGTTGAGGTTATGTGGAAAGCTCTTCGAACGGTGGATCCAGAGTCTCGAAGGAGTCGTGGGTTTTTCCTTATGTATAGCGCTCCCTTGAGTTCACATAGTCATTCGGCTGGCCCGATGGAACCGTTCAGTTCTATTGATGTATTTGTACAATCAATGCTAAATCCAAGGAATTCGGCGCTCAAGGAATTGGCTGCAAGTCTGGTACACGATGTACGCAAACGAATTTTGTCCTGCCCATGTATTGGGCGAATGTGTGACACATTGATTGATTGCAGCTCAGCTCCATCGGGCAAGGCAGTGCTGGATCATTTGCGCACATCTCAAACTATCCAGGAGCAACTACACATGCAGCATATGGTTGGGGCAGTTTTCAAATCCGAGGAAGATATGAGACCTATTGACGTTCTTATTCAGTCAATGCCGCAATATGTGAATGAACTGCTGACTCTCATGCTTATCGACTCTGAGAAGTCGATTATGTCTCCGAAAACGTTGGAGGAATTCAATAACAAACGTTTACATTACACACCGTAGTTTAGAAGTGATTTCACGAAGGCTAATCTACTATAATATTGCTTATTGTGAACCAGCTACTGCAGCTGCGTTCTTTTCACCGAATCGACGACCTACTCGCTGAGAGTATTCCATAGATTTGGCGACACACTTCTTGAGGCACTCTGTTTCTGTATTATCGAGTGCTTTCGCTCTAAAAGTTGACACGCACTCATTGAAGCATCGATCAACCAAGCCGTTATATGTCTGAATAGACTCCATCATCTGCATAGAGTTCAATTCTTTCATTACCGCTGCTTTGTCCGAAGGTGACAGATTATCAAGTCCCGGGATACCAGCGGCACTCATTGATCAACGATTTTTGTCGGATTTTCAAATTTCGCAAAATGGAATGGGCCCGAGAAGGACTCTCATTTGAATCAATCTGTATTGTCGGTGTGCTACATTTCTTGCGGTGGAGGAACAGTTCGAACACAATCGGGGTTCTCCCTGTGTTTTACAGTTTCTTCATGGACCGAAATATTCGTACAACACATATGATGGACGAAATTCGACGAATCGCATCATCAAATCCGGACTCATTAATCGACGCTGTACGTTTACGCGCTCGAAAAATGCAGCTTGCGGTTGACTACAATATTCTCCGTTCCCGATCCAATGCACCGAAGATCGCGTTTGTGTTCCTCGTGATGTTAGTCATCACCTTCTGGAGGCCACTTGTTCTCGTGTCTCTTATTATCAGCGATTTAGTGATAACCAGATTACGTCTTCACATCAAAAATAGCTTTAGTTAGATGTGTGCTCGTTAGCTCGTACAGTAGGAAGTGTGTAGGATCGCAGGCTGTATTGAACATGTTAAATGAGTTTAGATTGTGATTTCTTGACTTTCAATTTTTCCTGGCTTCGTTGAATGGCCATGAGTGTTCGACTGCGTAACTCTTCCCGCGTCAGAGGGCGCGCATGATCCCCTCCAACATCGTCTCGAAACTTTGAGGTGTCGCTCACAGATTCTTGATCGTCGTCTGTTGCGCTTGGAAGTTTGTATTGGAGAATTCGATTCATCACTAGTGGGCTACCTGGAACACCAGCGGCCGCAATCGCAGCTGTTGGAAGCGCGAGCAGTGATCTTCGTTGAGACCCCCTGGCTGCGAATGATTTCTTTATTGAATTAGTTCGTGTCATTTTTGGGAATATCTCAATATACTGAGAAGTAAGTTCGTCCACTCGTTTCTCGATGCTGGCCAAATAGTCAACCAGGTTTGCCTCTGTAACGTTCCCGAGTGGGATACCCGTTTGTCCGGCCGAACTGGCAACCACTGACTGAGACACGTATAGTGCACAATCGGGCGGGTTCGGAAACAGTCGTCGAAGGCATGATTGGATAATGGCCCGTATGGAGCCTATAAGTTTTGTAAGGGATTTTGTTTGATTCTCAAGTTCGTCAGATTCACGTTCTGAAGCTACAAGTTTCTCTTCAAGATTTCCAACATCCCGTGATGATGCTGTTGTGGGTGGTGAGTCCACATATTGGTATCCAGGCAATGTTATGGAAGAATGCATAGATAATCGAAACCTGTCCATCTCAGACGATACGTAGTTGATTCGCGTGTTGACGGAATCGATTTGTTTCAAGTTAAGACTACAAAGCACAAATAATGAGTAATTCGATTTCTCCTTCTCTATAAAGTACTTGAGCAGCTCTTCAATGGATGTGATTCCTGTCGCTGATCGGAGCGTATTGAAAAGTTTCTCGAGCTCTTCAATTCGCACAATCTTACTCTGACTTCGATGTGTGTGGTTGGAAGCATTCTCCAACACAGATTCTGACGCGGTAGTGGTCTTTGGTGATCTCTTCTTTATCTGTTTCTGAATCTCCTTCTGATGAACAAACTCACGCATTCGCTTGTCGTTCTCGAGAAGTTTTGCCAACTCTTGCCATTCATTCTGAAATTCCCCATGCTCACGGTCCGCCTGCTGCTTCAGTTGGTCCATTTGAGCCTTTGAACTATCGCGCGCAGCATAAGCCGCTTTCGATTTCTCCACTATACTGTTTGCATCATCCGCCTTCGAATCCAACTCCTCCTGCATTCTGTTCTTTATGCTTTCGTAGGTGACCTTCTCTTTCCTCAACAAATCAATATTCTCCTTCAACTCCGAGTTAGAGGCAACCGTTTGATTAAAACGCTGCAGCAAATCATGAAGTCGGTTTTCGTACTGCGTAATTCGCGTTTCATGGTAGAACGCATGCCGAGTTTGAGCTTCGGACGTTGTCGTCTGTTTTCGGAGTTCCGCTATACGGTAATCCAGTTCAACCGAATGCTCCTTCATTCGTCGGTACATTTCAACGTGCGCAGTATCCATGAGTAAGAAAGTTAAATCCTATAGAAGGTGTAAACGATAAGCGGTCGGAAACAAGTGCTGATGTTGCAAGGCAGGCGACATACGTCTCAAACGAAGGCAAATACATAGTAAATATGCATGAGTTTGAAGCCATCAAACGGTCGCACAAAAAAATTAATCGAATGGAACCGACCGAGACAAAGACGCAAACCGTGTCTACTCAAGGTTTCATGAAAGCTGGTTCCACATCAGTTGCGATCATTACTCTCGCCAAGGGAACACTTGGCGCTGGTATTCTGGCCCTGCCCTCTAAGGCTGCGTTCAGTGGATTTCCCCTGTTTTTCGTACTGCTAGCGATAGGAGGGTATTTCACATCAAAATCTATCCAAATGATTGCTCGAGGAGCTTCCCAAACCGGCAAATATGTCTTCGAGGAGATAACGGAGGCCATGTTTGGTCGTCCTATGGGTATTGTTCTTGGAATTTCGATGTTGTTGAATTGTTATGGTGCGTCGATTGTTTACGTTATAGCGATATACGATTCATTGAAAGCGTTACTTGGTCAAGTTGAAGCTGCAACTGGTGTAAACTGGCCGCTGTATGCGACCCTGATTATTGGTGGTGCAGTGTTGGTCCCCTTGTCGGTTTTCGAAAAGATTAACAGTCTTCGAATAGTGTCTGTCGCGGGTGTCTTTGGTGTCTTTTTCACTGTTGCATCTGTCGTGTATGCGTTGGCATATTATGGAATATCGCCGAGTTTTAAACCTCCCACGGGCAGCGTAGCAACTATGATGGTACCTCAGGGTGGGTTTGTCGATATTATGACTGTCATAAGTACTGTGACTTTTGCATTTTGCAATCAGTTTAATGTACCTCAGGTCTATGACGAGATGACGGATAAATCGGCTAAGGCTGTCACCAAGGCAGCGTATCTCTCGACAGGACTTGCCATGATTCTCTACATACTGACTGCGGTCGCCGGATACCTTTGTTATGGTTTGGAGATTGAAAAGGATATAATGCTCAATTTCAGTGGATTGATTGAGACTGGTCATGTCCTCATATACATCGGGATCTCGGCTGTCACATTGTCAGTTTCGGTATGCCATTTGCTGAACAATTTCCCAATGCGATTGTCTGTGATTTTTTTCCTCCCACAGCATTTACATGAGAATAGGGTTATCAAGCTGGCTGTACCATTGTTTACAGCCGTCTCCACTATAGCCATTGCATGCATTTATGCAGACCTCTCAATTTTCTTGGGTCTCGTAGGTGCCCTCACTGGCTCTATTATCTGCTATATAGTTCCCGCGATGTTTTCCATTCGAGCGAAACAAATGGAGGTGCATCAAGGTGATGTATCGCCAAAAGGACCAAACGATATGCCCTCTATGTGGAGTGTAAAGACTGTTGTTGCTAACCCTGTAGAGTATACCATGATTGTATTGGGTGTTGTTATAGGCATTGTTGGAACGTTTTGTGAGTTCTATTCGTGCTTCACGAGCAGCTAGATCGATTTGTGAAGAGAATATAGGTACAAGTTGTAGAACTTTTTTGGCCGTTTTGTTTACTGTAGAAAGTTGATTGTGGAAATGATGATCATTTTCTTAGGTTGCCGGTACCTCTTCTTGTTGTTGCCCCTCTGCTCCTTCTTGGTAATAGTACTGCTCCGCGTTGGGGTCATACCCCTCGGCGTTGGGGTCCGCTTCTCCTGCTTCAGCGTTGGGGTCTTCGCCTCCTGCCTCAAGCAAGACTTGCTCCTCACCTTTTGGTACTGCGGGTTTCTTGGGCAACATAACGAGAGCCACAATTGCGAGGATGAGAGCGATGAGGCCCAAACCAACACCAATGATTGCAAAGCGACCTGTCCATGACTGAATCATGAAATCAAAACCGAGATACTCAGAGTCGAACGATGAGGAGGACTCTGCCGATTGCGCTCCTGCTGCAGTTACCCTATTTATACCTGTGTAATCTTCCATCGCAGATACTCTGTCATTCATCGCGACAATAGCTTGTTGCGCCGTCGAGAGCTGTAAACTGAAAGAAGAGGCATTGTTGGAAGCCGATGACAACTTATCCAGTTGGGTCTGAATAGTCTTTAGTCTTGTTTGCAAGCTATTGGCTGACTGCGCCGATCCATCAGCGGCCTCTGCCCCGAGATTTTGAAGCGCGTCCTTGATTCGAGTCAGCGAACGCGTTGTGTCATTCCTGAACTGGTCGAACTGAGCACGAAGAACTCCTAGAGATACTTCCTGGGAACTTGTTGACCCCATCAGTTTCGCCATACCATCATTTGACCAAGTGGTAAGTTCCCGGAGATTGGCGTTGAGACTATCTACAGCGCTGGCGGTGCTCGAACCAACTGAATCGGTCGATGTGGTAGTACCACCGATCCCTCCTTCGGGCCATTGGCGTATCTTGGTCTCAAGGTTATTGAGATTAGTCAAAGTTGCGTCCGGCGTGGGAACGATTTTGTTTGTAGAAGCTTGTGCTTGTCGATGTCTGCTTACGAGAGCAACATTCTTCCGGTGATGAGCAGCCATCCCGATCGCTATCAACAGGGAGAATTGTAACCAGTACATGTTGAAGTAAACCTGTGTGATTATGGACATGAAAAAATTTTATCGTAGCAACATGCATGCAGACATTCCAATTTAACATCTATCATATTATCTACGAATCGCGTTGACGGAACACATACTTTAAGACTTGGGGTGTTTTGAACAATCGGAAGCCTCCCGACGTTGGCATCAACGGATATACATCCGTGAAGAAGTAGTAAATATGTCCGCAGAAGATTCCGAGCAGATGATCACGTACGGAACCTCCCATGAGAAGGGAGATTATGGCGAGTGTCCAGGGTAGGTAAACCGCCTGGACTGGGAAAATTAGGACTTGCATTCTCGCATGTGGGTTTCTCCGAGACCATATGTATGTGACAACATCCAAGAGTGCCCCGGAGAAGAAGTTGTTGGTTATCCCGAAAAAGAATGAAATAGTGAGTAACATGAATGCTCCAGAGAACAAGAGATAGAAGAAATCAGCAGATTTGTTCCTGAACGCAACCTCTTCCAGTGATGAGCAATAGAACATGAGCAAGTACATATTCCAGAAGAACGGTAACCCGAATTCTCCATTGAATAAAAAAGTCGTTACTAATCGCCAGTATTGCCTCTCTTTCAATACCAATTTCCAGTGCAAGTAGAGTGAGAACGGAGTCAGCACTTCTAGCGAACAAAGTATCATCAATATAACTGATGAAAAAACAAACACTCGAGTAACTGGTGGAATCTTCCCCACCATCTCTTCTACCACATTCGGCATTGATCAACTAGACAACAACTTACCAGATCCTCCCACCCATCCAACACTCTGTTTCGTTCCTTCCTAGATTATCTAATTTCTATATCGCGAGCTCCGAGGCGATTCTTGGACTCACATTCTCCCATATTCCCGGGAACCTCTCTCGCGAGTATTCCCCGACCAATTGAGCAATCTCTTTACCCCAATTATCAACTCGTTTCCTAAACACATTCCATTCGATTCCTTTATTCGTTTCCACAAGATCGAGCATCTTGATTTCATCTAAAACAATTTTAAAATTGAAAAAATTTTCGTCCCCTTGACTGATTTCAAAAGCAAGAGAATCAGACCAAACTTGTCCGCATTTCTTGTCCATTCGAGTCGCATTTTGGAACCATTTCCTTGCCTTATCGATCTGTTTCTTTTCGAGCCAAAAGAACCGCGCAACCCCAATCACTACGAGAGGATCATTCTCACATTTCTTCAGCGCATCTAAACATTTTGGATGACGTGTTACGACTGGTTCGTGATCAATCGCGTATGCCCACAACAGTCCAGACGTTGGACACGCTTGTAATGCCCGACTCAAGAATACTCGACTCCCTGAACTGGATGACCCTCCCGCCAACACTTCCACCACATATCCTTTCCACCATAAAATTTCGTCATTTGCAAGTCGAATTCGACCTCGCTCGAGAATCGATCTCGCCTTGTTCAAATTATTGTTGGCTATAGCTACATCCGCCGCGACTGACCACACAGCACCCTTTCCAGGACATACATCTATAGCTCGCTCTATCCATTTCTCTGCTTTATCAAAGTGACCACTTTCGATGCATGCATGCGTCGCAATCAAAAACAATTTCCAGCAAACACTCGGTGGCTTCAAAACTGACAATCCACCTTCTATCAGCGATATACATCGCTCTAATTGTCTGTCCCAGCGTTCAATTTGCGCCGATCTCATCCATACCCGAACTGAGTCTGAACATACTTCGCGAGCATGTGTTAGAATCTGGCGCGCCATTTCGCGATCCGTTTTCTCTGCCACCTTCACCGCTGCTAAATAGATTTGCTCAGATTCAGGCACATTATCCATGGCACGGTTCAGGACCTGTTTCGCCCTGTCTCCGTCTTTGAGCAAAGCAAACAAATACTTTGCATACATGAGCCACAGAATCTCTGCCTTAGGACAAGCAGAGACTGCCGACTCAAAAATGTTCCCGATCATCTCATTTCGTGGATTTGAAGATAGCTCAAACTCCAGCCACTTTCTCCATACTCCTTTTCGCTCCCGCAAGATAGTTTCTTTTGCACATGTTTCGAGTATCTTTCGTCCAACTGATTCACTGCGGTTCACGAGGGAATCAAAATCCGAGAAAATCTCATGCTTTATTTCTTTGGCAGAGAGAGAAGATGATTGAATAAACGATTTCACTGTGATGCGAATCAAACTGTCCGACACTGTTTGTGACTTGATCTTGAGAGCTTCTTCAAGCCAGTTTGTCTTGTCGAAAACGACTCCGTTTGTTTTCAAAGAACTCACTGCTTTCTCCAAGATTGGATCCAAATTAGTCGCACCCATGGCTGCGGCCAATTCGGCCGCTGCCATCCATATTGCTACACTTGTTGGAATATGTCTTCGTGCATCATTTAGAATTTTTTGCGCTGCAGTATAGTCGGACAGTTTCGCATATGTTAGCCATAACTCCTCCGTGTCTGGACAACACTGAACTGCTCTTCCAAGGAGCACAAGAACGTCCGCAGTCGATCCAGTTGAGGATACAAGATTAACAAGAGTTTTCCACAATTGGTGTGAATTCTTGTTGATCTCTAGACTTTTTTGTAAAACACGAATTTTGTTCGCATCAAGTTCCTCCAATCGAGCCGCTTCTGTCCATAGCAGCACTGACTTGGGATTCTGACGAATACCATTAGCTACTATGGATTTGGCTTTAGCTGTGTCCGTCTCTAACCGAATCGCATTCATCCACAGATCCTCTGAAGTCGGGCAGTTGGTAATACCCCTCGCCAACACACCCTTAGCCTCTGGAATGTTACCAACAACTTCCTCCAGTCGAGCCGCCGCCAACCAACCTGTCGCATTCGTCGGATCACTTCTTGTGATTGATTTAAATAGTAATCGCGCCTTTTTCACCTCAGCGATATCTCCCGCAAAAGTGTTGGCACCACCGTCCATCTGAGCCAGGTAATCGGACGCATTGAGGGGGCCAGTAGACGCTGGATCCTCCGTCTTGTCTAGACTCAATTCAAGCACTGCTTTCTTCGCAAGGCCTACTTCGTGGAGACCACTGCTATCAGTAGTGGAACCCGCAAGTATACGATCTGGTGCCGTGAGCAATGATTCCTTCGTGACGCGTTTGGCTTTCAACCTCTCTTGCGCCTCCGGAATCTTCATCCAGTCTTCCTCGGATATGGAGGCCAATTGCTGTTTGTATTCAGCGAATTGCTGCTGCATATTCGGTCGTTGTTCTCGAGCCTGCATCGCCTCTTTGAGCATTCTTTCGTCACGAGCTTTTTTCCTCCGACTCTCCATGCGAGACTCAACGAGATCATAGATCTGATCAGCCTCAACGTCCTCAGCGTCACCTTGACCGTTGTCGAAAAGTGAACCTGAGTATCCAGCGAATGCATCATAGTTCGTATCAGTCAAATCAGTTTCTTTTTCGGGTTCGATCTTCGTCGGACGATCACGGCTTACCCCGGAGGCGAAACCAACAGCACCTCTGCCTATTCCGGGAATGTACCCCGGTGGAGGAGCACCAAAGTCCTTGTCAGTTTTTGGTCGCAAATTCCTTTCCATAGGTTCACCAAATTTTTTTCTTGGCACCGCATGACTTCATGAATCGAACACTCGAATCCGCGATATTCTTAGTTCTAGAGAATAAATGATCTCAATCGGCTCTAGCACGTGGACCCGGTTGCTATATCCCTACAAGTCGAACGTCGCCGCGTCCGAGACGATCATCGAGTTCACCGCATTGGGTATGTTTCGAGGCGATTCTGGATGTGTATAACCTAGGTCTAATCTTCTTGTTGTGCTTTTTCATACGGCTTTTCGCGGTCATCCGTTATGAATCCGTCATCCATGAGTTCGATCCATATTTCAACTATCGTACAAGCCAGTTTTTAACGGAAGAAGGCTTCTACGAATTTTGGAATTGGTTTGATGACGTATCTTGGTATCCGTTGGGACGAGTTGTTGGTCAAACATTGTTCCCGGGTTTGATGACAACATCCGCTGTGCTTTTTTACGTCTTGAACTTTCTCGGGTTCTGTGTCAATATTAGAAACATTTGCGTCTTTATGGCTCCTTTGTTTTCTGGTATGACGGCTCTTGCGGGATATTTCATGACCAAGGAAGCTACAGGTGGTCGAACTGAGGCGGGTCTTCTTGCCGCTTTGTTTATTGGAATCTGCCCTTCGTATCTCTCCCGATCAGTTGCCGGTTCCTATGACAATGAAGCCATTGCGATTTTCACTCTCACCTTTTCATTCTACATGTTTCAACGAGCTGTCCGTACAGGATCCATCCTCGATGCTACGTGGTCCGCCTTCGCCTACCTGTATATGGTTTCGGCATGGGGAGGTTACATCTTCGTTGTGAACACGATTGCGATCTTCAATCTGGCTCTCGTTGTTCTTGGTCGATTCACGTGTCGACATTATGTCGTGTATTCGGTATGGTATGTGATTGGGACTCTCTTTTGCCTCAACATCCCATTTGTTAATTTTGGTGCCGTTATGAGTTCCGAACATATGGGTTCTCATTTCGTCTTCCTCCTCACCACTGCATATATGTTTGTGAATTATTTTAGTCAGCTCGCTCCACCAGGAACGATCAAACTGTTATCTCGACTTCTCATTATCACGACCATTGTTGGCTTCCTCGCAGTCTTTGCGTTCCTCTCATTGACGGGAAAGACCTACTGGCAAGGCCGATCGCTAACCCTGCTCGATCCAACATATGCCTCCAAGTATATCCCCATTATAGCATCCGTATCGGAGCATCAACCCACGGCATGGAGTAACTATATAATGGATCTTCATTTGATGTCCTTTTTGGCACCAGTTGGTCTCTACTACTGTTTCACGCGATTAACGGATGCATCATTGTTCCTCGGAGTCTATGGTATTCTAGCCGTATACTTCTCAGGTGTTATGATCCGTTTGTTGTTGGTTCTTGCACCAGCAGCTTGCTGTTTAGCAGCAGTTGGAGCTTCCACTATTATTTCGTCCTTTATTCCGTTTGTTCGCGATGGATTAGCCATGTCTGAGAAAATGACACTGAAAACATGTCGGACATACAAACTGAGTAAACCATCAGTCTCAGTCATCTCATTGCTTGGGTTTGTTGCCTTGCTGGGTCTCGGATACCAATGTGTGAGATTCGTACAGCACTGTGTATGGACAAGTTCCATGGCGTATTCATCGCCCAGTATAGTGATGAGTCAGCAGCTGAGAGACGGGAGCAGATTGATCCAGGATGATTTCCGTGAAGCGTACTATTGGTTAAGGATGAATACAAAACCAGATGCAAAAATTATGAGTTGGTGGGATTATGGTTACCAAATCACTGCTATGGGTAATCGCACGGTGCTTGTGGATAACAATACGTGGAACACGACCCATATAGCTACAGTGGGGCTGATGTTGGCGAGTCCAGAGGAGAAGGCCGTTCCGATGCTACGCGACTTGGATGTGGACTATGTCCTGGTCCTTTTTGGAGGTGTTGCAAGGTACACGAGTGACGATATCGCGAAATTTTTATGGCCGATCAGAATTGCGCATGGGGCGTTCCCAGACAAAGTATCAGAGTCAGAGTTTGTTGGACCCCGGGGATATCAAGTAGACTCATCAGCAACTGAGCGAATGAAGAATTGCTTGCTGTACAAGCTCAGCTACTACAGAGCTGCGGAGATCACTGGCGGTTCAGATATGGCAAGGAACGCAAAGATTGGCGTACCAGAGACGAAGCCGGAGAACTTGAGAGAAGCGTTCACGAGCGAGAACTGGATAGTACGAATCTATGAAGTTCGGAAACCAAAGAATCGCGGTGGCGATTTCAGTAAAGACAACAAGATGACCTTTCAAAACGTCTAGAGAAGAGAGATAAGTAATATTGTGATGAATGAGTTGGGGAGCTGAGCGTATACTGTAAAGGTCTGTCTGATGGAAGGGTGTGGTCGATGAGAAGATCTAATTAGGAGTTGTCAGTACGACAATTCCGAATATATATGTTGTGATATAAACTTTACCGAGAATTACAAATGAAAACAGAGAAAAATTTTTGCGCCAACGATCGACGAGAGACAGGATCCGGAGCAACACTGAACGCGAGCGTACTTGGGAATTCGGGCGGAGTGTCGGACAGTGCATCGATAGTGGACACGGGTGGAGATGCGGTTGGAGTAGGTGGCGGAGGGTCAGGGAGAGTGAATCCTTCGGGCTGGAATGTTTGCAAAATTTGACCCACCATATTACATGCAGCCGACAGAGATGCATGCAACACACTCCGATCACTCTTGGCTATTCCGAGGTACGTTCGTGCTAGGTGTCGAAATCGAGGAATGACCGGATATACAGCTTCAATTATACACAAATATTCCTTGTTCAACTCGTCTGGCGATAAGACCGTGACTTGACGTAACTGAACTGCTTCGGCTGAGTTTAAAAACTCTTCAGACAAGGCCGATGCGAATGCATGAACTGACTCAGACCCTTCCGCACATATTCGCACGGACTTGTTCTCATCAAACCCACTCTGGACAATAGCCTCGAGTAATGAACTGTCTTCATCAGAACCAAAACGACCCTGGTGTATAGTATAACGTTTGAGAACGAGTCCTGAATACTCACGTACACCAATGTCCAGAAATGCCCGGAGACGCTTTGGTTGTACATGAACAGGGAGAACTTGATAAATTTTACGTTCGAGATTATCATCAGGGCTTGGCACGGGCTTACTTACACCCATACCATCGACTTTTTCCCGAGCGAATGTCGGCGAGCATACCGGTGACGGAACGAAGAACGACCCATCGGGCGTTTCTATCCCGCAATCGTTGGAGATGTTGCTACATGATATATCCATTCTAATTTATACACAGTTGTGGAATTTTTTGCATTCCGGTGCCGAATGATTAATGCTACACCGAAACCCGCGATTCAAGCCTGGAAAGAAGTACGTTATACTAATCAGAATTGATTATCATTTTCAGGCGAATCTTACGAAGATGTTGCAGGAATGTAACTCGAAGCTAATCGAAATGGAAGAGACTAAAAGGGCTTCAGTATCATCTAAAAAGGTACTGGCCGAGCAGACTAGAAGCTTCAACAAAATGACCCCGGAGGAAAGTCTGAAAGGGGTACAGGATCTTTTGAAGCTTTACCAAGTACGTTGTCTTGATTTCCCCGATTTCGATCGCTTAGGTTGAAATCGAATCCTTATCGAAGAGATGCAAACAAGCCGAGAATTCCTTCTCAACACTGGTCTCGGCTCTAACCCCGTTGCCGGATCCTGTAACTCTTGAGACAACTGTCAAACCCGTCGATGCGAATCCTGCCATCGTGAATGAGCTCCGGAAAACAATTAAAGATCTCGAGTCCGAAATGTCCATGTTGAAGAATCAGGATGTCACTGTCCGAAGATTAGAGAAGCGTGTACATGAAATCGAGGCTGAAAAGCAAGCTGAGTTGTCCGCAAGAGAGAGTTTCTGGACTCAGAGAGTGGATCAAGTGAGGGGCGAGACCGAAACACGTATTCAGTCGTTGCAGGATCAGATTGCTAGACATAAACGAGAATATGATATCGTCATTGAGGAATCAAAATCTGTCCAAAAAAGTACATTGATGGAGAAGAATAAGTATGAAGAAGTTATTGCCTCGAAGAACAACGAGGTTGAGAATCTTCGTCGTCAAATTGACTCTTTGAAAGAGGAACATGTTCGACTTAACGCCGCGGTCACTTCGTCGGTGTCATCGAGTAACATCAATCTGTACAAGGACATCATTAGTCAGTCGGAAGAACGAATCGCAAAGCTTCAGTCAGAGCTCGAGAAAGCCCGTGAGTCTGAGATCCGTAGCAAATCAAGCGAGAAGAAAGCAAGAGAAGATCTCGCAATTCAGACGAATCAAATGTCGTTGGAAGTCAAATCTTTGCGTCAATCGGTGAACAAAGTCATGGATGATGTCAAATCCGTTTGTCCGAAAGAATCAGCGAAAGATTTGGACGACTTATCGGTGGTTTTGCGCAAACTGGTCACAGATCGAGATGAATCCGATAAGAAAGAAAAATTACTCGAAAAGGAATTGAATAATTTTAAATCTCGAAATGTTGAACTTGAAAAGGCTGTTGTTAAGGCGAATACCGAGCTCGAACACCGGAAAGCATCCCTGCTGAGAGCAGTACCACCGATGGAAGCAGAGATCGAGATGACAACTAGTGCAAACATGTCGTCAACGGATCCATCAGACGTGGTTTCCATATTGACGAACCAGAGGGATAGGTTCAGGAATCGTGCTAACGAATTGGAGGCTGAACGAGATCAGTTGAAGCAAGGACAACTTGATTTGTCCAATAAGATTAGTGTTTTGATGGGTGACATGCGACGGGTGGAGCAAGAGAGAAATTTTTGGAGAACTTCTTCACAGAACAAATCTGGGTCGAACAGCGATGTTGAGTCAGGTGGGATTGGTGGTCGAAACTCTGGTGGTTCTATCACTCCTCCGGTATTGTTCTCTAAACTAAAGAAAGCCGCTACTGGGAATGGGGGGGATTTTGAACAAGCAGCCACATCTCTTATTGTGTACGGTATTGGAAACCCTATCATCAGGAGGGTAGCCCTCGCATACTTGTTGACGCTCCATCTCCTGGTATTTATGGTTCTATACCGTCTCTCATCTATCGTTAGCACCGACAGTAGTAGTCAATGAAGATTTCATCCACGTGCATTAATTAATTTACAGAACTAAGTTGATGATCTCCGACAATCGAATCGAATAGGAGGGACCATGGGACGACTCCAAAACGACTCCAAGCTCCCATATTATCGCAGAGTTCAACAATCGTGGGGTACACGGGCGAAATTGTGGAAGTGACTGGAGCAGACAAACATCTACGCATCATTTCCTGTTGTTTTTTGTTTCGGATTCTCTTGGCTTCAGCTTTAAGATGAACAATCCGCTCTATAGAATCATCTATTTCTCCTATATGGTCGCTTGAATAGAGAGGATCTTCATTCTTCACTTCAGGAAATTCCTCGTTTGCGCAGTAAAACATAGATTTATTTTTTCTACAATTTTATTAGGTTTCGCTAACTTTTTATAGCGGGAATATATTAAACAACCTCGAGAGTATTGACAGAGTGTCATTCTATATCAAGACTCTCGAGTTCACACTCTTATTCAAGTCCACATTTTTTTATCGGCCATCCTAATTATTAAGTTATCCCACTTGTTAAGCTCGTTGAGTATGTTCTAGTTTTATGGCTAATCCTCGCGATTTATTCGCTATTTTGTTTGTTGTTGTTGCCGGTTGCAAGGACATTCCTGTGCCAGGCACTTCCGCAAAACATACCATATCGCAATCAACTAGCAATACTACTACCACATCGCCATCAATGAGCTACACAACAACAACAACAACTGGATCCAATACTGCTACCACATTAACGACGACCCTAGCAGCGGGAACCTCGACGAGAATTCCATCGGAGGAGCCGACTTCATCCACTCTGCAGATGCGAAGCGTCGGAAAGCCACATCGTGATGGTTTGGTTGTATGTAATCGAAATCATTATGATCCTGCCATTGCAAACAATGCTCAAAACCCTAATTGGCAACGATTCATAGACGCCTTTTGTCAATTCGTCGACAGAAGAAGAATTCAAACTACAACAGCAGCTGTTGGGCATCCAAGAGGTGCGTCGCTCGCCCCAAGGATTGAGAACAATCGTGGTGGACCCTCTGTGTCTCGTCCGGCAAATGGGGAAACACTCACTGTGTCTCATCCCAATCC
>Ga0214917_10004084_pt1 | contig 16488 bp, 1 predicted proteins | sample LL_1208_BB_MetaG_FD_177983 | JGI IMG/M metagenome (GOLD analysis project Ga0214917, IMG submission 177983) | Freshwater microbial communities from Lake Lanier, Atlanta, Georgia, United States - LL_1208_BB | ecosystem: Environmental > Aquatic > Freshwater > Lake | place: USA: Georgia | collected... | reverse complement strand
TGAGAGTAGCCTGATCCAAGGCGATGGTGTCGTTAGACATGTTGTAACCTCATCGCCCCCCACAGCAACCAACCTCTCAAGCGCAGAGACCTACACCGAAGACACGCCACTCAATCTCATTGATATCGTGGTCTCTGATCCCGATAGCGCGAACATCACCGCCAGATTAACGCTTTCGAGCGCCACGGTTGGTAGCTTGAGCCAAGCAACCTCAGGTGCAGTCACTTCGATATTCAACAGCACTACCGGCGTGTGGAGTGCCAGTGGCGCACTTGCCAGTGTCAACGCGCTGCTTGCAGGCCTTGTCTTTACCCCTGCAGCTAATGCCAATGGCAACTTCAGCCTGACCACGAGCATTAGTGATGGCGTCAATCCGGCTGTTACTGGTACCAAGCAGTTCACAGGCTCGGCGGTGAATGATGCACCGGTTGTCGCGAATCCGATTGCCGATCAAAGTGCAGTCACGAGCGCATCGTTCAGCTTCACGGTACCTGCCAACGCTTTTACCGACCTTGATAATGCAACGCTCACCTACAGCGCCACACTCGATGGTGGCACAGCGCTGCCGAGCTGGCTGAGCTTTAATGCTTCAACGCGCACGTTCAGCGGCACGCCAACCGCGACAAGTGGTTCACCATTTAACATCCGCGTCACCGCAAGCGATGGGAGCGGCGGCTCGGTGAGCGACGTCTTCAGCTTGCTTGTGAGCAGCGGTAATGTGGCGCCGGTTGCCACAAACGGATCGGCCACGACGGCTGAAGACAGTGCGCTTTCGGGATCCTTGCCCGCGGCCACCGATGCGAATGGCGACAGCATCACGTACGCACAGGTTTCGGGTTCGGGACCGAGCAATGGAACGGTTGTGATCAGTCCTAACGGGACCTACGTTTACACACCAAAGGCTAACTTCAGTGGGAACGATACCTTTAGCTTTGTGATCAATGATGGGAAAGGCGGCTCCAACACTTACAGCCAGAGCATCACGATCACGGCAGTCAACGACGCTCCCATTCTGGACCCCAACTTCACGCCTGCACCGGCCCTGTCTGTGGCTCAAAATGCCTCAGCGCCGAGCGGTGCTGTGGGTGTGCTGGTTTCGAGCCTGCTTGGCGGCGTGACCGACCCCGATACGGGGGCGCTCAAGGGCATGGCCATCATTGGCACCAACACCACGGTGGGTGGAGCGGTTGGTAACTTGTCATACAGCGTCAACAACGGGGCGAGTTGGGCCGCTGTTGGCGCGGCGTCGCCCACGTCGGCGCTGCTCTTGCCTGCGGAAGCAAGGCTTTATTTTCAGCCTAGCAGCGGATCGACGGGGGGTACACTTGGCGACCTGCTCACTTTCCGCGCCTGGGACCAGAGCGCGCCCTCAAGCGCCTCAGGCACCCGCGTCAGTATCACGGCCAATGGCGGCAGCTCAGCTTTTTCCACGGCAACCGATGCGGTTGCGCTTACGGTTACCTCTGTGGCAAACACCACCCCCCCTGTGCTTCAGGCCAGTGCACTCGATAACGTTACCAATCTCGATCCGACCTCCAACATCATCCTCAACTACGACGTTGGCGTGACTGCGGTGGCAGGAAAAAACATCCGCATTGTGAACGATGGCGGCAGTGGCGCGGTGAGTGCTGCCTATACCTTAGGCGCGGGTTTCCGCGGGGAAAATGCGATCAACACGCTCAGCATTGCTGCCAATGATGGCTCGCAGGTGAGTATTTCGGGGTCGAGGGTGGTGATTAACCCAAGGCGTGATCTTGACCTCTCCAACAAGTATCATCTAGAGATCGATGCTGGGGCATTCACCTCGGCAACCGGCGCCGGAAGCGTTGCATTTGACGGCACCACGGCGCTCAACTTCAACACTGTCACGCCTGGTCGGTTTGATCTGAGTCTGGCTACGACCTCGAAAAAACAAAGCGCCCAGGGAACCCTTGTCGATAGTTTTAAGTGGCTCGACATCGAAGGTATCGGTTCGCCTTCAAATACGACAGGCGAATTATTGGACCTGAACAGCGGCAGTTTTGCACTGATCTTCAAGGACTACTCCTCCCGAGCCGCGTCGGCGGCAACGGGCTATGACGGGATTGACTCGGGCAGTTTCAATGTGATCGCTGCAGGTTTCGGCCAGGATGACCTGCTTTACGCCGATTCGCAAAACAGTGAGGCGAACGACCTACTCAGGACGATCATTATAAACCGAAGCACAGGACCTTCGACGATTCAGTTTGCGCCAGACACCACGATCGGGTCACTCGGCGGTTTCATCGCTGTCGAACTGGTTGGAAGCAGCGGCTCGCAGACCTTTAACAGCATCGGCGACTGGCAGAACAAACTTGGCACCACCTCGGCTCCATTCATGACGGGCTAAAGCCCTTTTAAAGCGGCTGTCTTTGCGATGACCAGCGGCCAGGGTGGCAACTACTGAGGCGTAACGAACGTGGGGTCATAGTTAGCGACACCAGCCAACTCGACACTGGCTGACTGGCGCAACGCATTCAAAGCATCAAGTGACAAGACTGAACCATCGCTGAAAACAAGCAGGTCATTGAGCGCGCCCGCCTGAGCGCTCACTTCGACACGCTCGATCGTCGCGCCAGACTGCCGTGAAAAAACCAATGTATTTCCTGAAGGGATGGTGGGAAGCGTCTTCTGATAGTCCTTCCAGGCCCCAGAAAAAAAAATTTGATCACGGTCTGCACCGAGCCCGGTTGCATCGACCACTGTGCCAGGAGCAACAAAAACCTTGTCAACGCCCACATTTCCAATAGCTAGCAGATCAACGCCCGGCCTGACGGCGCTGAAGGTATCACCACCAGGATGAAGTGCGAAGGCTTTGAGCGTCGCATTAAGTGTTGATCCCGCCGCCGCGGGAGCACCCGGGTTTGAGGAGATCTCCGAACCGCTCGGCACCAGTGGTTGATTGGATGGCGTAGCAATCTTCGTAGCAATCGCCAAAGCGCTGAGCGTACCGTCAGAAAAAACCAGGCGGTCGCTTGCGCTCTCATTGTTGATCACGTTTACGGTAACCTGCTCCAAGGTGCTCCCTGTCCCCCTCCGGAGCGTAAGTGTTGTCCCCGCTACAGAAGTCATATAGCTCGAATAAGTGCCGCTCAGATAAACCTTGTCAGCACTTGCCCCACTGAAGGAAAAATCCAAAACCACTCCAGGACGTACAAAAACGGCATCAATGTTGTTACTTCCAATGAACTCAATTGTTTCACTCTGCAGAGACATGGAAGGGTTGTGAAGACTGAAGTCAGTGAAGTTAACCGTGTCGTTGCGCACGACGAAATACTTCGTTCGACCGCTTCGCGCAGGAGCACTGCTATCAGCAATTGGCACAGTAGGTGCGCTAGTCAGAGATTCCGCATTTCCACTGTTGTCGACATAACTGGCGCGCACTGTAATGAGCTTTCCCACGAACTCGGCACCGAGCGATAGGCTCGAACCAGTGGCGCCAGCGATGGGCTGAGTGTCCGCCAGCCACTGAAACTCCATCGCACCGACACCGTCTGATGGAATGCCCTCTGGATCGGTAATCGTGTGGGATACCTGTAACACTTGTCCGCGAAGGGCAGTCCCGGTAATCACCACCGACCCGCTAGGTGGTTGATTCACGCCTGTCAGAAAAAGGCTACCCTGAAGCGCACTTGCATCGATAGGCCCGAGGTTGGTCGCGGCACTCGTGAATGCAATAACGTCCGCGACAGGCGAAACCGTCGCTGTGATAACTACATCGTCGGCCAGGACACCCGATGCAGACGCCGACGCGATTCGCCAAGCCCAATTAGCATCTTTGTTTACAACTACCGCCTGACCTACTCCCGGGCTGAGTCCAAGTGAAGCATCATCGGTCGTGATCACAATTCGCCTGCCTGCCGCATCGGCATCGAGCATCGCAACGCCTTGCCCCAATTCGCCTCTCGCCGCTAGACTCAATCGAGCTACAGGTCCAGGAGTGGATGGTGCGAGAAAAACATCGGGAGCTTCGTTTCGGTCATCGGCAACCAGATCTGAAGCAGTGCTGGTAAAGAAAACTCCGGCCGCAGTCGGCAATAGCGCTCGTTCGATTTCGATCTTTCCCGAGGCGCTCCCGTCAGGCTTACGGGAAAGCAGACCGAAAGTCGGCTGCCCAACCAAGCCGGTGACGTCAAAGGCCGATGTCCACAGATATGCATCAATCCGATCTGCCTCGGTCGTGGCGTTTGCGTTTTTGTCAGTCTTAACAAATGAGGCTGGGGACACGAACGCGATTTCTAGTACACCTCCGCGCTGATAGACGCCCCCGAGTTGGGCATAGCTCTGAACCTCGGCCCCCGCAACTTCACTGACCCGGGTGATAACTTTTGCAAGGCGATCAAGAAGGTAAAGATCGCCTTGCTCGTTAGTGTCCGGCCGCCCATCCGGCGCCAAGCTTGCATCGTCGGACTGAACGACGATAAACCTGCCGTCGGCCGAAACAGCGTAACGATCAATCCGCGCGGCAAGTCCTGGCCCTAGCAGCGTGGCCAGAACGTCCCCGTCCTTCAGTCCATCTCGATCAAAAATCGCCAGTTGGTCAGTGGGTTCAGCCCCGGCTGAGGAAATGCGGGCGACGATCTGAAAGTCGCCGAAACCCCCCAAAATCCGCGCGTCAACGACCTCGGTATCCTGCTTCGTGGCACGCTGCCACTCAGCGCCGATATTGATCACATACGCCTTCGCGACGAGGTCATAAAGCCAAATACCGCTATGCAAAATGCGCCCGTTATCGGCCGAATCGCTGAACGTCGCGCGGACGGTCAACAAGCGCCCATCTGAGGAAAAACCGAGCGGCTCAAGCAGTTGAAGAGTCGCCGCACCCTTGCTTAGAGAAGAAAGATCAGGCGCAGGAACTAGGAGCAAAGGTGTCGCCATGGACCCTAGACCACGACATAAAGGTCACTTGCCTGCAGGTCAGGAGTCCCCACAAACCGCGCAAGTTCTATCCCTGCCTGGGGCCCACTTCCGTCGGGATCGAAGTAGAGTTGCCCGCGTGCCGTGTCAAACACAAAAAAGTCATTGGCATCCAGCGCTTGCGCTCCTGCACCTTTAACAAAAGAGCCGGTAGCGACCATGCCGGATGAGGCAAGACCAAGCCGTACGACGTCAACGCCGAAACTGGCCATATCAATCACGAGCAGATCTACGCCAGATTCAAAGTCGAGCACTAGATCCGCCAGGCCACCCACGCCGTTGCGTTCAATCTCGAAGGCGTCGCTTCCTGCTCCTCCCGAGAGGGTATCGACTCCGTCCCCGCCATTTAGGATATTGTCGCCGCTATTGCCTGTGATGCGATTGTTCTGCGCATTACCGTAGGCAGATATGTCATCAATCCCCACGAACTCAATGTCTTCGATAGCCGGGTATTTCCGGAGATCAACATTGAGCGATGAACGGACAGTATCGTGACCCGCAGCATCAATGATCGTGTCTTCGCTGTCGCTCAACACATAAGTATCGTTGCCAGAACCACCCTCGAGCGTATCGGCGCCAAGGCCGCCGGAGAGCAAATTGTTACCGCTATTGCCTCGTATCCAGTTGTCAAGCGAATTTCCGCCGCCTGAGAAATCACCACCCTCTTCAAGCCGGAGATGTTCAACGTTAGGGGGTAGCGAGAAGCTCGAAAATGCACGGACTGTGTCAATACCGCTATTTAACGATTCCACAATCAGATCACGCCGAGAATCAACCAGGTATTCATCGTCGCCAGCAACGCCCTCGAGCCGGTCAATACCGGAACCGCCATCGAGTGTGTCGTTACCGGCACCCCCGTAAAGGGAATCGCGGTCTGCGCCGCCGGAAAGCTTGTTTGCGGCAGCGTTACCAACGATGACGTTGGCAAGTGCATTGCCGATAAGGTCTATCGCACCGGCCTGATCAGCCGCCTGCAGGCTCTCCACATTGGCGGGCGCGGTCAGCGAAACCAAGGTCACAACCAAATCCTTACCCCCGGCTCCCCCCGAAATAGCCTCCATCACCACATCGCCCTCAGCATCCACGAGGTAAGTGTCGTGCCCGGGTCCGCCTGCCATTTGATCGTTGCCACTTCCTCCGTCAAGATAATCGTTTCCGCTTGAACCATCCATCGTATCGTTACCGGCGCCACCAAAGAGAAAATCGTTCCCAGAACCTCCCATCAAACGATCGTCGCCCGCATTACCCGCAAGCGTATCGTCCCCGCCAAGGCCGTATAAGGTATCAGCGGATATACTGCCATATAGCGCATCCGCAGCGGCTGTCCCGCTGTTTGAGCCCCCCTGGCCCAGCACCTCAAGATTGATCGCCCAAACAGTTGAAAGCCCCTCTGGGTCCGTCGCCTGAATCCCCAATCGACCAATCGGGCCGTTCACATTCTCGTTGAGTAGGAACGAAAGATTCTGTAGCTGTACAACAGCGATTGTCTGATTTACAACGACTTTACTAACCGTACCTCCCTCAGCGAGCCGAACAACACCCAGGGACGGAAGTTCGACGACCTTTACATGCGTAATCGGTGATTCGGGGTCGCTCGGTGAGGCAAGCTCCAAAGGAAGTTCGGCTGCCATCGGATAATCCACACGCACGGTGTCTGGCTTGTTTGAAAAGCGCGGCGCATCATTGACAGCTCGAATAAAAATGCTGACCGATGACTCGGCCATCACACCGTCAGCATCCCGCGCCTGATAGCGCAATCTGCCGGCGCTTCCATTCTGGTCCGGGTCAGCCAGGAAATGCAGCTCACTTAGCGCTTTGGCCTCCAATACAGCACCTACTGCTACCGGAGCGTTCTGCGCATTCACAACTGTGCCTTTGGTGGGAACCTCAAGGATCGTGACAGAAACGGTCTTGCCCTCGGGATCAACCGGTTCCATAAGCCCCAGATTGACTCGCTGAGCATCCTCCTGGATTTCAAGCTGCGAGGCTGAAGCAACTTTCGGCGCCTGATTGTCGCCAAACTGCAAGGTCAGTACATCGCTTACCTCGGCACCGAAGTCGTCTGCCGCCTTGACCAGCAGCTTGATCTGGCCCTGGAGGTCAGCGGGTGGAACCCCGGAAAATTTTCTCGACACCGGATCAAAGCGAAGCCAGTCGGGTAGGCCAGCTCCAGCCGCGGCTGATGCGCTCAGATGCAACCCGTTAGGGCTTCCATCAGCATCTGCAAACACGTCCAAAGGTAACTCGTAGTCAATGCCGATGCCCTTGGGTACCAATATTGCGTTTGCGAAGTAGTTTGATTTTGCGGTGGGCGGCTGGTTACCAACCGTCTGCGAAAGGCTCAAGTCTCCGTCGGAAAATACGATACGCTCGACATCTTTCAGCTGATCGACACCTTCATCGATTCCCGAGCCACTTATCGTCCCCGCCACGACAAACTGATCTACAACGGTGATCGTCCGCGTTGTTGCGTCCCAGGAAACTGCATACTCATCTCGCTTACCGGCGTATACCACCGTGTCGCTCCCGAAGCCTCCACTCAGGGTGTCGTTGCCAAGTCCTCCGTTCAGCGTATCGTTTCCTTCCATCCCGTCAAGGCGGTTCGCTGCCGCGTTGCCAATCAAGTTATCGTTTCCAATACCTGCAATCGCGTCCTCAATCAGAGTCCAAGCTTCTAGCGGATAACTGACGCCCTGCGAGGCGATTTGCCCCGAGGCGCGAAGGTCGAATAGCGTATCCCCTGTGAGGGCAATCGCATTGATACGATCAAAACCGCGTTCGTCTGCAAGCCTACGGACCGCCTGGGTTCTGAAACCTTCGTCGGTAAACACATAAGTATCGTTGTCCGAGCTTGCCTCGCCGTAAACCCTTAGCGACAGTCCGTTCAGGATACCGGTTTCGCCGGGTACCACGTCCCGAACGGTGATGGTCCATTCACCAGTGGCCTCTTCACCCCAGAACTGGACACTCGAGAAATCCCACATCAATCGGGCGGCGATACTGCTTTCTGCCCCCCCGGCGGACGAAAGAAAGTTGAAGCTGGCGCCGTCGAGATCCGCGCCGGTTTTCAGGAAGTTGAAGCTGGCACCGTCAATATCTGTCCCTGAGGAAAGAAAGTTGAAACTTGCACTGTCAATTCCAGTACCGACTTTAAGGAAATTGAAACTCGATCCCGAAGCATCGGGAGAGGCAAGGAAATTGAAACTGCTCCCACGAATACCGAAAGGATATTCCGCGCTTACAGTGGGCCGCTTCATCAGCGTGCTCGTCGTCCCCGAAGGCGAAGTCAGCTCAATGACCAGATCACCAAGCCGTGCGTGGCGCAGATCCACACCAAGCTCGATGTGCTCCAACTGGACTGCGCTATCGATACGCACCTTTCGAGTCAAGGCTTCCCCGGTCCCGTCTGGAATCACCAGATTCAAGACCGCATCGCCTTCGCTGCTGACCACGCGCGCGCCATCGACTAACTCGTTGGCCACCGTGTCCGTCTGAGTCCAGGTCATTGCTAGCCGAACCGCCTGATACGCATCAACCACCCCGAATCCCGAGACATCGTTAAAGCTCAGGCCTCCAAGATTGAAGTTACCCGCTGCGTTCTGTTTCCACGACTGCGTATCGGGGTGGACTGTTGCGTAGGCAAGAATCTGTTGAACATCGCGGTAACCCAGATTGGGGTTAGCCTCAAGCATGAGCGCCGCAACCCCTGCAACGGTTGGAGCAGCAGCTGATGTGCCCGAAAACGAAGCAAAGTCGCCGCTCTTGTTGTAGCCCTCTGGTCCAACACGATCTGTGGTCAGAAGGTTAATGCCGTAGGAGGCCACCAGGACATTCGCCCCTGGGCTGCTGAAGACTGCGGCCCGTCCGTCGGCTCCGACAGCGCCTACCGCAATCACTTCGCGGGCGTTCTGGAAATTATGGTAATTCGATCCATCCCCGATCCCTGCGCCGTTGCCTGCTGAGAACACGAAAACTGTTCCCTTACCATTACGTCCCTCTGTCACCCCCTCGCGGAGCGCTTGGTAGGCCATGGTGAGGGAAGTTGAATTGAAGTTGTCAAGAAAGGGGATGGTTGCGCCCCAGCTGTTGTTGCTCACATCGAGGGCTGATTGTTTTTGAAGCGCTTCGGTGATTTGGTCGAAAGTCCACTTCACCCGCGTTGACGCGAGCTTCACACCAGGCGCGATCCCAACAATGCCAGTTTCGTTACTGTCCTGTGCACCAATGAGCCCGGCCACTGCAGTACCGTGATCGTCCCTTGCTCCCAAAAGCGGCGGATACTTCGGATCACCGTTGACCGCATCGAATTCCGTATCGTAAGCCAAGGCTGGATCTAGTCTTGCCATAAGGTCCGGATGCCGCGAGTCAACCCCAGCATCCACCAAGCCCACCATCACGCCGGCCCCGCTAAAAGCTTTCCCAATTCGCTCCAGTCCCAAGGCCTCGAGGTACCACTGACTCGATTTAAGTGGATCGGCAAGCCCTGCGAAAAGTTCTCGCAGTCGCAGCGTATAGCTGCCTGTGGCACCCGCCCCCCCTGCCACCTCAATGAAGTACTCACCTGAGGTGGTCGGCATGAATTCAATGCGAGAGTCTTTACCAGCGCCGCTATCGTCGTCAAAACCCAGTTGACTGCCGCTGGCTGAGATCAGCCGTAATTCAGAGTCTGTTAGCGTTCCACTTCCGGCTCCCTGTCCGAGTGCGAGTACATCCAAGACGTATACTTTTCCGGCGGCAAGGTCAGCCTTGAACCAATCTCGATCGCCTGGTGCGTCCACCGCTGAATTGACGCTTCCTGCGATGCTTATCAGTGCGCCGGATTGGGCGGTGTCACCGATATCGTCAGCTTGCGACGTTGTTACATCGCGGAGGCGGGTATCAACCACATAAGAACCAATCATTCCGGTGGTTTCGTTACCCGACACGGCGAGATAGTAGCGACCGCTACTGAATACCGAAAAGGACAGGTCGGTCCTGCCTGTTTCCGGAACGTATTGCCCGGATGTCACAAGCCCACCATTGGCACTCAATATCCGCAGATCACCCATCGTAAGCGTGCCAAGGTTGTCGGCAAACCCCTTGAGCGAGAGATCGTAGACATTGCCTGCGGTTAGGTCCACAGCAAAGAGGTCAACATCGCCTGACTTGCCTATGGTGCCCCTGAGCGTTTCGTTAATCACCTTGACGCCGAACGTTTCCGTGTCATAGGCCGATGACGTGTCGGGTCGATCGTCGATGTTCTGCTGACCCAGATCGATCACCCGCAGCTTGTAGGCACCAGTTTGCTGTTGCTCATAGGGTTTTACGGTAAACGTCATCTGACCCTGGGAGTCGGCCTCGAACACGGTAAAGTCGAACAAGGTGGGCGCCGCCGACTCACCCTGTACATTCACCTTTGTTGAGAGTGCGGTCCCGGAGGGCTTCCAGGTTATTGCCAGAGAACCCGAAGGAAGTGGCGCGTTGATGCCATCACGGACTGCAAGCACGTCGATACGGTATCGATGACCCGCTAGAAAGTTCGCCGTGAACTGATCAGAGTCCCCGGCGAGGGCAATCCGCGCGTTGTGCTGCGCCAGGGTAATACCGCTGCCGGTTTCCCAGTCAAGCTCTACGGGTCCGTTGGCATCCTCATCGACCAGATCACCCGGCTGTACAGTGATGCTGTAGGCCCCGCGACTTCCCGCCCCGTCTATGACCCGCGCCCAGTAGTTCGCGGTGTTTGTAGAGCGGAAAGCCGTGACGGCCCAACCAAGGCTGTGTTCAAGTCCGTCGGCGATTGCCACGGTTCGATTGTTTTGGTCAAAAACCTCAAGCATCGGCCGGCTGAGCTTGGATCCTTCAGCGGGCTTCAATGTGAGTGACAGGGTCTGCCCCGCCGAAGCATCGATGCTGAACCAGTCTTCGTCGATGTCACTTGCAAGCCCGATCGAGTTCAGCGCACGAACGCCGAAGGCGCCCTCAGCCCAGTCAATCGAACCCGTTTGCACCCGCCCAGGCAAAAGAGCGGTCGCATCGACCTTGGCGTTACCATGGTCATCCGGCCCACGGGTAAGAAGGGTGTAGCTACCAGAGTCGGTTTGCCCGTTTTTTGCCTTGACAACCAAGAAATAGGTCGCGCTTGACGTTGGCGTGAAGAGCAGCGCCGGTTCAACCGACGTGAGCTGATCGTCATTGGATGCAATCAGCGCCCCGGCAGCAGAGCGAACCTCGAGCAGAGGGTCTACAAGCGTACCGTTTCCACTGGGTGCCGCGCGAACCCGAAATACATAGTCCTCGCCAGCCGAAAGTGTGATCGGGAACCAATCCTGATCGTTCTTGGTGAGCAGGGTGCCGGGGTACGAATCGCCAGGAACCAGACGCTGGGTCGACGAAAGGTCGTTGGGGACATCATCCGGAGGCAGATTTCGCAAGTTGACCGCAAGCTTGTAAGTGCCCATGCCACGATCATTGAAAGCTGACGCTTCGAGCAAATAGCTGCCTGTCGAGGGCGGCACAAGATAAATCCGAGCATCGTTGCCACCCGCTGAATTGTTGTCAAACTCAAGCAGTTGGCCAGTTGCATCAAAGACCCGAAGGTAGGGGTCGGCGAGGGTTTGTACGCCCGAAGAGCGCCCGGATAGGACGATTTCATAGACTTTGTTGCCTTCAAGCGAAATCGCAAAAAGATCGCGATCCCCCGGCGTTCCAATCGTGCGGACCAGCGAATTGGCGTCGCCAAGGGCCAGCGTTTGAGGACTTGAGACCCCAAGGGAGTCTGCGACATCGTCGGCCGGCGCGGGAGTTACCGTGAAGGCATAGGCGCCAACTGCATTCTTGAACGCACCGCGCGCTTCGAGGACGTAGGTACCGCTGACCGTTGGCCTGAAAAAGGCCTTCGGTTGCAGCGATCCCTCAAAATCATCAACACGACTGAGGATATTGCCTGAAGAATCACGAATAACGAGAAGCGGATCAGCGAGCGGATCCAAGCTTGAGCCCTGCGTGACCGAGCCATTGAGATCGATCACATAGCTTGTATTTGCGCTCAAGCCGACCTTGAACCAGTCGGCGTCGCCCGGGAAACTAACGATACCGGCCACCGAGGTCCCATTGGGCGGAACAACGCCTTTGGTGCTCAGCGTCTCGGAAAAATCATCAACGAGCGTGCTACCGACAAGGGTGTAGGTCCCCTTCCGGGTGTTGCCAGATGCACCCACGTCCAAGAAATACCATCCGGAATCGGCCGGCGAATAAGACAGGCTTGGGTTGGCCAGACCGCCACTGTTATCATCATAGGCGAGCGTGAGGCCGGAGACAGAGCGCAAGGATAGATCTGGATCCGACAAGGTGGCGCCCGTGACGCGGAATTGATAACTGATTCCTTTATCCAACCATACCTTGTACCAGTCGCGATCGGTCAATACATTGACTTCACCCGGGACACTGATTGTGTTGGCTGCACTCCAATCAGCGCGGGCTAACGACGACACATTTCCTGCAATCGTATCCAAACTTTGCTGCGACAGCGTCCACGTACCAAGACCAAGCGCCTGATCACTTACAGCAAGATAATAGGTCCCGGATTCAGTGACCTGCGCAATAATCGCATCGTCTCGTCCGATCGCACCCGGGGCACCATGCGTTGCGCTATCGGCCAACAGTTGCCCGCTGGCACGGTATAACGCCAGCCTCGGATCAATCAGCGTGCCGCCTCCCGAGTCGAGTCCCTTTAAGTCGAAGCGATACTGAGTTCCCGCAACCAGATCCACCCGAATCCAGTCGGCATCATCGCTAGCGCCAATGTAGCCGCGAAGCACACCCAGCACCGGATCAATCGCGCCCAAGGTGTTGGTGCCCGAGGCGTAGTCATCCCTGTAATTGAGGGAAAATGCATAGGGCTGAGATTGTTCGCCATGAATCGTAGCTCGAACGAGCACCTCACCACCGTCGTAAGGCAGGCCTGAAACAACAGGCATATACCCATTCGACGAAGTCATCCAATGGTAATACGCCGAAAATAGGTTGTTGTTGACCGTATCGCTGAAGTAGATCTGATTGCCGCTTTGTGCATCGAAAAATTCAAACTGGTAACCCGATCCCAGTTGAGATGATGCGGCAAGTACAAGCGGAGACCGTGGCACCAAGACCGCCTTGAATACATCGACGTCGGCCGCATAATCCTTGGTAGCCGAAACATTTTTCCCATAATCTGCGCCATTCAGCCGAAGTCTAGAGGCCGCGCCTATAAAGTTCTGGAAGGAATTCGGCGCGTCGTCAATGAGTACGGTAACGTCTTTGAATTGAAGGCGCTGAACGTCGGTCAATCGATCGGTACCGTCGGCAATCGAGCCACGAGCATGTTGAATGGTGAGTTGGCCACCGTTCCAGCTTCGATCATAGTCAGCTTGATTTCCTGAAAACACTGCAGTTTCGACGTTGACAATCGAATCGTCACCCTTTCCGCCCTCAAAGATGCCGGTGCCTCTTCCGTCATAAGCGTCGTTTCCTACACTGCCCTTGATCAGGTCGCCCGACTTTGTAAATTTTGTCCCGTTCCCGCTGAAATTTAGCGCGCCCGCGCCGGTGAGTTGGGAATCAAGCGCAATGATCGTGGCCGACGAATAATCGATTGTTTCGATGCGAGAAATACGAAGTGAGGTAATGTCGTAGATCTGGCCGGGTTGCAAAAAAAGAACATCGTTGCCCTCGCCGCCGTCGATCGACCCGGTAAAAACGCCTGCAGACCGCAACTCAACCCTGTCATCACCCGCGCCCGCGGAAATGGTAAAGTCGTTGTCACTACGGACGATTAGGGAATCGTTGCCAGCACCTAAAGTCAGGGTTCGAAAGGCATCCAGCTTGAGCGAAAAATTGTCGAAGTTCCAGTAGCTCTGATCAGAGGGTGGGAAAAAGCTGTAGGCGCTTGCGTCCACATCGACCAGAGCACCAGAGACACTGAACTGCTTGATCTTGCTTTCGGCAGCGATTGGTTTGAGATCAAAATCCTTACCGTCGGCCTGAATTTCCAGATGCAGTCCATCCCAGGGTGAGCGACTTAAATTGACGCTCGCGTCGAATCGCTGTAATCCCCGCCAGAAGGCGGCAGGCAGAGATACAAAGCTGTAGTTTGGGTTAAGCACGCTAAATTGCTCGACACCCAGCACAGCAGAGGAGGCGGGCACCGTGAACCGCGTGTTGCTGTAGGATGAGGAAAACTCCAAGAGTAGCCGGTCGATGCCCTCGCCGCCGTCGATAAGGTCGCTGGTGAATTGCTGGCCCCAGGTCGAAATCTCGTTCGGCACGAACGCGAGAAACACGTCATCCCCTGCGCCTCCGTAAAGGCGGTCCAAACCGGGACCACCCACCAGCGTGTCGTTACCGTTTTTACCTTCAAGCAAATCGTCACCACGCCCACCCCAGATTTGCTCGTCGTATGCCCCCCCGGTTATGGAGTCGTCCTGATTCGACCCTACGATGCCCGAGCCACTGCCAATGCCCACCGAATCCGCGCTGGGCAACATCAAACGCGATCCATTAAACAGACGGGTATTACCGAGGGATACCGCCCCAGCACGATCACCCGAAAGCTGTACCGACACACCGCGTATTTCCCCGAGCAACTGCACTTGATCGGCATTCAAGGTCACCGTACCCGCGCCGCTTAGCACCTCGATACCTGAAATCTTTGCAGCCACGTAACTCTGCCCGTCCTGCACAAGTAGCCGATCGTTGCCAGATCCACCTGCGATTGAGTCCAGTACGGTAGTCTTGCCAGTAACGACGATCGTATCGTCGCCGTCGCTGCCCAGCAGGGTGTCGACTCCGGGGCCACTGACGAGGCGGTCGTTACCTCCTGCGCCGACAAGGCTGTCGCTACCGGCGCCGCCAACCAACACATTGTCCTTGCTGTTACCGCTGAGCCAATCGTCTGCGCTACCCCCGGAAAGCCCCGCATAATCGCGGCCATCTGCCGAGGTCGCCTCAGTCAGGGAATACACGCCCGAAACGCTGAGAATGAATCGAGGCGTGACTCCCGTGGTAAGGCTTATCCGAGACCCAAGCGCTAGCCACTGGGCCTCACTCATCGAAAGTGACTGCGAGGCCACCCGAATCGATTCGATGCCAGTCAGCGAGGCCTGCGACAAATCGACGTCGCCCCCGCGAACAACGAGGACATCGTTGCCCCCGCCGCCATCGAGCGTGGCCTCGAGCATTATGATCCCGTCAATCACGATCTCATCATCACCGCTACCCGCTGCCAGGTTTATCCGTCCCGCGTTCAACGGAATCGAATCAGCCGCATCAGTGCCGATGATCTGGTAGTCGAGCATGTCTGCAACCCGCCAGCCTGTGATCCCCAGACTTTGCAACTTTGCAAGCTCAATCGCACCACCACCGCCAATTGCCACCGCCGACCGCAAGCCAGTCGTCGACGATAGCGATTGAATTTGCTGTGATGAGAGGATGAATTCAGAAGGGTAAGCGTAGGGATTGTTTGCGTCGAAACCAAGCACCTCTAAGGATTCGATCCCGATAAGCGAAAGGCCCCTAAGGTCGAGTGTGAAGTTGTCACGTGGTTCATTAAACGTTGAGCCCCAGGGGTGGTACCAATATCTTCCACTCGATTGTTGGTTATCGTCACCAAACTGCAGCACCGCCCGGTCAAATCCCGTACCGCCATCCCATTGACCTTCAATCCGATAAATTCGGGCATGCTCGTCAACACCGGAGAAAAACTGATGCCACTGACCATTCTGGCGCGTACTCCAACGCACCACATCGTCCCCGGCTCCAGCATCCACGGAATCCTTGCCAAGGCCGGTTCCTTGGCTCTGATCGGAGCGGACATCGATCACGTTTTTGCCCGCATTTCCCTTCAGCGTATCGCTCTGATTCGTCCCCCGCAGTTGGAAGTCACCACCGAGACCGCTTCCATCGATCGACCCACCGGTGCTCAAGCCAGGACTCAGTCGGAAGACGAGATTATTGGCGCTGACAAATCCGAGATCGAGCACATCCTGAGGCCGCATGCTTAGGCTGCCGCCACCGGCATCTAGATTTTCCACCTCCGAAATAGCAAGGTTAGCAAACGAGCTTTCGCTGGCAACCCGCAAGGTGTCGATTCCTGCGCCGCCATAGACCGTTGCCTTCGGTGACGTGCTTGCGCTGAGGTCAATAACATCGTCTCCCGCATCACCTTGCAAAGTATCGCTACCAACGCCGCCCACCAGGATATCGTTACCGCCTCCACCTGCAATCGAATCCGCTCCGGCCCCGCCAACGAGTTCTTCGTCGGCCGAACCTCCCTGGATCGTGTCGTCACCCCCAGCTGCATCCACGAAGGTGGCATTGGCAAAATTAGCAGGCCCGATCGATTCTGAGGCGCCCGTGCCAAGGTAGACGCGATTGAGGACAATCCGGTAGTTGAGTGCGCTTTCTAGCGCCTCGCCGTAAGCGTTGCCAGTGATGCGAAGCTCAAGAATACCGTTTCCGGGGAAATCGGAGCCATCATCCAAGGGGCCAGGCTTGAGCATCCAAGTTTGAGCGCCCGCGTTGGCGTTGTAAAAACCAGCG
>Ga0214917_10004083_pt1 | contig 16490 bp, 13 predicted proteins | sample LL_1208_BB_MetaG_FD_177983 | JGI IMG/M metagenome (GOLD analysis project Ga0214917, IMG submission 177983) | Freshwater microbial communities from Lake Lanier, Atlanta, Georgia, United States - LL_1208_BB | ecosystem: Environmental > Aquatic > Freshwater > Lake | place: USA: Georgia | collected... | reverse complement strand
AATGCAAAAGAATCGGCTCTCCTCCACTCCTCAAAATAGCCTCGGCCAAAACTACGCTGTCTGCTCCACCCGAAATTCCCACCGCCACTTTCGCACCCCGTCCCAACTCCGATCCAACCACCTGCACCATTCGGCTCCACACCCCCTTGCCCCGCGCCTCAATCTGACGCATCCTTACCCTTCGCATGGCTCGCCAATCAAAACTCCTTTTCATCGTTGGCATCATTCTGCTCGGAAGCAGCCTCCTCGCCAATCTCCTCTTCCTCTCTAAAGACCATCAACTGCTATCCAACTCCTCCCATGTCCAACCTGCCCCCTACTTCGATGAAGAGTTTGTCGAAGGAGACGATTCGCAGAAAAAACGCATCGCCAAGATCGACCTCTTTGGAGTCATAGCCCAGGAAATTCCAGGTGAAATTGGCTCCAGCATGGTCGACGATGTCATTCTCCAAATCCGTCAGGCAGCCGATGACGATTCTGTCGCGGCCATTCTTCTTCATATCGACAGCCCAGGCGGCGAAGTCACCGCCAGTGATAACCTCTATCATGAACTTACCCTCGTCCGTGAAGACAAACCCGTGATCGTCTATCTTGATTCAGTCGGTGCATCGGGTGGTTACTACACCGCCATGGGCGGATCCCATATCGTCGCTCATGAACTTTGCATCACGGGAAGCATCGGCGTCATTATGCAGGCACTCAACTACGAGGGACTTTCTAAAATCCTCGGCCTTTCCACCCTCACCTTCAAAAGCGGAGCCCTCAAAGACCTTCTTAATCCAGCGCGACCTGCGTCAGAAGCCGAAAAGAAACTGGTCCAAGATATGATTACCGAAACCTTTGAGCGCTTCTCATCCATCGTGGTCACCGAACGTGATTTTCCCGACCATAAATTACCAACCCAGGTGGCGGATGGTCGGATCGTCTCAGGAAAGCAGGCCCTGGATCTAAAACTGGTCGATGCCACAGGATATCTCCAAGACGCAATTGCGGACGCTCGTGAAATCGCGAAACTTCCAGTCGACGCACCCGTCATTCGCTATACAGCCCCTTTCCACTTCAGCCGACTTTTTCGATTCTTAGGCCAAAAGCAGGACACAAACACCAAAGTTCAAGTCAGCCTTGTTCCCGAGTCCTTCCACCTTCAAGCCGGAAAACTTTACTACCTCTCCAACCACCTTTTTTTCCGCCGCTAAGATACTTGTTAAAATATCCGAATCACCGGATTACTTTAACTCTTGATCTTATAACCCCGAAACACAGATTGAATTTATGTTGGATGCCCGCCTTGAGAAAATCAGTCGCCGTCGCTTCTTTTATTACGGATTCGCTGGTCTGGCCGGACTTACGGGTGCCGGTCTGACCCGCTACCTTCCCGGCACTTCCTACGCCGCCAAAAACGAAGACGGGATCCTGATCGAAGACGCCGTCTACCAAGGGATCCGCGAATCCCTCGGAAAATACATTTACCTCACGCCACAAAAGTTGGGCGGGGGAACCCATGCCGTCGATTTGGGAACTCAAAAAACCCTCTCATGGATTTCCTACTGGAACTACGGGGACTCGTGCCCGATCTCCCACCATTTGGCTGCCTTCTATGCCGATAGCGGAGACCCCTACAAAGGCTTTGAATTCATCAACTCCACTCAGGGTGGCGATAATGTCCTGATGTACGGCCTCAATACAAAAATCAAAGAGCACGGCATGCTCGACAAATACGGGATGGGGAATCACATCTACCGTGTCGGGTACGATGGAAAATCGAATCAGATGGAACTCCTCGAGGATATTTCTGAAACAACGGGAATCGGTTTAGGCGTCCATACTGTCCCTTTCCCAGATGGGAATGGTTTTGCCTGCGCCGACGGTCAAAAGGATGTGGTGGGATTTTTCTCTCGGGCTCGCGGTCAGGATAAAACCAAGGTCCTTACCTCCTTCCGCGGCGATTGGGTCCCCAACTCAAAGGTTCTGGCCGAAACTTGGACTAAGGGCGGAACCATTCGACTCATTAAACTGGCTCCAGGAAAAGACGGGAAATACGACTATTACGGGACGAAGGGAAACAAACTTAACTACGAGATGGCTCCCATGGCAGAACTCCTGGTCGAGAAAGGCCAAACTCCCGGTGCAAGCCCCCACACGCTCACGGGGCTGGATTTCTGTCTTCACGATCCCCGCAACCGCTACTCCATCGCTGCCCTTCGCATGTGTGGAGGTGGTTTTATTATCGACCGCACCTCCATGGAGCCCGTTTGCTACGTGATGGCCAACGAAGGTCTTGCAGACAACTGGCCCGTGAAAAAAGTCTCGAACAGCCCGGACACTTGGGAGGTCACCCTCCCCTCCGTCGGTAACCCCATCCATGAAACGGGATTCAACCCTTCGGGCAATCACTTGGTCATGATGAACAATCTGCGCGCCAACAACGTTGCCGTATTCGACACCTCCAGCGACGATCCCCGAGCATGGAAACGGATCACTTTCGTTAAGGACAAGGAGTGGCAGGGAGAATACCCCTCCCCTTTCCACGTCAACTTCTCCATCGATGGTTCAAAATGCTTCTTCACCGTTCTCCGACCCAAACCGATGAAATCGGATGTTTATGTCGTGAGCACCAAGGACTGGAAAGTCGTCAAAAAGTTCCGAAATGTTGGAGTCGATACTCAGACCACAGCCACAACCTATGATGGAAAATATGCCTTGGTGATCTTTTCGGGATTCCAACGAATGGAATCCGGTGCCTTTGTCTTCCGGCAGGATACTTTAGAACAGGTCGGCTATATGCCCAACTTCGGCGGACACCACGATTGCGTTATCGTTCCCTCCAAAGTGGAGGAGATGAAATTCAGTCGTAGCTGCACGGTCTAACCACCCTGCCCCACGGATTCCACCTTTTCCCCCTCGGATTTCGTCTGGTTCTCCAGGAGACCCGACGAAGCCCCGGTCGCTACCTCCTTCTGGCACTCGCCGTCGCCATCGGTTCTGCTTCGATCTTTCTCACTCTGGTCGTCCGAGATTCGATTCGCCATGGACTCGAAACCTCCCTCGACCGTCTGGGGGCTGATCTCCTTATCCTACCCAAAGGAATCACCCACAACCTGACTGCCGCCCTCCTGACAGGGGAACCAAACGCCCCTCAGCTCGACCCATTGATTTTCAAACGAATCGAATCTCTCCCCGGATTGGAAAAAATCTCGCCGCAACGACACTTCTCCATCCCCTCGGATGAAGGCCATGGGGAAACCGACCTGATCGCCTTCGATCCCTCCACTGATTTCACCTTACAACCCTGGATCAGGGAACACCTGCCCCGCCCCTTCTCCCAAGGCGATGTCCTAATCGGTGGACGCCGACCGGAACCCTTGGGCTCAACCATGAATTTCTTTGGAAAGAGTTTGGTCGTCTGGGGAAAACTCGACCTAACAGGTGTGGGCCCCACAGAACGATCGGTCTTCGGATCTTTTTCTACCTTGGACGCACTTGCGAATGAATCCAGATTCCACGGAATCCAGACGTTCGGAACCATTCCGGTCACAGGTTCCGCCTCAGCCCTTCTGCTCCGCTTGTCGCCCGGCGCTGGAGCGGGTCATGTCCGCTTCGCCCTTTCCTCTGTCCCTGAAGTTCAGGTCATTAGCGGATCCGGACTCGGAATTCAGGTCCGCCAATCGATCCGAACCATACTCAACGGCTCGATCGCATTCACCCTCGTTGGCCTTTGGATGGGCGGACTCCTCATTCTTGTCGTGTACGCCGGGATCGTGGCCGAACGAAAAGCGGAACTCGGACTACTCCTCGCTATGGGCCTTTCCCGAATTGGACTCTCTTTGTGGCTGGCAATAGAAGCCGCCCTCTGCGCTTTTCTGGGCGCCCTTTTAGGCATTCTCCTGGGCGCCACCGGACTGGCCGTCTTCGTCCGAACTTTCGGATATCTCCTCACCTCCCGCGGGATCACCTTCGAACTCCCCTCTATCTCCTCCCAGATTTTCGCCGCCCTCCTAAGTCTCCTCCTTTGCTCTCTGGTCGCCGGGCTTGGGGCCCTGCTTCCTTCCTGGCGTCTGGCGGGTCGAGAGGTCTACCAACTTCTCCGGGAGAACAGCGAATGAGTGTGGTCCTCTCCGCCCACAATCTCAGCCGGATCTATCCCGCCCGGCGAGGTTCCATCGCTGCCGTCCACCAGGTTTCCCTCGAAATCCAGTCGGGCGAATTCGTCGCCGTCTGTGGCCGTTCAGGTTCGGGAAAATCCACCCTGATGGCCCTCTTGGGAGCACTCGCCCGGCCCGACCAGGGCACACTCCACCTTGAGGGGATCGACCTCCTCCAACTCCCTCCCCGGAAACTCGCCCATCTCCGCTCCCGCCGAATAGGCTTCATGCTACAAACTAACTCTCTTCTCCCCGGACTCACCGCACTGGACAATGCCGCCCTACCGGGACTCCTTGCCGGCGAATCCCAACATCAGGCCTACAGCCGTGCCCAAAAACTTCTCACCCGTCTGGGCATGGGAGAACGTTGGGACGCCTTTCCTAATGAACTTTCTGGCGGCCAACAGCGCCGCGTCTCCTTGGCCCGCGCTCTCCAACATGAACCCGCCCTTCTCCTGCTGGATGAACCCACCAGCAATCTCGATCCATTGGCCGAAGAAGAAATCCTCACAGTCCTCCGTGAACTTCGGGACGAACGGAAACTTGCCATCTTCGCCGTTACCCATGGTGACCAACTAGCCTCTCTCGCCGACCGCGTATTCCAAATGTCCGCTGGACAACTGGCCCTCACGGAAAAACCCTCCGCCGCGCCTGTTCGCTCTTCCCTGATCGAAAGACAGGGGCCGGTTTTCGAAAAAGCCCCCAAAGGCTTGGCTACCGAAGAAACACCCAAACCCGCCCCCGTAGGGGATTGGCGGGGACCAGCCTCCTTCTTTCTGGCCAGCCTACTTTTGGGAGCGTCACTCCTCTACTCGACTGACCGGATCATCGCCTGGTCGCAAGGACGCCAACTTTGGGCGAAACAGGAAAAGAAACGCATCACTGAGGAAATTGCCTTTCGTCAGCTCAGGGCCGATGTGGACTCCTTCGATGCCAAGGGCGACGGCAATGTCCGTGCGAATCTGTTCCTCCAAAACTATGACTCATCCCGCCGATTCTTTATCCTAGGCCCTTCCATCCTTGTTTTTTATCAGGCGGACGGACGCTGGGACTCCGTTCATCAAGAAACTACCGAGGACTCGGACGCAAAGATCCGGGAAGTTATCCCAACCAAAACCATCATCCCCTTTCAGTTTAAACTTCTTCCGTCGAAGTATGATGAACTGATCCGTGGTTATTTCCACATCCGGATCACCAGCACCATGGTGGTCAGCGAAACTCGGGAAGCCAAAGGGGATCTGTTCGAACGTCAGGACGACTACTACATCTATCTGAAAGATCCGCGTCTCACGGATGACGAAATCCGCCGTCGCAATGGCTGGAAACCGGGAAGTGTTGTCCCTCCTTGGATCGCCATGCCCTCCCATTGATTCCCTTGAAATCCCCCTGGCCCATCGCCCTCTTTCTCGTCGCTCTGGCTGCCCTGATCTACGGGCTTACTCGACCCGATTCCAAAGCCCCCGCCGTACCCAACGAAAAGATCTCACGCCGTCATCCCTCCCCCCCCTCCGACCTACAAACCCTTAACCAATCGACAGGCCAAAACATCGCCCAGAGCCTCCTGTATCGAATGGATGGCCAGGTCGTCCCATGGTCCTCCCTCCCCAAAGAAAAGCCCGTTGTATTTGTTTTCTTTTCCCACGATTGCGACTGCAGCCTCGAGTTTGCAAAATATTTCTCCGTTGCGATGGAAATGACCAAAACAAAAGCCTCTTGGTTTTTTCTTTTTTCGGGAACACCGGACCAGATTCATGAGTTCATGACAAAAACCGGAAAAGAACTTCCGGCCCTCCGGGATCCGAATTCCCAACTTGGCCACCGCTTGGGAATTACCAAATCCGGATGCTTCATTCTCGTCCAACCGGATGGCCTGGTTCCCGCCATCTGGCCCGGAACCTCCCTCGCCGGTCTGAACGATCTCTTTTCTCGACTCTACCTCCCCCCTCTTTCTCCTGACCTGCCAGGCCTATCGGGAATTCCCCAAGCCCCCACCGCCGGTTGCCCTCTACAACCCTGACCTTCACCTACTCCGGCCGCCACTTCCTGACTGCCCAACCTCCATTTTGAGGCTCGGGCCTCAACTCGACCGCCCCGCTTTCTTTTAACTTCACAAGGGTCATCCCGATTTCTTTTGAAATTTGATCCAAGTCGACTGAGAGGGAAGGATCATCCTCAAGAGCTTTCCACGAACGAACCAAATAGTTCGGACGAACAGTCCGCAACCATTCTGGCGTAAGATTCACATCCTTGGAGGGCCCTTGTACAAGAACACCCGATTTCAACTTCTCTCCATATCTTTCCACCAGTTTCTTTTCCACACCCCTTGGAATTGACGCGGCCCAAAGCAATCGTGCCTCTCCACAATTCAGATGCATAACCAGTCCATCCTCTTCTGCTCTTCCTGATGCGCCTCCTTCCGGAGGCCAAAGCACCTCCGCTGTCCAATCTCTCCCAAAAACCACCCGATCCCCTTCACCGAAAAACCTCCTCCCCTCTTTTCTTTCGACCATCTCCGATCTCCACTGCTTTAACGCCCCTGATCTCCCTCCCAACCCGGACTCCCCCCACCACCCAATGGGCATCGACCCCAATAACTCCTGTGCGGAACCCGATCGTTTTGCCAAACCCGCCGTTAACATCACCCCATCCAACCGATTCACCCCATAATAATTCAGAAATGGTCTTACAGAATTTGCCCAAGCCATCTTGGATCCAGTTTCAATCAACCACTTTCCTCCTTCTCCTGTCACCAAGGTGGGCGCAGATCCCTCCACCGCCACAATCTCCAATGCCGGCCCACGCTCGAACCACACTCTCGGATCCGCCACGGCAAAATGGCCTCCCGGCCAAGTCGCCATCCACCCCAACACCCCCGCCAGCAGATGAACCAACCGGGCATTTAAAAGATTCATCCCGATCGCCCCCACGGAAATGAAAGGCGACATCATCGAAGATACCGCTGCCAAAACAGTTACCGCTCCTGCAATCGGAGCTGCCACCACATTCGCCACCAAAGCCACCGGAGTGATCTGATGAAACAGAACGATCCCAGGCAATAAAGATCCCAACCACGCCGCAACCGAGGCAGCCACAAGTGTTGCCAATGTCGCCCAACCTCGATACCACGCCCTCCTCCAGACGCTCACCAGCCGATTCGGTATCCACCGGTCTGGCCTACCCCAACCGACCAGCTTGGCTTGAATCGGACCCGCAAAAACCATCAACCCAGCTACGACTAAAAATGAAAGTTGAAACCCAACATCTTCCACTTGGCGCGGATCCCAGATCATCAATCCTATTAATGCCGCCCCCAGCCAGTTCGCAGGATCCATCGGTCTACCCAAGATCCACCCCAGATAAAGCACTCCAGTCATGACAAAGGCCCGGGCTGCACTCGCCTCCATCCCCGTCGACAAACAAAAGAGAAATACCGCTGGCAATGTCACCCAAGCCCATCGCCACTTCACAGCCCCAGTCAGGGCCAAAATCCATAAGAGCATTCCCGCCACTACCGCTAGGTTCTGCCCGCTCACAGCAAACAGATGCAACGTCCCCGTCGAGCGAAAAGCCTCTCTCAAATCCTCGCCTACTCCGTCTCGGTAACCAAAGAGCATTGCCGCAATTAACCCAGAAGCCTCTGGATCCTCCCGCAACCCCAATGCTGTCGCCTCAAGCATATGCGACCGTAATCCCGCTGCCATTTTTGCCAACCAAACCCCCTTCTCCTCTTCGCCAGATTCCAAATCTTCCGATCGGACCTTGAGAATATAATCCAAGCCTCTCGATTGCAGGTGCTGGACCCGATCAAACTCCCCCGGATTCTTCGGCCTTTCCGGTAACGTCAGATATCCCGCTAACAGAACAACATCACCCACCTTTGGCATTTTTTCTGGAGCCGGATCCACTCGCAATAACACCCTGCCACTTGTCCTCTCCCAACCTGTTTCACCAAAAAGAGAGGTTACCTCCATTTCGGCCTCCATCGCTTTCCCCCCGTTTTCCCAAACTCGTTCCGTCGGTAGCTCGGCGATCCAACCCTTGATCTGTACTGTCCCGCCCTCCTGCCCAGCCCGTGCCTTCAACGATTCCCGGGGCGGAGCATAGGCCCGAGCTCCCGCATAAATAGCAAACAGGCCAAAAACAAAGAGCCAGATCGCAGGCGTTCTCCACTTTTTTGGTCCCCACCAAGATAAGACCGATCCGATTCCAGCCACCCCCAGCCAAATCCATGGATTTTGTCTCCACCCCAAACCCATCACCGTTCCAACCAATCCCGCCACCGCCACTGGAAACAGAGGCCGACGCATCGGCCAATTCGTCTTCATGCTTTCAGATGATTTAAAGGCGTATACCGACCCAATTTGAGATGGTCCCGAATTGCTCGCGTGATGAACTTCTTTCCCTTCCCCACAGCTTTTTCCAAAGAAAGCCCTTGAGCCAATCCAGCACAGATTGCTGCTGAATAGGTGCAGCCCGTCCCATGCGTCTCCACCCCCTTACACCGTTTCGCTGAAAAGGTTTTTAACTTTCCGTTCGGCCAAGCCAGATAATCCTCCGCCTTCGCCAACATCAGATGCCCGCCCTTTACCAGAAACGGCACTTTCCATTTTTTTGCCAACTCCCAAGCCGCCTCCTTTGCTTGCTCCGGATTTCTCAACTTCCTTCCCACTAATCGGGCCGCCTCATCCAGATTCGGAGTCACCAAAGCCGCTCTGGGAAAGAGAAACTTGGCTATCGCCCTCTCCGCATCCGGCTTGAGCAGTGCCGCCCCGCTCGTCGCCACCATCACCGGATCCACCACCAGCTTAAGTCCCCTTCTCTTTGCCAACTGCTTCGCCACTTGTCTTATGATTCCAGACGAAAACAGCATCCCCGTTTTCACTGCTCCGACCGGAAATGCCTCAAAGACCAACTTGATCTGCTCCGCTACCATTCCTGGTTCAACTGCCGCAATTCTTGAAACTCTTCCCGGATGCTCCGCCACGACACAAGTCAAAGCCGAGGTTCCATACACCCCCAAGCGCGTAAAAGTTTTTAGATCCGCCTGAATTCCCGCTCCGCCAGAGTTATCGGATCCGGCAATGGTCAGCGCAACCGGAACTTTGCGAATCATCACGGATAAGGCCCGACGTCCAGCAGGCCGTTATTAAATATGGATCGCGTGGCCGACCGCCGCTTCGGTCGCTTCCTTGATCATCTCGGTCAATGTCGGATGGGCGTGGATAGTATGAGCGATCTCATCTGCCGTGGCCTCAAGGGTCATTCCTAATCCCACCTCCGCGATCAGCTCGGTCGCCTCCGCTCCAATGATATGCGCCCCGAGAATCTCCCCGTGCGGTTCCCCGATCAGAATCTTCACCATCCCCTCCGAATCGCCACTCGCCACCGCCCGACCACTCGCCCGATACGGGAACCGACCCACCTTAAACTTCAGCTTTTTCTCCTTCGCCGCCGCCTCAGTGAGCCCAATGCTCGCGACTTGCGGTTGGCAGTAGGTACAACCGGGGAAAACCCCGACCTTCTTCGGTTGGTACTTGGCATCAAAAATTCCATTCACCGCCTCGATCGCCTCAAACGAGGCCACGTGCGCCAACCAAGGCGGTCCAATAATATCCCCGGCCGCAAATACTCCAGCCATCGAACTCTTATATCTTCCATCCACTTTCACATAGCCCCGTTCTAGATCCAGCTTCACCCCTGCATCCAGCGCCCCGTCTAGATTGGCCTGTACCCCGACCGCACAGAGCAACGCATCGGCTTCGATCGTCTTGGCGTTTTTCCCCGACAACTTGACCTTCACCCCGGAGGCCGAAGCGGTAACGCTTTCCATGGAGGTTTCAGTCAGAATCTGGATTCCCTGCTTCGCCAAGTTCTTGCCCAACATGTCGGAAATCTCTTCATCCTCGATCGGCAAAACCCGCGACTTCATCTCCACGAGGGTCACCTTGGTTCCAAACGAATTTAGGAAATAGGCGAACTCCACTCCGATCGCTCCCGCTCCAAGAATAATGATGCTCTTGGGCTGTTTCTTCATCTCTAAGGCTTCGCGGCTGGTCATCACCACCTTGCCGTCCACCTTCATCCCAGGCAGAACCCGCGGCAGACACCCGGTCGCCAGCATAACGTTCGTCGCCTCAATCACCTGACTCTTCCCGTCGGCCGTCTTCACCTTGATCTTGCGGTCTGCCCCCAACTTTCCTTCCCCAACCAAATAATCCACTTTCTTGGCCTTGAGGAGAAACTCGACTCCCTTCGCAATCCGGTCGGAAACATTCCGACTTCTTCCGATCACTTTTGCAAAATCAAAGGAAACCTTACCCGTGGTGATCCCGTACTCCTCGGCGTGCAGGATGTGCTGATAAACCTCAGCATTCTTAAGAAGAGACTTCGAGGGAATACATCCCCAGTTCAGGCAGGTTCCACCCGCGCGTTCCTTCTCGATGACGATAACCTTCTTGCCCAGTTGAGCCGCGCGGATCGCCCCTACGTAACCGGCCGGGCCTCCACCTAAAACTGCCAGATCATAGGTCGCCATAAATTCCCCTTACATCAAAAGAACGCCGGGACTCTCCAACACTTCCACCAGCGCTTTGAGAAACTCTCCCGCCATCAGGCCATCCACCACCCGATGATCGGCCGAAACGGTTAGACTCATTCTTTCACCCGGAACAATCGCCCCGTTCGACGCTACCACCGGCTTTTTGACTGTTGCCCCCACTGCCAAAATCGCTGCCTGGGGAGGATTCAAAATTGCCGAGAATCTCTCCACTCCAATCATCCCGAGGTTACTCACGGTAAAGGTTCCGCCCGTGTACTCCTCAGGCTGCAACTTTCCGGCCTTCGCCTTCGCTCCGAGGTCCTTGGCTTCCCGGGCGATCGTCCGGAAATCCTTCGCATGGGCATTACGGATCACCGGTGTGATCAACCCATCGGGCAACGCAACCGCAAAGGCCAGATGCACTGCCCCATGTTGCCGTATGGAAGACCCTTCCCACGAGGAGTTGACCCCCGGAACTCTCCGAAGTGCCTCCACCGCCGCCTTCAGTACAAAATCGTTCACGCTCAGCTTCAACTTCTCACCCGCCATTTCGAGAGCGGCATTCGCCGAAGCCCGTAATTTGGAAAGCGGAGATGCATCCACCTCCCGTTCAACGTAGAAATGGGGAGCCGTCGTCTTGCTCTCAACCAAACGACGGGCGATCGCCGCCCGCATCTGCGAAACCGGACGAACCCCATCTTGTGCGATCGGCTTCCCACCAAAAATTCCAACGGAAACACGCCCCGTACCACTGCCGGCCCCTTCCACATCCCGACGAACAATTCTTCCTCCTGGACCTGTGCCCGCCACCCGGGTCACATCCACCCCCTTCTCTGCAGCCACCTTCTTGGCCAAAGGCGAAATCTTCACCCGCCCCATGTTCACAGGTGCCACGGCAGGAGCCGCTGCAACTGCGGGAGCTGGAGTACTGCTCGTCACAGTCTTACTGGCTGGGGCGGCAGAGGCCACTGGAGCCGGGGCGCTGAACGAATCCACCTTTTCTCCAGGCTCTCCAACGATGGCGATCCGTCCGTTGATCGCCACTTTGGAGCCTTCAGGAGCGGAAATCTGCAAAATCGTCCCCTTGTCGTACGCCTCGAGATCCATCGTGGCCTTGTCGGTCTCGACCTCGGCGATCACTTCGCCGGGCTTGATCGTGTCCCCTACCTTTTTATGCCACTTAGCCAATACGCCCTCGGTCATCGAGGGACTTAAAGCAGGCATTGTGATCTCTTTGGCCATAAGGGTGTTTGAAAGAACGTAGTATGCCGTCCCCCGACCAAATCGTCGAGCGACTAATGAACTATCTTAACACAATTTCATACGCCTCTCGTACCCGTGCGTACATTTTTCTCACCTTTTTCATGAAAGACTTCCCATCCAGCTCTCCTATGACTTGGGCAAGCCACTCCAAGTTCCGTCCAGCTTGAGGCAGACAACTCCCCCCACGACCTTCGCTCAAGCGCACCCACCACTCCACCTTTGTCCAAAATTTCAACCCCTCACTCAATACCGCCGATGCCTCTGGAAACTCTTTCGCCATCGCTAGCAAAACCTCATCGGTCCGGCACTCCCTCAGCCCGTGCCTCATCTGCCACGCCTGAGCTGCAAACTCCACATCCATCAAGCCACCCCGCCTCGTCTTATAGTGAAGATTCTCCTGCCCCTTGATTACCCTCTCGGTTGCGATTCGCTCACGCATTTCCCTGATTTCCGAAAAAAGCTTACTTTTCTTGCCCCAAGCCACCCAACTTTTCTCCACACTGGGCCAGAACTGGCTCCCAAATTCCATCTCTCCCCCAACAACACGTGCACGACACAGAGCCTGCAACTCCCAACCCTGTGCCTCCTTTGAATAGTACTGCGCGTACCTTTTTACAGGTACCGCCAACGCACCCTCAGCATAAGGGCGTAAGCGGAAATCGACCTTAAGTAAGGAACCCGAGGCCCTCTCCTCCGTTAAAAATTGGACGGCTCTCTGCACCTCTTTTTCCCCTTCCCCCACAACGAGGAGATCCAAATCTGAACCAAAACTCAAAGCAGATCCCCCTAGCTTTCCCAACCCAATCCATGCCCACTTCGGTTTACCCGCATACCTCCAGGCCCACTCCAAACAAATCTCAGCCAACGCCGTTACCTCAGCCTGAAATACCTCAATTTTCCCTAAGCCCAGCAAACTTCTTAAAGCGATCCGTAGCTGCTCCCCTCGAACATAAACCCGTGCCGAATCTATCGCCTCTTCCTCCTCTTGAGGCAAGACAAGCGCTTTCCGGTGGAATTCGGTCGTTCGAGCGGTATCCAACTCCGCCTGCGCAACCGCCTCAAACAACTCGGGTCTTGCGGACAAGCTCGCCCCCATGCTTTCGCTGCTTTCAAAAAACTTCACAAGTAATCTCAACGCCTTGGGGCTGGCACACAGACTCTCGTACAAAAGGGATCGGGCTCCGTACACCCCCACAAAACGTGAAAGCCCCGCCAAGGCCAAATCAGGTCGGGCGCACTTCGCAAGTTCAGCGACTAACAAGGGCTGCCAACGTTCGAAGTTTTCCTTTGTGCGCGCCGTCGCATGAACTCCCTCATTCGGTTCCAATGTTTTCCATGCCAACTGTGCAGCTTTGGCATCCTCCCACTTCACCTGACTTAGCCCATCAAATCCTGAAATCCTTTGGGGCTGAAGCTCCCCGAAGATGGAATCGTAGACTTTTCGAACGCGAAGACGCCACCCCTCCACCTCCTTTTCTAAATCCCCTCCCGTCCCCATGCCCATCGCACGCGCTAAACAATCCATCTCCTCAGCCGTGTCAGGCAAAAGATGGGTCTGACGGATCTGACGCATTTGAAGAAAATCTTCCAACCTGCGCCAAAAATCGTATCCGCCTCGGAGGGTCTCAGACTCCTCGGGACTCAGGATTCGCAAAATCTCAAGGTTTCGTATCGCTTTTCGGAGATCGTACGTTTGAAGCGTGGGTTGCCTCGCTCCGTGAAGCAACTGCAGCCCAAGAACGGGAAACTCCACCTCTCGCAAACCACCCCGCCCGCGTTTCATCTCCCGATCTCGATCTGCGTCCGCAATCAACTCATCCTCCGCGCGACCTTTTTGCTGAAAAAGCTCCCCTAAGGCAGATGGACTTATTCCTCTTGGATAAATGAAGGATTGGAGAGTTTGAAAAAACTCATACGCCTCCTCCTCGCTACCCCCCACCCTTCGACCTCGGATCCATGCACACCGCTCCCACACCTCCCCGTACGCCTCATAATAATCCTCCAAAGCAGACCGCACTGGAACCAATGCTCCGCGATCACCCTCGGGCCGAAGCCTAAGATCCACCCGATATATCCTCTCCCCTCCTGACGCATCTAGGTCCCCGACCAGAGATCGAGCCAGACGAGTTACGGCCCCCTCATCATCCCCCTCTCCATGAAAAAAAATAAGATCCAGGTCAGAGTAAAAGTTAAGATCCCCCGCCCCCAATTTTCCCAAGGCCAAAAGGGTAAACCCTTCTGACTTCCCACGATCCATTTCAGGAACTTTTTCTTGAGCCAACTTTAGCTCGGTCTCCAAGGTAAACTCCGCCAACTCCGTCCAACTACGCCCCGCTGTCTCCGCCGAGATTGGAAGAGCAAAGTTCCTCCAGGCCAGTCTGACCAACTCCGCACGTTGCCATTCCCTCAGCATCCGCAACCGCTGCGAAGGTGAATCTGCTAGGCTCTCCCTCTCCTTCCACTCGATTCGGTACTTTGCCTTCGAGCCGTCCTTCAAGTGCAGCTCAGGACTCTTGGCCCATTCCGCTAGAATTTCACTACTCTGAACCAGCTCGGCGCTTCCGGATGAAAATTCAAGGAATCTCTCCCAAACCCCACTTGCTTGGGCTTTGGAAAGAGACTCGTTCATCAGGAATACACCCCCATCTACACCAGAAGATGTGCCCGTCGTAGAAGTGCGCGCTCACGAGGAGTCAAAGGTCGCCAGTTTCCTTTCCCCAACTCCCCCAGAAGCTGTCTGACCTCACGTAAATATTCCGACTCCGACATCGCCGTCACCTCCACGGTAGCCGACATCTCCTCCACTCTCTTTTGAATCATTGGACTTAAGACAGGTGGCTGGGGGGATCGACTCCTCCAGGCTCGTGCCAAAAAGAATCCAGCCAGAAGACCTCCGATGTGTGCACTATGCCCAATAAAAGATAAAGCTGGGATAAACATCATAGCCAGACTTAGCAGAATAAATACTCGCACGGCCCGACTCGCTTTGACTGGAAAAGGAAATGGGAAAATAAACAGACGAGCTTCAGGAAAATAGACGGCAAAGGCAGCAACCACCGCCAAGACAGCCCCGCTAGCTCCCACGATCTCTTGGGTTTGATTGTGAAGAGCGATCAGACTTTGACCCGCACTCCACCACTCCTGCCCTAGAAAGGCCCCTGCCGCCGCCAATCCACCAATCAAATACAGGGCTAAGAATCGGGAAGAACCAACTCTCGCTTCCACTGGTTTTCCAAAAATCGAAAGCGTCAGCATATTAAAAAGAATATGCGTGACCCAGAACCCCACAGGAGGCGCATGAAGCCACATATAGGTAAAAACCTCCCACCATGCCCCATCCAGAAGGTTCGCAGGAGAAAGGGACAACATGTGACGAACCCATGAGTCCTGCCCCTTATGATTGATCGTTAAAAGAACATCCACCACTGCCACGCCGACGTTTCCAAAGATAATTGCTCTCGTGACGGGAGCGGGATTTTTCACGAGGTAACTCGGGGAGAGTGTCGTTTCTTTTTTCTCCCCAGTCGAAATACGTTACTCCAAGTCTTCTTTAAAGCCTGTGTTTTACTCATATACCTCTGCTCTAAACCTGATGCACCCTTCCGAATCGCAGCTAAAGTTCCCGCCACCGTAAAATCATCCAGTTCCAAAACCGTACAGGCGGTGCCGATAGCCTCCACATGGTGCGCATCACTTCCCGCCGTCATCGCCAACTTGCGGTCGACAGCGTAATCAAAAGATCGCTGATTTGCTCTTTTGAATGTGACCGCGGCATTAAACACCTCAATCGCCTCCAAGGGTAAATCTTGCAGGATCGACTCACGAATTCCTGCACGGAAGTTATCGTACGGGTGCGGAGGGACTGCCAATCCACCTGCACTCTGAATTAACTTCATAGCCTCAGCAGGAGAAATTCCCTTTAGATCAGGCAGTCGCACCCCAAGAGCCAGCAGGTGCCCTGCCGAGGTCGTAATCTCCTGTCCTGGCAAAATGAGGAATCCATCCACAGGTTTTCCGTCCTCCCTCATCAACCCCGTCGACAAAAAATAGTCCACACAGGCACTCGTATTATGGTCGGTGATGGCAAAGCCGTGTAATCCACGGTCTTTGGCCGCCTGAACCATCTCCTCAGGCTCACTCACCCCATCGGAAGAAAATCGCGAGTGACAGTGTAGGTCGATTCGAACTTTCATCGGTTTATAAGCCAGATCCTTTTTCCACAGTATCCACCTGTACATAAGTTCTCGTGACCGATAAATCGGTCCCGGGGGTCAATTTCGCGACTTTCATCTCCCCAATCACCACCGTGTCCTCCGCCTCAATCACGCTGTTGAAGGTAAATCGCTTGATCGGTTGCCCCTTGGCATTCAACCCATCCGCCCGAATCATCGTTTTATATCCCTTGCTAATCCAGTATCTGACTTTCGCATAGTTACTTTCCACGGGAGGATCCACTTCATAAACCCAGCAATCCAGCATCATCACCGAATCTTCTCCTTTGGGTTGAGGGTCGGGCCAACGTAAAAAATCGATTCCTAAATCCTCGT
>Ga0214917_10004081_pt1 | contig 16494 bp, 14 predicted proteins | sample LL_1208_BB_MetaG_FD_177983 | JGI IMG/M metagenome (GOLD analysis project Ga0214917, IMG submission 177983) | Freshwater microbial communities from Lake Lanier, Atlanta, Georgia, United States - LL_1208_BB | ecosystem: Environmental > Aquatic > Freshwater > Lake | place: USA: Georgia | collected... | reverse complement strand
AGGGGCGGTCGCCTTGGGGGCGGTCGCCTTGGGGGCGGTCGCCAGCCGGACGGGGCGGGCGGTCACCTTGCGGGCGATCCCCGACGGGGCGCGGGGAGTAGGGGCGGTCGCCAGCTGGACGTGGTGGGCGGTCGCCTTGCGGACGATCCCCGACGGGGCGCGCGCTGGCTGGATCGGCAGGCACACGTTTGACGGGTTCCTTTTCGTCACCCGTAGCGCCACCTTGGGCTTTTTCGTCACTGCTAGCAAAAAAATGTAACATGAATAATGAACGAGCGAGTTTTATCATCTATATCCTCCATCTGGGCGTAGCGACAGGTAATGACGTGTGCAACGAAATTACGCTGATGTATCAATTGTCCGTGCAAAGGACACAAGTGCTGCCCGATCCTCTTCTGTTAGTAACGTGAGACGCAATGCACTGACTACAATGTTGCGCTCGACCAAAGTATGCCAACAAGAAACCTGTTGACACACATAGGCTCCACGACCATTTTGCTTCCCCGTACCATCGATTTGCACTCCCCCCGTGGCAGTTCGTACCAAGCGTATTAGTCCCCGTTTGGGATTTACGTTGCGACAAACAATACAAATGCGTTGGGGGATATGCTTTGGACGTGTCACGGCATGACTCATTCGTTGCCAACGGAATAATCGATGTCATCGTCGTTGGCAATCATATATGAAGCAATTAAGCGGTCGTTGGCATACAAAAACAATTTGTGGGGGGTGGCGCGGATTTGCAGCCGCTGTCCAATGTACTCTTGCCCCACAGGCCCATACTCTACATCGCGATACACAATCATTGCTTTGGGAGAGACCAAACGATCTTCAACTTTGGCATTCGCGAGGGCAATTTCGAGGAGCATGCTTTCGGTATCGGCAGCGTAGCGTGCATCACTTGCTTCACGTACTTCATCCATCAGCGTGCTTGAACTCTTGATGTCAATCTTCCATTTGGTCAATTTAGCCGCGAGGCGTACATTTTGCCCTTCTTTGCCGATAGCCAACGACAACTGCTTGTCAGGCACAATTACCACCGCCTTTTCGGGTTCCAAGATACGAACTTCGACCACTTGAGCCGGTGACAATGCATTGGCAATGAATTCTTTGATGTCGGGGGACCATTGCACTACGTCGATTTTTTCCCCGTTCAATTCGTTGACGATGTTTTGGATGCGGACACCGCGGATGCCGACGCAGGCACCGACCGGGTCAATGCCTTCTTGGTGTGCCGCAACGGCGCATTTGGTGCGTATCCCAGGTTCGCGTGAGATGCTTTTGATGTCGACCGTGCCAGCCAAAATCTCGGGGACTTCCATCTCGAAAATGCGGCGGATTAATTCGACATCGGTGCGTGATACCACTAGCCGTGTGCCACGATCTTCACGGCGGATTTCTTTCAAAATCACCTTGAGGCGCGTCCCCGGGCGATAATTATCGCCGGGAACTTGCTGGTCTTTGGGCAAAATAGCCTCAGCCTTACCCAAATCAATGATTATGTTGTTATTGACATTGCGTTGGACTTGTCCAATCATCAATTCGCCGCGGCGTTCATAGAACTCGACATAGACGTTGTCGCGTTCGACATCGCGAATACCTTGCAGGATTACTTGCTTTGCTGTTTGGGCGGCAATCCGTCCAAAATTACTCGGCGTTGTTTCGACCATGATTTTGTCGAGCAATTGTGCATTTGGGTCGATTTTGCGGGCATCATCAATGCTAATTTCGAAGCGCCCATCTTCGACTTCGTCGACAATCAACAATTCGGAGTAGACATGTGGATCGCCTTTGACTGGGTCAATTTCGACACGCACTTCCATCGATGGTGGTCGTTCTCCCAGCGTGCGTCGATACGCCGCTGCGAGGGCTTTTTCGACTTGTTCAATAATGCGTTCGCGGGGAATCCCGCGTTCGGCTGCAATGGCAGAGATGGCTGCAAAAAATTCAGTTCTCATCTAGGCACCCTCGTGAATCCATTTAAGAATACGAAAAGTGGGGGATACCCACTTTGTCAAACAAAACCTATCGAAGACGGACACGTACCAGCCGTGCCGAACATTCTGTTATAGTATAGCATAGAAGTGTTGAATTTGTCGTGATTTGTATCATCTATTTCTGAAAAGTAACTGATATATGTATATCCTTGCTGTTGATGCAGGGTTACGTTGTGGTTATGCCTTATTTGACATCCCCACTGCCACCTTGCAATGGTACCGTTCGCACAATTATGGTGCATTTACGCGTTTACGTCGTGGCGCGGCGACGCTGATTGCCACCCAACCCGATTTAGCGTTGGTGGTGGTCGAGGGTGGCGGCACTGTCGCAGAGCCATGGCAAAAGGCCGCCGAATTCCATCGCATCCCCTATTGCCAAATCCCCGCTGAGCGCTGGCGCCAAGATTTACTCTATGACCGCCAGCAACGCAGTGGCAGCCAAGCCAAGCGCGCTGCCCAACACCATGCCGCCCAAACCATCGCCAATGACCATGCCCCCAACCACTTCAATCAGTTGCGCCACGACGCCGCCGAAGCGATTTTGGTGGGCGAGTGGGCCCTGCGCAACTGTCAGCACCTCTTTTTGTGATAGTCATTGCTCCATGACGCATCATCACCCAATCAATGCTTTTTCACGGTAATATATCTATAACGCCGTTTATCCTAGGGGAACATCATGACCGATTTACGCACCGAACTCAAAGCCATCGTCCGCCGTGAAATCGAACAAAACCTCGCTACCTTGACCGGTATCAGCGATTGGATGTATCACAATCCCGAAATCGGCTTGCAAGAGTTCCAAGCCGCCGAAAAACTCACCGAGGTGATGGGTGAATATGGCGCCACCATCCAACGGGGCGTCGCCGGTATGCCGACCGCCTTCGTAGCCGACCTGCCCGGTGGCAAACCCGGCCCACGCATCGCGATTATTGCCGAATACGACGCCTTGCCCGAAGTAGGTCAAGGTTGTGGGCACAATATCATCGCCACGGCCGCCCTCGGTGCCGCCATGGGGCTGGCTCGTGTCACTGAGCGGTTACCGGGCAGTGTGGTGTTGCTCGGCACCCCCGCCGAAGAATCTGCGGTGCCCAATGCGGGTGGCAAAATCCATATGATTCGGGCTGGTCACTTCGACAACCTTGATGCCGCCATCATGATTCACCCGATGACCGAAGACCGCATCGACTACGATTCATCACTCGTCGCCAAAGGCCTCGAGCTCACCTTTCGCGGTAAATCGGCCCATGCCGCCGCCAACCCCCACGAAGGGGTCAACGCCCTTGACGCCTTGATTGTGATGTTCTCAAGTGTGGGCCTGCTCCGTCAACAGATTCGGGGCGACGCCCGTATCCATGGCATCATCACCCACGGTGGGACTGCCCCCAACGTGATTCCTGCTATGACTGCCGCGCGCTTCCGCATCCGCGCCGCCGATATCGCCTATGCCGAGGAGTTGTTCAAACGGGTTATCGCTTGTGCCGAAGCCGGTGCCTTGGCGACAGGTTGCACCCTCGAGTGGCACGAATACATGCCGGCCTATCTCAACATGGTGCCCAATCAGGCGTTAGGTCAGGCATTTGCGGCTAATTTGAAAACTGTGGGGCGCGACGTGAATAAGCCACAACCCCGCTCCGGTGCCGGCTCGACTGACCTTGGCAACGTCAGTCATCATGTGCCGGCGATTTGTGCTTACCTCGAGATTTGCGGCACCGATGCGGGGTGGCATTCAACCGCTGTCGCCGATGCCACGATTACTGCCAAGGGTCATCAAGCCATTGTCGACGGGGCCGTCGCCATGGCGATGACGGCCATCGATGTGCTGTGTGATGACGAAATGCGCGCTCAAGCCCGTCGCGAATTCGACGCTGCGCCACGCTTTGTAGGGGATGTGTGATGCACGATATTGTTTTTGCCACGGCGCGCCAACAACGGGCCGCGATTGCGACTGGCCAAATATCGGCCCAAGAATTACTCAGCGCCCACCTCGCCCAAATCGCCCGTACGAACCCGGCCGTCAACGCCATCATCACCCTCGATGCCGATGGTGCCATGGCGCATGCCCAGCATATCGATGCGTTGTTGGCGCGTGGGGTTGACCTTGGTCCGCTGGCTGGCATCCCCATCGTCCACAAAGACCTGACTGCCGCCAAAGGTCTGCGCTTTACCAGCGGTTCACCAATCTATGCGGACCGCATCGCCGAACATGACTCGGTCGTGGTGCACAACCTCAAAGCTGCCGGCTGTGTCACCATCGGCAAAAGCAACGTCCCCGAGTTTGGCGCTGGCTCACAAACCTTCAACCCCATCTTTGGAGCCACCCGCAACCCTCATGACCTGACCCGCACCAGCGGCGGCAGTAGTGGTGGAGCGGCAGCCGCCTTGGCCTGTGGCATGGTGCCCCTGGCCGATGGCAGCGACATGGGTGGATCGCTACGCAATCCGGCGGCGTTTTGTGGTGTGGTCGGCTTCCGCCCATCACCGGGGGTGGTCGCCAACCCCGATTCGTGGTCCCCCTTGGCTGTCGACGGCCCGATGGCCCGTAATGTGGCCGATGTGGCGTTGATGCTGTCTGCACTAGCTGTCTACGACCCACGGGCCCCCCAATCGGTGCCCGTCGATAGCCGTGGCTTGCGTGATTTTGCTGCACTAGCGCTCAACGGCAAACGGGTGGCGTGGTCGCTTAATTGGGGCGATTTGCCGATGGAGCCGGCGGTGGTGGCGGTACTTGCCCAACAACGCCAGCGCCTCGTCGAGCTGGGCTGTATCGTCGAAGATGTCTGCCCCGACTTCACCGGCGCCCGCGAATCATTCCAAATCTTGCGTGCGCTGGGCTTCGAGACGGGCAATGGACCTTTGCTCGATACGCACCGCCACCTGCTCAAAGACACGGTGATTTGGAATATCGAAGCAGGGCGGGCCTTGACTGGTCCCCAAATCGCCCATGGTCAACGCGTGCAAATGCAAGTCTTTTTGGCGATGCAACAATTCATGCAAAACTACGATTTGGTGATTGGCCCGACCACCCAAGTCCTGCCTTTTGATGTGACCCAACCTTACGTCACTCAAATCAACGATCAACAACTCACCACTTACGTTGATTGGATGATGTCGTGTGCCTATATCACCATGACCACCCATCCTGCAGTGTCGTTGCCCGTTGGGATGACGGCGAGCGGCTTGCCGGTAGGCATGCAAGTGGTCGGGCGCTTCCGCGATGATGTCAATCTATTGCGCATGGCAGCCACGATTGAATCGAGTATCGATCAACAACAATTCCGTCCTGCGTTGGCGCAATAGGAGACTGAGATGCAATTCACTTGGCTTGGCCATTCCACGATTTACTTGACCACCAATGCCGGCACGCGCATCTTGATCGATGCCTGGATCGAAAACAATCCAGCCTGCCCACCCGAATGGCACGCCAAACTCCGTGAACTTGGGGTTGACATCATCATGCTTACCCACGGCCACACCGACCATTGTGTTGATACGGCGGCGCTGTATCACGACACGCAAGCCCAAGTCGTCTGTCAGTACGATGCCGTCGAATGGCTGACTTACCAAAATGTTGCTAACGAGTCGATCGTTGCGCTCAACAAAGGTGGCACGGCGCGCATCAACGACGTGCGCATCACCATGGTCAACGCCCAGCACAGCAACAGTTGGCCCACATCTGTTGGCCCGCGCATGTTTGGCAGTGAAGTGGGGTATGTGTTGCGGGTCGACAACGACATCACCGTCTATGCCGCGGGTGACACCAACGTGATGCCTGACATGGCGATTATTGCCGATTTGTATCAGCCCGACGTGGCGATGATTCCGATTGGTGACATTTTTACCATGGGACCATACGAAGCGGCTTATGCCATGCAACTCCTCAAGTCTGCGGCAGTGTTGCCGATTCACCATAGTACATTCCCCGGTTTACCGGGCACCCCAGCCCAGTTCAGTGCAGAGCTGGCGTTGCGAGGTGTGGTGTGCGATGTCCTAACGCTTGCCCCTGGTCAAACTATTGCACGAGGAACAAAATGAAGATTATCATCCCCAATCGCGTAGCTCCCCTCATCGAACAGCGTATCCTTTCGCTCTATCCCGACATGCAAATTGTCATCACTGATGACGAAGGCGTCCCCCAAGGTGACGCCAGCGACGCGACGATTTTTATGCGCTGGTGGACCTCGGTTGAAGGTTTCCGGCGGACGTTGTCGTTGGCGCCTCACGTCAAGTGGGTCTATACCCCTAGTGCCGGCATCGACCACCTCGACCTCGATATGATGCGCGAACGCGGTATCACGTTGACCAATGCCGCCGGCGCCCATGCCATCCCTATCGCCGAATTTGTGATGATGTTTGTGTTGACGCATGTCAAACGCGCCACGGTATTGATGAATTACGCCCGTGAAGACTATGAAGCCACCGAGCAAACCAAACTCGAAGAACTCGATGGCAAGACTATGGCGATTATTGGGCTGGGCAGTATCGGCCAAGAGACTGCCAAACGCGCCAAAGCCTTTGGCATGCGGGTAATCGGGAGCCGCCGTCGTCCCCAACTTACCAAGTATGTCGATGAAGTGGTGAGCGATAACGAATGGCAAAAACTCCTCCCCGATGCCGATGTGATTGTGATTGCCACACCACTGACCGACATTACCCGTGGTATGGTTAATGCCAGCGCCTTCGCCAAAATGAAATCAACTGCCTACATCGTCAATGTCGCACGTGGCCAAGTGATTAATACCGAAGACTTAATTGCGGCCCTTCGCGAAGGACGGATTGCCGGTGCGGGGTTAGATGTCGTCCCTGAAGAGCCGTTGCCTGCTACCCACCCCTTGTGGGATGCCCCCAATGTCTGGATTACGCCGCATATTTCGTATTCTTCACCCAAAACGCGTGGTCGCATGATGGACCTTTTTATTACGAACCTTGAGCGCTTTATGCATGGTCAGAAGCTCAATAACATCGTGAATTTCGACGAAGGATATTAAATGATTCTGATTGGGGTTGATGTAGGTGGCACCAAAACGACGGGCTTGGCGGTCGATCTGCAGGGACGCGTGTTGGCACGCGTCCAGGCGGGTGCCGGTAATTGGGAGGGCATCGGTCTGGCTGTTGCCGCCCAATTGTATGCCAGCATCATCAATGATTTGTTAGTTCAAGCGCAGGCACAATCTGAGGATGTGGTGGCGGCGGCGTGGGGGCTGGCAGGCCTCGATTGGCCTTCCGATGAAACGCGCTTACGCCCATTATTGGTACCACTCACCCCACGTGCCACCCTCATCATGGTCAACGACGCCTTTCTGCCATTACGTGCGGGGAGCAATGATGCATTTGGGGTGGGAGTCATTGCTGGTACTGGCAGTACGGTGGCGGGGGTGGCGGTGGATGGTCGGCGCTATCGGACGTTCGGGTTGGGCAGTGCATGGGGTGATTTCGACGGCGCGCAAAGCTTGACCATTGCTGCCATGCGTATGGCAGCCGAAGCGCATTATGGCCGGCGCGCCCCGACGCTTTTGACAGAATTGCTTTGTGCCTGGGGTGGTGTGCCCGACATTCCAACCCTCGCCGAAGGGTTAACGCGGGGGACGATTGTGCGTAATCCGGCGGCGTTTGCACCGCGCGTCACGGCGGCCGCAGAGGCGGGTGATGCGGCCGCCGTGACCATCCTGGCGACCGCTGCACAGCTTTTGGCCGACAATGCCATGGCCGTAGCCCGCCAGCTTGATTTGGCGCACCGCGTGCATGCGGTGGTGATTGCGGGCGGGGTAGCACAGGCCTTGTTTGCACCATTCGCGCAGCAGTTGCGCGCCGCAATGCCCGTCGCCCAGGCAGTGTTTTTGAAGTGTGAACCCGTCGTCGGTGCCGTGTTGTTGGCATGCGATGCCGTACAACCCCACATGGCTGTCCAGATGCGGCATGCCTTGACCACTAAGGAATAATCATGTTGCGTGATGTGCGGCGCGGTGGCTGGTTGATATTGTTGATCTATCTATTGTCGAGTTGTGGTGCACTGCAGGGCGCACAAGCAACTGCGACGCCGCTGCCTATGCCAACGGCGACAATTCTCCCCACACCTGTGCCTGCGACCGCCACGGTCGCACCAGTGCTTACTGCGACTGCGGTACCACTCCCCACTACCTTGCAAGTGCGGGTGATTCAATCAGACACCAATTCACCGCATCCGCTGATTGATGTATTGACGCAAACCGCAGCCTTGCAACAAATTCCCATAGCCGTCGATGCGCGCTCTCCTGATGGCACCTATACTTTGGCCAGCATGGGGGCCGCGGCTGATCATGTCGATGTTTGGATTGGCAATGAATACGACCTGCAACAGCTCATCAAATTGGGGGTAGTAGCGGCGACGGCACCAACACTAACTGTCGACCACTATGCCTTCTACGACCGCGCCGTCGCCAATAATGCCAAATACATGGTGATGCCAATTGCCGCCCGGAATTATTTGGTGAGTATAGCCAACAGTGATTTACTCGCGAGTATCCCCGATACCACGGCCAATCTGATGAGTATCAACAATCAAATCACCGGACGGGTGCGCTACAAAATGGCGTTTTCGTGGGCTGATGGGCGCTGGTTCCAAATGCTCCTCGATCAACTAGGGGCGAGTACGGTATTGACCGATGCCGGTTCAATTTTGCCCGATGAAATGGGTCTCACCGCCTTGCAATCATTAGTTGATTTACGTACCTTGGGACCGCGTGATGCCACTACATACCTCGAAGCGACCACGGATTTCGTCAATTGGCGTGTGCCGTTTACCATTGATGGCGATGCGGCAATTCGGCGTTACGAACGTCATCCTGATCAATTAGCGGTCAAGTACGCACCTGCACCGGTGTATAGTGCGAGTGGGCAACGCTTGCTGCCACCGGTAGACGTGGTGTATGCGATTATCCCTCTCGCGCTGCCAGCAGCGCGTCAAGTGCAAGTGGTGCAATTGATGCAGGCGCTCCAAGAGGTCCCAGCCCAAACAGAATTGGTGCGCACCATGCGCTGGGTGCCGCTCAACCGCGGCGTTGCCAATAGTGGAGCGTTACCAGATGACGCACTCTTTGCCGTGCTCGCTCCCCAAATCGACCAGATGCGACCACAGTTTTATGATGATGTCACGATTTGTCGTTGGGATGCCTACGAATCGGTGTTGCCGTTGGTTTTGTTGCGCGATATCACGCCGAAAAATGGTGTTGAGGCCATCAATAATGGGTTACGCAAATGTCTCATCGTGCCGTAATCTTTGCGACTCGTCAAACTCGGCAGGCTGTGGTACAGTGGGGCAAATGGAGTGAATGATGGAAAACACGTTACAACAACTACGCCAAAAAAGTGGCTTATCAATGGTCGATGTGGCAGCCCGCACCGGGATTCCAGTGCGTGATATTGCTGCGGCCGAACACGGCCTGCGCCCCCTCGATGCCAATCAATTAGTCCAACTCAGTAAGCTGTATGAAGTAACGGTCAAGCGACTCATCCAGATGCCCAAATCCAACAAATCTGCGCCCTATTGGTGGATGTTAGGGCTCGGTACGATTTTTATGGTCGCTTCGGCAGTGGTGATGCTCGGTGGTTCGCTGGTGGTCATGAGTATGCCCGCGACGCGGGTTCTCGCCGAGACGCATGTGATTGCGCAGCTCGCCAACACTCCAGATGGGGCAAGCAATCAAATTCGCCAACAGCTCGTGCAACTAGCGTTGAGTCCAGCGGTGTCACAACAACTTATTGCCCCCGATGTAGCGCCAGCTACGCAACCGGCGGCTGATGCGCCCGATAGTCACCCGTTAGCGGCAATGGCGTCGAAACGTGGTTTGCCAGGGGCTCCGTTTGGTTGTCCGTTACGCCCCGTTACAGGCAAAGTAATCATGACCCAAGGCTATGGCGTGGGTACGCATGCCCCTGCCGCGATTTGGGGTGCGGTTGATTTGGCTGTTGACTCGAATAACGATGGCAATGCCGACCCTAGCGATACGCTGGGTGTGCCGATTGTGGCGTTACACTCGGGAATTGCCCGAGTAGTCCCCAATAATTGGTTGGCCGGGAATTATGTGCGTATCACCGACGAAATCAACGGCTGGGCGACTGCATACGCCCATCTCAGCAAGCTCAATATCGTCAGCGGCCAACAAGTCGAGCCCGGGATGGTTATTGGCTGGGTTGGCACGAGCGGGTATTCGAGTGGTCCCCATTTGCACTACGAAGTCTACCAGCATGATGTGAATATCAACCCACTCTCCTTCCTCGAATGTTGGTGATACAATACTGCTAGTTCGCAGTGAAGCGGAGCCGTAAGGTTCCGTTTTTTAATTGGGAGTCATTGATGTATCGTATTCTTGTTGCTGAACCGATTGCCGCAGAAGGTTTGGCACGGTTGGTTGATTCGTCACACGTTGATGTGAAATCTACCATTACGCGCCCCGAATTGTTGGCGATTATTGCTGATTATGATGCCCTTATAGTGCGGAGCGCCACCAAGGTCGATGCCGAGTTACTAGCGCTCGGCGCCAAACTTCGTGTGGTAGGGCGTGCTGGCACTGGCGTCGATAACATTGATGTTGAGTGTGCGACCCGACTCGGGATTGTCGTTGTGAATGCCCCTGCTTCCAATAGTGTGGCGGTGGCTGAGCTCACGATTGGGTTGATTTTGGCGTTAGCGCGTCATTTGCCCCAAGCTCATCAACATGTTGCGCAAGGAGGCTGGAGCCGCGCGAAATTTATGGGTCAAGAAGTACGTGGCAAAGTACTCGGGCTGGTTGGCTTTGGACGCATCGGTGCCGAAGTCTCACGGCGGGCTCGTGCCCTCGAAATGGAAGTCATTGCCTATGATCCCGTTGTATCGACTGAACGGGCGTTACAACTGGGCGTCACCTTGTGCGCATTAGACGAAGTCCTGCAACGCAGTGATTTCGTGTCGTTGCACGTGCCCTTGATTGATGCCACTCGTCACTTACTGAATGCCACGCGCATCGCTATGATGAAGCCGACTGCCTACCTCATCAATGCGGCTCGGGGTGGCGTCATCGATGAAGCCGCCTTGTCCGAGGCCTTGGCCAATAATCGCCTTGCCGGTGCAGCCCTCGATGCTTACGAGCAAGAGCCACCCAAGAATTCCCCGCTGCTCGACAATCCCAAAGTCATCACAATCCCGCATTTAGGTGCCTCGACGGTCGAAGCCCAAGCCTCGACCGGTGTCGACGTCGCCGATGGCGTGTTGGATGCCCTCAATGGTGAATCGCCACGCTATGCGGTCAATTCGCCTTATATTGCCCCCGAAGAAGTCAACTTCCTCACTCCCTATGCGTCATTGGCGCGTAGTCTCGGGAAATTATGTTTGGGGTTAGCCGATGAACCCATCCAGCGCTACGAATTTGTCTATGCCGGCGAACTTGCCAACACCAATACCGCCCCGTTGCGGGTAGCCTTGCTCCAAGGCTTACTCGCGGGCGTTAGTGAACAACGCATTACGCCTGTCAATGCGCCCATCATCGCCAAAGAACGGGGCGTACGATTTGGTGAACGCACCGTGCCCGAAGTCGAAAACTACGCCGGGATGCTGGCACTCCAAGCACATACCGCCAGTGGTGTGCATGTCTTTAGTGGCACGGTGCTCCGTGATCGTCCCTATGTGGTTGAGCTCGATGGGTACTGGGTGACGTTTGAGCCCGCTGGTTCGCTCTTGTTTACTTATCACCGTGATCGGCCGGGAATGGTCGGGCGGGTGGGGACCTTACTGGGGGCTGTCGATGTCAATATTTCGAGCATGCAAGTAGGGCGCCTCGCCCCCCGCGAACAATCGTTGATGGTGCTGACCTGCGACGACCACATCCCCGATAGCGTAGTAGCCCAATTGATGGCCGAATCGCACATTGAACGCGCCGTGGCTTTGGAGCTATAGCGCACAAGTTGTAAAACGCCCCTGCCGCAATATCTGCGACAGGGGCGTTTTTGATGGAGTCTAGACTTGGGTAGTTGGCTGGGTCTGAGGCACTTCGAGGCGCTCGGCTTTGCTAAAGCGCAACTGTTTGCCGTCTTCGTGGACTTCGCCGATGACGTGGTCGCCACTCACAAACGAGCCATTGAGGATTTCGCGTGCCATGGGGGTCTCGATACTCCGTTGCACGGTACGGCGGAGCGGACGGGCACCATAGGCGGGGTTATACCCAGTAGCAACCAGCCACGATTTGGCACCCTGGTCGAGGGTCAAGCTAATCCCTTGCTCTTGCAAGCGCTTTTGCACGTCGGCTGCGATGATGTCGACGATTTGAATCAATTCGACCTCGGTCAAGGGGTGGAAGACAATCACGTCGTCGATGCGGTTGAGGAATTCGGGGCGGAAGGCTTGTTTCATCGCTTCCATCACGCGCACTTGCGCCGCTGCTTGATCATGTTTGTCGACCGACTTGACCAAGCCAATTCCTTGTTGCTTGACATGTTCGGTACCGATGTTGGACGTCATTATCACGATGGTATTGCTGAAATCAACTGTCCGGCCTTGGCCATCGGTCAAGCGCCCGTCGTCGAGCAATTGCAACAAGGTGTTAAACACATCGGGATGGGCTTTTTCGATTTCGTCGAAAAGGACCACTTGGTAGGGGCGACGACGGATGCGTTCGGTTAATTGACCGGCATCATCGTAGCCCACATATCCTGGAGGGGCACCCAACAAGCGCGACACCGTGTGGCGCTCTTGGAATTCGGACATGTCGATGCGAATCATGGCATCTTCGCTGTCAAACATGAATTCTGCCAGCGCCTTGGCTAATTCGGTTTTGCCGACGCCTGTGGGACCGACAAACACAAAGCTGCCAATCGGTCGGCGCGGATCGGCCATGCCACTGCGGGCGCGGCGGATGGCGTCAGACACCGCCACAATCGCTTCATGTTGGCCAATTACACGTTTTTGTAAACGCTCCTCCATGTGCACCAGTTTCTCACGCTCGCGCTCGAGCATGCGCATTACCGGCACACCCGTCCATGATGACACAATTTGGGCGATATCTTCGGCATCGACAATCTCGTCGAGGTTGGCCGTTTTGCGCCAAGCATCGCGTTGAGTAGTGAATGCTTGTTCGAGTTTGAGGAACTCGGCGCGAATCACCACTGCCCGCTCGTAATCGCGTTTTTGGCTGGCATCTTCTTCGGCCACACGCAATTCTTGGAGCCTTTGTTCTTGGTCGCGTAATTCTTTGGGCATCGAATACATGTCAATGCGCAATTTGGCTGAGGCTTCGTCGAGCAAATCGATGGCTTTGTCGGGCAAAAATCGATCGGTGATAAAGCGACTCGATAAGCGCACGGCGGCATCGATGGCATCATCGCTAATCGCCAATTTGTGATGCTCTTCGTAGCGGTGGCGCAAGCCCCGCAACATGGCGATGGTGGTGGGGACGTCGGGCTCTTCCACAAACACTGGACTAAAGCGCCGCTCGAGGGCGGGGTCTTTTTCGATGTGTTTGCGGTATTCGTCGAGGGTCGTGGCACCGATGACTTGTAATTCACCCCGTGCCAAAGACGGCTTGAGCATGTTGGAGGCATCAATTGAGCCTTGGGCGGCACCGGCACCGACCACCGTATGCAATTCATCGATAAAGAGGATGATTTTGCCTTGGGCGGCGCGGATTTCGTCCATCACCCCTTTGAGGCGCTCTTCGAATTCACCGCGGAACTTGGAGCCTGCCACCATGGCCCCCAAATCGAGCGACAAGACCTGCTTGCCGATGAGTGGTTGGGGCACATCGTTTTCGTGGATGCGTTGGGCTAGCCCTTCGGCGATGGCTGTCTTGCCAACGCCCGTTTCACCCACCAACACCGGGTTGTTTTTGTTGCGGCGACTAAGGATGCGGATGACGCGGGTGATTTCCGTTTCGCGACCAATCACCGGATCAAGCTTGCCTTCGCTGGCCAATTTGGTCAAATCAACGCTGTATTTGGCCAATACTTCATATTTACTATCGGCATTGGGGGTGTCAGAGCGTTGCGTGCCCCGGATTTCCATCAAGGCTTGGTACAAGCGCTCTTGGGTAATATTGAAGCTACTCAAAATACGTTGCGATGCGCCATCACGTTCGTTAAGGATGGCAATCAAAATATGCTCGATGCCGGTGAATTGATCATTCAGGCGTTGGGCCTCGTCTTCGGCGCGTTTGACCAAGCGTTGCGTGCGGGGCGTGATATACACTTGGTTGCCATAAATGTTTTGCCCGTACACCTTGGGTGACTTCTCGAGTTCGTATTCGACCCGTTGTGATACGAGTTCGACATCGACACCCAATTTGGTCAAGGCTTTGCCCGTGAGTCCGTCGCGTTGGCGTAAGAGGGCAAGGAAGATGTGCTCCACATCAAGCTGGGTGTGGTGCAAACCGCCCATGATGGTTTGTGCTTCGTGAAATGCTTCTTGGGCTTTTTCGGTAAATCGTTCTAGTCTCATGGTGATACCTCGTCGTCATCAGAATTTTTCGGGGGATGACGTATCAGTAGTATAGCACGCATGGTTTTTTTCGCTATTTGAGGAATGTTAGAAATTGCCGTCGGCGATTGGCGCATGTGGAAAAAATCCCCCACGCCGGGCATTACGCTCAAACGTAGGGGGAAAGTGTGGGCGAAGGGTTATTGTTGCAAGCGCCATGCCACTTCGCTAGCAACCATGGTCAGATTGTGGCGCAGACTGGCGTGGGTATGCCAGCCGCGACTGTCCCAGACTTCACTACTAAGATCGTCGCCGCTATACAAAATCTGGCCAAATTGCACGTTGCGGAGCTGGGCGACGGCGAGGAACGAGGCGTTTTCCATTTCGACGGTCAAGCAGCCTTCGTTGCGGCGCCGTTCCACCTTGGCCACCGTTTCACGGTAAAAAGCATCGGTGGTCCAGGTTGGCCCCTCGACAAACGGAATTTGGTGTGCGACGAGCACCTCCCGGATGACTTGGGTGACGGCGGGCTGGGCGGCGATCCAACGACTCGGCGCGACATAATGATACGACGTGCCTTCATCGCGGAGCGCCATGGTCGGTACCACCACATGCCCTACCGTGAGCTGTTGTTGGAGCGAGCCTGCGCCACCGATTGCGACGATTTGGCTGATGCCATGGCCGATGAGTTCTTCGATCAAGGCACTGCCGATGGGACCACCCACGCTGGGATGCATCAGGCAGATTTGGCCGCCGTGGGACATGGTGTAGACGTATAACGGGTGGGCGCCCATTTCGCTCCGCAAGGCATAGACCTGACGTAGGGCGCCCTCTTTGACCAATTGCTCAATTACATCATGGAAAAAACAGAGTACCACCGCGCTCGGGATATCGAGCTTGCGACTATGGTCGGCCGCATTGATGAGGGCGCGCGGATTAGGGTCAAATTCCAACAACGGAATCTGGTCGTTGTTGGGGAGAGTCATAGCATGTCGTCCATCGACCAGTGGTTGTTCCAACGCACATCGACTTCATCGCGCACCCGTTGGAAGCGAATGTCGGTCGACAAGCGCATAGTGCCATCTTCGGCTTCATTGGTGGTGGCCGCATGAATCATATAGGCACTGTGCACAACCATGTCACCGGCTTCGTAGTCGGCGACCAGCCAGCGGCTATCGAGGCGATTGGCGAGTTCGGGCAAATTCTTGGTCAGCCAGCCACTCGACGACATGTTTTTGTTGTAGGCGCTGATTTGTTCTTCGCGGCTCATGCCGTCGTTTTGGGCGCGGAATTCGGCTTCCATGCGTCGACCCCAGGTGTCGGAGCCTTCGAGGTAAACCAATCCTCCCATTTTGACGGGAATATCACCGATAGGGATCCAACTGGTGGCGACTTGATCGGTGCCCGCCCGCAAATAGGTCAAATCATAATGGGCGCCGGTAGAATTGGCATCGTGTGGGGTGACATAACGAATGAGTTTGCGTTTGTGCAGATAGGGTTCGCCATTAAACAGGGCGGCATAGAACTCATAAATCGGTTGTTGCAAACAAAACGATTCGTAGGCGGCCCAGCGCACCACTTCGTGGATGATTTTGGCGATTTGAGCGTGGTCTTCGCCAGCACCGCTATAAATCCCGGCACCTGGGTCAGTATCGGGTTTGATTAGCCCAGTGCTCTGTAGGGACGCAAAGAAACGTTTGCGGAAGGCTAGCACCGCATTGCGATCGAGGATGCCCTTGAGCCATAGATAGCCTTGGGCTGCAAATTGATCACGCAATTCGTTGATGGGGGCGTGGGGATTTGACGGCGTCAATCGTCCCATGCGGGCGGGGTCATTGGTGATGGTAAAGCCGTTGCTAAGGAGTGGAGTGGGGTAGGCAAGGGTTGTCATGGCGTATCTCCTTTGATGATGATAGGGGTATTATACCGTAGAGGTGCAGCAGGATTATTGGGAGACGCAGCCTGCTGCGGCTGTACAAATGCATCGGCACACGTAGGGGCGAATCGTAGCGCCGCAGCCTGCTGTGGCTGTACAAATGCATTGGCACACGTAGGGGCGAATCGTAGCGCCGCAGCCTGCTG
>Ga0214917_10004080_pt1 | contig 16498 bp, 11 predicted proteins | sample LL_1208_BB_MetaG_FD_177983 | JGI IMG/M metagenome (GOLD analysis project Ga0214917, IMG submission 177983) | Freshwater microbial communities from Lake Lanier, Atlanta, Georgia, United States - LL_1208_BB | ecosystem: Environmental > Aquatic > Freshwater > Lake | place: USA: Georgia | collected... | reverse complement strand
AGGGCAAATCCCGCTCCCTTGACGCGCTAAATTGTGTTTGGAATGGATCCACCACCTTGTTTCCCATGTTCCGGGCTGAAGAGACAGAAATGCGACTTTTTGTCGAAAACGATTCTTTGCTTTTTCGACGTCGAATCAAAATTCTGAGCGTTCGCCCTACCGAAGGGTTTGTGGTCGCGGATTTCGAAAACGGGATACGTCCCGGGTGGACCTCCTTTGTTCAAAGCGGAGCCAACATGTCCTTTGTGATTCGTACCAACCCTTTGGCGGGTCAGGGTAATTCCTATTACGATATGGGGGGTCGCGTGAATTGGGATTGGTTGATTGGGATGCTTGAATTTCCGGCCGCTGCCTACCAAGCCCCTCGTTATCCGTTGTTATCCAATCCTGAACAGGTTTATTTCAATGCGTTGGTGTATTTGCCCGATTCGGTGAACAACGCCTTGCTCTTGATGCAGTTCCGTGAGGATGATAATTTGGATGGGCAATACAATGCCAACAACGAGGATATGTACGCGCTTCAATGTGCCTCTTATTCGGTCAATGGGGCGCAAACCTTGCAGCGCGGTTGGAACCTCGTTAGCGCACGTTATTCGGATTTGGTTTGTTTGGTAAACGGCCAACCGTCCACGCCGGCCGGAAACAATCGCTTGGAGCCTGATCGTTTGCATCGTGTATCCCTCTTGATGCTTGCCAACCCCTCTTCGGGTTACTCGCAGTTGTTTGTTGATAACATCGTATTTACTTCCAATGGACCTTTGCAGCCCTAAAGGTCTCGTATGCTTGTTGGGCATGGCTTTGACCTTCATAGCAGGCCCTCTGGAATTGCATGCCCAACGTCGGGTGGATCTGGATTCGGTTCGGGTCTCCGCCAGACAGCCCGGTTTGCAGACGCTTCCTCTTTACAACAATTGGGATGAGGAGGGTGAGCCTCGTATCGGCAATTTCTATGCGTTGAGTGTTTACCAAGATGGTCTGGGCTCGGAGATATGGTTCACCCCTTCGCCTTGCCTGCGCGTTCAGGCGGCTGCCGCAGGGGATCCTCGAGATGGTTTGCGTCTCGAATGGGATAAGCTATCCGAAGGCTGCCCATCATGGATGGGTTTGGGAATAGGTTGGGACGATTGGTCGCCCAAAAACATGAGCGAGGTGATGCACCAGGCGGCGCTGTATTTGCGCATTCGGGCCCTCAAAGGGCCGGGCAAGGGGCTCCCGATGGCTTTTGCTTTGGAGGACTACGCCGGGGCCCAATGTTGGCTCGGTTACCAACCCAAATACCTGCGCACGGCGGTTGGGCCTGGTTTGGACACCAGCGCATGGAGTGAATTGGTTCTGCCTCTGGAGGATTTTGAATGGGAGCGTAGCAACGCCAGACCCGATAACATCAAACAGCTCATCATGCAGTTCGAGGCACGGGGTTCGGTGGTGGTGGACGAAATACGCTGGATTCCTTACCAAGGTCATCCACCGGTTCAATGGACGGGCCCTTGGTTGGATGCCTCTGCAGATCCTTCCTCTGTTGGGGAGGCTTGGTCACTTTGGCGTGGTCACGAACTTCGCTTGGCCGGAGACTTATTGGACTGGCCTCCCGGTCAATGGACTTTTGGAGCTACGCCAGAACCCTTGGTTTGGAAAAGGTCGGCCCGCCTCAGCGATGTGACGGTCCACAGCAGTCAATTTCAACGGGTGGAGGGTCAAACCTACCGACGGTGGGTCCTGCCCGCGGATCGTCATCCGGGGTTTAAGCCCAATGCCACCTACCATGTATCCTATGTTCCGGATAACCCAAGCGCCAACCCTGCCTCTAAAGCGCCCATTCGCGGTACGCTTCAATTTTTGATGAAACCTGAGGACTAATGCAAACGATTTTTTCAATAACCCATGTATTGCGGACCCGTGCCCGGCTTGTGGGTCTTATGTGGGTCTTGGCAATGCGCGGTGTCGCATGGTCCCAGGGCACGGTGCAGCCTCAACCCGTGCAGGGTTACCCTTTGGTCTCGCCGTTTGATCAACCAATACGCGAGCTGATTGCTTCGATGAGTTTGGAGCAGAAAGTCGGCCAAATGACCCAACTCAACCTGGATGCCGTCTCTGTGGGAGCGATCTATCAATTGCAGGAGCCGCATCGTTTGGACAGCGCCAAGTTGTGGGAAGCCCTGCGCATTCGCCATGTAGGCTCGTTGTTGAATTGTGGGGGACATGCCTACGATTTGCAACATTGGCGATCAATGCAGTCCGAGGTCCAGAGGGTCAACCGCCAAAAGGGATCCATCCCGGTCCTCTACGGAATTGATGCCATCCATGGCGCCAACTACGTCTTGGAGGGCGGGCTTTTCCCACAGCCCTTGGCGCAGGCTGCTTCCTTTGATCCCGAACTGGTGCAACGCCTGGCCGAAGCCACCGCCTACACAACGCGTGCCTCCGGTGTTCCTTGGAATTTTTCACCCGTCCTGGACGTGGCGCGTCAACCCCTGTGGTCCAGAGTTTTTGAAACCTACGGCGAAGACCCCTTGGTCGTCAGTCGTCTAGGATCGGCTTGCATTCGGGGTTACCAAGGCCCGGATCCTTCGGCCCCTCATCGGGTGGCCGCCACCCTCAAGCATTTTCTGGGGTACAGCATGCCCTGGTCCGGCAAAGACCGAACCCCGGCGTATATCCCGGAGCGTTTGCTGCGTGAGATTTTTCTGCCGCCTTTCAGAGCGGGAATCCAAGCGGGTGCTCTGGCCGTCATGGTGAATTCCGGGGAACTCAATGGAATACCGGTGCATGCCGATGCCCAGATATTGACGGGTTTGCTTCGGCAGGAACTGGGTTTTCAGGGCTTGGTGGTTTCGGACTGGGAGGATATTCTCAAACTGGTGACCATGCATCGGGTGGCCGAGGATTACCGGGAGGCAACCCGCATGGCGGTGATGGCCGGGGTGGATATGGCCATGGTGCCCAACGATTATCGATTTACGGATGCGTTGTTGGATTTGGCCCGTCGTGGTGAAGTCCCCATCAGCCGATTGGACGAAGCGGTTTACCGAATTCTGCATGTCAAGTTTCGTTTGGGTTTGTTTGAACAAGCCGATCCCTACGACCTCAAGGAATACCCCCTCCTTCAAAGCGACAGCCTGCAACGTCTGCAACGCGAAGCGGCTCGGCGCTCCTGGGTTTTGTTACGAAATCGTGGATCGGTTCTTCCCTTGAAGGGCGGAACTTCCATGCAATTGCGGGGTCAAGCTTTGGACGAACCGTATGCGTGGAACGGATCCTGGTCCAGGACCTGGCAGGGGGTGGATACCTTGTGGGATCGTCAAAACGCCGGTCCTTCCTTGCGGGCGGTGATGGGTCAGACGTTCAACTTGGGGGCGTCCAAGGCCGGCGCAAACTCGGCGTTGGTGGTGGTCTTGGCCGAAAAACCATCCACCGAAAAACCAGGCGATATCCACGACTTGAATGTGCCTGCTCGCGATATCGAAGAAGCCAGGTCGTGGTGCCGTCAGCACCAAGGCCCCAAAATCCTGGTCCTGGTCCAAAACCGTCCTCGGCTATTGAACGGTTTGGACACGCTTTTTGACGCGGTACTCTTGGCCAACCAACCCGGGGCAGCAGGTCCACAATCCTTGGTGGATTTGTTGTCCGGGGCCTACAGCCCGTCCGGCAAATTGCCGTACACCTATCCCGCACACCCACACAGCCTCTTGACCTACGATCACAAATGGACCGAAAGACTGGACCCGCAATTTGGGATGGACGCCTTCAAGCCCGCCTTTGCTTTTGGGGCGGGGCAAGGCTTTTGGCCTGTACGATACGAAGAAGTCCGACTGAGGGATACGCTACTCCGTGGTCCGGATGCAGTATTGCACCTGGAAGTCACCCTTCGAAACCCGGGCCCTCAACGACAACGTGAAACGGTTTTGGTGATGGTGGGTGATTCCGTGGCATCGGTGACCCCATCGTTCCGACGTCTTCGGGATTTTCGATCGGTTGACCTGGGACCCGGTGAAATTCAAAAAGTTAGGTTTGCGATCCCCGTCAAGGAATTTCGTTTTGTGGGATTGGATATGCGGGATGTGTTAGAAAAAGGTTGGTTCAACGCCAGCATTCAACAATTTAATTTATCTTTTCGATGGGAACCCTAAGTCTCCGGTTGGTTCATTTTGGGCTTGGCCTAGTTTTGCTGGGCCTGTTGGGATGTCAAATGCAGGATCCTCCGGGCTTTGGCCGGCAAGGAGATTTGGTGCGTTTCAGCGGGCGGCTCTGGGATGTCAAAAGCGGCCCCGGCCTTTTGGGTCCCGGCCCCAATTATTTTTCCAATCGCTCCTCGGATGTTTATATCGATGGCAAAGGTTACCTGCATTTACGGATCCAAGAACACGACGGTCGTTGGTATTCCACCGAAGTGGTCGGCAGGGATACTTTGGGTTACGGGACCTACCGCTGGGTGATCGAAGGCGATTACGAAAATATCGCCAACAACACCGTTTTGGGACTCTTTACCTGGAACGATTCTTCTTTTTTGACCCAGGGCAATTCGGAAGTGGATATTGAAATCGCCCAATGGGGCCAAAGCAATGCCCCAACCTTGAATTACGCCGTCCAACCGGTCAATTTTGGGCCGTATTACCCCGAAAGGGTTCGTGCCATTGCGACGCCATCGGGGGATATGATCGGGGTGACCACCCACCAGTTTGTGTGGACCGATACCCTGGTTACCTGGACCAGCTGGGCTGGCGAAGGGAGCGGGGGACGGGTCATCGGTTCGTGGACCTTCAACCGGAACAACCCGGCTCGGGTCAAAAACGAGGGAAATCGTTCCTCTGTGCCCATTTTGATCCCTGCCCCGGAGCGGAACACCAGAGCCCGCATGAATTTTTGGCAATTGGGGGGCGAAGCGCCCTCCGATGGGCAAGCCAAGGAGGTTGTTATCCGCTCTTTTACCTACGTTCCCCTGGAATCCAATTGATCTCAACCTGCTACTTGGGTTGGCCAAATTAAATTGGCTTAAGGATTTGGAAATATGGAATTAATCAATTTATTTAGCAAGTGTATTTTTTACACTTAATATTCTGTTTTTATGAAAAAAATCCTCTTTTTGCTGGCTTTTACCCTGCTTTGGGTCACCGGAGCCATGGCCCAGACCTCGGATATCACCTTCAAGGTGGACATGCGCGGTTATTCCGGTGCTGCCTACACCACCGTGAACATTAACGGTACCTTCAACGGATGGTGCGGTGCTTGCAACCCCATGACTGATGCCAACAATGACTCCATTTGGGAGGTCACTTTGCCATTACCAGCGGGTGCAATTGAGTACAAATTTACCGTGGATGGCTGGACGGGCCAGGAATCCCTAACCTCGGGTACCCCCTGTACCGTGACCAATTTTGGTTTTACCAACCGCGCCTATACCGTCGCCGGTAATGCAGTCTTGGATGCCGTTTGTTGGAATTCATGCAATACGTGCACGGCCCCTCCACCACCCACCTATCCAGTCACCTTCAAGGTGGACATGCGCGGTTATACCGGTGCTGCCTACTCTGTGGTCAACGTAAATGGGTCGTTCAACGGCTGGTGCGGTGGTTGCAACCCGATGAGCGATGCGAACAACGATTCGATTTGGGAAGTTACACTGCCTCTGACGGCAGGTGCCTACGATTACAAATTCACGGTGGACGGTTGGACTGGTCAAGAGAACTTGATGCAAGGAATGCCCTGCACCCAGACCAACAGCGGTTATACCAATCGCTTTGTATCCGTTGCCGCAGCAACCACTTTGGATGCCGTCTGCTGGCAGTCCTGCAACGTTTGTTCATCCCCTGCCCCTACGTTCAATGTCACTTTTCAAGTGGACCTCAATGGCTACACGGGCGCTCCTTTCACAACCGTTAATCTGAACGGTACCTTCAATGGATGGTGCGGTGGTTGTGCCGTCATGACCGACGCCAACAACGATTCGATTTACGAGTTGACCCTGCCATTGCCAGCTATGGCTATCGAATACAAATTCACCCTCAATGGATCCTCTTCCAATTCCATCTGGGAGCAATTGACCGCAGGTTCATCTTGCACTGTGACCAACGGTGGTTTCACCAACCGAGGCTATACCGTCGCAGCCAATGCCACCCTGCCTGCTGTCTGCTGGCAGTCTTGCAATGTATGCACAGCGCCACCCCCTCCAACCTTTGCGACCACTTTTGCGGTGGATATGCGGGGTTATACCGGTGCTGCTTTCAGCACCGTGAACATCAACGGTTCATTTAACGGCTGGTGCGGTTCTTGCAATACCATGACCGATGCCAACAACGATTCTATTTACGAAATCACATTGCCACTTTTGGCCGGTGCGATTGAATACAAATTCACCGTGGATGGCTGGAATGGTCAAGAGAATTTGACAGCCGGTTCCGCTTGTACCCAAACAACGGGTGCCTTTACCAACCGGGTTTACAACGTCACAGCGGCCAGTTCGGTGGGTGTTGTTTGCTGGAATAGCTGTTCGGCCTGTGCTCCTCCGACCTACCCTGTTACCTTCAAAGTGGATATGCGTGGTTATACCGGTGCAGCCTTTGCGACGGTGAACGTGAACGGTACCTTCAACGGCTGGTGCGGTGGCTGCAATGCCATGACCGATGCCAACAACGATTCCATTTGGGAAGTGACACTGCCATTGCCAGCTGGTGCGATTGAATACAAATTCACCGTGGATGGTTGGAACGGACAAGAGAACTTGACTCCCGGGACAACCTGTACCCAGACCACCGGTGGTTTTACCAACCGCGTTTATACTGTGACCTCGGCCGGTGGTGTTTTGACCGCTGTTTGCTGGAATTCTTGCAATACCTGCAGCACCCCTGCTCCAACGCCGGTTAATGTGACTTTCAAAGTGGATATGCGTGGTTATTCCGGTTCGGCCTTTACGACAGTAAATGTCAACGGTTCGTTCAACGGATGGTGCGGTGGTTGCAATGCCATGACCGATGCCAACAATGATTCAATTTGGGAAGTGACCTTGCCTTTGTTGCCCGGTACCATTGAATACAAATTCACCGTGGATGGTTGGAACGGACAAGAAAACCTGATTCCCGGTTCAGCCTGTACGCAGACCAATTTTGGATTCACCAACCGTGTTTTGACTTTCACCTCCGCGACTACCCTGCCTTCTGTTTGCTGGAATTCCTGCTCAGCCTGCACCGGGGCGCCGACTTCGGCCAACATTACCTTCCGTGTTAACATGAGCCAATACAGCGGCCCTGCTTATACAACCGTCAATCTCAATGGTTCCTTTAACAACTGGTGCGGTGGATGTGCTGTGATGACCGATCCGGACAACGACGGCATCTTTGAACTCATGGTCAATGTGAGCACCGCTGCCCCTATCGAGTGGAAATACACCTTGGATGGATGGAACGGCCAAGAGAACCTAACCCCCGGCAGTGCTTGTACCCAGACCACCGGCCCCTACACGAACCGTTGGATGCAGCCTACCACCAACACGGTATTGCCAGCTGTTTGTTGGGAAAGCTGTACCGCCTGTCCATCCTTGGGTAGCCTGTCAGGATTAGTTCGTTATGTTAATACCGCGCAGACTGCAATCAACAACAGCACTGTGATGCTCAAGAATGCCCAGGGTGCCACGGTTAGAACGGCGACCACGGCCTCAAACGGTAGCTTTACGATGAATAGTGTTATTCCTGGATCTTATACTTTGGAAGCTGCAACGACCAAGCCTTGGGGCGGTGTTACGGCCAGCGACGCGTTGTTGGCGGTACGCCATGCAACGGGTGCGGTTCTGCAGACAGGTCTCCGTCAAATTGCCTGCGATGTCAACGGGAATAATTCCGTGAATTCAGGGGATGCCTTGTTGATTAACCGTCGTTTTGCCGGGTCTATTGCGACATTCTCCGTAGGTAGTTGGTATTTTGAACAACCCGCGGTGACGGTCACCAGCGGTGCGTTAACCCAGAATATCTCAGCCATTTGTTACGGTGACGTGAATGCTTCTTACAGCCCGGTGGCCCGCGGTGATGCCGGATTGCTTCTTTTCGCTGATCAGGCCACGGCTCATCACGGCGCTCTGCCCTTGGCCTTGGATCGGGATTTGGCACTGGGCTCCTTGAGCTTGGAATTGAATGTGCCTGCCGGTGTGCGTGTTACGGGTATTCGTTCCTTGGTTGGTGGAGATTTGAGCTGGAACGAAGCCAACGGTCAAGTTCGTTTGGGCTGGTTCTCTGCCGATGAGGTAGCTGTTCAAGCCGGTCAAGTGGTCTTTGTTGTCGAAACCGAAATCACCCGGAACAACGATGTCGCTGGTCACGAATGGACGTTGGGTTCGGTCGCCGAGGCCACCGATGCTTGGGCGGTGAACCACCCCCAGGTGGGCCTACGCATTCCTTCGTTGGCCGCTCCCAAGGCTGCTGCTTATGTTGCGCCACAGCCGGTGAACCAGGGCGATAATATTCGCTTGGTCTTGAACTTGGATCGTGCCGCCACCCTGGAAGTGGAAGTTCGTGATATGTTGGGTCGTTCGGTGAGCCCTGTCCGTCAGGTAACCGCGGGTGCCGGTGCCGGCGAATTGAATATGGAAGGCCTGAGCAGCGGTCGTTATTCCATTGCGATCAAGTGGACCGACGGTTCGGGTCAGCGCCTCAACCTACCTCTTTTGGTTCGTTAAGCGCTGCCCAAGCCTCTTTCCATTCAAAAAGCCCCGCCTCATACCGGGGCTTTTTGTTTTGGGAGGATCTGGTGCATTCTTCGAAGAGGAGACAACAAAGCGAAAGTCGGGTTAAATTCGTAGGGCCTTTAGCCAATTTCCTTAAACCGCCCAATCTATGCGCACCATCGATCTTCTGCTCGAAGAATACGGGGAAAGCCACCAGAATCCCACCAACAAGTGGATACACTGGATCTGCGTTCCCACCATCATGTTCAGCCTCCTGGGTATCCTATGGACCGTGACGTTGTACGGTCCCTTGACGCTGGGCATGGTTTTCTTGGGAGCTGCTTCCTTGTATTATCTGCGCCTTTCGGGGACTCTTTTTGTGGGGATGCTGCTGCTTAGCCTGGCCATGGCTTGGGGCATTATGGCTTTGGAGCAGGCCGCGGGTTCATTCGCATGGCAAATCCACGTTGGACTCTTTGCAGCAGCTTGGGTTGGGCAATTTGTAGGGCACAAGATCGAAGGCAAAAAGCCATCCTTTCTCAAAGACCTCCAATTCCTCTTGGTGGGTCCGGCATGGCTTCTGCATTTTGTGTACCGCAAAGTCGGCTTGCCCATTTAGCCACCAAACAGTGGCAAGCCAATTGGCTCTGTTGTCTTAGGACCCGTTGCTCTTGGCCGTGTTCAGGTCCCTTTGCATAAGGCCTAGGTGAAGGCGACCGTGGTAGGTGCTGAACAAGGCCATTTCGCGGACGGTGACCTTGCACAGGGCAGGATGGGGGAGTATCTGGCTCTCCAAGTAGTCGGCTGGGCAAGACTGTAATTGGTTGACGTAGCGCTCGGTGAGGGCCAGCAGCCGCTTGTTGATGCGGTGTCGTTGGGTTGCTGATTGGGCAGGGGGCGCAAAAAAGGCCGAGGATTTGGCTTTAATTCCCGCCAGCCGGGCTTGGTAACGCTGGACCAGTTCATCGTAGGACCTGGAGGGGCGGTTGGCCCTTCCCCAAACCAATCGTTGCAGGGAATAGGGCCAGGAAGTGACCCAAACCACGATCCCCAAGGAACGAATCAAATGAACCAAGTGCTGGGCCGGACTCCATTTGCCTTCCAATGGAGGCGAGGCGTAGGTGCGGTCATCCAGTGAGTCCGTTAAATCCAAAACCTCCCGGTAGGCCTGGATTAAATTTTGAAGCATGAGGTCGTGGTCGTTCTTCATGGTGGGAATTTTACACCAATTCAAATTTCATGATAAGATGAGCACTTGTACTTCCTTGATTCAAATATTTCGGCCCATCCTCTTACTTTGGACATTTCACGCCAAAGAAACCGTCTTTGCCAAAGGCTTGACCTTTTTTTTGTTATGGATTCTTGCTGAGGGTGTTCGGCCTGTCGGAGCACAGGTCGCTCCCAAAATGACCTACCAGGCCGTCGTTCGAACCGCATCGGGTGCCCTTGTTTCCCAGAGCACGGTGGGCCTTCGTTTGAGCATTGTTCGGGATTCGGTGAACGGAACCGTGGTGTACCAAGAGGTTTTTCAACCCGCACCCAGCACCAACACCCACGGGCTCTTGACGGTTGATTTGGGAGGCGGTCAAGCGGTCATCGGTTCCATGGTCGGGGTGGATTGGGGGACCGCCTCGCATTTTGTACGCACCGAGGTGGATTTGAGTGGTGGCACCAATTATTCCCTACTGGGGACCACGCCCATGTTGTCGGTACCCTATGCTTTGGTCGCCGACAAAGTACGCTATTTGGATCGGGGCAATGCCCTGGGCAATACCCCTTATTGGAACGGTTCGGTATGGGTGTCAGGGTCCCGAAACTTGTATCATGATGGGACCAATGTAGGTATCGGATCGGTGGCGCCTGCCAATACCAAACTTTATGTGTTTGGAGACTCGGTGGCCATGAGTGCCTACAGCACCCGAAAGAATGCTGCGTTTCTTCAAAACAACAGCGACAGTTACGCTACCCTTTATGCCGAAAATTTCGGAAATGCTCCTGCGGCCATCTTCACTGCGGATAGCTTTGCCAACTCAACGCTATATGCCTATGCCCCGTACAGCAATGCGATTCTGGGCTACAGCACAGGCACATACGCCACGATCGCTGCGACCAATCCTAACGGGCCTGCGGGTTATTTGTATGGTAATTCATTATATTCTACATTGTTATGCGGCAACGACAGCGGTACGGCTATTCATGTCGTGGGAGGGAGGCCTAATCTTGCAGCAGCCTATTTTCAGCCATCCACTGGAGCGAACGGTTGGTACAATGCTTCATCAGCCGTGAATTTGGGGAACCTTAGTGTAGGGGGAACCTTGTCCAAGGCAGCAGGCACTTTTCGAATTGACCATCCGGTGGATCCCGATAACAAATTTTTGGTGCATAGCTTTGTCGAAAGCCCGGACATGATGAATTTGTACAACGGCAACGTGCTGACCGATGCAACGGGTATGGCGACCGTGGAATTGCCCTCGTATTTTTGCGCCGAGAACAAGGATTTTCGCTATCAGCTTACGCCTATTGGCGGTGAGGGTTTCAGCCGCGTCCGGGTTGTTACCAAAATTTCCGACAATCGTTTTGTGATCCAAAGCGACCCTCCCCGAATTGAGGTCAGCTGGCAAGTCACAGGGATACGCAACGACCGTTATGCGCAAGCGCACCCAATCGATCCCGAGCCGATCAAGGCTGCCCACGAAAAGGGTCGCTACCTTCATCCCGAACTTTATGGACAGCCCGTCAATCAAGGCCTCTTGTACATGGCTCCACCTGCACAATCCCCGGCCCCCTCGATGGACAAGACCTTGACTCGACATGAATAAACCCTGGATTCTACCTATGAATTTGGCCTTTTGGATGGCTTTGCTTTGGGCCTCCTTCCAAACCGACGAAGCCCGCGGGCAGTTTTACTGCATCCCCACCCGTTTTGCGGAAAGTCCCGTGCCCCCGGCTCCGGATTATGCCCAGGATCGATTTTGGGCAGCCTTGCCTGGTCGCAGGGATCGAGCCGATCGGACTCCACCAGGATGCCGTGACGGGCAGGAACAGGCCGGCGTGGATGTTTTCTATATCCACCCGACGCTGTACAGCTCCAAACCCAAAACCGCCTATCGTTGGAACCAAAACCTGGACGAAAAGAGACATAACCGCGAAATAGACCGCCTGCCAATGCACTTTCAGGCTTCGGCCTTCAATGGGGCGGGCAAGATCTATGCGCCTCGTTATCGGCAGGCGCATTATTCGGTGTTTTTGACCCCGCATTTGGACGATAAGGAAGCGGCGTTGGGGATTGCTTACAGCGATATTGAGGCAGCGTTTGCTTATTTTTTGGCATATTACAGCCAGGGACGCCCCTTTATCTTGGCGGGACATTCCCAAGGAACCCTGCACGCGGCACGATTGTTAAAACACAAGATTATCGGTACTCCTTTGCAGGATCGTTTGGTAGTAGCGTATTTGCCGGGCATGGCCATCCCTGCAGATTCGTTGGCAGGTCTGCCGGTCTGCGTGGATTCGACGGCTACGGGTTGTTTTGTAAGCTGGAGCACGTATTTGCGCGGTTATACACCCCCATCGTACGGTCAGGGGCTGCATCGCGCGGCCTGCGTCAATCCCGTGAGTTGGTCCTATGTTCCCACCACCGGCTCCGGGTTAAGGCCACCGGTGGACAGCATTTCCGGCTTGGCTGCAGGACATTACACGCCCAAGAATCTGCATCGTGGCGCGGTGCTACGGCCTTTTTGGAAGAAATACCCCGGGATTTGCGATGCCCAGGTCCAGGGTGGAATGCTCTGGGTCACAAGGCCCCGTTTTTGGGGAAATTTCTTGTACCGCTCACCCAATTACCATACCGGGGATATCAATTTGTTTTATTTGGATATCCGCGCCAATGCCATACGCCGGGTTCAATCTTTTGAACAACACTCCCGAAATCGCTAGTAAATAACATAAATTTGGGTATGGGAACAATGCGACAATTGCTGCAGGAACTGCAAGGCTTGGGATGGTGGGGACGGCTCTTTGGATGGGAAAGAATTCGACGTATGTTGTTGGAAGCCAGTTCGGAGTGGGATGCCCTTCAGGCCTCATCGGCCCATTGCAGCCAGGCCGTTCAGGGCTTGCAAGGTGATTTGACCCAGGCCCGTCAAGCGGCTCAATTGTCCGAATCGCGGGCCAACGAACTCCAAAGGGACAAGGGCCTGTTGAATGCCGAATTGGGATCGGCTCGTCAAGATATCCAGCGATTAAGCTCAGAATTGGCCGCTTTGAACCAAGCTGACCAACAACGAAGAACGGAGCTACAATCCAATTTGACCTCATTGTCTCAACTCAAGGAACGCCTGGCCGAAGAACGCCTCCAGGAACATCAAGCGCGTCAGGAGGAATTGGAACGCAAGCAACAGCGCCTTCGACAGACTTGGCAAACCCACCAAGAGAATGTTCGTAACAAAATTCGTCAAATTGCCGACCGTTATACCCTGACGGTGGTCGAGAAATTTCCCCTCAAAGGGGAGCCGGACAATGTCCTCTCTTTGTGTGAACAGTACGTTGTCATGGATGCCAAAAGCCCGGGAGGGGAGGATTTGGCCAATTTTGCGACTTACCTCAAGGCCCAAGCCGAAGCCGCCGTTAAGTACACCAAACAAGAAGGGGTCCTGGGGCAGCTTTACTTTGTGGTGCCAGGCAATACCCTGGAATCCTTGCCCCAGACGGTTTTTCGTTTTGTGGACTATACCGTTTACGCCATCCCCTTGGAGGCCCTGGAACCCGTCATTCTGGCTTTGGTCAAGGTAGAAGAGTACATGAATGTGAAGGAAATTAGCCCCGAAGACCGGCGTAATCTTTTTGTTATTCTGGGTCGATTTGCCCATTTGGTCAAAAGACGATTGCAGGTGGATCAGTTTTTTGCGAACGAATCCCTCGCTTTGGCCACCGAAACCGAGAATCGCCTGCCCGAAGACATGCGCAAAGAGGTGGCCGAAATCGAAAAGTCGGTTCGCCTAAACCCGCCCCAGGAGCGATCCTCCAAGGAAATTGGCCTTGCCGGCCTGGCCTCCCAACACAAAAAAATCGAAAAGGGATTGAAAGAGCGCGGTGTGCTCCCACAGTCCGAAAATTTGGCCAGCGGCCTCAACGAATTACCCCTCTACAGCCTGGAACCAGAAGAATGAACGCCAAAAATTTATAGGTTTAGTTTGTACCTTTAATTCTGTTGAAACAAATTCCACTTCTAAACCCTTGAATATGTTCAAAAGACTCTTCATCTTTCTTATCATCCTACTTACTTATGAGCCGTTACTCGCTCAAAATAACAAAATTAGCCACTCGTTCAATCTCACGGGGGGCACTTTCTTTATCTATAACCAAGTTGCCTTCCATTATGAACTTCTTGAAGAACGAAGGTACGTCCATACGTTTATCCAAGGCGGATTGAGCTTGGGCTACAATTTATGGGGTGAGGAATCTATTACAACTCCTTACGCTCGGTTGGGATTCTTGGCTGGAGCCAAATCCCATTATTTTGAAGCTGCGGCGGGTGCTGGTTTGTACATATGGTCGTCTGATGGTCCGGAATTGCTGCCATCGGCAACCGTGGGTTATCGGTATCTTAATCTGGATGGTCGTAGTATTGTTCGCTTTGGCATAGGTTTTCCGGAGGCCATTTATTTGGGCTATGGCTGGCGTCTTTGAAGAGCATCCTCGTTGTTAAAGTGCTGGCGGTAAAAGCGGTGCATGGTGACAACGTGCGGGAAGCTGAGGCAAGCGAGGAAGACAAAGAAGCTGCCTTCGGGTCCAAAGTCAAGGGCGGGTAAGCGATCCTTGAAGGCGTAGAACAGCCCCAACAGGATCCAGGCCCCGGCATGAAAGGGAAGGGCGGCCTTCCAAAGGGATGTGGAGCTTAATTGAAGCCTTCGTCGCAAATCCCTCCATCCGGTGCGGCTGTGTTGGCCGATGAAATACAAGCCAAAGGCGTGCATCAAGGGCAGGGTGGAGGAGGCCAGCAAGCCCAGGGAGGTCCAGACCAGCGCCGATTGGCGACGATATCCCCCGAACATGGCCCATAACACGATCCACCATGGAGAAAGTGACCAGGTCGTTTCGCGTTGGGTCATGGCCTGCACGATGTTACGGGTTTCTTGGTGATGGGTGCCGGTGATGTAGGCCAGGACCGACAGACCCCATGCCAACGATAGGAAACGGTTCATCCCCCAGGAACGCCCATCCGCTTGGCCAAAATGCCAGGCCGAATACCCCACAAAAAACAACAGGCTCCACCAAGGCCACAGGAACCAAAACCATAACATCAACAAGCCTAGACCAATATAAGCCAGTATCATCGCGGATGTGGGAAGTCTTTGGAGCCGTCCGCTTTGTAACAAATGATCAACGGCGCCGTGTGGCAGTCCCAGGAGGACCATGCCCAGGACCAGACCCAGATTGGCCACCACCGAATAAACCGAAGGCAGGGCCTGCAGGCCCATCAAAAGAAGAGCCAATAACAACAAACGCAAAGGCCAGCCAACGTGCCGCTCCCACAGGGCGACCAAAAAAGGCTTCCAGGGCAAATGCATTAACATTCGCAGATCGTCTTGCCAGGTGGATTTTTCGTCCATAAAGCGCAGGATCGAGGGGAGGGGCGTGCCCGCAAAGAGTTGTTCAAAAATTGCTTTGCCTTGGTGGGGACGACGACGGAGAATATGCAGGAGCAGTCCGTCCAGAAAGGCGAAGCGGGGGTGGGATGGTTGGGGTTGCCAAGTCATGGCGGTAGGTCCACGAGATTCGGAAGCACGATCGTCAGAGGCGCTGTTGCCCAAAAACTGTGCCAGTTCTCGAGCCTGTTGGTGCATGGTTTTGAAGGCGTAACCGGTGCTGGGCTTGAGGGCGTTGTTGCGGGTCCCTATGGGCACGACACCATGCAGCGGATGGCGTTCGCTCAGGGCACTGCGGCGTTCGCTCTGGGCACCGCGCCGTTCGTTGCGATGCTCTGCCATGGGAATGATGCCCTGCTCCCGGTGAACAATGCGGTACGTAGCTTGGTCCGGCTGGGCGGCCCCTAGGTAATCACGCAGGCGTTGCTCGGCCAATTCAGCTTCCAGGATCGCGGTCCCAAAACGCGTGAGTTCCACCAAAACCCGGTTCTCCGCATAGGGCAGCATGTAAACAAATTGCGTAGCCCCGTCCTGCGGTACCTCCAAATCCATGAGGGTCACCCCCGCATCCCTTTGCCAAGGAAAGTCCGTTTCCACCACCCACCCGTAAAAACTCTGCGCCAAATCAGGCTGCACCAAATCACCCGACACGGCGTCACCCGACGCGGCGTTACCTGGCGCGGTATCACGATGGGGCGGTCGGGAATCCAGGACCCATCGAGCCCGCACCTTTTCCGACCCGCAAACCGCATAGGCGCCCTGCTCATCCGCGCCCACGCTCTCCACCGCTTCGGCCCTCAGTTCCCAGCCGTTGGCCGCCATACGCCGGCTCAAATCCTCGTAGAGGTCCAGGCTGTTGATCTGGTGGTACCGCATCGGAGCGATCGAAACCAGGGGCTCCCGCCCACCGCGCGCCTTCTCCCACGAATGCCCGATCAAATCCACCAGGTCCGTCACCTCGGGTTCCGTATCCTCCGCCCAGAAACAAAACGTTTTGTCGTTCCGGCTTTTGGGGTCCGGGTCCACGAACAAAACCCGCCTGCCGGCCAACAAACCCGCTCCCTCCAACGCACGCACAGTCAGAGCGGCCGATGCCCCCCGGCCCACAAAGAGAAAGTCCACGTCTCCTGCCATATCACCGAAGGTATTCCAAATTGGTATTTATTTTGGACCATGTTTGCGAAATAATTTGCGAGAGGTGATT
>Ga0214917_10004078_pt1 | contig 16505 bp, 11 predicted proteins | sample LL_1208_BB_MetaG_FD_177983 | JGI IMG/M metagenome (GOLD analysis project Ga0214917, IMG submission 177983) | Freshwater microbial communities from Lake Lanier, Atlanta, Georgia, United States - LL_1208_BB | ecosystem: Environmental > Aquatic > Freshwater > Lake | place: USA: Georgia | collected... | reverse complement strand
AAACTTACGAACAACGTCGGAGTTGTTGTTGATTAGATTTAGCATAGTCGGGTAGGTGCTGACATAGACCCTACCTGTTCCTTCTGCACCATCTAGCAAATTCACAATTCCCGCGCTGGATAAGTTTTTCCCAAATTCACGTGCTGCCTGCTTGACCAAAGAAACACGGTCAGCAAGAAACAGCACACGCTTGACATAGTTGCAGCGCATCATTAAATCAACTAGTGCAATCACTGTGCGTGTTTTACCTGAGCCAGTTGCCATAACCAACAAGCTTCTGCGTAGATTGTTCTGTTCTATAGCTTCAGCAACACTGCGAATGGCCTGCTGCTGATAGGCACGCCCTGCAATATCTGCATTAATAGGTTCAGTGGCTAAACTAAGTTTGCTTGTTCGACGCTGCATCAACAGTTCAAGTTCATCACGCTTATGAAAACCTGATACGTTGCGCATGGGTGCTGCTGTGTCATCCCAAAAATAATGTTCATAGCCGTTGGTGAGATAGATAACAGGTCTACGACCAAACTTAGCTTCTAAACAATCAGCATAGAGTTTTGCCTGTTGTTGTCCTTCGAGTGGGTTACGTTTTGTGCGTTTAGCTTCAACCACTGCCAACGGTTTTCTATCAGCGCCCCACAACACATAGTCTGCATATCCAACATTTTCGTTGTTAGGCATGCCCTCAACTTTGTACTCTTTGTCATCTGCGTGATCAAGTGCAAATCCTGCTTCATTTAGCAGTAGATCAATAAAGTAGTCGCGTGTCTGTGCTTCGTTGTAGTTGTGTGTATCAACAGTCTGCAAGTTAATGGCTCGCACACGTGCGTACTGTTGTTTCAGCTGCTCAAGCTCTGATCGCAGCGTTTGATTCTCAGCCTGCTGCGTCTTCAAATCAGTTTCTACACGCTCGAGCTGCGCTATTGGTATGGCAGGCTCTGTACGATTCGCAGGTATTAGTGTTGAATTGAACTGCAAAGCGGGATCAGGTCGAGCACGCTCACCATAGGTACGAGCAAGCCAATAAGCGACATGAAAAAGCTCTGTGATTGCTGTGACAGCATCGGCAGGCTTTGTAGATTTACCGTGTGCAGCACGATTACCGATAGTCACTAAGATTGTGGCTTTGGTGAAAATAATTTCACCAGCACTATCTCTAAAACTTGGATCGTAGACACGTGCGCCTAAGTTCTCGTCATAGCACGTGTAGTTGTTGTCATACTTATACAACCAACCAACAATTTGCTCCAATGCGATACGTGCATAGAAGCAAGCTGCACGTGCATCACTATTTACATAGCTCTCCGCCTTCACACATGTGTCGTGTATGGCATACCACTCACGCTGTAAGAAGTCAAAGTTGCTCATATCAATTCACCGCAAATGATTGATACTGGAGAGAAGAGATCAATTCTGCTATGTTAGTTTTAGAGAAATTCATCAAGTTTCTTTTTTTATAAATCTCGCTAACAACATTTGTGATTACATTTTGATCTTTCAATCTTGGTATTAAGATCGTTAAGCGTGAAAGATTTTGTCTAGTAATTTGTGGTTGTGCTGCCCCTGTAATAACAGAAGAAAAATCCGCAATGAATTTAAAGTAGTAATGAAGATAGTCTTTAGTCAAAATATCGTTGACAGGTTTTACCACCATAGCATTGCCTGTAATCCAAGCAAATGGTTTGGACCAATTAACAGTACCACATGTAGCGCCTCGACACGTTACTAACACTTCGGGATCTGCATGATTGAATTTATCGTAACGACCAATTACGCCGTTTGCACCATAAACAACATATTCTCCATTTTCAATTAATTCATTTGCTGAAATGGTTTTTGGTTGATACATTTCTGCAACCTCAGAGAGTTGGAAACTACTTGAGTCACAAGCACGTAATTCATTAAAAAAGACACTCTGCGCAAGTTGATCTAACTTTGCAATAGCAAGTTCACGCTGTTTGAGGATGCGGTCTGCTGTGTCTAAGAGTGCTGCGATACGCTTTTGTTCTGCAAGTGGTGGGAGGGAAAAGTCAAATTCACCAACAAGTCTTGGTTGGGCCCTAAGTAAAGAGCCTCCAACTCCTGCAACAGTTTTCATAAATTTGTTATGAAAAATGTCGCTCAATAGGTAATGCCTAAAATATCGTGGCACTATTTCGTCACTACGAAATACAATCCACTCACCTGATGCTATTTGTCGGTGACCAAAATCGTCATCAACAACCCACGCACGTCGAATATGTGGAACAATTTTAGATATAAGAACGTCACCATTCTTAACTACCTGCTTAGAAGAACCGATATCACAGCCAAGACATATCTGAGGCATTCTATCGTCATAGGCAGGAATACTGTATAAAGTAAATGTCTCTTCAGGACGTTTACTTGGATCTACCGAGCCGCGACTAGTAGATTGCAACTGATTTAGTTTTATCTTTTTCCACGTCATTTCAGCATTCCCTCAAGCTGCTTGAGGCCTACCTGAATCTCCGCTTCTATCGAATTGAGTTCCGCTATCAGCTGCAGCGGTGGAACATGCTCGACCTGCTCATGTACGACTTCTTTATATCTGTTTAGGCTTAAGTCGTATTCAGCTTCTTCAATCTCTTCACGCTTAACTGCAAAACTCTGCTCTGTTCGTGCGCGATCTCTTTCTGTTGCTTCACGTTTATGCCAACGTTCAAGCACATCAGGCAAATTATTCTTCGTATGCTCTTCTGCATTGAGCTTTGCGCTTGGATGAGTGCCGAGCTTGTCGGCATCCAACAATGGTTGTCGTTTGTCGTCCAAACTCCAACCATCTGCTGTCATATCGTAGAACCACACAGTGTCTGTGCCACCACTGTTTGTTTTTGTAAAAAACAGCACAGCAGTGCTAACACCTGCGTAAGGTTTAAAAACACCTGAAGGGAGTGACACCACAGCATCAAGCTTTTGCTCTTCAACAAGCATACGCCGAATATCTTTGTTGGCTTTGCTGCTTTTAAACAAGACCCCATCAGGCACGATCACAGCTGCGCGACCGCCAGGCTTTAATAACTTTAAGAACAGCGCAAGAAAAAGCAGCTCTGTACTTTTAGTGTCAACAACTTTGAGTAAATCTTTAGCAACATCATCTTTGTTTAAGCTACCAGCAAATGGTGGATTAGCAAGAATCAAGCTGTACTTTTCATCCTCAACAGCATAGTCCTGCGACAAGCTGTCTCTGTACTGTATGTCTGCATTCTCAACACCGTGTAGCAGCATGTTCATGCTGCCAATACGCAGCATGGTCGTATCAAAGTCATAGCCGTTGAACATGCCGTTGTGAAAATGGTCGCGTGCTTTAGCATCTGCAAAAAGTTCAGGCTTGTTATCACGCAGGTACTCACCTGCAATTACTAAGAATCCGCACGTACCACTTGCAGGGTCACAGATAGTATCTTTTGCGGTAGGCTCAACCATCTCCACCATCAACTTGATGATGTGACGCGGTGTGCGGAATTGACCGTTTTGACCTGCACTCGCGATCTTGCCCAACATGTACTCGTATAAGTCGCCCTTAGTGTCTCTGTCCTCCATCGGTATTTGGTCTAACAAATCAACGATGTTGGTTAACAGTGCTGCTTTGGGAATTTCAAAACGAGCATCTGCCATCAGCTTTGAGTATGTGCCGTTAGTGCCTCCCATTTCTCGCAAAAATGGAAACACGTGATCGCTGACGACGGTGAACATGCGATCAGGCGATTGATTTTTTAACCTACTCCATCGCATATCTTCATAGCTGCATCCTCTCGCATCTTTGCCTGCGGGGAATATTTGTCTCTCTATGGGCTTGCCTAATCGTTGGCTCTTGTTTTCTTCGAGTGTTTGTAGATCATCTAAGCGTTTTAGGAACAGCAGGTATGTGATCTGCTCAACTACTTTGAGTGGATTGGAAATGCCACCTGTCCAAAAGCTGTCCCACAATCTATCTACTTGGCTGCGTAATTCACCTGTCAACATGCTAAAGCCTTCACGTTATTTGTATTCATCGACATTAAGCCATTTCAGGCTTAGATTTGGTCTTGCGTGGTTTTGGTTGCGTCTTCACAAACTCACGCATGTATTCACGCAGTACCTGTGCTGCTGGCACATGCTGCCGCTTACAGGCATCCGTAAACTGTTCACGTAACTCAGGTTCAACCCTTATGCGCATGCCTGCTTGTTTCATCTCAACTCCGGTTACACAATGTGTATCCACACTCTAACATGCGGTTTTGATGGTGTGAATAGGTGCAAATCAGTGATTTAGGCGAATTTTGATAATTTACAGCTGCCAAAACAGCAAAGTGTTACTTAAGTAATGCTTGTAGGGGTCAAAAATCACCACCCCAAACAGAATCGGGCAGGCAGCGAAATTTGCACGGTAATTTTTTAAGCTGCAGAACCCATTTGTGCGCAGCTACACAAACATGTCAAAACAGCCCTACAACAGCTGCTAATTTGCAAGCTGCAGCCTACGTAGTCCTCAGCTCGTCGACAGCTTGTAGGGCTTGTACGCAAATCTGCGTCATTCTGTGGCTGATGTGCCACATCACGCAGCTAAATACGACTGAGCATGTTTTGTATAAAACATGCTCAGTGCAGCTAAGTCATTGATTCTGTTGAGATCAATTTAGCGGCAAAAAGAGGTAGGAATTTTGAACATACGAAAACATACTAATAGCACTTTATCCACAACAGTGAGGACAGTGCAAATGACCAAGCAAGCAAAAACACTAAACGAACGCGAGCTGCAACGCTTGCTCGATTTTGTCAAAACTACAAAGAGCGCAGCACGTAATCGCGCAATCATCCTGCTCACGCATCTAGCAGGCATGCGCATAGGCGAAGTTGCTGCTGTGCGTGTTTGCGATGTGGTTGCAAGCGATGGTGCTGTACGTGATGAAATTAACTTGACAGCTGCACAAACTAAGGGCAACCGTAGTCGCAGTGTTTTGCTAAACGAACGCATGCGCAATGAACTAGCTACTTACCTTCGCACAGTGCGTGTGCGTGACCCCAAACAAGCCCTGTTCAACACACAACGATCAGCTGCATTTACAGCTAACTCACTTACACAAGTGGTCAATGGCATTTATCGTAATGCAGGCTTTGATGGCGCAAGTTCACACAGTGGACGCAGAGGTTTTTTAACTAACTTAGCTGAGAAGGGCGTAAGTGTGCGAGTGATGATGGCACTTGCAGGGCACGCCAACATGGCAACAACACAACGCTACATCGATTTGAGACCGGGTGTGCTGCGCAATGCAGTTGAGTTGGTTTAATTTTCGTCTTCGTTTTCCATAGTCATTGACCTAAAACGTTCATAAGCGATCTCTATATCTCTTACAGACTTTATTGGATAATTAATGGTCTTATTTGAGCTAAACACGTTTTCCCTGTCACATCTCAACTCAATCATTTTGTCAAAAATAAACAAGTAACACTCGTTGTCGTAGATATAGTTAAATTTGTCATTGAAGTCCCAACGCATATCGTGATGTGTTGAGAGTGAGCTTTTGTGCTCAAGAATGATTTTTGCTAAATCATTCTTAATGTTCTCTGCGGGCCAAAGATGACCGCGCTTGATTGCATCAAACAAGTCGTTATCTTTTGAATGATCGTCTGTCATTTTTATTTCCTTCTCATATTATTCAAAAATAACTTATTCAGCAATATGCCGTCATAGCAAGTCTAATTTGAAACTTTTTTACTTTGTTAGGCTTTGCATTACAACTCGTGCATGAATATTTTCACATTCTAAGTCGCTGCCCTCTACAGAAACATTCAGATTTCTTCGACAAGATTTAATATTCAACTTGACGGCACCATACTTTGCATCAGCACAATATACGACATGGAAAACAGGCAACAAACTGTAGTCCTCAATAATTAACTGCTTTGATACTTTAAAAATTTTTCGGAGACTAGGATTTAAATCCCATGCCGACATTGAAGCTTTTTCTGCATCCATTGCCAACTTTCTACATATTTTCACTGCGACTGTCTTTTTAACCAACCTGAGTTCTGGCACATCTGCAATTAAGTCAGCACCCTGCTCTATTTTGCTCAGTGCATGCAAATAAAAATCCCGTTGTCTTAGGAGTTCAATACAGTTATTGAAAGCAGTGATTGCATTTTTTTCAAAATGCTGGCGCAGTGCTTCTCTTGCATTAAATTCGGTCGTGGCAGTAGATGTTGTCATTGCATGCTCCGAATTTAATTTGTTGCAGCTTTAACGGCTGCTTTAAGAGCATCACGCAGCTTGCTTGTTGCTGCAGGGTTGATTGCAGACAGCTCGACAGTTAAACCTGTGACCATCTCAGCCAAACTAATAGTATCAGTCTGCCTAGCTGAAGTTAAAACATTAATGAGATTTTCATCACTGTTCTCACCGTAACCACTTCGACCTGCAAATAAATCAATGTTCATCTCACTGTCAAAGTGGTTGTAGTACTGCGTCAGCATCTTTGCGCTGGTGCGAAAGTAGTTTTCAAGCTGCTGCTGAGTCATACCCTTCTTAATTGCCTGACTGACTGCGTAGTGTCGTAGGCTGTACAAACTGCGAGGCTCGTCTGTGATTGGGCAGGTCAGCATTTTGAGTTCATGCAGTAGCTGCTTAAACTGAATAGGTGGTTTTTCAGGCACAGAACCTGTGCGAGTTCTAAACAATGGCAACGGGTGCTGCTCACTCAATACCTGCTGCAGTGTTTTTCCCTCAAACTCAGGCGCAATCTCCACTAGCTTGCTGAGTAATGGTGCACAGGCGTCGTCCATCACAAAGCCCATGCGCTTGCCCTTCTTTGCAGTCTTGCCCTTAAGCACATTGCAATAGAGATATTTCTTTGAGCCATTGTCTCGAAGCTCAATGTGACGCCACTCTAAACTTGCAGTCTCTGTGCCTGGCCTCATGCCTGTAATTGCTACAAATGGGATGTAGATTGAAAGCAGCTCGCGCAAGTTTCGAGTTTGCCCCTTATGTCCACCCTTCACCCAAGCGGGCAAATACTGGATCAACGTCTTTAATTCTTGCTCACTAAAATCTGGCCGTCTACCACTTGCTTCACCAGTGTTCTGCATCACAGGCCGCTGCGACAACATCAAGTAACCATGCGCAACTGCTAGGTCAAAGACAAGATTCAAAGCAGCGTTATGGTTCGCCTGTGCGCTTTTGCTGAGTTCCCGTCCTACTTTGGCTTTGCGCCATTGATGAAAATCGTTGATCTGAGTTTGCTTGATACGATCAATATTGAAGTTGCCAAAAAATGGTATGAGATATGTTTTGATTGCGGACAGGTAGTCGTTGTTGCTGCCGCGCTTAGTTCCACTTTCTTTTATCTTTCTTTGCAGATCAACAACCACCATATCTGCAACTACTTTAAATTTTTTCGATAAAACTGGTTGACCATTTTTAGCCAAATACTTGGCTTCCATCCAAAACTCTTCTGCTGCAGATCGTGCTTCAATCAAGTCTTTGGTTTTGGTAGACCTGCGCAACCAAACACCAAGTTTATCGACCTTAAAATGTGCCTGCCATGTTGGACTATCAGCTCTTCGAATAAGCCGAATTTCATTTTTACGCAACACGACTGTGTCAGCTACTTTTTCAGGCATAGCTAATTTTATGGTCTGCTATTTGTTTCAGCAACCACGCACAGACCTAGTAATTTCGTCGTTTACTTAGATTCGATGTTGTAGGAATTGTGGAGGCGCGAGGCGGAGTCGAACCGCCCTAAACGGATTTGCAATCCGCTGCATAACCGCTTTGCTATCGCGCCACTTTGTTTCAATAACCACTGATTTTGACCAGCAGTGTTTGAAGAGTTAACAGTTGTTTGGAATGCCCGAATTGAGGGATTAGAAAAAACTGCCTGTCTGCATTGCACAGGATTTGATTTTACAGCCACTACCGTTTTTCTGCTTAAACACTATGTGCTGCTGCTATTGCGGTGCTGCAGCAGGCTACAAGATCACTGTGTCATTTTTAGCACTTTATGAAAGTTGAGGTTACGAATTTACAGATCGACTACTTTAATTTGTGCAATAACTGTGCAATCAATTATATTGTTTTTAATCCTTATAAGTCGTTGTTTTATATAGAGTTTTTTGAATAAGTTGACAAAACAACGCGGATTTGCAATCCGGTGCATAACCGCTTTGCTACCGCGCCGTAAAGAGAGAAAAAAGGGAAGCTTTTGGCTTCCCTTTTTCATGTGTGGAGCGGGAAACGAGGCTCGAACTCGCGACCTCAACCTTGGCAAGGTTGCGCTCTACCAACTGAGCTATTCCCGCATGAGGCGCAAAGTATAACGGAAAAATGCCCCATTTTTTCTCCGCGACGCTTAATGTTTAACAGCAACTGTCGCCACTTCAGCGGCAGGTGTTGCAGCAACGACTTCAGGCTCATCCAAAGGCAAGGGCGTCGGGATACGTTCCAAAGCAATTTCAAGCACCTTGTCAATCCAGCGAACAGGAATAATCTCAAGATTGGCTTTGACATTGTCAGGAATTTCCTGCAAATCTTTGATGTTTTGCTCAGGAATCAGGACTGTTTTGATGCCACCGCGCAAAGCAGCCAGCAACTTTTCCTTCAAGCCACCAATCTCGGTCACTTCACCTCGCAAGGTGATTTCACCTGTCATCGCGACATCGCTGCGCACAGGAATGCCTGTGAGCGCAGACACGATGGACAAGGTAATGGCAGCACCGGCACTGGGGCCGTCTTTGGGTGTTGCGCCATCAGGCACGTGGACGTGAATATCTGACTTCTCGAATACATCACTGCGAATACCCAAGCTGGCCGAGCGACTGCGCACCACGGTACGAGCTGCCTCGACAGACTCTTTCATCACATCGCCCAAAGAACCAGTGCGGGTGATATTGCCTTTGCCAGGAATGATGGCAGCTTCGATGGTGAGCAAATCGCCGCCAACTTCGGTCCACGCCAAACCCACCACTTGACCGACTTGATTTTCTTTTTCAGCACGACCATAGGTGTACTTGCGCACGCTCAAGAAATCATTCAAGTTGTCTTCGTTAACCACCACCATGGGTTGCATGGTTTTGAGCAACAGGGCTTTAACCACCTTACGGCAAATCTTGGAAATCTCACGTTCCAAAGAACGCACACCGGCTTCGCGTGTGTAGTAACGAACAATATCGCGAACCGCAGACTCTTCAATGCGCAACTCTTCTTCCTTGATACCGTTGTTTTTCAACTGCTTGGGGATCAGGTAGCGGGAAGCAATATTGATTTTTTCGTCCTCTGTGTAGCCGGATAAGCGAATCACTTCCATACGGTCTAACAATGCAGGCGGGATGTTCATCGAGTTGGAGGTGGCGACAAACATCACGTCGCTCAAATCGAAGTCCACTTCCACATAGTGGTCGTTGAACGTGTTGTTTTGCTCGGGGTCAAGAACCTCAAGCAAAGCGCTGGAGGGGTCGCCGCGGAAGTCGGAACCCAATTTGTCAATCTCGTCTAGCAAAAACAAAGGATTGCGTGTATTCACCTTAGAGAGGCTTTGTAACACCTTGCCGGGTAAAGCACCGATGTAGGTACGGCGATGACCACGGATTTCAGCCTCGTCCCGCATACCGCCCAAGGCCATACGAACATATTTGCGCCCTGTGGCCTTGGCAATGGATTGACCCAAAGAGGTTTTACCCACGCCAGGAGGACCAACCAAACACAAGATAGGCGCTTTGACCTTGTCCACACGTTGCTGAACCGCCAAATATTCCAAAATGCGGTCTTTGACTTTTTCAAGGCCGTAGTGGTCTTCGTTGAGAACCGCCTCGGCATTCATCAAGTCGTGCTTGATCTTGGTGCGTTTGCTCCACGGCAAACCCACCAGCACATCGATGTAATTACGCACCACGGTGGCCTCGGCCGACATGGGTGACATGAGTTTGAGTTTTTTCAGTTCGCTGTCGGCTTTTTTGCGAGCCTCGGTGGACATGCGAGCAGCCTTGATCTTTTTCTCGATCTCTTCAATGTCAGCGCCCTCTTCACCCTCGCCCAACTCTTTTTGAATGGCCTTAACCTGCTCGTTCAAATAGAAATCGCGTTGGTTTTTCTCCATCTGACGTTTGACACGTCCACGGATGCGCTTGTCGACATTCAAAATGTCCACTTCACGTTCGAGTTGGGTATAAAGGTTTTCTAAGCGCTCTTTGATTTGGGGTAAATCGAGCACAGCTTGTTTGTTCTCAAGCTTCAAAGGCAGATGTGCAGCAATCGTGTCAGCCAAGCGGCCGGCATCGTCAATGCTAGAGATAGAGGTGAGAATTTCTGGTGGGATTTTTTTGTTCAGTTTGACATACTGGTCAAACTGCTGCATCACAGCGCGACGCAAGGCCTCGATCTCGGTGTCTTGGTCACCCACCTCGGCGGGCAACACAGGCGTCAAGGTACAAACAAAGTGAGAGTCGCCATCTTCAATGCGGTTGACCATGGCACGTTGCTGGCCTTCGACCAGTACTTTGACGGTGCCATCAGGTAATTTGAGCATTTGCAAGATGGTGGACACGCAGCCCACCTCGAACATATCAGTCACCAAAGGCTCGTCTTTGGCCGCCGCTTTTTGGGCGACCAACATGATGCTGCGGTCTGCCGCCATGGCAATTTCCAGTGCCTTGATGCTCTTGGGTCTACCCACAAACAACGGGATCACCATGTGTGGAAACACCACCACATCGCGCAAAGGCAACAAGGGCAGTTCAATGGCTGTGGCGGGTAAAGGGGTTTGTCCTGACATGGTCAAACTTTCAATCTGGAAAAAAGCCAACCCATGGGTCAGCGGGAAATTCAGGCCTTTTTGGCTGCCTCGCGGTAGACCCATAAAGGAGGTTTGTTTTCTTCGATCGTAGATTCCTCTACAACCACTTTCTCAACATTGGTGCTGTTGGGCAATTCAAACATGGTGTCAATCAGCGATTGTTCAAGGATAGACCGCAATCCGCGTGCACCGGTTTTTCGGGCCAAGGCTTTTTTCGCAATCGCCTTGAGTGCGGAGGGTCGTATCTCAAGTTCAACGCCTTCCATACCAAACAGTTTGTTGTATTGCTTGACCAGCGCATTTTTGGGTTCCGTGAGAATTTGAATGAGGGCATCCTCAGTGAGTTCACTGAGGGTAGCGACCACTGGCAAACGCCCCACAAGCTCGGGGATCAGGCCAAATTTGATCAAATCTTCCGGCTCGACTTGTCCAAACATATCGGACAAACTGCGCTCTTCTTTAGTTTTGACCACAGCACTAAAGCCAATACCAGAGCGTTCTGTACGGTTTTCAATGACTTTTTCCAAGCCAGCAAAGGCCCCGCCACAAATAAACAGGATATTGGTGGTGTCGACCTGCAGGAAATCTTGGTTGGGGTGTTTGCGGCCGCCTTGGGGCGGAACGCTGGCCATGGTGCCCTCAATAAGTTTGAGCAAAGCCTGCTGAACACCCTCACCCGACACGTCCCGGGTGATGGAGGGGTTATCAGATTTACGGGAAATTTTGTCTATTTCATCGATGTAAACAATACCGCGCTGCGCCCTCTCGACATCGTAATTGCAGTTTTGCAGCAGCTTTTGGATGATGTTTTCCACGTCTTCGCCCACATAACCGGCTTCGGTCAAGGTGGTGGCGTCGGACATGACGAAAGGCACATTGAGCATGCGGGCCAAAGTTTGCGCCAGCAGGGTTTTACCTGAACCTGTTGGACCAATCAGCAAAATATTGGACTTGGTCAGTTCGACCTCGTCTTTTTTGGCGGTTTCTTTATGCTGAAGGCGTTTGTAGTGGTTGTAAACCGCGACAGCCAAGGCCCGTTTGGCCGGTTCTTGGCCGATCACATAGTTGTCGAGGTTGTTTTTGATGTCCAAGGGACTGGGCAAATCGCCTCGCCCTTCGCGTATGGTTGCAGCCTCAGGCGGCAACTCATCGCGGATGATGTCATTGCATAAATCGATGCATTCATCACAGATAAAAACTGAGGGTCCGGCAATGAGTTTTTTGACCTCATGCTGGCTTTTGCCGCAAAAAGAGCAGTAAAGCGTTTTTTCGCTGGAAGTACCTTTTTTGTCGGCCATTCGGTCTTATGTTTTAAGTGGATGAATCAATGATACCCAAATCCGAAGCCGTCCCCCCAAGCGAGACGCTTGGCCGCTGAGGGGCTGAGGTCATCAGGGCCGCTTGGCAATCACATCATCGACCAAACCATAGGCCTTGGCCTCGTCGGCGGTGAGGTAGTAATCGCGCTCGGTATCGACTTCAATGCGCGACAGAGGTTGGCCGGTGTTCTCCGATAGCAACTGGTTCAAGCGCTCACGGGTTTTCAAAATTTCGCGAGCTGCAATTTCAATTTCGGTGGCTTGGCCTTGTGTGCCGCCCAAGGGTTGGTGAATCATGACCTTGGAGTTGGGCAGTGAAAAGCGTTTGCCTTTAGCACCAGCGGCGAGCAAGAAAGCGCCCATGCTGGCAGCCATACCGATACACAAGGTGGAGACCGATGGCTTGATGAAGTTCATGGTGTCGTAAATCGCCATACCGGCACTGACCGAGCCACCGGGTGAGTTGATATAGAGCGAAATGTCCTTGTCAGGGTTCTCGCTCTCTAAAAACAGTAACTGCGCGACGATCAAATTGGCTGTGTGGTCATTGACGGGACCCACCAAAAAGATGACCCGCTCTCGCAACAAACGCGAGTAAATATCGTAAGCGCGTTCGCCCCGACCGCTGGTCTCGATGACGACTGGGACCATGCCCAGCGCTTGTGTGTCTAATGCGCTCATTGCGTTTCTCCAGCCTGATTAGGCTTGTTGTCCCATTAATTCATCAAAAGTGATGGCTTTCTCATTGACTTTGACCAGCGAAAATACGTAGTTGGTGACGTTTTGCTCAATCACAATGCCTTCAACTTCGGCCATGCGGCGGTTGTCACTGAAATACCAACGCTGCACCTCGATGGGCTTTTCATAGCTGGCAGAGAGTTCTTCCACATGGGCTTTGATTTGGTCTGGCGTGGCTTGCAAGCCATGCTGACGCACCAATTCAGAGACCACCAAGCCCATGCGCACACGGCGCTCAGCCTGGGGCTTGAACACATCTTCGGGGATAGGCGCTTTGTCAGCGTCTTTGATACCACGCTGTTTCAGTTCTTCACGGGCACCTTGCACCATACGGTCAAGCTCGGCTTGCACAATGGAGTTGGGCAAATCCAGTTCGGCGTTGTCAACCAATGCATCCAATGCGGCTTGTTTATTGCGGCCAAGCAAACGGAACTTCACTTCGCGCTCTAAGTTGCCACGAATGTCTGCACGCAAACCTTCGACAGTAGCGTCCGCTGCGCCAAGCGATTTGGCCAATTCGTCGGTGACTTCAGGCAAATGGCTGGCTTCGAGCTTTTTCAAGGTCACCATGAAGTCGGCAGTTTTGCCAGCCACTTCACGGCCTTGGTAATCGGCGGGAAAAGCCAAGGGGAAAGTTTTGCTCTCGCCGACCTTCATGCCTTTGACTGCGGCTTCAAACTCTTGCAGCATTTGACCTTCGCCCACCACAAACTGAAAGTCTTGGGCGCGGCCACCGTCAAAAGGCTCACCGTCGATCTTGCCTTCAAAATCCACCGTCACGCGGTCATCGGTATCTGCTGCGGACTCAAGCGAACGCTGGGCATAGGTGCGGCGTTGTTTGCGCAAAATTTCAACGGTTTTGTCTATGGCTTCGTTAGTAACATCCGCCTTGAGTTTGTCAATGGTGACCTGCGCCAAGTCTTGCATCTTCACTTCGGGGTACACCTCGAAGATGGCGTCAAATGCCATTTCACCTTCAGCCGCTTGATCTTTTTCGCTGATACGGGGCTGGCCGGCAACGCGCAACTGGGCTTCCATAGCGGCTTGGTTGAACGCTTCACCAACCTTGTCGTTCATGACTTCGTAATGCACCGAGTAACCGTAGCGCTGCGCCACGATATTCATGGGGACTTTGCCTGGGCGAAAACCGTCAATCTTGACTTGGCGAGCAAGTTTCTTCAAACGCGCATTGACTTCGTTTTGGATCACAGTGGTGGGCAAAGTCAAAGTGATTTTGCGTTCCAACTTTTCCAAGGTTTCAACATTCACGGCCATGAGGTTTCTCCATCTCTGAACTTAAAAGCGCGGGGCTTTGGGCATGCATTGGTGCGCGGGGGGGGACTCGAACCCCCACAGTATTGCTACCGTCAGGACCTAAACCTGGTGCGTCTACCAATTTCGCCACCCGCGCGGGATTAAAAAAAGCAAAGGGCGGTGTGTTTGAACATACCGCCCATTCGAAATCGGTCAGGAAGAAATTCTAACCGCCCCAGCTTCTGTCAAAGCCGCGCTTAACGCTTGACCCTGAACCAAGCGGCGTACATGGCTGGCAAAGCCAGCAATGTCAGCACCGTTGCCACAATCAAGCCGCCCATGATGGCCACCGCCATGGGGCCCCAAAAGACGCTGCGTGACAGCGGAATCATCGCCAACACGGCTGCGGCAGCGGTCAGCACAATGGGGCGCAAACGTCTGACAGCAGACTCAACGATGGCGTCCCATGCTGGCACACCATTGGCGCGGTCTTGCTCGATTTGGTCGATCAAAATGACCGAGTTGCGCTGAATCATGCCCATGAGCGCAATCACCCCTAGCAAAGCCACAAAGCCAAAGGGGCGGCCTAGGGTGAGCAAAGCCAAGGCAACACCCGCAATGCCCATGGGTCCGGTGAGAAACACCAGCAAGGCGCGGCTAAAGCTTTGCAACTGCAGCATCAGCAAGGTGAAGGTGACAAACAGCATCAGAGGCAAGCCTGCAGCAATGGAGGCTGAACCTTTGGAGCTTTCTTCGACAGCACCTGCCACATGGATGCGGTAGTCAGCGTGTCCATCAGCAGCCCATTGCTTCTCGAGTTTTTTCAACTCTGGCAACAATTGCGCAGTGACGGTTGCGCCTTGCAAGCCTTCCACGATGTCGGACTGCACGGTGATGGCGTAGTCGCGGTTCTCCCGCCACATCACGCCTGGCTCCCAGCTGAACTGCGGCTTGGCCACTTGCAACAGTGGGACCGATTTGCCAGAGGCTGTGGGCACATAAGCGTTGCCAAGGTCAGTGATGGCCTGTCGCTCTGTTTGCGGTTGGCGCAACACGATGTCGATCAATTGATCGCCCTCACGGAACTGGCCCACGGTGGTGCCACTGAGCAACACACGCGAGGCCTGCGCGATCGACTGGCTGGTCACGCCCAAAGCGCGGGCCTTTTCCTGATCCACGGCCAAGCGAATGACCTTGATGGACTCGTTCCAGTTGTCGTTCACGCCTCGGGTGTTGGCGTTGGTTCGCATCACCGCCTTGACCTCATCCGCTCGCAAACGTAAGGAATAGGGGTCCGGCCCAGCCACGCGAAACTGCACCGGGAAAGGCACGGGTGGACCATTGGGCAGCAACTTCACACGGGCCCGTACCTCGGGATATTCTTTGGCCAAGATGGCTGGCAATGCCACCCGCAGGCTTTCACGAATCTTGAGGTCTTTGGGAAGAATGATGAACTGCGAAACATTGCTTTGCGGAAAGACTTGGTCCAAGGGCAAGTAAAAACGCGGCACGCCAGAACCTACCCACAAGCTAACTGACTCCACGCCAGCAGTTGCCAACAAACGCTTTTCCACTTGCAAACTTAAAGCTTCGTTGGCGGCGACACTGGTGCCTTCGGGAAACCAAATATCCATCATGATTTCGGGACGGCTGGAATCGGGGAAAAACTGCTGCTGTACCTTGCCCATCCCAAAAATGCCCAGCGCAAACGTCAGTACCGTGGCACCAATGGTTAACCAACGGTGTTTGACGCACCAGTTCACTGTGCGGCGAAAGGTGTTGTAGAAAGCTGAGTCAAACAGTTCTTGGGGCGCACCACCTGCTGTATGCGGCTTGACCTTGAGAATGAAGGTTCCCAAATAAGGCACAAAAAACACCGATACCCACCAACTCAGTAACAAGGCGATGACGGTGACCGCAAAAATGGCAAAGGTGTACTCACCCGTGACCGATTTGGCCAAACCAATCGGCAAGAATCCAGCCGCGGTGATGAGGGTGCCGGTCAGCATGGGCATGGCTGTCACCTCGTAGGCAAAGGTAGCGGCGCGAACTTTGTCAAAGCCCTCCTCCATTTTGCGCACCATCATCTCCACCGCAATGATGGCGTCGTCCACCAACAAGCCCAAAGCGATGATGAGCGAACCCAGCGATATCTTGTGCAAACCAATGCCAAGGTAATACATCGCCAAAAAAGTCATGGCCAGCACCAAGGGGATGGTGATTCCCACCACCAAACCGGGGCGCATATCGATGTACCAACCAAAGCGTCCACCCTTGTGCCAACCCAAAGACACAAAGCTGACCAACAACACAATCACCACCGCCTCGATCAACACACTGACGAACTCACTGATGGAGCGTTCGACCGCTTTGGGTTGGTCTTGCAACTGCACCAATGTCACGCCATGCGGTA
>Ga0214917_10004077_pt1 | contig 16506 bp, 18 predicted proteins | sample LL_1208_BB_MetaG_FD_177983 | JGI IMG/M metagenome (GOLD analysis project Ga0214917, IMG submission 177983) | Freshwater microbial communities from Lake Lanier, Atlanta, Georgia, United States - LL_1208_BB | ecosystem: Environmental > Aquatic > Freshwater > Lake | place: USA: Georgia | collected... | reverse complement strand
ATGCAACAGCCTACCCTTATGGTTATCTAGCGCCAGCAGTCACCCTGGCACCTGTCTATGGTTATCCCTATGCCTACAACTACTACCCACGGGTCTACATGGGTGGTTGGTACACCCACCGAGGCTACGGCAGACGCTGGCGGTAAATCCGAGCTACTAGCTTGGCTGGCGTTGGTTGCGTGGGTTATGCCTTCTTGTTGTAAGCCGAACACCATCCGCTTGCTGCAACCTGCTTGCCGGGAAAGATACCGCACGCTCCAGCCTTTGTACCAGCGCTTCCTTGATAAAGGGAACAGTTAGCGCATTGTTGACCCGCTGAAAAGCGCGGATACTTCGCCTTATCAACCTTTGACGCGTCAGCTTTATAACCTAGCGAAGCCGCTTGGCTGTCAGTCTCCGCGACCATTGGAGTATTAGCGTGGGCCGCACTCGTCACTGTAGCCACCGAGGCAATACAAAGAAGCGTAAACACACGACGTTCGGAGCAAATCACTGGCTCTTGGTTTGAATGGTTCATAGAGGTCTCGCCTAGTCAGTAGCGTTGAAATGTACTTCGAAGCCACCACTTGATGTATGTGGCGGCGCAGTAAAACTCTTTAATGCTTTGCCTTCTTTTGAACTTTATGATGTTTATCTTTTTTAACTTCTCTCTTATCAGACGCATTTGCGCCGATTACGAACAGACCAGCCAAAAGTGCGACTAGTAACTTTTTCAAGATCAACTCCTTGGAGAAAGGGACAGATCGGATTGATACACGCACTAGAACGCGTCAGTGCCCGATGCGTTGACATTATCGTGATAGCGTTTGTAAAACCCTAGAGACCACTGAAAATGAAAACCCAAACTGCCATCGAGCAATGGTTGACCTTTGGAGTAGTCGTTGCATTCTTTACTCTTGATATGGCTAACGCTGCACTTCCCCCACAATGGGCTCCCCTTAGTGCATATGGTGACGATAAACTTTATTACGACCAACGATCGTTGACCCGCGACGGAGAACTCGTACGGGTTAACACACTGGCAAATCGCGAAAAAGGATCATTGATGGGTGCAAAGTCAGTTGTTGGTTCTCTTGAAGTGCAATGCGAGCTTTGGAGGTGGCGAACAGCCAATTACAAGGCTTACGCAGACCTGAATGCATCGGGTGCACTGCTGCTCGATTTGCCGGTAGCTCGACATTGGTCAGCTATTCAAGCCGGTTCAGAAAAGGAGCTTGTGGCTCGGAAATTGTGTCTTGGTACACCACACTGAGCTCTGAGTAGTGGAAGCAAGCTATAAGACTAAGGCTCTCATCAAAGCAATGGGAACGGACAACCACCCGAAGGCGGTTACTTGATGCAAACTGAATGCCCGCCTTGCAGCGTTTGTCATCGCTGATGAAATGAAGAGCCAGCCCCAACAATAGCGCGAAGAGCAGCATCGAGCCCTTATAGTGGGTAACCGGAGGCTCGATTAGCTATACCTGATCACAAAGTGTATGGTAAGCCCGCACGTCACCAACCCAACCCCACTCTGGAGCTGTCATGCCAAGCATTGAGCCTGTTGATCGCGTTGAAGTGCTGGTCATTGTCGACAACCTCACTGACAGCCTGTCGAGCAATCCGCCTGAGGTCAGCTCCGAATGGTCGCGCTTTTGGGCCTCCGGAAAAATCCGCCCGGTGATGGGTTCCAACACCTGCTGCGCACATCATGGATTGTCGCTGCTGATCACTGCGCACCGCTCAGGGCAGACCCGTACGCTACTGTTTGATGCGGGCCCTGAGGGTGCGACCTTCGTCCGTAACGCCTGGATGCTCGGCGTCGACCCAGGTTCGATCGATGCGGTGATGCTCTCGCATGGGCACTGGGACCATGCTGGGGGTCTCGTGGACGCGATTTCAGCGATCGCCGGAAGAAGCCCATCCGGCAAGGTTCCCTGCCATGTGCATCCCGACATGTTTGCCGAACGCGGCATGCAGCGCTCGGGCGGGGTGGTCGTGCCACTTGGACCAATGCCTAATCCGGAGCACCTCGTCAACGCAGGTGCCGATCTGGTCTACTCACGAGAACCACAGTGGATCGCCGATGACATGTTCCATATAAGTGGCGAGATTCCGCGTACCACCGACTACGAGCGAGGATTACCGGGCCAAGTCAGGCGCAACGATCCAAGCTCATCCTGGGAGTCGGACCCGTTGCTGATCGATGAGCGTTCGGTTGCGGTGCATGTGCAAGGCAAGGGGCAGTTCGTGTTCTCTGCCTGCTCGCACGCTGGCATCATCAACGTACTTAGACATGCCAAGTCCAGTTTCCCGGACGTGCCTCTGTACGGCACGATGGGTGGTTTTCATCTTTCCGGCAATACCGAGGCGATCATTCCGCAAACCGTTGCCGATCTAGGCCAGTTCGGTCTGAAACTGCTGGCTCCGGGTCACTGCACCGGCTGGCGGGCGTTGACGGCAATCAGCAAAGTATTTGGCGACGAACTGGTGCCGTCTGCAGTTGGTAAGCGCTACCTTATTTGAAACATTTTAGAACAAGAAACGCTGCACAAGAACGCTCTATAAATTCAATCTTTACGAATTCTACTTAGTAGATCACCCTGGATGCCCCGTCAACGCAGCACTGGGACCGCAAGGGTAAAAAACGAGCGGAGAGCGTCTTGAGGCTTGCCAGCCGCTCGCTGACTAACAGCCAAGCTGAGTTGCTCTTGCAGGTAGTTGGCAGCCAAGCCAGTTTCAATGCCGCCGCGCCAATGAAGGCTATGGCAGAGCTTGGGTTGAAGAGGCTCAAACGCTTTCTGCACGATCGCTTGCGCTTTTGCGGTCAACCATCAGGCAGGAAGCCTCTGAGCTTTGGTTTAGCTGGAATCCAAGAAGAAAGACCGATGCCGTCGATCAACTCTTGCGTGGGGCCACACTTCCAACTGGAGCGGTGGCTGCCATTGCAAAGGGCCTTCTTGATAAGGCAAAGCCTGTGATCTTTTCACCGAGCCCGCCTTCGCGCTTAAGCAACGACCCAAGCTGGTATCAATGTAAGTGGTGTGATCACCGCTAGATTGTCACAGCAATCAATCGCCAGAGCGCTCTTGCCGAAGCATGGTCTTGCGATGCATATTTATTGCAGTGGCGGTTTGAATACTTGACTCGTCAGGGAATCAAGGTTTTAGATTGAGTAACTTTTATCGATCGCTTCTTTTAGCAGTCCCACGGACTTGCATTAAGTGCGCGACAAGCATGGCACCTTCGCAGTCAACCGTAAAGACTGTCGAATTGCTGAAAACAAGCTCTCAGCGCTTCATAGTCTTATTGACGGATGTTTACCATCTCGTGAATTGTTGAATAGGATGCTCCATGCTGGTACGTCTGCATAAAGAGAAACTGCCAAAGAAATGATACCAATAAAGGGGAAGGACAATGGGGCCTCAAAGCTCGCATTGGATGTTGTCGAAGTCGACTTGAAGACAGGACAAGACCTGACCCCATGTCTCGATTTCTCCATTTGCCAAAAGTAACTAAGTAGTTATATGATGTGTCCATCAGAGTCAAATGGAGGCTCCTATGAGCATGCACACTCCGGGAATGGAAGGTCAGCACGCAGCCTTGGCAGCGCTGTCCTCGCGCTATGTCGATGTTGAAGCGCTGCCTTGGCAAGACACCCCTTTCCCTGGCATACGTATCAAGGTGTTGATGCAGGATCCGCAAACTGGCCTGCAAACCGTCTTGACCGAAATGGCGCCCGGCGCCGTGCTGACCGATCATGAGCACACCCAGGTTGAACAAAGCTGGGTGCTGCAAGGCAGCCTGGTGGACCATGAGGGCGAGGTGACCGCGGGCAACTACGTTTGGCGCCCAGCGGGCAGCCGGCACACCGCTCATGCGCCGAATGGCGCACTGGTGCTGGGCTTTTTCTTGCAGCCCAATCGTTTTTACTGATTCCATTGAAAGTAAGGCATGAAATTCGGAGATTTCGTCAAAGTCAAATCCTTGGCCAGCCCGGCGGGGTTCAAAGAAAATTTGCAACGTCTGGGCTTGGACATGCCGTGCGATGAAGTGTTGGAGTCGGGCCCAGGCTCGGTCATGGCGCAACCGCTCAAGGTCGGCCCTTTCACTGTGGGCAACCGGTATGCCGTTCACCCGATGGAGGGCTGGGATGGCGAGGCCGATGGTCGTCCCACCGACAACACCCGTCGGCGCTGGCGTAACTTCGGGCTTTCCGGCGCCAAAATGATTTGGGGTGGCGAAGCGGTGGCTGTGCGCCACGACGGCCGCGCCAATCCGCGTCAGCTCGTCATGAACGAGAAAACCCAATCGGAAATAGCTGGCTTGCGCCAAACCTTGGTGCAAGCACACCGTGAAGCCATGGGAGATGACAAAGAGTTGGTCATTGGTTTGCAGCTGACGCACTCAGGCCGTTTTTGCAAACCCAACGATGACGCCCGCATGGAGCCGCGCGTGCTCTACCACCACCCACTCTTGGATGGCAAGTTCGGTCCCAAAGAAAACATCGTGGTCATGACCGATGGCGACATTCGCCAATTGATCGACGACTTTGTGATCGCTGCCAAACGCGCCTGGGATTGCGGCTTTCAATTTGTCGACCTCAAGCACTGCCATGGCTACTTGGGCCATGAATTTTTATCTGCCAAAACACGCGAGGGCGACTATGGCGGCTCCATGGCCAACAGAACGCGGTTCTTGCGCGAGTTGGCGCAGGGCATTCGCGCTGAAGTTCCGGGCATGGCGCTGGGCGTGAGGCTTTCTGCCATCGACTTCCTGCCCTACAAGCCTGACCCTGCTTTGTCAGATGCCGAATCACTCGGGCCTGGCATTCCGGTGGACGCCGCCGCAGCATTGCCCTACCGTTACGGTTTTGGCACCGATGAGTCAGACCCCACCCAAATTCGCGTCGACGAAGCATCGGAATTCTTGCAGGCGATGACCGAGCTCGATATCCCGCTGATCAACATCACCATTGGCAGCCCTTATTACACGCCCCATGTGACCCGACCGGCGCTGTACCCACCCTCGGATGGTTACCAACCGCCAGAGGACCCGTTGGTCGGTGTGATGCGTCATCTTGCCTTGGTGCGAGACCTGAAAAAACAGTTCCCGCAGATGTGTTTCGTTGGCAGTGGCTACACCTATTTGCAAGAATTTTTGCCCTATGTGGCACAAGCCGTGGTGCGCGAAGGCTGGACCGACCTGGTGGGCTTGGGGCGCATGATGCTGTCCTACCCGGAGCTGGCGGCCGATGTCCTGGCCGGACGTCCGATGCAGCGCAAGCGCTTGTGCCGAACCTTCAGCGATTGCACCACCGCACCGCGCAATGGCATGGTGTCAGGCTGCTACCCCCTGGATGCCCATTACAAGAAATCGCCGCAGATGATTCGCTTGACCCAAGTGAAGAAAGACGCCAAGTTGGCCTGAACGCCCCATGACAAAGCGCGCCATAGCCAACCCTGTTCGAGACCCTGAGCAGAGCCGCGCCAGAATTTTGAAGGCGGCTCGCGAGGAGTTTGCCCGCAATGGCCTGGGTGGCGCACGTGTGGACCGAATTGCAGAAAATGCGGGCATCAATAAGCGCATGCTGTACCACTATTTTGGCAACAAGGATGCCTTGTTCCGGGCCGTACTAGAGGAAAACTATGCGCACAAACGCGACTCAGAACGTGCGCTGGAATTGGAAAAAGACGACCCGCGGGAAGCGATACGCAAATGGGTGACGCTCACCTGGAATTACTACATTGCGCACCCCGAATTCTTGAATTTGCTGAACAGTGCGAATTTACATCATGCACGCCATGTTCAGGCCTCGGCTGAAGTCAAAAAAATGCGGGCCCCCTTTGTCAAGATGATGGGCGCTGTGCTGGAAAAAGGCGTCAGCCAGGGCGTGTTTCGCCCAGGCGTCGACCCGGTGCAGATGCACATCACGATTGCCGGCATGTCGTATTTTTACCTTTCCAATCAGCACACCTTGTCGGCGATCTTTGGCCGATCGCTGCTTAGCCCGCGTGCCAAAAAAGAGCGCTTGGACCACATGATTGACGTGGCCTTGTCATACCTGGAGCGGCGCTGACATGAGCTTGCCCAATTTCTTCCATGATGTCGCTCATTTAGAGCAAGTCATGAGCACGCCCTCTGAAGAACTGTCCAAAGAGTTGAGTGAGCTTGAGGGCGATATCCTCATACTGGGCGTTGGCGGAAAAATGGGTCCAACGCTCGCGCGCATGGCCAAGCTTGCCGCGCCCAAAAAGCGCGTCATTGGCGTAGCCCGGTTCTCTGAGCCAGGCTTGCAAGCGCGTTTGAGTGCGCAGGGCATCGAATGCATCCGCTGCGATTTGCTGTCACGCGAGGCCTTGGCAGCCTTGCCAGAGGTTGCCAACGTGGTCTTCATGGCCGGAAGAAAATTTGGCTCTCAAGGCAGCGAATGGCTAACTTGGGCGATGAACACCCACTTGCCCGCCTTGGTGGCCGAGCGGTACAAGTCGTCGCGCATCGTGGCGTTTTCCACCGCCTGTGTTTACCCGTTTGTGTCGGTGCAGGGGCCCGGCGCCCATGAGTCGCTTGCGCCCACGCCTGTGGGGGAATACGCCAACTCCTGTGTCGGCCGTGAGCGGATGTTCGAGCACTTTTCCCACCAACACCAAACCCCTGGGCGCTTGATTCGCTTGTCATATGCCATCGACATGCGATACGGTGTTTTGCATGATTTGGCACAGCACATCTTCGCGAACCAACCTGTCTCATTGGCCATGGGCCATGCCAATGTGATCTGGCAAGGCGAAGCCAATGAACGAAGCTTGCGCGCTTTGACAAAGTGCACAACGCCCACAACGGGGCTCAATCTGTCCGGCCCCATGATTTCGATTGCAGACGCAGCCAGGGGCTTGGCCAGCAGGTTGGGCAAAGACCTCGCGTTCGTAGGCATTGAAGCGCCGACAGCATGGCTGGTGGATTGCACCGAAGCCAATGCTTATTGGGGCGTACCGGAGGTGAGCTTGGAGCGCATGCTGGATTGGACTGCCGATTGGGTGCTGAGAGGCCAGGCCAGCCTGAACAAACCTACCCATTTTGAGGTTCGCGATGGTCAGTACTGATGCCTCGCTGACACTGTTGCGCCAGGGCACCGTGATTCCTGCGCATCTGCTGGCCTTGAACGCGCAGCGGCAACTGGACACACAACGCCAGCGTGCCTTGACCCGGTATTACCTGGACGCAGGGGCGGGCGGTGTGGCCGTGGGCGTACATTCCACGCAATTTGCCATTCGGGAGTTTGGCATGTACCGCCCTGTGTTGGAGTTGGCCATGGCCACCGCCCGGCAGTGGGAGCCCTTGGGTGGGTGGCGCCCTCTGGCAATGGTGGCGGGGCTGGCAGGCCCGACCTCACAAGCTTTCAAAGAGGCCGAGTTGGCCCGTGACATCGGCTACCACGCGGGCTTGCTCAGCTTGGCAGCCATGCGGTCTGCCTCAGAGGACGAGTTGTTGGAACATTGCCAGCAGGTGGCAGGCCGTTTGCCTTTGGTTGGTTTTTACCTGCAGCCAGCTGTCGGTGGTCGTATTTTGTCCGCCTCTTTTTGGGAGCAATTTGCCCGCATTGAGCAGGTGGTGGCAATCAAGATCGCCCCCTTTCACCGCTACCGGACCCTCGATGTGGTGCGTGGCGTGGTGGCGGCCGGTGCAGAGGAGCGCATCACCCTCTACACCGGCAACGATGACCACATCGTGCTGGATTTGGTGACACCCTTCACGGTCATGCGGGATGGCCAGCCGGTGACGGTGCGCATTCGAGGCGGCTTACTCGGCCATTGGAGCGTCTGGACGCGGGCGGCTGTCGCGCTCTTTGAAAGGTGCCGCAAAGAGGCAGGGCAGCCAGGCGTGACGGCAGAGTTGATGGCGCTGGATTCACAGGTGACCGACTGCAACAGCGCTTTATTTGATGTGGCGAATGACTTTGCAGGTTGTATTGCGGGATGCCATGAAGTGTTGCGTCGGCAAGGGTTGCTGAACGGGGTTTGGTGTCTTGACCCCCAGGAAGGGCTCAGCCCTGGGCAAGCTGATGAAATCACACGAGTGACTCATGCGTATCCGCACTTGAGTGACCAGGATTTTGTGCAACAAAACCTAGAGCGCTGGCTAACCTAAAGCGCCTTCTGTTTTTCATTTCAATGTTTAACCTAGGAGACTAACCATGAAAAAACGTCAATCGCTCAAATGCCTGGTGGCAGCTCTGGGCTTCGGTTTGGGCTTGTCGGGTGTCGCTTTCGCCCAAGCCACCTGGAAGCCGAACAAACCCATCAATCTCATCGTGCCATGGGCAGCAGGTGGATCAACCGATCAGGTCAGTCGAATTGCGGCTGCTGAAATGGAAAAAGTGCTTGGCCAAAAAATCGTGGTGGTGAACCAGCCCGGTGCGGCAGGCTCCATTGGCACCAAGAACGCATGGGAGGCACCGCGCGATGGTTACACCTGGACAGCAGGCGCTGCGCAAGACTTGGGCGCCTACCAGTCGCTGGGTATGCTGAATGCAAGCATCAAGGAATGGCATCTGTTTTTGCATGTTGCCAACATCCCTGTGATCAGCGTGAATCCTGGGACACCTTATCAAAATGCACGCCAGTTGATAGATGCGATGAAGACGAAATCGGACCTGAAGGTTGCGACCGCCGGTGTGACCTCGGGGGGGCATAACGCGATGGAAGCGATTGCCCAGGCAGCAGGGGTGAAATATCGGCACGTGACCTACGACGGCGGCAATCCAGCCGTGGTCTCCACCGTGTCTGGGGAAACCGATATCACCACCCAACTGGCCGTTGAGCAGGCTGAGATGATTCGTGGCAAGCGTTTGCGTCCGTTGGCAACCGTCTCGGACAAGCCACTCGAGATTGAAGGCTTCGGCACGATTGAGCCTATTTCGAAAACATTGCCTGGATTCAAGTCTGCAGCCAATTATTTTGGAATTTTCATTCCAAAGGGCGTTCCTGCTGAAGTGGTGGCGACCGTTGAGAAAATTTGGGCTGACCACATCATGCAAAACGAAGCCATCAAAAAATATGCAGTGAACCGTGGCGCATTTTTCGGTCCATCCTCTGGTGAAGCGGCACAAGCCAATGCTTTCCCTGCGGTTCAAGCGAATGCCTGGTTGCTGCACAGTGGCGGCAAAACCAAAGTGGCGCCTGACACTGTGGGCATTCCCAAGCCATGAGCATCGAGATCGAGGACGATGCACCTGTCCCACCCCGCAGTGACCTGTACGCTGCGGTGGTGTGGATGGTGTTTGGCGCCGCGGTGGCTGTCGGCGCCTGGCGCATGGATCGGCTGGAAAAACTGCACATCAACCCCTATGAAATTCCCGGCTTGGTGCCCTTTGTGCTGGGTGTGACCATTCTGCTGCTGGGGGGGGTGCTGGCGCTGAGATCTTTGCACCAGGGGGCTTTGACCGGACCCGAGCAAGCCACAGCGCGCGATCCTGTGCTGCTGCGTCACATGGTCTGGGTGTTTGGTCTGATGTTGCTGTATTCGCTGGTTTTGGTGGGCTCCGGCATTCCTTTTTGGCTGGCCACCTTTCTTTTTGTCGCTGTGTTCATCGGTATTTTGGACCGCCAGCGTCAAATCGAGCTTGGTCGAACGCAAGCACAACAATGGGCCCGAGCATGTGTCTATGCCACTGTCTGGAGTGCCTTGGTCTCTCTGTCTTTTGAGCACATCTTTCTGGTTAGGTTGCCCTGATGTTTGACGGACTTTTTGCCTTTGGCCACTCTATCGTCTCCTTCATGACGCTAGAGTCTATTTTCTTCGCCTTGGCTTCTTGTTTGGTGGGCGTGATCATCGGCGCTTTGCCCGGCTTGACAGCTACCATGGGCGTAGCGCTGATGACCACCTTGACCATCAAGTTGCCATCCAACCAGGCGTTGTTGATTCTGATCTGTACCTATGTGGGCGCTATTTACGGGGGCAGTCGCAGCGCGATCTTGTTGAACATTCCAGGAACACCGGCGTCTGCTGCCAGTTGCCTGGATGGCTATGCATTGGCGCGTCAAGGACATGCAGGGCGCGCCATGGGCATTGCCACCACCGGGTCGGTCATGGGCACGCTGATTGGCATGTTCTTTTTGGCTTGGTTCACTCCCTTGCTCGGCGACCTGGCCTTGAAGTTCGGTGCCTACGAATTTTTTTGGTTGGCTGTGTTTGGCGTGATCATCTCGGCCACGCTGAGTGGCGGTGACCCCTTGAAGGGATGGATCAGCGGCATCACGGGCCTGTTCATCGCCACCATTGGGCAAGACGGCATTCATGCCTATGAACGCTTCTCCTTTGACAACCGCGACCTGGCCGGTGGTTTTGCCCTTGTGCCGGCTTTGGTCGGGGCGTTTGGATTTGCCGAAGTGCTGGTCGCGATGAAAGAGCGGCGTCCGGTGCCGCAAATCAATCCCTTCGACACCGTCATCCCCAAAGTGATGGATGTGTTGCGCTATTGGAAAACCATTTTGCGCTCTGGCGTCATTGGTACCTTTATAGGCATTGTTCCGGGCGTCGGTGAAGATGTCGCCGCCTGGTCATCCTATGCCGCAGCGAAAAGAGCCAGCAAAGAAAAAGAAAAATTCGGCAAAGGCTCCATTGATGGCTTGATGGCCGCTGAAACGGGCGACAACGCCTGCGTGCCGGGAGCCATTATCCCAGTGCTGACCCTGCAAGTGCCCGGCTCAGCGCCGGCAGCGGTACTGATGGCCGCCATGCTCATCCATGGCGTCAAGCCAGGGCCCATGATCATGATTGAGTCCCCACAGTTTGTTTACGATGTGGTGGCCATGATGCTGATTGCAACCATCGGGATTTTCATCTACGGCTTGGTCCTGACAAAGTTGTTGGTGCAAGTTTTGCGCGTACCCACAACCATCATTGTGCCGATGCTCTTTGTGCTTTGTGTCGTGGGAACTTACGCTCTGTCTTCGCGTTTGTTTGATGTCTGGACGATGCTTTTGTTTGGCGTCTTGGGCTATGTCTTGCGGAAGTATCAATTTCCAGTTGCGCCCATGGTGCTGGGCATCGTACTGGGTGACTTGATGGAAAAAAGCCTTCGCCGGGGTCTGGTGCTTTCAGATGGTGATTTGCTGCCATTTATTTCTCGCCCCATCTCGGCCGTTTTGTTTGCAGCCATTGTCATCACAGTGATCTTGCGCATTCCCAAAGTCCGCCAGTGGCTGAAAATGGACACTGCTTCATGATGCTATCGCTTTGCAATGAAGTGCTGGGCCAACTGCCTTTTGAAGAACAGTGTCGGTTGGCGCAATCGCTGGGCTATGGTGGTCTTGAGCTAGCGCCCTTCACAGTGAGCGCGGATCCCTCTGGCATGACAATAGCGCAGGCTCGGCAGTTGGCCAGCATCGCCCAAGACCACGGCCTGGTCATCACCGGCTTGCATTGGTTACTGGTCAAGCCCGAAGGACTGTCAATCACCCATCCCGATGCCGACGTGCGCCAACGCACCGTGGGCTTCATGCAATTCCTCTGCGAGCTGTGTGCGGCGATGGGCGGACGCTATTTGGTTCATGGCTCGCCCAAGCAGCGCCTCATTCACGATGGCGATACCCATGCCGTGGCCCTGGCGCGCGCCACAGACTGTTGGGCGAAGGCTGCGCAAGCTGCGCAGCGCGCCGGCGTGACCTACTGTATTGAGCCCTTGTCTGCTGATCAAACACCGTTGGTGAATACGCTGGCCCAAGCCGTTGCCGTCGTTCAATCCGTCAACCACCCTCATTTGCGAACCATGCTAGACACCAGTTCGGCTGGCCTGGCAGAGTCGGTTTCCTTACCGGATTTGATTGATCAATGGTTTCCCACGGGATGGGTGGCCCATGTGCAGCTGAATGACCCGAACCGCCGCGGGCCAGGTCAGGGCGTGATGGCTTTTGGCCCTATTTTGGCGGCCCTGAAACGACAAGGGTACAGGGGTCCGTTGGCGGTCGAGCCTTTCGACTATGTGCCAGATGGCTTGGGCTGTGCGGCGCGCGCAGCAGGCTACCTGCAAGGACTTTGGGAGCAACTGGCATGAGTCTTTCAAGCGCACCCGAATTCCGCGTCTGCGACATCGAAATTCTGGAAATACCGGTCACCTTGCGCATGCCCTTTCGTTTTGGGGTGGTCACCTTGCGTCGCTGTTTTCAGGCCTTTGTGCGCACGCGCATTGAGACAGCTTCCGGCCAAACCCAATGGGGTGCCGCTGCCGAAATGGTGGTGCCCAAGTGGTTTGATAAAAATCCCGCTTTGTCAGATGCTGACAACTTTGAGCAAGAACGCAGCGTCTTGCGCATGGCCAAAGACGCCTATCTGAGCGATGCCCGGGGCACGACTGCCTTTGGCCATTTCGCGCGTCACCATCACGCTCATCAGAAGAAGTGTGAAAGTTTGGGGTTCAACCCTTTGCTGGCCAGTTATGGCCCGGCGCTGATCGACCGTGCGGTGTTGGACGCCTTGTGTCGCATGAATGGCGCCTCTTTTTACCAAGCCATCCAGGCCAACTTGCCCGGTATCAGCGACGCCATGCCTGAATTTGCGGGTTTGGGCATGGACGCTTTCTTGCAGCAGCTGAATCCTGCTCAACAGATGGCGGCTCGCCACACGGTGGGCTTGGTGGATGCCATCACTCGGGCCGATGTCACCGAGCCGGTGAATGATGGTTTGCCGGAGACGCTTGAAGAAGTCGTAAAGGTGTACGGCCACCGCTATTTCAAGCTGAAAGTCAGCGGCCAGCTCGATGCCGACCTGGACCGCCTGACGGCCATCGCCTCGGTACTGGATCGCATGCCGCAAGGCTACCAGTCCTCTCTGGATGGCAACGAGCAATACCCTGATGCCCAAAGCATGGGCGAATTGCTGCAACGCATGCGGGCCACCCCTGCGTTAAAGCGCATGTGTGAAAGCATATTGTTCATCGAACAACCTATTGCACGGCAACACGCTTTGTCAGCCGATTTGACCCGTGTCAGCCTTGGCTGGCCGGTCATCATTGACGAGTCCGACGGCTTGCTGGACGCTTTTGTGCATGCCAGAGCCTGCGGATACAGCGGTATCTCAAGCAAGACATGCAAGGGCGTGTACCGCTCGTTGTTGAATGCCGCCCGGTGTGCGAGCTGGAATGCGCAGGAAGGCTGTCAGCGTTTCTTCATGTCGGGTGAAGATCTGACCGTGCAGGCGGGCTTGTCGGTGCAACAAGATTTGGCGCTGGTCAACTTGCTGGGCATCACCCATGTCGAGCGCAACGGTCACCACTATGTCAATGGCTTGGCTTCGCGCCCAGAGGCTGAACAAGCGGCATTCTTAAATGCGCACCCGGACCTCTACACCCAAAGCCACGGCGCCGTGCGCTTGAACATTCAGTCGGGACAAATTCATTTGGCGAGCACCGCATGCACTGGTTTTGCCAGCGCGGTGTTGCCAGACTTTACCGCCATGTACCCTCTCGGACATTGTCCTTCCACGTGACATCAGCATGACTACCTCACTGACACTCGTCAATTCTCAGGGCCAGCTTGAAAGCTATCGCTTGCAAGGCGTGCCCACTGTAGCCCAGCCCTTGCAGCCATTCAATCGCATCGCCTATTCCGCAGCGCACGTCGTGGCGGATGCGCGCGCCCCTGTAGACCCATGGCTTACTGCTGCCGTGGATTGGGACGCCACCTTGGCGTACCGACATCATCTCTGGTCACTGGGCTTGGGTGTGGCCGAGGCCATGGACACGGCGCAACGCGGGATGGGCTTGGACTGGGACGCTTCGCGTGAATTGATTCAACGTACCTTGCAGGCGGCGCGCACTGTGCCTGGCGCCCGCGTGGCCAGCGGCTGCGGCACCGATCACCTGGATTTGGCCACGGTCAAGACGCTGGACGATGTCATCCGAGCCTACGATGAGCAAATCGAAGCCATCGAAAGCATGGGCGGGCAGTTGATCATCATGGCCAGCCGCGCGCTGGTGAAAGTGGCGCGCTCACCTGCCGATTATGAAAAGGTCTATGACCATATCCTCTCGCATGTGCGCGCGCCGGTGATCTTGCATTGGCTGGGTGACATGTTTGATCCCCAGTTGAGCGGCTACTGGGGCGACCGTGATTTGGACAAGGCCATGGCGACGGCGCTGGGCGTGATACGAGCGCATGCCAGCAAGGTGGATGGCATCAAAATTTCGCTGCTCGACAAAGACCGTGAAATTGCGATGCGGCGGCAATTGCCCAAGGGTGTGCGCATGTACACCGGCGATGATTTCAACTACGCCGAATTGATCGCGGGCGACATGCAAGGCACCGAAGAGGTTCATCGCCACAGCGATGCCTTGCTGGGCATCTTCGACGCCATTGCCCCTGCTGCAAGCGCTGCCCTCAGCGCTTTGGCGCAAGGCCACACCGAACAGTTTCATGCCATCCTGGCGCCAACCGTGCCTCTGTCGCGCTTGATTTTCCAGGCGCCCACCCGGTTCTATAAGACCGGGGTGGTCTTCATGGCTTGGCTCAATGGCCATCAGTCCCATTTTGTGATGGTCGGCGGTCAGCAAAGCGCACGCTCCCTCCCGCACCTGTGCGAAATCTTCCGCTTGGCAGACCAAGCCAACCTCTTACACCAGCCCGACCTCGCCACCCAACGCATGCGCCAATTGCTCTCAATCCATGGCGTCTAAATAAATGGGGTTGATGTTTCTTACAGTGCAAATTCTCGCGGCTTGAGGCTTCCATGGTTTTTCAATCGATTTCACGGCGTCAAGTGGTCACATGGTTGGCAGCTAGCGCGGTTTCCATTCCAGGGCATGCGCAGTCCAATGCAGGGCCCTTGCGACTGGTTGTGCCATTCACGCCCGGAACCGGTATTGATCTCATCGCAAGAACGCTTGGCCCCAAGCTGTCACAAAAATTGAATCGGCCCGTCGTGGTTGAAAACAGGGTGGGCGCCTCTGGCAACATTGGCACTGAAGCCGTGGTGCGAGCTGCGCCTTGATGCCGATGTGCTGGCTGCGCTTCGTGCAAGTGGTGACGGCTGGCAAACGCGCGTCAATGAGATGCTTAGGGCCTCTTTGCGCTTATCAGGTACGCTCGCTACCCCCTCGAATCACCCGAGGTCTTGAGCGTTAAAGCGACACATGCTCGACTACTACAACAAGCGGCTTCAAGAGTACGAGACCGTCTACACAAAGCCTAAACGTCAGGCTGATTTAAACGCCCTGCTGGCAAAACTTCAGATCGATGTGTCAAGGCGAGAAGTCTTAGAGTTAGCCTGTGGCACCGGTTGGTGGACCGAGCGGCTGGCAGCCGATGCAGCATCTTGGATTGCGACTGATGCAGATACCGGTGCACTCGACATCGTGCAACACAAAGCTATCCAAGGTCTCAGTGCTACAACGACGCTCAATGCCTATCAACCGAGCTTCTCAGCGCCAGTTGATTGCGTGTTTGCGGCGCACTGGTATTCGCACTTAAGACTTGATGAGCGCTCAATCTTTTTTAGATCAGTTCATGGCTGCCTGAAACCAGGTGGTCGCTTGATCATGCTTGATAACAACTTCGTATCAGGGTCAAGCACTGAAATTTCAAGGACCGACATCGAGGGCAACACGTACCAAACAAGAAAACTCAAAGACGGCAGCTTACATGAGGTGTTAAAGAATTTTCCAGATCATCAACAATTAGCAGCAAGCGCTAAGCCATATTTCGGAAACATCGAATTTGATAACGTACTGACTTTAAATACGATCTACTATTGGTACGCTTCGATGGAAAAGCTTTAGATCACATCAGCGCATCAATCAAACCGCCTTCGCACTGCACTTTTGGTGAGAATCTAAAGCCATTGCAGATCGAAAACCCTGCAATATCGACTGCAACGGGAACGCCACTAACTTGCCCTGATCGTCGGCGCCGAAATATAGCGCCATAATAAGTGCATTTATGAAATCATCGATGTGATCTGTAGCTTACAGTTAACGACCAAGCGAGCGCGCAATGTCATCCCAAATCACGATGATAAGCACCACTAACTCGAGTCCGAGATAAATTAGAAAGCTGCGCCTGAGGCGTCTCTTTTCGGCTTCGCGGGTGAGCTTTGGGTCCGTTGGGTTCTGATCAGAGGGTTTTAGCGAAGCCAAGCATCAACACAATAAGAGTTATAACAGCAAGATAGGTCAGGTAGCCGATCATTGCAACGAGGACAATGCCAGCCAACCAACGAACGGGTCTGGATGCGTGCGCTCGTGTGCAGACTGCATAGACGCTGGGCGACAAGCAAAGGCTAATCACCACAAGGTGCATGTCGCCGGCGATCGTAAAAGGCGCACTACCATTATTAGAAAGTCTTTCTATAAAAGGCGCGATTTCAAAACCATACCAGACGCAAACCACGATGCCAGCGCACGCACAGATAGTCTTAATGCCCTTTATGGGGCTAAGCCAAAAGCTCACCCAGTCTCCTTAAACACATAGTCCAACCGGATTGAAGAAGCGTGAGCGTTAAGACTATCTTCCGAATAGTCGTTATGCAAGCAGGACC
>Ga0214917_10004076_pt1 | contig 16508 bp, 13 predicted proteins | sample LL_1208_BB_MetaG_FD_177983 | JGI IMG/M metagenome (GOLD analysis project Ga0214917, IMG submission 177983) | Freshwater microbial communities from Lake Lanier, Atlanta, Georgia, United States - LL_1208_BB | ecosystem: Environmental > Aquatic > Freshwater > Lake | place: USA: Georgia | collected... | reverse complement strand
CGCGCGACCGCTGGTCGCGAAAGTTCCGGAAGGCGTTTACCGAGAACTTTTGGTCGAGCGGCTCGCCGAGAGCATCAAACTGCCAGCCCCGCGCTTGCGTGAACTTTGGGCCGGCGAAGTCGGTGCCGTCGAATCGCAACGTGCGCCGGCGAACGATCGAGGCGGCAGCGGGCGCACCGCGCGCAGCGCCGGTCGCGGCGGGATGATGCGACAGGCAGTGCTCACGATCGTGCACCACCCGAAAGCGGCCAGCGAACTCGCCGCGGAATCACGCGCCCTGCTCGAGAAGATCGACGAACCGGGCGCCGAGATTCTGCGCGAACTCGTCGCCGACCTGACGGCGCGGCCCTGCGCCAACACCGGTGCGCTGCTCGAACGCTGGCGCGATCGACCGGAACAGGAACGCCTCGCACGACTCGCGGCCACCGAATCTTTGATTCGGGACGACATCGCTGCGCGCGAAGAACTCCAAACCTGCATCGCACGCATGATCGACGAGGCGCGCCGCCGTCGACTGAACGCACTGCTCGAACGCGAGCGCGACGGTGGACTCGGGCCGGCCGAGCGCGAGGAACTGCAGCGCCTACTCGTGGGTCGAACGGCTCCGTAGGGACCGAAACGAGCCCGTAGGGCGGAATCGCCCCCTCGTGGCCCGACGGGCCGCTTTTTACTGGAAGGGCCGCCCCGGCGCCGGTATAATTACCGGTTCCCCGGCCTTCGGCCCTCTCACACGCAATCGGCGCACATGAGCAAGAAACCCAAGGCATCCTCCGGCAAGAAACCCTCCAAGCCCGCGGCGCGCAAGGTCGCTGCCAAGGCGGTCGTCAAAGCGAAGCCGAAGGCGAAAGCCGCGCCGGAGCGTAAGGCGTCGAAGCCGGTGAAGCCCGCGTCCAAGCCGGCGGCGAAACCGGCCGCCAAACCGGTAGCGAAGCCCGTCGCCAAGCCCGTCGCCAAGCCGGTCGCCAAAGCCGCACCGGTCAAGGGCAAAGCCCCGGCTCCGGCGAAAACTGCGGCGCCCGCCAAAGCCGCGATCGCCCCGACCAAGTCGGTCGCGCCGGCCAAGGCTGCGCCTGCATCGAAAGCTGCGCCTGCATCGAAAGCTCCAGCGTCGAAAGCCCCGGCGCCGGCCGCCAAGCCGGTCGTGGCCGCGCCGGTCGAGGCCGCCAAACCGGCGGCGCCCGCCAAGGCGAGCAAGGCCTCGAAGGCCAGCGGCGAAGGCAGCAAGATCATCCAACTCCCCGAGCGCCGTCCGGTCCGCCCGGAAGAGCGTCAGTCGCAACTGAAGCAACTGATCGCGCTCGGCAAAGAGCAGTCCTACCTCACCTACGCTCAGGTGAACGACTTCCTGCCCGCAGAAATCGTCGATCCCGAGCAGATCGAAGAGATCGTCAACACGATCAACGACATGGGCATTCCGGTGTACGAAAAGGCACCGGACAGCGAGTCGCTGCTCGTCACCGAGGCGACCGCGCCGTCCGACGAGGAAGCCGTGGAAGAAGCGGCGGCAGCGCTCGCCGCGCTCGACGCCGAACTCGGTCGCACCACCGATCCAGTGCGCATGTACATGCGCGAAATGGGCACGGTCGAACTTTTGACGCGCGAAGGCGAGATCAGCATCGCGAAGCGCATCGAGGAAGGCCTCGATGCGGTGCGTACGCAGCTTTCGCTCTATCCGCCGACCTACGATTTCTTCTTCAAGGCCTACGAGCCGATCAAAAACGGCACCGGTGGGCGCCTAGCCGATCTCATCGTCGGCTTCATCGACCCGAACGCGCCCGACGTCATCGCGCAGCCGCAAAATCCGACCAAAGTCGAAGCTGCGCCGGCGGCGGAAGAAGAGAGCGAATCGGAGGACGGTGACGACGAAGAAGCCGCCGACACGGGCCCCGATCCGATCGAGGCCGCGAGGCGTTTTGCGTCGCTCACAAAGTTGCATACGCAACTGCTCAACTCGATCGCCAAAGTCGGCCTCGAAGATCCGAAGAGCGAGAAGTTGCGCAAGAAGCTCTCCGGCGAGTTCATGGAACTCAAGCTCTCGCCGCGCATGTTCGAAGCCCTGATCGACAATCTGCGCGCCCACGTGAACGAGATCCGCCAGCTCGAAAAAGAGATCATGGTGATCGCGGTGCGCGATGCCGGCATGCCGCGCAAAGAGTTTATCGCCTCGTTCCCGCGCAACGAAACCAATCAGCGCTGGGTCGCCAAGCACGTCAAACTCGCCAAGAAATGGTCGACTCCGCTCGGTCGTTTCGAGGACGAAATCCTCAAGCGCCAGCTGTTGCTCGGTGAGCTCGAGAAATTGCACCACCTCTCGATCGGTCAAATCAAAGATTTGAACCGTGAAGTGTCGATCGGCGAAGCCAAGGCGCGCCGCGCAAAGAAAGAAATGGTCGAGGCAAACTTGCGCCTCGTGATCTCGATCGCCAAAAAATACACCAACCGCGGCCTGCAGTTCCTCGACCTCATCCAGGAAGGCAACATTGGTTTGATGAAGGCCGTCGACAAATTCGAATATCGTCGCGGTTATAAATTCTCGACCTACGCGACTTGGTGGATCCGTCAGGCCATCACTCGTTCGATCGCCGACCAAGCTCGCACCATCCGTATCCCGGTGCACATGATCGAGACGATCAATAAATTGAATCGCATCTCGCGGCAGATGTTGCAGGAAATGGGTCGCGAGCCGACCCCCGACGAACTCGCCGTGCGCATGGAAATGCCGGAAGACAAAGTCCGCAAAGTGCTTAAGATCGCCAAAGAGCCGATCTCCATGGAAACGCCGATCGGCGACGACGAAGACTCGCACCTCGGCGATTTCATCGAAGACACGTCGGTCGCCTCGCCGATCGATCAAGCGACCGCCGAGTCGCTGCGTGAAACCACCCATGCCGTGCTCGCGCAGTTGACGCCGCGCGAAGCGAAAGTGCTACGCATGCGCTTCGGCATCGACCTCAACACCGACCACACCCTCGAAGAGGTCGGCAAACAATTCGATGTCACGCGCGAACGCATTCGCCAAATCGAAGCGAAAGCCCTGCGCAAGCTGCGCCACCCGAGCCGCTCCGAGCAGCTGCGCAGTTTCTTGATCGAAGACTGATCCGCCGCCGCGCATGTATCGCGGCGTCGCCTTCGATCTCGACGGCACTCTCGTCGACAGCATCGCCGACATCGGCCATGCGCTAAACGTCGCGTTCGCGAGCGAGTCGCTACCGACGTTCGACGTCGAACAAGTCCGTCGCTGGGTCGGCGATGGCCCAGATGGCACCATTCGACGTGCGCTCGCACACCTTGCGATCATCGATGCCGACGAGCTGCTGCATACTCGCTTGCGCGCAGCCTACGACCGTGCGGCACTCGCTGCGCCGTTCGATCACGGTCGGTTGTACCCCGGGATCATCGACGCGTTGACGAGCTTGCAGAACGAACGACCGCTCGCAGTCGTCACCAATAAACCGACGGTCCTCGCACGTGCCGTGCTCGAAGCGGCGGGCATCCTGCACTTTTTTAGGGCCGTGCACGGCGCCGATCGACGCGAACTGCGCAAGCCCGAGCCCGTGATGCTGTTCGCCGCGGCACGCGATCTCGACACGCCCATCGAGCAACTGTGCATGGTCGGCGATAGCACGGCCGACCTCGGTGCCGCCGCGCGCGCCGGCTGCGACGCCTGCTTCGTCGAGTGGGGTTACGGTCGTGCCGAATGGCCGGCTGCGACCCCCGCGTCCGTGCCGCGCGCGACTTCGGCTTCTGCGCTATTGAAACTACTGCATCGACCGTAAAATGCGCCGTCACTGCTGCGCCGCATTCGAAACCCGGAGAATCCACTCATGGCTTTGATCTCACTGCGACAATTGCTCGATCACGCCGCCGAACACGGTTACGGCGTCCCGGCGTTCAACGTCAACAATTTGGAGCAGGTACAGGCGATCATGCAGGCCGCCGCGCAAACCGACAGTCCGGTGATCCTGCAAGCCTCTGCAGGTGCGCGTAAATACGCCGGCGAGCCGTTTCTGCGGCACCTCGTCGAAGCGGCGATCGAGAGCTATCCCGAAATTCCGATCGTCATGCACCAAGATCACGGCGCGAGCCCGTCGGTGTGCGTGCAATCGATCCGCTCGGGATTTTCGAGCGTGATGATGGACGGTTCGCTCAAAGAAGATGGCAAGACGCCGGCCTCCTATGAATACAACGTCGAGGTGACGCATCACGTCGTGCGCATCGCGCATGCGGTGGGCGTGTCCGTCGAAGGCGAGCTCGGCTGCTTGGGCTCACTCGAGTCGGGCAAAGCGGGTGAAGAAGACGGCCACGGCGCCGAAGGCCATTTGTCGCACGACCAGCTGCTCACCGATCCCGATCAAGCGGCCGACTTCGTCGCCAAGACCGGCGTCGATGCACTCGCGATCGCGATCGGCACCTCGCACGGCGCCTACAAATTCTCGCGCAAGCCGACCGGCGACATCCTCGCCATCGATCGCATCAAACAAATCAACGCCAAAATTCCGAATACGCATCTCGTGATGCACGGCTCGTCGTCGGTGCCGCAGGATTGGCTGCAAATCATCCGCGAGAACGGCGGCAAACTGCGCGAAACCTACGGTGTGCCGGTCGAAGAAATTCAGGAAGGCATCAAGCACGGCGTGCGCAAAATCAACATCGACACCGACATTCGGCTCGCGATGACCGGTGCGATCCGCCGCGCTTTCAACAAAGACCCCGCCGAATTCGATCCGCGCAAATATTTGAAAGAAGCGACCGCTGCAGCCAAGACGATCTGCGTCGCCCGCTACGAAGCCTTCGGCACTGCCGGGCAGGCCTCGAAGATCAAGACGCTGCCGCTGGAAGCGATGGCGAAGCGCTACAACTGAACGACTCGCACAGAGGTCCGGGCCGATGCAACGACGCACTTTTCTAGAGCGTGGCGTGACCGTGGGCGCGCTCGCACTCGGTGGTTTTTCGCTCGACGCGCGCGCCATCGCTGCTGATGCGCCGCGTTACGATCTAATCGTCGTAGGCGCCGGCACTGCCGGTTTACCTGCCGCGATTTTCGCTTCGCGACGCGGTGCGAAAGTGTTGTTGATCGACGCCGCGAACGACATCGGTGGCACGCTGCATCTGGCCAATGGTCAAGTGGCTGCTGCGGGCACGCGCACGCAAGCCAACAAAGGCATCAAAGATTCGCCCGATGCGCACTACGCCGACGTCATGCGACTCGCGCACGATCTCGCCGATCGCGACATCGTGCGGCGCACGGTCGACGAGGCGCCGGCCACAATCAACTGGTTACTCGATGCAGGCCTCACGCCACTGCCCGACCATCCGGTGACCGGCGACAACCCGACGCGCAAAGCCTATACGACGCCTCGCTATATTTGGGCCAAAGAAGAAGGTCGAGCGATCCTCGCCGTGATCCGTCGCGAACTGGAGCCCGAAGTGGCGAGCGGTCGCGTCACCGTGCGACTCGGCAGCCGCGTCACCGCGCTCGTCACCGACCCGAACGACGCCAAAGGTGCCGTGATCGGCGTGCGCGCGGGCGATTTCGTCGCGGCCGGTCGCCACGTGCTGATCACCACCGGTGGCTACGCCATGAACCCTGCGGTGTTCGAACGCTTGTGCGGGCAACCGACCTACGCCGGCGCGTCCTATCCTTTTTCTTTGGGTGACGGCCTCGAACTGGCGACTTCGGTGGGCGGTTGGTTGCGCGGTCGCGATCTGCACCGCCCGGGTTCGGGCTCGATCCTCACCGCCGAGGCGTTCGACTCGAAAATTTATGCGCGCTTCGTCACGGCACCCCAGACTCGTTTGCCATGGGAAATTTGGGTCAACAATGCCGGCCAGCGTTACGTCCGCGAAGATGAACCGCTGACGTACGAGCGCGAACGTGCGTTTGTGAAACAAGATCGACTGCGCTATCAAATCGTCTTCGATGCGGCGATCGCGAACGAAGCACCGGTCGGCATCGAGAAATGGTCGCGCGAGAAATTTTTGGCGCATTTCGACGGCCACCCGATGTTCCATCGCGCCGACACGCTCGAGGCACTCGCGGCAAAAGCGAAGATCGATGCCGCCGGACTCGTGGCGACCGTGCGCGAGTACAACGCTGCCGTGGCGAGTGGTCGCGACGCCCTCGGACGCCAGCACATGCCGCGACCGATTGAGCGTGCGCCCTTCTACGCGATCACCCAACTCGGTCACTCCGCGACATCATCGGCGGGTATCGTCGTCGATCGCCAACTACGCGTGCAGCGCGGCGACGGTAGCGTCGTGCCGAATCTGTACGCAGCCGGCGAGGTGCTCGGCAGTGGTGTCACGCTCGGCAAGGCCTTCGCGCCCGGCATGATGCTGACGCCTGCGCTCGCACTCGGTCGCTGGCTCGGCAATACCTTGCCCGTCAGTGCCGATCGCAAACCCCGTCGCGCCTAAGGCAGCGACGAACGGCGGCAGACGATGAAACTGCAGCAACTGCGCTACCTCGCCGCGATCGTCGAGGCCGATTTCAACATTTCGGCGGCAGCGAACAAGCTGCACTTATCGCAGCCGGGCGTCAGTCGACAGCTGAAGTTGCTCGAAGACGAACTCGGGTTCGAGCTATTCGTGCGAGACGGCCGCGCGCTCGAACGGCTCACGCCGGCGGGTCAGCGCGTGCTAGAGCGCGCACAACGCGCGCTGCGCGAGACTCAAGCGATCAAATCGATGTCGCTCGATGCGCGCGATGCACAACGCGGCTCACTGTCGATCGCCACCACCCACACCCAGGCACGTTACGTGCTACCGCCGGTGATCGGCGAATTCCGACGCAAATATCCGCAGGTACGCCTGCATCTGCATCAAGGCACGTCCGAGCAGATCGCCGACATGTTGAACACCGGTCACGTCGATATCGCGGTCGCGACCGGCTCACGTGAACAGTTCGCGCACTGCGTCTTGCTGCCCTGCTACGAATGGCATCGTCGAGTGGTCGTGCCACGCGATCATCCGCTCGCCCGCAGCAAATCTTTGACGCTCGCCAAACTCGCCAACCATCCGCTCGTCACCTACGTCTTTAACATGACGGGCCCCGCGTCTCTGCCCGACGCGTTCGCCGCGGCGGGCCTCGAGTTCGACATCGCGCTCACCGCACGCGACGCCGACGTCATCAAAACTTACGTAAGGGTCGGGCTGGGCGTAGGAATCGTCGCGGCGATGGCGCTCGATCCACGAGAGGACGCCGACCTCGTTTCGCTAGACGCGTCGCATCTGTTCCCGCGTCATTTGACTTGGGTCGGTTTCCGTCGCGGCAATTTCCTGCGCCGCTATATGCTCGATTTCATGCATCAACTCGCGCCGCATCTCGATCGCACGCACGTGCACAAAGCGCAGCTCGCGAGCTCGCAAGACGAAGTCGATGCGCTGTTCGCCGACGTCGAGCTACCGCATTATCACTGAGCGCGACCGACTTCACGGTCGCTGACGATAAATTTGATCGAAGCGCGCTTCGAGTTCGGCGTTCGTACCGCGCAACTCGTCGACCACGCGCTTCGCCCAATCGAAATATTCCCGCTGCCGCTGCAGCGACCAGCGTTGCGGCGGACTCGCGACGAGACTACGTAAATTGCAAAGTTTGTCGGCTAATTTCACAAGGCGTGCACGCTGCGATGCAGTGCGTACTCGCGTGATCTGCAATTTTTTTCGCACCCGCCAATCGACCGTCGGTTCGTCACTGGTTTCCATCACGACCTTGGCGACCGCCGCACCGAACTCGCCCTGTAACTCCTGCAACGTGGTCTGCGTGTCTTCGATGGTGTCATGCAAAATCGCCGCTGCTAGCGCGATCTCATCGCGCACGCCACCTTCGAACCACAGCGCGTGCGCGAGATCGAGCGGATGATTGATATACGGCAACCGCCCGGCGCCCTTGCGACGCTGATGACGGTGTTTCCACGCCGCAAAACGCGCCGCGTGCAGCAGCAAACCGAAATCGTCGGCGCGGCGAGGCATCGTCAGAACTCGAAGGGCTGCGTCATAATCGGCATTAGTTAACACCAAAGCCTCGGAGATTGACCATGCTGCGTAGCATTTGCGATTTGTCGGACGACCATCCGGGTGTGGTGCGCGCCGCCGAGTCGATCTTTCGCGACTTCGGTGGCTTGAAGGTGTTTCATGGGGCGATCACGACCGTGCGCTGCTTCGAGGACAACGCGCTCTTAAAAGCCACGCTCGCGACACCCGGTGCCGGTCGCGTGATGGTGGTCGACGGCGGCGGCTCGCTGCGGCGCGCGCTGGTTGGCGACAAGCTGGGCGCACTGTTGCTGCAGCACGGCTGGGCGGGAATCGTCGTCAACGGCGCGGTGCGCGATGTCGAGAATTTGCGCGACATGCCGATCGCCGTACGTGCTTTGGCCACCTGCCCGACCAGGCCCGCACAACTCGGCGCCGGTGAGCTCGACCTCGCGGTGAGTTTCGCAGGCGTCACGTTCACGCCCGGCGAGTTTCTCTATGCGGACGAGAATGGATTGATCGTCAGCGCGCGGGCGCTTTAAGCACCGGCGTTCGACACCCAGCGCGTCACGCCGCCGATATCGACCGCACGCACCGGCTTCATCTCGGTCGGCCAACCGACGTGGATGAAGCCCGCGACTTGATCGGTATCGGCGAGACCGAGTGCGTGTTTGACCGTCGGGTCGTAAGCTGCCCCACCCGTTTTCCACATCGTGCCGAGACCCGCCGCGCGCGCGGCGAGGATGAGATTCTCGATCGCGGCACCCACCGCGAGCACCTGCTCGACGTCCGGTACTTTCGGATGGCTCGAAACGCTCGTCGCAACGACGATCAACACCGGCGAGCGAAACGCCTTCGAGCGCTCGCGGCTCACGGTTTCCGCATCGGCCTCGGGGTGACGGCGACGCAGAGCCGACTCCAGAGCTGCGGCGAAGACCTCACGCCCTTGGTCCAGCAACACGACGAATCGCCAAGGCGCGAGCAAGCCGTGATCGGGTGCGCGCGCAGCGCAGCGCAGTAGGCTTTCGATCGTCGACGCAGGCACGCCCTGGTCACTGAATTTTTTGGCCGAGCTTCGGCCCTCGATCGCTTCCAAAACCTGCATCGGATCCTGCGCCACGTCGGCTTACGGGTGGCGCAGGATACCGGATGCGCGGGGTCATGCGGATCAGAATACGTCGGTGGGCGGCAGCGGCAGAACCGGACCCGACGGACGGATGCGCTCTTTCGCTTCGGCCGAGGTCGCGGCAGCGAAGAAGGTCAACGTGGTGAGCATCAAGGCGAACAGGGCAAACAACTTTTGGCGGCGATTGGTGCGGGTCATGTCGGTACTCCTTGAGTGGAAGGTGGCTGTGAACCCGCGGCGGGTTCATCAGGGAATACGCAACCCTCCGGCTCAACCGGACATCATTTTTTGCAAATCGCCACGAACTAAAAAATCAACGCATCAAAAAATTCGTTCGGGTTCGCTCATCTCCCTCGCCCTGGTCTCGCTGAGGCCGGCGAGCGGCATTCGATCCGGCGCCTCGCGCAGCCGATCCGACAGCCAACGAAGCTTTCGCACGGCCGTGTGTCGTTCGGGAAAGCTCTTGCGAACTTGATCTAATAAGACCTCCGTTCGATTCAAATATTGCCTATTAAGGGATAAATCGCTCTTATTGTTTCTTATTTCAAACAATAGCTGGTTCAAACGCAGCAGCGCGGTGTCGGGATGGTCGGGCCCCATGCCCGCCGCGCGCTCGGCCGTTTCGCAGGCGCGCGCTAGCAATTCGGCGGCGGACTTCGTTTTGCCGACCGCCTCGGCCGCCCATCCCATCGCGAACCAGCGATAAGCGAGCAAGGCATTCGGGCTCTCGGCGCCGCGTGCGCCATTCCACGACTCGTCGCTCATCCAACCCGAGGCCGCCGGGAAATCGCCAGCGTGGAGTGCCGCAGCGGCCTCGGCGAGCGCGAGGCGCCGACGAAAACGCAGCCGGTTGTCGGGTTCCGGCGGCAAGGCGCCGAGGTCTTGCCAGGCGAAATCGAGCGCGGCGCGAGCGTCGGCGCCGCGCTCGACGAAACCGAACACCGCCGCCTCCACGATGCGTCGCTCGATTCGGTCTTCGACTCGGAGCGGCAGTGCGACGGCTCGCGCCGCGTCGGCGCGCAGCCAGTCGACCACCTCGGCGGTTTGTTGCGTACGCCAGGCGAATTTCAGCCAGTGCAGGTGCAGGGTTTGTTGGCTGGCGGCGTACGGCCCATAGACGCCGGCGGACTCGGCAACCAATTTTTGCAAAGTCGGCCACGCCGCACGAAAGTCGCCGAGCCGATAGGCCCAACCCATTAACTCGGTGCCGCGCCCGATGCGGCTCGATGGCGTCAACCGGGGGTCGAGCAATAAATTCGAGGCCGCGCGCTGCTCGCGACGCGACGCCTCGAGATCACCGCGCATCCAGGCGCTGCGAATACGACCGAACAAGGCGATCAGTTGCCGATCGACGTTGCCCTCCAGCCGCGCGAGCTCGAGCGCGGTGGCGAAATTCCGTTCCGCATCGACGAGCGCGCCCTCGTCGAGTGCAATCCACGCGCGATTCAACCGCCAATCGATGCGACTCGCGTTCGGCAACGACACGTCGTCGGCCGAGACCGGTAGTTGCTGCAAAAGATTGCGCGCATGGGCGACGTCACCGGCTGCGATCGCTCGCGTCGCCTCGTCGATCCTTGCAGCGACGAAACCCGACGCGTCGCCCGCGCCATCCATCGCCTCGGCGCGTCGCTCCATCGCCGCACGCGCGCGCTGCGGATCGCCGAGTCGCTCCCAAAGCGCGGCCACCGTCAACAACAATTCGGCACGCAACAAAGGTTGCGTCGCGAGATTGGCGCGCATTTGGGTTTCGCTGTCTAGCAATAGTTGGCGGGCCGTCATATCGCGACCGCCATGTAATTCCGGATTCGCTTGTTCGAATAAATCGAGCATGAAGTCACGTGCGGCGAGCGCCTTACGGGATTCTTCGCGCGCCTCGATCGCGAGCAACACGGCGACGATGCCGACCGCGACGATGATCAAAATCGCAGCAGCGCCGAGCGTCACCGACCAACGATGTCGAGCGACGAACTTACGTAGAACGTAGGTTCGCGACGCCGGTTGCGCAGCGACCGGCTCGCCGGCGAGCCAGTGCGTCAAATCTTGATGAAACGCGTCGACGGACGAGTAGCGCTCGTGTACGTCACGCGCCATCGCGCGTAACAACACGGCATCGAGATCGCCGCGTAACGCACGCGAAATTTTCGACGGCGTCGAGTTACGTTGCGCAGCAACCTCGGCTTCGATACGTGTGCGGCTCGCGAGCCGCAACTGTGCATCGACGATCGCTGTTTCGATCTCGGCCGAGCTATTTTTGCGTGTGACGTACGGCGAGCTACCGGTGAGTAATTCATAGAGCATCACGCCTAGCGAATACACGTCGCTCGCGATCGATAGCGGTCGCGACTGAACCTGCTCGGGGCTCGCATAGCGCAAGGTCATCGCACGCGCACCGATATCCGTGACGATTTTTTCGGCTGGCGTGTCTTGCAAGCGTGCGATGCCGAAATCCAGTAGTTGTGCTTGACCGCGGGCGTTGACGAGTACGTTCGCCGGCTTCAAATCGCGGTGGATCACCAAATGACTGTGGGCGTAGCGCACGGCGTCCAGCACCTGTAAAAACAGATTGATGCGCGCATGCAGATCGAGACGTGAGCGATCGCAGTATTCGTCGAGCCGTTGCCCTTGCACGTATTCCAGCGCGAGGAATGGCCGCCCTTTGTGATCGATGCCGGCATCGTACAAGCGGGCGATATTCGGATGCTCGAGTGACGAGAGGATGTCGCGCTCGCGTGCCATCCGCTCCGCAAGACCGGGAATCCACGCTAGCCGCGGCAACTTCAGCGCGATCTGTCGCTTCAAAACTCCATCGACGCGTTCGGCGAGCCACACCGCGCCCATGCCACCGGTGCCGAGTTCGCGCAGCACGCGATAGGGCCCGACGATGTCGTCGGGCGCGAGTTCCGGCGCCGGTGGTGGCAGCCCTTCGATCGGCGGCAAAGACTCAAACAAAGCTTCGGACTCGGCGACCGCTTCGATCGACAACAGACCGCGCAAACTGTCGCGAACTTCGGGTCGCAGCGTCGTTTGAGATTGCAGCCAGCGTTCGCGCTCGGCGCGGGGCAACGCGAGCGCCTCGTCGAGCAATTCGCTGATGGACGGCCAGTCGGCGACGAGACCGGGAGGAAACTTCATGTTGCGAAAGATCGGCGGGATTGCTTGCGGGATACGCAGTGCCGACTCACGACCGGACAAAAATTTTCAGGGGTCGCGCAACGACGCGGCGAGCAACAGTCGCGCTTTTTCCCAATCGCGTCGCACGGTGCGCTCGGTCACGCCCAGCGCTGCGGCGATTTCGACTTCCTTCATGCCGCCGAAGTAACGCATCTCGACCACGCGCGCGAGCCGCTCGTCGAGCTTCGCGAGTTCGAGTAACGCCTCGTGCACGTCGATGATCTCGTCCTCGCCCGGCGACGCGAGCCGCTCGCTGACGTCGGCGTCTAGCGTGACGTGCGCCGCGTCACCACCGCGCCGTTCGGCGTTCCGCGCACGCGCGACGTCGACGATGATCGAGCGCATCACTTGCGCACCGTACGCGAAAAAATGCGAGCGATCTTTGGGGGTCAGTCGATCGGCCGCCGTGAACTTCAGGTAGCACTCGTGCACCAGGATCGTGGTGTCGAGTAAGGTGCCGCGTTTGTGGGGTGCGAGGCGCGCGTGCGCGATACGACGCAGTTCGGGATAAAGGGCGTCGAAGAGATCGTCGAACGCACGCTGATCCCCGTCGCGGGCTTTGGCGAGCAGGCCGGTGATGTCACCCATGCCCCGAGCATACCGAGGCGTCCGCCGCGGCAAACCGGAGATGAATCCGGTTCGGCAGCAGTTCGATTAGGCGAGTGCGGTGACCTGAATTTCCACGCGATATTCGGGTGCCGCGAGCTTCGCTTCGATGGTCGCACGCGCCGGTTTAGCGTCGTCGGCGACCCAAGCGTCCCACGCCCGATTCATGGCCGCAAAATCGCCGATGTCGGCGAGGTAGACGTTGGCGGTGAGGATGTGTCGTTTATCGGCGTCTACAGTCGCCAGCAGGCGATCGATCTCGGCCAGGATCTGCTGCGTCTGGCCTTCGACGTCCTGCGAGGTGTCGTTGGCGACTTGGCCGGCGAGAAAGATGAAACCGTTAGCGACCACGGCCTGCGACATGCGCACGCCGGCATCGATACGAACGATCGAGCTCATGAGTTGTCTAGCCTCTGCGGGGGTGATGCACGAATCGACGGCCAGGATTCTAGCATCTCGCATCCGCGACGATCGTTCAGACGCAGCGTAGACTAGGCAAATTTTAGGATAGGTCACCGACGGTGGCCGGGGGATCGGATCGATGATGTTGCGCGTTCTGCTCGCCGCACTGCTGCTACTCGGCATCGCACCGACGGCGCATGCTGCGGAGTCCAGTCAATTAACGGTGCTCGGCTATCACGAAATCGCCGACCCGAAAGCCTCGCTGATCCCCGAGTACGCGGTCACACCAACGATGTTCGTGCGCCAGATCGACTGGTTGCGGAACAACGGCTTCCATTTCGTCAGCGTCGACGACGTGCTCGCCGATCGCGCCGGCCTGAAACGCCTGCCCGAAAAATCGATTTTGCTGACCTTCGACGACGGTTATCGCTCGGTGTACGACTACGCCTGGCCGATCCTCAAAATGTTTCGTATCCCGGCCGTGATCGCGGTCGTCGGCAAATGGGAAGACTCCGTCGGACAAGTCGATTTCGACGGTCGCAGCAAGCCGCGCGACTATTTCATGACCTGGGACGAGTTGCGCGAGATGAGCGCGAGCGGTTTGGTCGAGGTCGCGAGCCACAGCTATGACCTGCATCGCGGCATCGACGGTAATCCGCAAGGCAATCGCCAGCCGGCGACGGTCACGCGCCACTACCACAAAGAAACGAAACACTACGAGTCGGAAGCGGACTACGAAAAGCGCATCGCAGCCGATCTTAAGGCCAACAGCGACGCGATCCGCAAACACGTCGGACGCGCACCGCGCGTGATGGCTTGGCCATTCGGACGCTACAACCGCGTGCTACGCGAGACCGCGACGCGCCTCGGTATGCCGATCGGGCTCAATCTCGAAGACGGCGCTAACACCGCCTCGACGCCGCTGTGGGGCCTGCGACGCATTCTCATCGAACACGATATGAATCTTTGGGATCTCGGTCGCGAGATCAAAATTCGCAATCTCGATCGCACCGACAACGATCGGCCGCAAAAAATCGCGCACGTCGATCTCGATTTCATCTACGACGAGGACGAGACGCAACAAGAGCGCAACCTCGGGCATCTGCTCGACCGTCTGACTTGGCTAGGCGTGACGACAGTCTATCTGCAAGCCTATTCCGACCCCGACGCCAACGGCTCGGCGGGCGAAGTTTATTTTCCGAATCGGCACATCCCGATGCGCGCCGATCTCTTCAATCGTGTCGCCTGGCAAATTCGCACCCGCACGCCGGTGCGTAGGCTTTACGCCTGGATGCCGCTGCTCGCGTGGGAATTACCGGCCTCGTCACCTGCCGCACGCGACGTCGTCGTCACCTTGCCGAGCGAAAAGCGCGGACATCTCAACATGGGCTACCGACGCCTCACGCCGTTCTCACCCACCGCGCGGAAGGTGATTCGCGAGATCTACGAAGATCTCGCGCGTAGCGCACAGTTCGAGGGCGTGCTGTTCCACGACGACATCACGCTGTCCGATTACGAAGACGGCAGCAGCTTCGGTCTAGCGCAATATCGATCGTGGGGCTTGCCGGGTTCCATCGAAGAAATCCGCAAGAGCGACGATCTCGTCGGTCGATGGACGATCTTGAAGATCAACGCGCTCGATAATTTCGCACTCGAGATGGCCGACGTGGTGCGTCAGCAGCAGCCGGCACTCGTGACCGCGCGCAATTTGTATGCGCAAGTCGCGCTCAATCCACGCGCGGAGGTTTGGTACTCGCAAGCCTACGAGAATTCTTTGGCGCGCTACGACTTCACCGCGATCATGGCCATGCCGTACATGGAGAACGACCCCGATCCGAAAACGTTCTATGCGAACATGGTGGCGCGGGCCAAGGAGCGCCCGAACGGCTTGCGCAAAACCGTGTTCGAATTGCAGTCGGTCGATTGGCGTCACGACCAAAAACCGATCCCGACCGAAGAGATGGTCGAGACCATCAAACAACTTTATCGCGCCGGCGCGATGCACGTCGGTTACTACCCTGACATGCTGTTTGAGAACCATCCAGCGCCCGCGCAGATGCGCGCGGTATTTTCTTTGAAAGACAATAATCCAGAGGTCGACTGAGTCATGTCGGCGGCCGTGTTCGACTTCGTCTTCTACTATCCGCTCGTCATGTCGGCGATCTGGATGGGTGGAGCGTTGTTGTTCTTCTTCACGCGCGAAGTGCGCGAGCCGCGCTATCAAAATCCGCCGAAACTGCCGAACACGCCGCCGGTGACCGTGCTCGTGCCTTGCTACAACGAGGGCCCCAACGTCGAGGAAACGCTGCGGCACGCGCTCGCACTCGATTATCCGGACTTCGAAGTGATCGCCATCAATGACGGCAGCCGCGACGACACCGGCGCGGTACTCGATCGCATGGTCGGCAGCGATCCGCGGCTGCGGGTCGTGCATCTCGCCTCGAACCAGGGCAAGGCGATGGCGCTGCAAGCGGGCGCATTGCTCGCGCGTCACGAAATTTTGATCGGTATCGACGGCGATGCGCTACTCGATCGTCATGCCGCACATTGGATCGTGCGCCACTTCGAAAGTGATCCGCGCGTTGCCGCCGTAACGGGTAATCCGCGCATCCGTAATCGCTCAACCTTGCTCGCGCGCGTGCAGATCGGCGAATTTTCTTCGACGGTCGGCATGATCAAGCGCGCTCAAAAAATGTTCGGCTGCATCTTCACGGTGTCGGGTGTGATTGCGGCATTCCGCAAGTCGGCAGTGCATTCGGTCGGCTATTGGAGCCCCGATATGCTCACCGAGGACATCGACATTTCTTGGAAGTTGCAGCGGGCCGGATGGGTGATCGATTTCGAGCCGCACGCGCTCGCATGGATTTTGACCCCGGAGACCGTCGGCGGATTGTGGCGACAGCGTCTGCGTTGGGCGACCGGCGGCGCACAAGTGTTCTTCAAAAATCTCGACGTTGTGCTGCACCCTTTCAGCTCGCCACTGTGGCCGCTGTTCATGGAGATGATCGCCAGCCTCGTGTGGTCTTATTTGCTCTTCGCGACGCTCGGACTGTGGGTGTTCGGCGAGCTGTTCCCCCCGGACGCCGTGGTGGTCGCCGAATCCTCACCCGTCTGGCCGGGCTCGGCGGGCGAAATCCTCGGCACCGTCTGCCTGCTGCAGTTCGCACTCGGCGTCTGGCTCGACGGGCGCTACGACCGCGGCCTCGGCCGTAATTACTTCTGGCTGATTTGG
>Ga0214917_10004074_pt1 | contig 16511 bp, 8 predicted proteins | sample LL_1208_BB_MetaG_FD_177983 | JGI IMG/M metagenome (GOLD analysis project Ga0214917, IMG submission 177983) | Freshwater microbial communities from Lake Lanier, Atlanta, Georgia, United States - LL_1208_BB | ecosystem: Environmental > Aquatic > Freshwater > Lake | place: USA: Georgia | collected... | reverse complement strand
GTAAATATGGAGCTTACGAAACTGCAAAGTGGTCCATCTAGATCGTTGGTACCCTAATTTTCCCTATTGATGCTACTGCGGCAGCATTGATAGCACTCAGTCTGTGTCGCTTGTAATTGATTCGTTCCCTATGAATATTCGCAGCCAACGCGCTTAAAAATTCACGCTGATCCTTTTCGTCATCAAGCAGATCCGCTTTCATCAGCATAGCGTCTTCCTTCTCCTCTCCGATCAATCTCTTCAAACTTTCACCATCTGACGTCACTGCAGGTCCCGCGAGTGCATCCTTCTCGCGCCGAAGACTTTCTATATGAATGTCCTCTTCAAACCGCTTCAGACTTGCAATTGCGATCGCCGGAAGTTTCATGACTTGTAAAGCACGCAACACGGTGTCAGTATCGGGCACATGCCCCTCGCAATTCGGAAGTACTGAAACCAACGCCCGAAGAGAGCTAGGAAGACCGGATTTCGAGGCTGTTTTGTTTCTAAGCGTATCCACAGGACCTTCGTCGAAATCCATACCGGGCTTATATGACTGCATCCTTGTTATTTCCGGGCGGCAAACGCCTCCTGTCTTCCTTTCGTCTTCCTCTATGTCCAGCTCGACTCTATCCCCGACATCATGTGAACCACTCCGAAGACTGGCCATGAATCCTCTGAGAACCAATTCATGCACATCGGTACTATCCCTTTCAAACCACTCAGTCGGCACATTGGGTGCCTTTTCCAATCGTTCCGCGACGCAAGACGCGATCTGCGATCTCAAACTTCCAAGTTCTTTCTGAAATAATAAGTCATTTGAGTACATATCGCGAGCAATCTGAAGTACTTTCGATGCACCGGCGGAATTCTGGAGTGAATGCCATTCAAGCTTCGCGAAAGCGATAATGACTGCAGGTGATAAATGTATTGATTTCAGACGCAAAGCATCCAGGAACGCGTTCCTTCCATGGACAGCTCCGAGGCAGCGCACACAAAATCGTATGAAGTGAATCAAAATAGCTGGAGCGGGAACTCCGATAGAATCGAAATACGCCAAAGATTCGCTCATATACTTTTTCGAATCCGCTATTCTACCGGTTTCTTCGTAAACTAGCGCTAATACAATCCGAAGCGTGATGTCAGATGTTAGATATTCATTGATGGCCGTCTTTAGAACATCCACAGCCTCATCAAAACCACTGCAAGACAGTTTCCATATGAAAAGCTCATACCAGAATTCTGCGACATATACATTGACCATCAGGCATTGTTTCAGAACAAACTCAATTCGGGCCGAGAATCTCTTGAAGTTCAGTTTCAACGGGTTCGACTTCTCATGTTTGAGTATTTCACGCCACTTCAGGATATTTGGCTGCAGAGTATACACTGTCGCCGAATCAAGTGGAATCGGTGCGAAATATAAATTAATGGCCGAATATAACCTATTAATCTCCCGCAAACCTTGTTTGGATTGAATCCACCGGTTGCTATATTCAGATAACATCTTGGTCGCTTGAATCGACGCAAGAGCGGCTGGAGGGGGTGGCATACCGGGGAAAACGGGGATACTCTGCGCCATGGCGTTCATGGCGGAGGCGACTACCTGTTCAAATGCCTGATACTCGTCCCATAGGGAGTCGATCCTCTCCATCGGCACCGACAATCCGTTTTGGAATACTTCGCGAATCGATGCTAGGGATGGCCTTTCGTCAACAAGCTTCAAGCCTTCAATATCAAGCATATCTTCAGTGATTCCTGAGGGGAGGACAGTTGACAGGGGAAGCAGGAATGCATTGGGAGGCAACTTGCTCGGGTCTTCCACACTATATTGGTTCAACGTTTGGAGATTGAAAACAGCCCGCAAAAAGTAGGTGTACTCGAGCCAGAAATCAATAGATTGATAGTCGTTACCGATAGAGCTTACGGCTTTGGAATATATTGGGAAGAAATCTGGGAAGCGATATAACGATTTAGCAAGACCAAGATACCGCTTCCACAGGTCGACGTGTGCACAGTTTAGAACAGCACGTTCGGCTACCTTCACAGCTTTGTCGGGTGTTTCCCCCAAAAACTCTAAATATGTAATCCAGAACATCGAGCACGTGGGAAACAGTTGGACTGACTTCTCCAGGGTCGCTAAGGACGGGCGCTCGCGTATAAGGCGTTCTAAGGTGACATAGTCCGCGACAGAAACCCGTGCCTTCGGGTTCTCACCAATTGGTTGAAGGTTCCGAGATGACATTCCCTAAGAGATACTAAGTGAGATAACGAAAGAGAATGAACAACTGACTAACTGAATCACTTTTTCATCCTAGGGGTCTGTAAACCAACAACATTTGCAGCATATTCGACGGACTTCTCCTTATCTTTGAAGACGTCATACTTGGATAATAGAATTGTGTATTTGTTCTTCGCGTTCAGATATGCTTCCAGTTTATCGCCCAAGGAAAAACGATTAACACTCTTAGTGGTGGTGTTGAAAAACGTGCGCATTCTTGCCATCCCATTTAAGCAGATTGATTTATGTAGACTCATATCTTTCAACATGAGAAAATCCTGCGATTTTTTTCCAGTTCGATTCTGATAATGTAGTCGTTAATGAATTGGTTCTGCTCAAGCACCCTCGTGAGCCCCTTTCTTTGATTTGCTGATTCCGGGAAGTTCTTCAGTGTGATATGTTTTGTCCGTCGCATTTCTGAACTCATAGTAGAGAAATTGAAACTATGTCATCTGGAGTTCACGGGTTACGGTTCTTGAGGTGACTGGATTTGTCCTACATGGCTCTAGCGTTTCGCGCAAGTCTCCAAAAGGTGGTTGATTTTCAACTCTTCCAACTATAATATAAATTAATGTATCAACATGGTGTAACGACTGAAACTGTAAACTTATAGAACTACTGAGAAGTATCAAACGTAGGAGCTGTCCTTCCCGAGATATGCATTAAGTTGGGCACGAATCTGGAACTCCTGCGCCCATCCTATTAGTTCATCATATTCAGGTGGAATATCACGAATGAGGTTTTCATTCACAAATGTCCTCAGCCGATAAACGAGGGAGAACCCGTCTTCGAGATTACCTTTTGTGATGAGAGCTAATCCCAAATTGTAGAATACAAGACCTTGTAGCTCGTTTACGGAACTCACGCATGGATGCAACTGATCATAGTTGTCCATATCATCCCGTAGATTGCCCCACACCGCCGTTGCTTCATCAGACCTGTCGAGGATAATCATCAAACCACCCCAGAGGAAGCACATATAATACATCACAGGTGTACTACGCGATTTTTGTCTAAGATTCGACCCACATTCTCGGATGGTATCTCGAAAGCACATGCGCAACCAACCCATCATTGGGTCCACCCTGAAAGAATCTGGGTGTTTACTTGCGTAAGACAAAAGAGCAAGGGTGTATTGGAATCGCAAAATATTTGGAACGATTCTACTACAAATAGATTCCTGGATTCGTGTGAGAGTTCTTCCCAACAGGGACAGAAGCTGAACTCCTCTATCACTATCAAGGCCCGGTACTAATCCGAGAAAATGCCTGAAGGAGTTCTGAAGTGAATCGACATTATTTGTCAGTTTTGCCCTGGACAAATTTTGATTCAACAGATCAAAATTCCCATCATCTGAGAGTCCCAATATTTGTGAGCACTGTAAATAATCAGACGCCTGTGATGCCCGCAAGAAATCGCATCGCAGATTATATGGAAGAATCATCATCATCTCCTCAAGAACTACTGCTCGATCAGAGATTTCGTATAAAGGTATGATCCAAGTCATGCCGCTACCAATTGATTTACCAGATTCGCAGGAACTTGGTCGAAAGAGTTTTGAAAAGCTCGCATGTATATCTCTGGTTATGCAGCGGAGCTGAGATGTCACGTACAACTGCTTCATGGGTGAACCAGAAGCGGGTACTGCAAGTGAACCAGCTTCACTTGAGGATGATGAAACGATTTCAGGTACGTAACAATCTTCAGGAACGTGCGGAAGCGTCGGGCTTCGCGATGTCATCGTACGAATTTTCCTCAGTTGAGAGCGTTCTATAGGAGACTTCTGCTGGATAACAGGAACTTCGGATGATGTGAAGTCTCTTGGATTGGACTCCACGACTCGAATACCAACCAAGTACATACATCCACGCTGTAGAGATTCCGAGTCCAGTACGATTCGTGGCATATTCAGCCCGGTCGTTCCATCGGCACCGTGTGATGATCCAAATCCTTCCATCGCGTGTAAATACGTAGGTGTGGCATATAGCTGGACACCACACAAAGAATCACCAACCAACGCAAGTCGCAAGGCTATCATGGTTGCGGCAGGCTGCAGCGCTACCTTTTCCGGGTCACTCGTAGCTTGAATCTCTAGTCTCTGTGCGACATAATCGCGAAACCGTTGTTTGTCCTCGTCCAATCGCATAAATGCTTCAAGAGGGGTGTTCATAAGAGACGCGTTACGCTCTATTGCAAAAAAGTATCTCAACTTCGGGTTGTCGTCGATTATCCTGAATTTCGAATCGGTATAGAAGCAAACATCGAAGACAGCCCTCGCAAATGAGCTGAGCATGTAGTTGGCACATTTATAAATATTCACCTTGTTCATGTCCTGGGCTCGCTCGGTGAAATCTTCAGCTACAACCGAATTCTCGATGACGCCCCTCGCACGTCCATAGAATCTTGTGTATTTATATACCCCATTGCGGAATATTCGCGGAGTTATAGTACAATCCCCGAATTTTCTAGCCGCATTAAGTATTGTCTCAGTGGAACGACGATTATCCTCAGGCGGTACGAGGTTCCCTACTGCCATCACTCCCTGCTGCTCGAGCGTTTCGACTGTACATCCGCTTAGCTCAGCGTATAACTTACTGGAGAAACGATACCAATTATTTCCGGTAATGGGATCCAAAACATGCAATGCGATTCCTCTTGGAATGTTTTCGCACATGAACAAGACCGTCTCAAACTGATCAAGTAGATCCTCGTATCGCAAGCATCTTTCTACCACAACCAACCGTGACCCAGAAAGTGCTGGCAATGAATGGCTCGTGAAGCGGAGGTGTACCTTACTTCTCCCCAATGAAACCTTATGACTCTGAGGAGATAATCCCCGGTACATCACCTCCGAATCAAATTCACCTAAGCATCGGGCCAGCGAGGGTTTGATTCTCTCTTCACCAAAGAGGTCACAGATACACCGGGCACCGTTGCTCATATCAAGCACACAGCCCGAACTGGAAACTATGAATATGGCTTCATTGGGGATCAGTCGCAAGAACTGCTGAATAGTCTGCATTTCGATTGTTCTAGGAAAACTAGAGAGAATAACGAGCGCAATTGAAAACGTAGTCAATCGCTATCATAAATGATACCAGTTGATACATACAAACCGGAACCATTGCTTGCTCACCTCAATGAAACCATGCAAACGAAGGTCCGTGCGTCTATGGATCCCGCGAGACACCCGAATATCATCCCAATCAGCATCGCAGGTTATAGACTCATCCAGAACTAAGACATCACCACACTAAATAGCATTGTCGATATAGATCGATCTAGATTGTTTACTTTTGTTGAATAGGTTTTGGTCCTGAGTTGTCGTTCTCGTCCTTCTGACGAAAAGACAAATTGTTTAGACACAGTGATCGCAAGAGACCAACGCTGTGGCACTTTGGATGTCTTCTAAGATACTCAAAAATATCACTCCGTAAATTCTCCAAAACTGAGAACGAATCAGACGTCTCCCCAAATGATCGGAGAACTCCGGCCCACAAAAGGCAAACCCAGTAAAGAAGAGGAGATGTTTCATCCCGTTCACATTTGAAGGCTTGGTGGCAACTGAAACATGAGGCGAATGTTCCGGTTATCCACGCTTTTGTGGTATCGGAAGAGAATCTTGATGGGAACTTCAAAGCAGCAGAGCCAAGAGCCAACGCGAGGTGAGTATTGATGAGCACTCCTTTCGTGATCGTGTACTTGGTATGTATTCTGAATGCCCATTGAGCCAGTCCATGCAGTGTTTCTATAGCTGCGGACGGCTTGTCTGATGAAGTTGCTATAGCCAGAAATAGACGAAAGGTGGCCGAAATCAACTGAGAGCTCCTCACAGTTGCGCCCAAGGTCTGATGATTAAAAATATCCAAATTACCCTCAAGACTTCTCGCAAGAATGGATGAGGCCCGTTTGCAGTCCGCTTGTGCTAACGCGTCCACGAAAAGATGCTGAGCATCTGCAGGGAGGGTACGAACCAATTCATCCTGCAACACGAGTCGATCATGCACCTTTATGGATGGGTTGATCCAATCAAACCCGTTCAGAGAGCCAAGGTCTGCTATATTCGGAATAGACATGTGGAGATCGCGCGATAGAGATTGAATCAACAAAAGATGTCGTGGTGCACGCGTTGTACGTTGAATATCAGACGCGTGGGATCCTTCTGAATTGACACCAGCAACCAGCTCGTTGAGTCTTCCAACGTTAAAGAATTCGTCTCGGATGTGGCATTGAGAGAGCTTGCGAGATCGGGTAGCAATCGGTTTGTGACGCACGTGTCCAATCGATTGCAGAGAGGCTGGAGGATGGTCACGAATATCGACTTGAGGAGCTACATTAATACAGACGAGAAATTTACCCGACTGAGGGATTGAGCCACCGCGAGAATCAACATGCACAGGAAGGATGAGTATATCTATGTCCTTAGGGGACCCTTCAATCAACATGGACATGCGAACTACTGGTGGTGCCTGAACTGACCCAGCCTGACCTTGGAAGTGCTTTGCTCGCTCTATGAGGAACTTGAGGCGACTTTTATCACCGGAAGCCGGTACATAAGCCTCCAGAGGCCGTCCTAAAGCCGCATGACATGTGGGAATCGATAAAAAATGGCGAAGCTTAATTGAGTCGGATAACACTCTCAACTTAGAATCCACATAAAAGAATAAGTCGAACATGACCGTTAATATACAATCAAGAATCGTCTCGGTTTCTCCCGGAGGCGGTGCATCAGATTTATTGTCACGTTTTCCTCGGTCCTCGAATATGGTCCTAGGTGTGTATTCAGGCATCCTAAGAAAATGGCATGAAAATCGGCGGATTTTTTTAAATATCGGTGAAGTGCATTAACTCATCGACACATATTCATGATCTATACTGATCTGCATTGAATCGCGTTTATGAGTCTAATCATGATATAGCATCACTTGGTAAGGGTCTTTTTCTGAAATTTTGGAAACCTCGCTCTACGGCCGCGCTATACCGTTCCTCATTGGGGAATAATACTTGCGGCTCAGGCGACAGCTTGAGATCTATCATACGATCAATAATAACCTTCGGTATGAGGAAGTTGTCGCCATCCACGAAGCCCTCATCGATCGCAGTTCTTACGGCACTCCGCAATTCTTCCAAATTGCGCGTATCGTCAATGAACCCGTAAAGTCTCCATCCTCGCATGCGTCGGTTTTCTTTACGGTTACATTGGACGAGAGCACAGACTGAATGAGACGATTTGAAACCTGAGAGGTCGAGGCCTGTCACTCTCTCAAGCTCTTCCAGGCTTCGTTGATACGAATCGAGTGGCTTCTCCTCCATAATAGGTTTGTTAGGTACGACGAAAGCCACAGAATACGTCACTGCTGCGTGGCGTAAGAAAAGGATCTTGAATAAATGAGTTGGTACGTGCACCATCCCTTCACCCAATACCTCATAAATGAGAACCTTGTTCTTACTGAACGGTCTCTGCGACACGCTAGAGTGCTGTTCCGGTATCCACAGTGGACCGGACAGGACGAAAACATCATCGAATTCCTTAACGAGATCCCTGGCAAGAACTTCAACGCGGTTCCAATCGCATCCATTCATGGACATGTCCTGTGGAACAATATTGCTATTAAGGAGAAACGTCGAATTTTGAGCTTCCTGGGTAGCTCTATGGCTCCCAGCAGCTGCCAGATGCCCACGCGACCATCCCGAATCCCAATAATCCTTGTTTCTTGCCCTGAAAACATCGGGTATGTCATCCTCCGATTTAAATGACGCAATTTTTCGATCTCCGTTCTTTTGATCCAACAATGATCGGGTGAGATGCTCCGCTACCCAGTTCGGAACTCTTGTTCTATAGTTTATACTGCAAGTGTAGGCTTCACGCACGAAAACGTTTTCATAGGATGGAAGCTTGGCATCCGGAGGATAGTGAGCAGAAAATGGGGATTCTTGTACTATCTGTTGACTGCGTTTCTTCTCGTCGCCTGGTAGATCAGGGGAGCGGATGCTACCCAAGAGCAATCCAAGAACCGCACCTGAGCCGACAAGACCGATACGTGAAATGTTTGTGTATATTGCCATCAAATCTTCCCTGGGGTTTCGTTTTTACGTTCATAATCTTGCGTGCGAAAAAAATTCCATGTCACGCATCCATAGCAAGTTGACAAAGGAATCAGTTAGATGGATAGCAACAGGAGCAGATACTGGACGAAGAAGCCATAAAATCATGGACGGGAACCACGCTGCCGCGCATATGGCATATGCATTGACCGAACAGGTATTGATATTTGTTTGCGCATTTTTTCTAGCTGCTCTCATAGGCATTTATATACCCCATCTCTCCATCAACAAAGATGGGGGAACTAACCAGTTCCTGGTCCACTTCCGGAATAAGAAACATCTTTGGTAATGTGGTAAAGGTCGTTCAAATGCAATCGGAGGGTGGTGCCGCAGGGAGCTTACATGGTGTAATCGATAGTGGCAACCTCGCAACGACATTCACTTGCTCACAAGGATTACTATTGATGATTCCCAATATGTACATCATCGCTGGACAACTTTCGCCTGCCGTTTTTCATGTGACGGCGCGTGCTTTGTCGAAACATGGCCTTAGTATTTACGCAGAGCACACTGATGTCATGGCAGTTCGTCAGACTGGTTGGGCCCTGCTTTCAAGTACATGCGTTCAAGAATGTATGGATATGGCGGCCGTCGCTCACCTCACTTCTGTGAAGGCATCTATTCCGTTCGTCCACTTTTTCGATGGTTACAGGGTTTCACATGAATTAAACAAGATTCAAGTAATAGACTACGACTCAATCAAAGAATTAGTTCCTCTGGAAGAATTAAAGCGATTCCGGGAAAGAGGCCTTACTCCTATAAAGCCGCTAGCCAAGGCATGTAATACCGGTTCCGATATTTTCTTTCAAGGTTCCGAAGCCGTCAATAGTTTTTATGATCGGACTCCTGTTGCAGTACAGGACATGATGAACCGAGTTTCCCAAATTACTGGCCGAAACTATAAGCTCTTCGAGTATATCGGTCCGCCAGATGCGGAACATGTCATGGTCACGATGGGCTCCTCGTTTCATACAATCAAAGAGGTTTTGAACTCTAGGATCGATTCGGGAAGGCATGGAGTAGTTAACGTCCGCCTATACCGCCCGTGGTCAGCCGCAGATCTTATGGCGGCTATTCCACATTCAGTAAAACGAATCACCGTTTTGGATCGTACGAAAGAAGCTGGCGCGCTGGGAGAACCTTTGTTTCTGGATGTTGTTGCATCCATTCAACTAGACCCATCGAGGCGCGATGTGGAAGTTTTCGGGGGCCGATACGGGTTAGGTGCAAAAGAGTTTTCTCCATATCACGTCATGGATATTATGAGGAATGCGGAGTCGGCTTCCCCAATGAGGAAGTTCACGGTGGGTATTGTGGACGATGTAACTCATACAAGCCTGCCGATCTCCAGTGACCGGTTTGAAATCCCATTCAAAGGTTCAGAGAGTATTTTCTTCGCTATGGCTTCTGATGGCACTGTAAGCGCGAATCAGAATGCTGTCAATCTGATCGGATCAAATACAGATTTGTATGTTCAAGCGCATATATGGAACGATTCAAAAAAAGCTGGTGGAGCGACTGTTAGTCATTTGCGATTTTCGCCAGACCCTATCCACAAACCTTACGAGATCAACCAAGCTTCTTTCGTTGCCATAAGTGAGCCCACCTGGCCTAAGAAGTTTCCCGCAGCAATTCTGAAGAAACTCTCTCCTGGAGGAACACTCTTGCTTAATTCCCACTGCAAAGACTCCGATATGCTCGAGAAGGTTTTGCCTGGAGAGTTCATGAAGGGGCTTGCACAAAAACAGATCAACGTATGGACGGTTGACGCGCGAAAAGTTGCTCTCGAGAGTGGCCTGAAGTCGAGCCTTATCAACAACGTCATGCAGTCAGCATTCTTCAAGCTTGCTCTCGGTTCAGTTCTACCATATGAAACGAAAGCACTTCCATTGCTGATTGAAAGTGTTAAACAAACATATGCAAAAAAAGGAGAGGAAGTCATTCAGCAAAACATCAAAGCCGTACTAGGCGCCGTTCAAGGTCTTCATTCCATCGCGATTCCGGCCCATTGGGCTGATGATGTTATCGAACATGTAAACTCCTCAACACACAATATGTCGACGAAACTTGCCCGTATGGAAGGAGATGATCTCCCTGTCTCGGCAATGAACCCTTTCGGTATTTTTGAAACTGGTGCAACGGCCTCTGAGAAGAGAGGCATCGCTGCGTCCATTCCAATAGTCGATATGGACAAATGCACTCAGTGTAATTTGTGTTCTCTCATTTGTCCGCACGCTGCCATCCGACCATTCTTGCTCACACCTGGCGATAACGCAGAACTTCCCGGGTTCGTTACCAGACCGGCTAAGGGTGGCTCGGATGTTCATGGATATCATTATCGTATCCAGGTGTCACCCATGGATTGTACAGGATGCGAGGCATGTAGCTGGACATGCCCTGACGATGCTTTGACGATGACACCCGTATCAACCCTGGGAGATGATACGATAGTTGCAAGAGAACGCACCCAATGGGATTTCCTGTCCAACCTCCCGGAACGGATCGCACGTCGGAATACACCCCGCAACGGCCCCAAAAGCTCACAGCTGTCCGTGCCTCTTTTAGAGTTCTCAGGCGCATGCGCAGGATGCGGGGAGACCCCATATGCGAAACTCGTCACCCAATTATTTGGTGAGCGTATGGTTATTGCAAATGCAAGCGGATGTTCCGGCGTCTGGGGAGGCGCAGCAGGCTCTTCCAGTTACTCGAAGAATGCATTCAAGGAAGGACCGGCATGGGGAAGGTCTTTGTACGAGGATGCCGCAGAATACGGCCTCGGTATTGCCACGGCCATCGAGTCCCGAAGAGATTCTTTATTGCAAGCAGTGAAGACATTGCTCTCGAACTCGTCTTCCTCGAATAGGCCTGAACGAAACCCTGAACTATTCCATATATTATGGACATGGGCTGAGGGAGGTTACAAGAATTCTTCGATCAGCCAGGAAACCGTTCGTGTGGTCCCAGATATGATTCAGGTTGAGCTGGCAAGCGCCAGAAGTACTGGAGATATTGAGTATGTGAAACAGTTGGAGAAAATAGGAGAGATGTCAAAGGAATTTGTGAAGACTGCAGTGTTCGTTTTCGGGGGTGACGGATGGGCTTACGATATTGGATTTGGTGGACTCGATCATGTTCTGGCAACTGGTGCCGATATAAATGTTGTTGTGTTCGATACTGAAGGATATGCGAATACTGCAGGTCAGGTTAGCAAGGCAACGAATATTGGTGCGGTTCAAAAATTTGCACCGGATGGCAAAATTACTCCCAAGAAGAATCTCGCCGAGATGGCCATGTCATACGGTTATGTGTACGTCGCATCAGTAGCCATTGGAGCAAATGCAGCACAGGCAGTACGTGCTTTCTCTGAAGCGGAAGCTTATGCTGGTCCGAGTTTGGTCTTATGTTACAGTCCATGTATTGAACACAAGATTCTGTTCCCACGTGGTTTAAGTCGACTGAGCGAGGAAATGACAAAAGCGGTTAACACTGGGTATTGGCCCATTTTCCGATACGATCCGATAACGAAACAATTCACATTAGATGGACCGAAGCGCATACTCTCTCCTGTAACGGATCTTACGGCTTTGGAAGATAGATTCGCAGTTCTTCATCGTACGAATCCATCGAAAGCAAAAAGTCTGGCTGCTGAGCTTCAAAATTTCATCGACGCACAACATGAGAAGCTTATCAAGAGAGAAAAAGATTCTGTCTCGGGTGCTCCGGTATTTGACAAGAAAGTTCGAATTCTTTACGCAACAGAAACGGGAAACACGGCCGAGTTAGCAACAAGACTCAAATCGTTGTGCCAAGCGCGGGAAATCACAGCGGAAGTTGTCGAGATGAGTATGATTGAAAGCATCGCGGAGCTGCGATCACAAGCCGATGCCCCTCTCATTGTGATGTCGAGCACCGCCGGGGACGGGGTGCTACCATCGATGGCGAACGAGTTTTGGGAATTACTGGAAAAGGATGAAAGAGGTTCCGGTCCCACATATACTGTGTTCGGATTGGGCGACAGTTCATATACAAAATTCAATGAAGCTGCAAAACAGTTTGATCACAGATTATCGGCTCTTGGATTTGAAAGACTTTGTTCATCCGGATTCGGTGACGATCGCGACCCTGATAAGTACGAAACCAAGTTCGAGGAATGGTTACCGGGCCTTTGGAATGCACTTGGTGCAGCAGAACCTCTGGCTGAATCGGTAACAAATATGTCGACGTCGGTGAGTAAAGTAGCTTCTCCTCCACAGGGTGCATTGGAGCGATTTAATGAGCATCCGATACCGCGCCAACAGACCTTTGAGTTGGAATTGGTGGCCAACAGACGAATCACACCAACTGACTATGAGAGATCCCTGAATCATTTGACTTTCCAGGAGACAACAAGAAGTCGAGGTGATTTAAGCTACTTCCTCGGTGATGCTCTTTCTGTTTATCCGCGAAATCCAGAGGAAAAGGTTGGTTTATTCCTTAAGAAACTGAGCATTAGTCCATTCGACGCGGTTTTGATTGAATCTGAACACAGATCGTTTGAGACATTGAAAAATAGACCAATTACGGTGATGGAATTATTCACGCAAGTGTTTGATATATTTGGACGATGTCCTTCGCGTCTTTATAAAGATTTGATTCCGTTGGTGAAAGACGAAACTAAACGCACTGGGTTGGTTAAACTGGCTTCTGACCAGAGTGCTCTATTGGAAAGAACTGAGCGAGGAGTCTCAGTGGCCGATAGTTTGTTGGAGTTTCATCCAAGTATAACCCTCGAGCAGATGGTAAATATTCTTCCTCACATAAAACCCAGGCTGTACTCAATCGCATCCGCATATAGGGAGGCCAAAGGGACTGTCGATCTTCTTGTGGTTCAACACGAATGGACACCTGTAAACGGGGAGACAAAGCGGGGACTTTGTTCGCAATTCCTGCAAAGCATACAACCTGGTGATTGCATCATTGGAGGCGTAGCCAACGGTACCTTCCATTTACCATCTTCAAGATCAGCGCCGATTGTCATGGCGGGTCTCGGGTCAGGTATCGCTCCTTTCAGGTCGTTTATCCAGGACCGAATTTCCGCGGTTCGGGACGGGGAAGCGATCGGTGAAGTCACTCTCTTTTATGGATGTCGACACGAAGATAAGGATTATGCATTCAAGGAGGAACTGAAGGAGCTTCATAGACAAGGAGTGGTCACTACGCTTTCTCCTGCGTTCTCCAGGGACCAAGCGGAGAAAATATATATACAGCAGCGGATTCGAGAAGACGCAGAAGTGGTTTACAAGAATCTCGTTGAAGACAACGGCTTCTTCTACATATGTGGACAGGCTGGTCATGCAGTTTCAGATATTGAAAATGCCATTAAGGATGCTTTCGTCGACGGAGGCAACGTCACAGAGGATACCGCAAATGAACTGATCCAACAAATGAAGGCCGAGAATCGATTCTGTGTGGAGGTGTACTAGAGAACATATACACAAACATTTATCAGACTAATGTGACTCAATACGGTCATCAATACTGTTGTGGAGAAAAAAAAATCGTCCCTGCGTTACGAAATACTCGTTAGACATCATCAACCAATACCTAGGCTTTTTATCGCATGCGGTTGGAGGTACTTGATCCTGAGCTTTTCAAGCGATTCGTCGCCCCATTTCTCCCATCGACAGACTATTATGAACTCCGTAGCCGGTTCGACAATCTACGCGACACACTACCCGCAAAACGTTATATGAATTGGCCGTCTATTGTACAGGAGATCGTGAATGCTGATATATCAATGGAAGAGGCGGATCTTCTATCGCAATCCTTGAGAATCACACCCGTGAATGACATGGACTCCATCAGAGGCTGCTGGTCACTCGTTCATTTATTCCTTCAGAATGAGACATGCGCTGACTGCGTCAAAAGATCATTCCTTGTCCTACCAGTCATTCATGCCGCTATGAGAGATGATGGTATGCAGAAAGGGCGATTGGAGGATTTGATAGTTGCGAATACATCGATGGTTATCTTCGTGGGATTATACTCCGAAGATTATGACCTTATCGAAAAGGTGGTTCATTTAACAGGCATACGAAAAGACGAGGAATCATTCATGAGGTTCTCCAGAGAATGCTTCGCAGCATGTGTGATATTCGATAAGATCGGGTTCTGCAAGCAGCTTTTGGTCACTCAATTGATTTTGCCAATAAAAGAGATGGGCTCTGCTGTAGACATCTTCACCACAGTGATGTCTCCAAAAGGTTTGGCAGCTATCGATGAACCGATCCCGAACAATCCATTTGTCCCGGGCAACCTCAAGTCATGGATTGATTTCCTCATCGAGGACTGCATGATACCTTTGCCTGGAAATCTTTTAGAAAGTATTGTAGAGAATGGTTGCATCCGTTCGGCGATATATTTTGTCGAGGATCGTCGCGTGCTAATGCGAATGCTGTATGCCAGGGGGAATACATACGCGGATTTCCTTGGTTTTGCAGCATGTCATAGAGAGACGAACCCCAATGTCGTTGAGTATTTTGAGAATCTTCCATACACGAATATGGGTGATATGTCGATCCTGTCGGCATGCGCTTATGACGAGTTGCAACTGTTGCGAATTTTGCTGGAATCCACAGACCCGACCGATATTGATTTCGATGCATGCTACCGGGCTCTCGAGGACGGTTTTCACTCTTGAGCGGCACAATACGGATGCCATTCGAAATGTTCTCAGCTCTATCAGACCGAAGACTCTCATTCCACCACCAACTCTGCAGAAGAAACGTTCCAAACGATACTGTTGTTACTAGCATTGAATAATTGGAGACCCTAACGTGGTGAATTTCTTATCCATCCTAGATTTGTATGGCGACACAACTCTTTGAAGCGCTACCAAAAGATGTTTTGCGTCTTATTGTTGACTCCCTATCACCCGTGGAATATTTTCGTTTGAGAAGAGCGCTCGTATTGGACAAGGTTTTGCGTCGATACTTGGTTGTATCAGCAGCTCAGTGGTCGAGCTTGATGCACCAACACATGAATGGAGTCGACTTATTGCATTTGGTGCGATCCAAACCCCCTTTGCATGTGCAGGGACATCTGGTCGATTTACTGGAGAGTTTCAGGATAGATCCCAGACCTATGTCTCGCAAAGACATCATTAAATGGATACTGAAGCTCGGAGACTTCATAGCTCGCGATCGAGTTCTCGCTCATATTGATTACACTACTTATCCATTGGACAGGACGGACTGTTGCGGGAGCTCTTTTTTCGCTTGGAAATCAATCGCGCCATACATTGAATTGCTCGGGACGTTTTTCCTAAAATCTCGAACAAAATCCGGGGCACATCGTCTTGTTCCTAGACGAGTTGCAGATTACATGATGATGAGTGCTATAATTCGACAGGACGTAGGGCTTATGCGAGTGTTTATGGTCCAGTTTTGGTATCGCAAGTTGCGTGGCGACATGCTTATCGCGACCGCGATTGCCTGTAACTCGTGGGAGTGTTTGGAGGAGCTGTTTGAGCGTTATCCAACTAAGGAAACACCTCTTAGGATAATGTCGAGCTTTGAGAATGGGATAAAGTGGAAGACAGTGACTGATTTGATTCTTCGCGCGATGGATACAGCAGACCATTCATATACTGTTGCACCGAACGTCCTTGCCTCTATTCTGGTGTATTATTTCGACTCGAAGGAAATAATCGGCCACAAGTTGTGGATGTCATTGAATGATGAAAAAATCGCGCTTGTGTTTGAAGCACTTGTTTCGTTTAGGAGCCTATCATCGATTCAATTAAACCGGATCAAATTTTTGCTTGGTTTACCAAACGCGAATTCTAAGGGTAATACTTCGTATCTATCAACAGCTATTGCATCCGGAAACGCACCAATTATAAAGCACCTGATCACGGTTGGATATCCGCAAAGTTCCCAGAGCTGGATACAAGCTCGTGCAGCTGATCACTCTCCCGCAAAACGTCGAAAAATCCTGGAAATGTTTGGATTCACGGTAGATGATACATATTAATAGAGGGAAGCGTGAATAACACATCTATTCGAATTGTTAGTATTGGTGGTCGCGATTTGTATAGTGGTTATGTTTCCGATATTATTCTTAGGTTTGGTGACCTCGATGAGTTTAAGAGTAGTTTCGAATTGAG
>Ga0214917_10004073_pt1 | contig 16511 bp, 13 predicted proteins | sample LL_1208_BB_MetaG_FD_177983 | JGI IMG/M metagenome (GOLD analysis project Ga0214917, IMG submission 177983) | Freshwater microbial communities from Lake Lanier, Atlanta, Georgia, United States - LL_1208_BB | ecosystem: Environmental > Aquatic > Freshwater > Lake | place: USA: Georgia | collected... | reverse complement strand
ATTTGCGCGGTGGCGTCTTGCATCGCCACGCGATCAGGGTGAAAGTCGACGTAGCTGCGGCCGCGTTCGACGGCTTGACCGCGCGGGTCGGCCAGGTGATTGAAGAGAATCTTTTCGGTCAGCGAGAGCGCCCGCCCGAGTCGTTCGCGCGCCACGGCCACACTGCCGGGCAACTTCTTATAGACGTCTTGCACCAACGAAAGGGGAGTATTCGCCGACACCGCCACTATCACCACTTATCCCAGTGCATCACGCGGTCAAGCGGCAGACGGCTCGCCGGCTTAAAGTCGTTGCCCAACGTGTAGGCAATGGGGAAGAGCCCGCCCTGCGACACCTTGTCATACGGTATGCCGAGCAACTCGGCCGCCTTCTTCTCGCCGTCGTTCATGAGGTGGATGGTGGTCCACGCGCTGCCCATGCCACGCTCGCGCAACGCCAACATAAAGCTCCACACCGCCGGTAACAGCGAACCCCAGATCGACGCCGTGGCGAACGACGGCAAATTATCCAAACGACCTTCAATCGCGGGGATCATCAACAGCGGCGAGCGGTGGAAGTTCTTCGCCAGATACATGGCCGAGTCGACCACTTTGTCCATGCGCTGGGCGCGCGGGTCGCTCGCCTCACGCTCGGGGCGCGGCATGCCGGCATACAGCTTGAAGTTCTCCATATAAATGTCGGCGAGGGCCTTTTTCTTGGCGGCGTCTTCGACGATGATGAAGTGCCAGCCCTGGCTGTTGCTGCCCGTCGGGGCTTGCAGGGCGATCTCCAGGCACTCTTCCACCACCGATCGCTCGACGGGCTTGTCGAAATCGAGGCGCTTGCGCACGCTGCGGGTGGTCTTCAGCACGTCGTCGGCAGAGAGGTTGAGTTTCATGGCACCTAGTCTGGCATCCGGAGGCGACCCGCATGGCATCAGCAGCAGACATCGCAGCACGAGTAAACGTCGAGCATCGAGATGGCATCGCCCACGTGCGCCTCATGCGCGCCGACAAGCGCAACGCGTTAGATGACGCGATGTTCCAGGCCATCGCCGCCGCAGGTGAACGCCTGAAGAACGACGGTTCGGTGCGCGCGGTGGTGCTGTCGGGAGAAGGACAATCGTTCTGCGCGGGCCTCGACTTCGGCAGTTTCGCCGCCATGGGTAGCGGAACATCGGGCGATGGTTCGGGCAACCGATCAGGTGACGCCGCCGGCTCGGTCATCGGCTCGATGCAAGGCGACCGCATCACGCACCTTGCCCAGCAGATCTGCTGGGTGTGGCAAGAAGTGCCGGTGCCGGTGATTGCCGCCTTGCGGGGTCACGCCCTCGGCGGTGGCATGCAACTGGCGCTCGGCGCCGACATTCGCGTCGCGCACCCCGACACGCAGTTGTCGATGCGCGAGGTGCACTGGGGCCTCATCCCCGACATGACGGGCACGCTCATGCTCAGCCGTCTCGTGCGCGACGACGTGATGAAAGACCTCGTCTTCACTGGGCGCATCTTGCACGCCACCGAAGGCGCCACCCTCGGCCTGGTGACCCGCTTGGCCGACGACCCGGTCGAAGTCACCCTGCACATGGCCCGCGAAATCGCCGGCCGCAGCCCCCACGCTGTGCGCGGTGCGAAGAAACTCATCAATCATCTCTCCAACGACCGCGCGAAAGAACACTTCGCGCTCGAACGCGAGATCATCTTCAAACTGATTGGCTCACCCAACCAGGTCGAAGCCATCACCGCCAACTTCGAGAAGCGTGAGCCGAAGTTTGGGGATGTGGGGTAGGGAAGCTCCCGATAAATCTGACCGTCTCGCCAGAAGAGTCAATCAGGAGCGATTCTCCTGCCACCTGCCGATTCCGAATCCAATCATTCCGACCACCACTGCGCCAACGAGTAGGTCGGCAATCGTGAGTGGTCTCGCGTTTGCCGCAGCAGATACTGCGCCCACAACGGCTCCGATAAGTGCGTACTTTCTTGAAGTGGTCACTGAATTCCCCTGTCTTGGTCTTTGGACATTGACGATCGGACCTTAGTGGTGGGGTGCCGCGCGAGATGCCATACAACTCCACTGCCGCACTAGTGCCCGCCCGCCACTACGTAGCCCTTGCTGCGCCAGTGCTCTGCCCATTCCGCCTCGGCAAGCTTTGACGACTCTTGGTCATAAAGCACACCAGGTCGGGCAAACTCAGGAAGGAGACGTATTCCGTGCTTGGCAACATCATTGGAGAACAGCTTCGTTTTTGAGTTTCGTTTGCGGCTCATGTGTTCAAAGAATCGCTCCTCGTGTGGCTTCGTAGTTTCTCCCACGTAGATGTAGCCAATTCCGGGTTCTGGCATTGCATTGATGTCTAGTTCAATCACGTAGACGGTCCACACAGTCGTATTCTGATTGACGGTGTATCCCTCACTCATCAAGCGAGCGGTCATTTCCTTAACCGCTTCGTCTGCCTCTTTATGGCTGGAATAGGGGACAAAGTCCATCAAATCATCTCGCAGCCGCACCTCGTGCCCGGAATACCAGGAGTTTGATCGTTTCTTTCTGAGTCGCTCGAAACGTATATCTGGTTCTTCACTTGTCTTCCCGACCCACAAGTTCGGAAGCGTTGGACATCGGCGTGGCACAACATTGTCAAGCTCAACGATGATGACCTGGTACCAGACGTTACTCATCTAACGGCGGAGTGAGGGCAGATGGTTCGTACGTCGCATGCGGTGCAACGGCCCCGTTCGGGGTTTGGCGTGTACTCCTTCTTTTTCAAGGCAGTTGCCGAGCGACGCACGGTCTCTTCTGCCGCTTTGAGAGCAGACTCCGAGCTGTCGATGGGTATTCGATCGGCCGACTTCATATCGTGAACAAACGCGTCAGCAACATCAAGCCCCTCACGTCGACCCGCATCTAGATAAATCTGTAGCTGTAGTTCGTGCTTTTCCTCCTGGGCGGCTGCTGTCTTGTAATCAACGATGGTGAGCCGCCCCTCGTTTCCTGGCTGCCCGTCGAGAATCACGTCGGCCCTTCCATTCACGGTGACACCATCAAGGTGCAGCTCAAACGGTCGTTCAGTCATCCACACGCGACGCAATTCGTCGCCGTAAGTCTTGATGTACTTCGTCACCAGTCTCTCGGCCTCAGTTTTCAGTTCGCGATGCGCCACCTTGTTCGCGGTCGGCAGGAAGAACTCTCGGTCAATGATTCCTTGCACGGCATCTGTACTTGGTACGTGACCCGTCTTCATGGTCTCTTCGGCGAGTACTCGCATCACATGGTGCACAGCTTTGCCATAACCAATTGCTGCGACGAGTCTCGGCATAAAACCGAGGCGTTGTCGCAACCGGTATGCCCAACCGCACTCCATATATGCAGCCAGTTCGCTATAGCTGATCAGCAAGTCTTCTTCGGTCAGGTTGCGAGCTGCAAGTGCTGGCCATGTAATGTGCTCAAAGTTCACGAGAAAGCGACTTACTTTGTTCCAGTAAGGGCTCGGATCAACCTTTCGAGTCGTCACTCGGTCGTGTCGAGAGACCACCACGAGATCTCGGCCTCGAGTCAAGGCAACATAAAACAGTCGTCGCTCGTCTGCGTCGTCTCCTTCGTATCGCGACGCCTTGAACTTGTCCCTTGGCACCAGCCACTCCTGCTTCGTGCCGCTGCGCGAAGACGGAAACCGGCTGGCGGTCAATGAGGGAATGAACACTGCTGGCCATTCAAGACCCTTAGCCGAGTGCACCGTGGTGAGGTCGACGGCGTCAAGCCCAAAATCTTCTTCACCTTCGAAGCCGTCGTATTCACCGACGGCATAGTTCACGATGAAAATGCCAAGGTTCTTGTAGTACCAACTGCCGCGGTCTTGACCGCCGACCTGCTCACCAGGGGCAGCGGCGTCGGGGCGCGCGCGTCGGCGAACCGTCTCGTAGTCGGCGAGCAGATTCGTAAACCGCGCAATCGTGCCCATGCGATTGAGGGCCAGAGGGTCGGCCAGATTCCAGTCGCGCAATCCGAGTATCTCGAGCAGTTCATACACCTCGCCGACCAGATCAGCAGTGCGATCGTTGCTCGGCACCTTGTTCTTGAGATCTGTCAACCACCCGCTGAATGCGCGTATCTGTGCTGCACTCAGCTGGAACACCTTGGCAAACTGCTTCTCGAGCGACTTCTGTTCGACGGTCTCGCGTTCTCCCCAGTGAGCCGCCCACTCGACCTCCCCAAGCAGGCAGAACAGACGCCCCAAACACTCTGCTTCGGGCTGAGCAAACAACCCCGACCGACCGCCGGGCTGCACGGGGATGCCTCTCTCAGCAAGCGCCGACAGAATCTTGGGGTATGCCGCTCGGCCTCGCACGAGAATCGCGATCTCGCTGTAGGGCAGGCCTTTCTGATGCAGCTGCGCGATGCCTTCTGCAACGTGCTCAGCTTCTTCAGTCTCTGTTGGTGCCGACCACGCGACTACCTGGGCTTCAGTGTGAGACGGTTCGGGTGTTCGGTACGACTTCATAGATTTATCGAGACGCCCCGAAATTGTCTTCGCGAAGCCGTCAGCCGCAGACACGATTATCGGAAGGCTTCGGCGGTTCACCTCAAGTGTGAATGTCGCAACGTCTTGATAACGCTCAGAAAATCGCACGATGTTTGCGACGTCTGATCCTCTCCACTGATAGATGGCCTGGTCGTCATCGCCAACCACGCACACCGTGGCACCGAGTTCGGCGAGTATCGACACCAGGCGCTCCTGAGCCGGGTTCACGTCTTGATACTCATCAACAATGAGGTGCTGCACTCGACCCTGCATCGCTTGTCGCACTTCGGGCTGCTGTAGTTCTTCAACAGCTCGGGCAATCTGCATGCCAAACGTCATCAGTCGGTATTTGTCGAGCATCTCGCGATAGTCATGCAGCACTCGACCAAACGGGTCAGGCATTGCAGAGATATCAAGCAGCTCGTTTTCAATCACCTGCACACTGCGGTTGAAGAGCCCAATGGCGTGGAAGAGTGCACCCTTCGGCGACAGCTCCTTGATCTTCAGTCGGGTCGCTTCACGACAAAGCAGCGCAACATGTTGGCCTTCATCGACTACGTCGTAGGTCTCGTATTTCGGCACAACTTGTTGCAGAAACTGAAAGCAGTATCCGTGAATTGTGCCGACGTACATGCCCGACAGCCGGTCGACTGCCTCGTTGCCGAGCTGTTCCACCACTCGTTTGGTGATTCGATTCTTCAGTTCCTCAGCGGCCCGCTCAGTGAACGTAAACGCAACAATCGAGTTCGCCGGCACACTTTCGGCAATCAGGCTTGCCACGCGCTGCGACACCACTTCGGTTTTGCCCGAACCCGCGGCAGCGATTATCTGTAGGTGCGACCCACGGTGTTCGACTGCAGCCTTTGATTGCCCTTCGAGTGTCGGTGCAGTGCCAGTCATGTCTGTCCGCGTCTTCCCGTGCCTCACCGTACACGGGTGGTCTATTGTTGGCGAGCGTGACCGAACAAATTGACCCCCGCAGTGCCGATGTCGTCGCCGAAAGGGTTGCCCACCTGCTTGAGCTCTTCCCGGAGGCCAAGTCTGAAGGGGGCAGCGTTGATTTCGATCGCCTGAAGTTGGCGCTCGGTGAAGACGTCAATGAGGGTCGTGAGCGTTTCGGGATGTCGTGGCCGGGTAAGGCTGATGCGATTCGTGCGGCTCAGAAGCAGAGTGTGGCGACGCTGCTACCGGTGGACAAGGAGTCGGTGGATTTCGAGTCCACGGGCAATGTGATCATCGAGGGGGACAACCTTGAGGTGTTGAAACTGTTGCAGAAGTCGTATTTGGGCAAGATCAAGATGATCTACATCGACCCGCCGTACAACACGGGGAACGATTTCATCTACCCGGACAACTATTCCGAGAGCTTGCAGACGTATCTCGAGTACACGGGGCAGGTGGATGACGAGGGCAAGCGTTTCTCGACGAACACCGAGACCGACGGGCGGTTTCATTCGAAGTGGATGTCGATGATGTATCCGCGTCTGGTGCTCGCACGGAACCTGTTGACCGAGGACGGCGTCATCTTCATCAGCATCGACGACCACGAGGTAGTGCGACTGCAACTGATTCTTGATGAGATTTTTGGCGAAGAGGATCGATTGGGTCTCGTCACCGTTGTGAACAACTGGAAGGGTCGAAGTGATGCTCACGGGTTCGCTTCCTGTCACGACTATCTGCTCGTGTATGCGAAAGCTGCATTTGAGAGCCGAGGTATCGAGCTTTCGGATGAGGTTCGAGAGACCTACCGACACGTGGGCGAGGATGGTCGCCAGTTTCGACTGCTACCGCTTCGAAAAAGCGGTCATAACTCACTTCGTACGGATAGCCCTTCAATGTATTACCCGTTGTACATCAATCCGTCCACTCGACAAGTCACTACTAGAAAGGAACCTGGGTTGGTTGAAGTTCTGCCTAAGTTCCCAAATGGGGTAGAAGGGTGTTGGCGGTGGGGACGTGAAACGGCAGAGAGCAAGTCAAATGAATTGTTAGCTGTAGACATTTCTGGTCGTGGCTGGGATGTGCATGCGAAGGACTTCCTGGAGCGAAAGGGCGAAGAACGACGTGCGCCAGTGAAATCGACATGGAAGGAGCCCTCATTTTCAACCGACGCAGGAACCGCAAGTGTTCGAGATCTGCTGGGGGCTCGAATCTTCGACTCTCCGAAACCTGTGGGCTTGTTGAGTCAGATACTGGAGATGTCTGTTGACTCGAATGACCTAGTTCTCGATTTTTTTGCTGGTTCGGGTACGACGGGTCATGCGGTGTTGGCGCAGAACGCTAAGGATGGTGGGTCTCGTCGGTTTATTTTGGTGCAGTTGCCTGAGCCTGTGGAGGAGGGGTCGGAGGCTGCTAAAGCGGGGTTCGAGACGATTGCCGATATCACGAAGGAGCGTGTGCGTCGGGCGGCCAAGGAGATTGCCAAAGAGGCTGGTGGTGCGTCGAAGTTGAAGCTGGCGGACGGTTCTGGTCAGCAGGATTTGGGGTTTCGTGTGTTCCGGTTGGACAAGTCGAATTTCCAGGTGTGGGATGCCGCCGCACCGGCGGGCGACGAGGGCAAGCTGCAAGAGCAGTTGGCGATGCAGGTCGAGCACGTGGTGAGGGGTCGCAAGGGTTTGGATGTGGTGTTTGAGGTGCTGTTGAAATCGAAGCTGCCGTTGACGTCGAAGGTGGAGAAGTTGAAGCTGGGTGCCGGTGAGGTGTGGTCGGTGAACGGGGGTGTGTTGCTGGTGGTGGTGGATGAGGGTGTTGATGTGGCGGGTGTGCGCGAGCTGGCCAAACGCAACCCGAAGCCTGAGACGGTGGTGTTCTTGGATCGCTGTTTCGGGGGTAAGGATTCGTTGAAGGCCAACGCCCGCAAGATCTTCCAAGACGCCAACATCGAATTCAAGACGATCTAAAGGACGCCAATCGGAGATGACTCTCAAACTTCAGTTTGAACCCAACCAAGAGCACCAGAAGCTGGCCATCGACGCCCTGGTTGACGTGTTTCATGGGCAACAGCAGCGCGCGGTCAACATGGCCCCCGTTCTGGGAGGCGAGCAAGTAGGCGCACTACCAGGAATGGAATCAAGCGAGAACGGCATTGGCAACTGGCTGTATCTCACTGAAGAACAGCTGCTCAGCAATGTGCGCGCTGTTCAAAGCCGCAACAACATCGCTGACGCCAGTTCCCCTGATCCGCTACATAGGTGGCAGATAGATGACCCGATTCTCGGGGAAGAGCGCGAGTGCTATCAGTTCACGATCGAGATGGAAACCGGTACCGGCAAGACGTACGTCTTCCTGCGCTCCATCATGGAGCTTGCAGAACGCTTCGGATACCGAAAGTTCGTCATCGTCGTGCCAAGCATTGCCATTCGCGAAGGCGCGCTGAAGAGCCTTGCCCAGCTCAAAGACCACCTCTCGAGTCTCTACAAGACACCGATGGATTACTTCGTCTACGACTCAAAAAACGTCAGCCGCCTGCGGGAATTCGCGCTCAGCGACTCGGTACAGATCATGGTCATCAACATCGCCGCTTTTATCAAGGCGGTGGATGACGATGCGGAGGGCGATGAAGGCAAAGGCGCAAACGTCATCTACAAGCCCAGCGACGCTCTGTCTGGTCGAAGGCCGATCGATTTTGTGCATGCAGCACGACCTGTGGTGATTATCGACGAGCCGCAGAGTGTCGACAGCACCGAGAAATCGAAAGAGGCAATCGCCCGGCTTAACCCAATGTTTATCGTTCGATACTCAGCTACACACCGCGAGCGATACAACTTGCTCTACGTGCTCGACCCCATCAAGGCCTTCGAGATGCGGTTGGTGAAACAGATCTGGGTGCTCGCAGTAACTGGCAGCAGTGGCGGCAACGACGCTCTCACCGAACTTGAAAGTGTCGACAAGAAAAAGCTCACCGCCAAGATTCGCATCAATCGCAAGTCCAAAGAAGAGGTCAGTGAGCGTTCAGTGATCGTTCGGCTTGGTGACGATCTGTTTGAAGAGTCTGGTGAACTCCCCGCTTACCAAGAGGGCTATCGGGTCTCAGAAATCAACGTTGATCCCAAGAACCCGTATGTTGCATTCGCCAACGGCCTCCGTGTCGCCCTCGGGCAACAGGCCGGAGGCGTCAAAGAAGACATCTGGCGCATCCAGATTGACAAGACCGTCGAGCAGCACTTCAAGAAAGTGAAGGAGAATCACGACAAGGGCGTCTTAGTGAAGGTGCTTTCACTGTTCTTCATCGACAAGGTGGCCAATTATCGAGTCGACCCAGATGACCCCGCCGACCAAGGCAAGTTTGCGAAGACCTTCGAAGAAGCGTTTGCGAAATACTCCAAGTTGCCTGAATACAAAGACCTGCCAATCTCGAAGCTGGCACCTGCCAAAGTACACGCGGGCTATTTCTCGCGAGATAAGAAGGGTTTCAAAGATTCAAAAGAGGGCAAAGACACCGCCGCTGACGAGGACACCTACTCGCTGATCATGCGAGAAAAAGAACGTCTCCTCTCACCAGAAGAGCCGGTCGCCTTCATCTTCAGCCATTCAGCACTTCGAGAAGGTTGGGACAACCCGAATGTCTTCCAGATCTGCACCCTCAACGAGACGAAGAGTGTGATGAAGAAGCGTCAAGAGATTGGTCGAGGTTTGCGAATCCCTGTCGACCATTCAGGCAAGCGTGTCTTCGACGAAGGACTTAACCGCCTCGTCGTTGTAGCCAACGAGAACTACGAAGAATTCGCCGAAAAGCTGCAGAAAGAATATGAAGATGACGCCGGCGTCGTGTTCGGTCGTGTCTCTATAGAAGCGCTCGTCAACGTGCTTCGAAACGGAGAAGGCGGCAACAAAGACATCACAACTTCGCAAGCAAAAGAAGTGGCGTACAAGATTCAGGTGGCACTCCGTGACGCTTCAATTATCGACAAAGATGACCGAATCAGTTCTGGTTTTGACTCTGAGAAGGTACGGAATCAAGTCAAGCTGCCAGAGGGCTACGAAGAGCTCATGCCGGCAGTGGTCGACCTGCTTGTGTCAGCCCAGATCACTCACCACATCAAACGCGAAGCGACGCGAGACCCGAATCCGCTAAAGAAAGAAGTAACCGAGAGCCCAGAGTTCCGTGCCATCTGGGACAAGATTCGTCCACGCACCACGTATGCCCTTGACTTTGACTCCGAGACGTTCATCTCCGACGTCGCGGGCATGGTGAAAGGTGGAGTCGGCGATATCCGGCCGCCGAAAATTTCAACCCGTACTGCACGGCTCATGGCGCAAGCCCAGGGCGTCAAGGGCGAGGCGATTGCCGCCGGAGAAACTGAACTCGACCTCACCCAACGACCTCTTCAGGACGTCCTTTCGTATCTTCAAGACGGCACCGATCTGACTCGCGGCACGATTCTGCGCATACTCACCGAGTCGGGCACTCTTAGCGTCCTCTTCAAGAACCCCCAGGCTTATCTTGACCGCGTAGCCGACATCATTCGCAAGGAACTTGGGAAGCTGCTTCAAGACGGCATCAAGTACGAGCGGCTTGTGGGGCCCGACAATGAAGTTATGTGGCAGATGGAGATTTTCCCAGATGAGTTGCCGGTTGATACCAGTGACTCCAAGCGTGTCGTGAGAGTTAGCAAATCGGTGTACCAATACATCCCTTGCGACTCAGATATTGAGCTGAACTTTGCCAAGGGCCTCGATAAGCGCCAAGACATCAAGCTCTTCATCAAGCTGCCACGTGACTTCAAGGTTGACACACCGGTTGGTCGGTACAACCCCGACTGGGCAATCGTGAAACAAGACGGTGAGACGCTGCTATTGGTGCGTGAGACGAAGGGGACCAAGAATCTCGATCGTCTTCCGTTTTGGCAGGAAAAGACAAAAGTTCAGTGTGGTAAGAAACACTTCACCCTGCTTGACGTCAGCTACGAAGTTGCCGTCGACTCCGAAGACGTATGACAGAACTCAGTTAGAGGCGAGCGCATCTGTGGCTCCCGCACATCGAACCACGCACACGATCTCGGCTGTTTGGCAGCACGTTGGGTTGGTTTCGCTGGCGGGCAGCGGACACCGGCTCACAATGCCCTCTCCACTACCCACCGATGCCGGCGTGTACACGATCACGGCCCAAGGCTCGCGAGAGATTTATGTGGGGGAGGGAGCGAACCTCTCACGACGCCTGAAGAATTATGAAAACGCGGGATGGATCCCCGACACCTTTAGCCGCACGAATCGAACCGTACAAGGCTGGATTTTCGAAGGAATCACCAACAAGCAAGACACATTTGAGATTCATGTCTGCACAGAGGCCCACTTTACGTCGGCTGGGTCAGAGAGCATTCAGCTAAACCTGCAGCAGAAGTACTACCGGGCGCTCGTAGAAGCCGCGACAATTGCCGCCCAGCGTGAACTTTCAATCAAGAACAAGCAGTTCGTGCAATGACTTGCGAAGAGCTGCGCCTACAACTTCAGGAAGTGATGCAACAAGAGATTGACTTAGAAGCGGAGATTTCCGAGACAGAGAGTTACATGTGGAGGATCTCTGACTACGCGGGCCTCGATGATTTGTATAGTGAAGCCGACTTACGCCGCGACGAGCTTAAGTCTGAGCTAAAAACAGTTGAGATCAAGCGTCGCAAGATCATTAAGGCAATGGAAGAGCTGGGGTGCTCGCCTGTTGACCAGGCGTAGCGCATCGGTATATCTGCACTACCTTCCGAAGGATAAGGCATGGTGAAGTTGTATCCCGCTCTCCCTCGACACAAACCTCCCCACCAACCCCACATACACCTCCTGGAACCGCGGCCCGTGGTCCATGCCGCCGATGAAGTGCGCCAGTTCATGCAGCAGTGTCAGTTCGCTCGGATTCGTTGACGTCACCACGATGGCGTGAGCGTCACCGACGGCGAGCCCGTCAACCTTGGCCCGCACCTTGCGATACACCACGAGTGGCGGGTCGAAGTCTTCGGCGTGCGCGACGTGGTCGACGAAGCGTTGCGCCTCGGCGAGCGACAGCCGCCGTGTGGGCATCACGCCTTCGAGCGCAGTCTCGGCCGCGGCCACGCGCTTAGCGTCGGCGCTCATGCGCGGCGACCGGCGTCGCGACTTAGCGGCCACGGGGCAGGGCCGCACGGCCCCCTCCGACTGAGCTTGCGCCTGAGGAGAAGCGCGACCCGGCGCGGCGTCCGTCGGCGTAGGCGTCGCCCGAGTCGTGATTGCGCGGGAGGCAAGTCTGCATTAAGCAAATAGGTTGGCGAATCGCGATACTTTTCAAAAGTCTCCGTCACGAACCTGGAGACAGCGAAGTCCAAGTTCATTACGCCACATTTCTACGACTCGGCGGCGGTCGTCGAGAACAATCTGGACATTGAACCTGTCGCGAATACTGGTCTCATAAATCTCACGTTTTATCGTCGTATCAGGTCGATAGTCACCGTCGCATCTCATGAACAATTTTCCATGGATGCCTAGATGCGCGAATAGCCACCTTTCGGTCAGCGATCGGAACTTCTCTTCTCGACCAGTTACAACAATGATTTCCCAACCAGATTGCGAGAGCGCGCGAACTAGATGGACAATGCAGTCGTCTGGCAGATCGTTATCGGCAGCAGAAAAATCATATGGATTTCGTGATTGACGTATTGCAAGCGTGCCGTCGAGATCGACAATCGCACTAGCCAAAGACATGCTATTCACGTAGAGATATCCATGATTACCAGAAGTTTACGAAAGTTTGCCGATCATACCGAGACTAGGGGGACCTAGACCGAACCTTGACTCTTTCGATCTACTAACATGAAAGCACGAAAGTCGCCCGAGAGCTTATCTGAGGTAACTTTCGTCAGGAGTTTTGCCTGAGCTTTTCGATTGAATTCAAGATCAGTTTGCTTTACCACGTCGAGCAAATGATTTACACCGAGAGCCCTTAGACCCGCAACCACCCGATCTAGAAACGATTGTCGGCGCCCATAATCACCATCATCTCGCAAATTAAGTATGAACCGAACAAACAGTTCTAGATGAACGGCCTTAGTCGACCTTGCAACATTCACCTCCCATCCATAGTCCTGGAATGGCATTGGAGTCCGCAACTCGTAGCACTGGAGCATATTGTGAAGACCTCGCTCCGCATACTCGGCTCGAAGTGCAAACTCCTGAATGGTGTTGGCGTGCATTTGAGCGCCACGCAAGAGCGCTTTGGAGATGTGAAGAGCAGATGTGTATCGCTGAAGTTCATCGATTGACGAGCTGTAAAGCCCTTCAAGGAGCGATATCGATTCCTCAATCTTCCCCGCGTAGTACAGATACCTACCAAGCAGAACGTGAGTATCCCACTCTGGCGAGAGATCGACAACCTGTTTTGCAAACTCTAGAGCTGCTTGATTATCCGTCTCACCCACGAGTTCTACCAAGAACGAGAGGCAACGCGCCTTTGCACGTCCTTCCGGTGCAAGTTCGATCGCCCGCTCGAACTCCTCGTGGGCGTCAGACTTATTGCCAAGCCAGCTCAGCAGATGACCGCTAACACGATGCACTTCCCAAAAGTCTGGAGCTGTCTCGCGGAGACCTTGGACAGTTCGAAATTGCTTTTGTAGCTCTACTGGAGATTGCTTCTTCGAAGCACCGATTGCTTCATATAAGCGTGCTGCGACTGTGCTATGGACATCGTCAGTCCGATCGACAAAATAGGGCGAGTAGTACCCCTTTGTCTGCCGAGCCAATTCATTTTGGGTTCCGCGCTCTCTCAGCTGTCGGAGCTTCCTTCGAAAGTCGACGCTCTTGCGCAAATCAACTTGTGCGGCATGCCGGAGAAAGTTTTCAACAGTTTCGTTTAGGCGTACACGAGTGGTTAGCCCCTCAGCCACTCGTTGCTCGAGAAACATGCGATCGTTGAGCTCTCGCATAGCTCCCTGTAAGTCTTCAATCGAAGACTCCAATAGCGAGTGCAATTGAGAGTTGGTCATCCAGTCGCGAGATTCATGGAGTATCCCAACGATTTCTTTTGCCAGGATCGATAATTCGCGATACTCAGCGCCAATGCAGTACTCAAAAACGCTGCCTTGAGTCTTTATGACCGTCTCAAGCTGGTCTCCACGCGCACATCGACGTGCAACCCACTTGAGCGCCAATGGGGTGTTTCCTACATTTGAAAGAAGTTCCTCAAATTTCAGTTGGTCTCTCACGAGGTCTCGCAGAACGTCTGAAGCGTAAACTCTGGCTAGTTTGCCAAACAATTTCCGAGATTCCTCTGACGAAAACTCGGGAATCCGAAGCATCGATCCGATCGCACCGTGAGTTCGTGATGTCAGCAGAAATCGAATGTTGGTTGGTGGCTCAGACTCAGCGAGTGAGACGAACTGATCACCCTGGAGGGTTTCGCAGTTGTCCAACACTATGAGACAGGGAATACCTGCGAGAGAACTCCAGATTTCGGCTAACGAAGTCGCTGACTGGGTACCAGCGATTGCCTGTGATACGACTCCAGGCAAGTCGCCGATGGACTTCAGACTTCCAACTAGCGGCTTGAGACCAGTTCCGCTGAACTCGCCAGGCTTGAAGCTCGCCCAGAAAATCAACTCAAATCGATCGGCTTGCAGCATTCGTGTCGCAATCTCAAGCGCAACCGCGGACTTCCCGACGCCACCAGGGCCAACCAACCATATGAAAGTTCCAGCGGCGCCTGGGTCCTTGCCAAGACTCGCAGTGATCTTCTTCAGAATTTCACTTCGCCCTACGAAGCCAGTCTCGGAGTAGTCCGGCGGTGGAAGATTGTTCAATGCCAATCCCCTCGGGGTAGCGTCATTCGAATCTTGCCAAACTCGGGAACGTGACAACATCTGTTCGAGAGTTCTCTTTCCAGCAAAGCCATCGAGGAGCATCACATGCATCGTCTCCCAGAGAAGTGCGAGCTCCTTTGCCTCGATTGATTCAATGCGATGATGTGCGAGAGTATTCCTTATCGAAACAATTGTTGATAGCCGTTCTGAGTTGCACAGAAGTGACGAGCCTGACTGATCGAGCTCAAAGTAGCTCTTTTTTGTAACTACAGCGTTCAGGAGTTCTCCGATGGTCAAAAATTCGACTAGTAAGTCAATTTGTGGCTGAGCTGTATCAATGCCGAACCGCTCAGAAATCGCCTTGATTACATCTACTCCAAACAATTCACTGGCATCAACATCAAGTTCCGAGAACATCTGGCGCACATCAAGTTCGAATGCTCTAAGCAGTTCTTGAGCCCGGATACGCTCGTCGTCCGAAATAGTGCGATGCCTATTGAAGGTCAAACTTTCGCTCCCTGAGTGTCAGCGAAATCATGTTATATCCTTTGGGAGAACTGGTAACTACCTGAAGTGGTATTCGACGCTTTCGCGTATCCGCAACCGTCAACCCTTGTCTGTACTGTGTGATTATGTGGATTGATGACTCAGTCCTCGTTCCGTTTGCGCGGATCAAGAACGGTGATTTCAAGGATAGGGATCTTTCGGAATTCGACATGGAGGGAATCTCATTAGTTCGCTCACGTTTCCTTCGCACAAACTTGTCGAAAGCGAACCTCGCTGGCGCTAACCTCAGCAGCGCGACTCTCCGTGGTGTAAATCTTGAGGGTGCCAACCTCGAAGATATCAATCTCAGTAATTCGAAACTTTTGGCATGTAGATGTATCGGTGCGACACTCCTTTGCGCAAATCTCTGTCAGTTTCAAGGCACAAATTCAGATTTTTCTGCATCGGATTTTCGCCACTCGCAATTGATTCGAGCTCACTTGTCAGGTGCATCACTGGCGGGCGTCAACTTTGAAGGCTCTGATCTTACGGGTGCTCTTCTCATTCGGGCGAACCTCAAAGGCGCAAATTTTCGGAATTGCAAACTCGAAGATGCAGTTATAAGAAACTCAGATTTATCATTTGCGGATTTCTCGGGAGCATCACTACTTGGGGCATCATTTGTAAATGTGATTCTGGAAGGGGCGAAGCTAGATACGCGCGCCTCGAGCGCTTGTGGTGACTCGGCGACCGGCGTCGCGACTTAGCGGCCACGGGGCAGGGCCGCACGGCCCCCTCCGACTGAGCTTGCGCCTGAGGAGAAGCGCGACCCGGCGCGGCGTCCGTCGGCGTAGGCGTCGCCCGAGTCGTGATACCTGGTGGTGCGCCACACGAGGTTGGGTTCGATGCGCATCATCTCTTCTTCGGCGCGTTGGGCGCGGTCGCGCAATACCAGCGCGGCCCCAGGTGTGCTGCGTTCGACGCTGCGGCGTTCGCTCGACAGTTTCGCCTCGATGCCGTCGGCAAAGCCGTGCCACCACGCGGTGCGAAAGCCGCGGTCGCCCCACGGCAAGAGGCGCAGCGCCATCATCTCGGCTGCGTGGAAGAGCGTCTCGAGGGCGTCGAGGTCGCGTTCGGTGCCGAGCGCGTAACACGCCACGGTGCCAGTGTCTTCTTCGAGGTTCGCGCGATAGGCGGCGCACGACAGCACGTTGGCCATCTTCATGAACAGCGAGTGGCGGCGCACGCGGTAGGGCCCGACGGTTTCATAGCGGCGTCGCACGATCTGGTCGCTTGCGTTCGTCGTTGCGTCTGGCTGCTCGGCGAGCAAGCTGACGTCGAGATCGTATTTCGCCATCAACCGGTAGGCCATCGCGAGAGCAGCCTCGGCCTCGGCTTGCGGAGTGCCCGGGTGGTTCGCGCGGTCGAGCAGCGCCCGCACTTTGCGGGTGACGTCGAGAGAGAGCACGGGAGGAGATTAGGTGGTGGCTGGTGAGAGGAGTTTGACCTGACGCTTTGACCGCACGACTCGTATCTTCCCTGATTTGCCGACCTTGATGAGTGCTTCCCAGGTGCCGTTGCGCAGCAGGGTCGCCTGAATGAATCCCTCGCGTGGTTCCCAGCCCGAGAAGTGGTCGCTTCGTTTGACGGCGCGCAGGGCCTGCAGTTGTTTCATAAGGTCGGGGTGGCTGAAGCGGGTGAACTTCCAGTGTGATGCCGACGTCAGGCCGCGTTGGTGGGCGATGAAGTGGCAGTGGTGCAGGTAGTCGGCCAGTTCG